>Ga0116152_10003426_pt1 | contig 12730 bp, 11 predicted proteins | sample AD_UKC119_MetaG_FD_89894 | JGI IMG/M metagenome (GOLD analysis project Ga0116152, IMG submission 89894) | Active sludge microbial communities of municipal wastewater-treating anaerobic digesters from Hong Kong - AD_UKC119_MetaG | ecosystem: Engineered > Bioreactor > Anaerobic > Digestate...
ATTGAACCAAAATTCGTCTAACATAGTTGGTCAAGTTTAAGATTTGGATTTAAAGATAAGGGAATAAAATTATAGACAAAACAAAAAAAGCGAAGTTAACACTTCGCTTTTATCGCCTAGTACTCAAGGTGGGTACATTTATAATAGAATATCGGCAATCAAACGAAAATATCAGAAACTAAATATTTGATTTATAGGTTGTTTTAAAATTTTTGTTTTCCTTTGTTTTCCTATATTTTTATTTTTTTGTTACTATTTTGTTACTGATTTATGAGCGTTAACCTTAGAGAACGTAAGCTATCAAAAGGAGCTACCAAATTTTATTTAGACATCTATTACAACGGTGAAAGAAGTTATGAATTCTTAGATATTAAAATAGAACCTGACGATACTAGAAATGCTAAAAAAGAAAAAATAGAACAATTAATGTTGAGTTGTTGAAAAAAACATAATTAAGCAATGATTAAAGTACTCTTTAAGAATTACAATCATTCAACAATCTTGCAACTTCAAATCCCTAGTATTTAGTTGACCCTTTGTTGAATGGTTGTTCACCTTATATCCTCGAAGTTACAAGTAATTCCAGCAAAGTTCAACAATCAACAAATTTAACAAGCAATATTTTGTTGTTACCTATATCCAAGTACATCATTAATTCTGAAATTATTTGGCTTATTCTCTTCACTTTAGAATAAATTTAGATTGCAATACTAGATTTATACTTTTAAATTTATAGTCATGAAGTTTTTAATTGCAGAAGACGAACAAGATTTGCAACAATCTATTGTAACCTATTTAAAACAAGATGGCAACATTTGTGAAGTAGCTTCCGATTTTAGTGAAGCATCTGAAAAAATAGCGATTTATGATTATGATGTAATTGTTTTGGATATCAATCTGGTAACGGGTAGTGGTCTAGATTTACTTAAAACTCTAAAAAAAGAAAAGAAGAAGGCAGGGATCATTATTATTTCAGCAAATAATTCTCTTACAGATAAACTAGAAGGATTAGATTTAGGTGCAGACGATTATATTACCAAACCATTCCATTTAGCAGAACTTAATTCACGTATTAATGCAGTGCTTCGTCGAGGTAAATATGGTGGAGATGAAGTTTTGGAATTTAATGAAATTAAAATAGATACCAAGTCCAGAACTGCCTTTATAAACGATAATACTATTCCTTTAACCAGAAAAGAGTATGATTTATTGGTCTTTTTCATTTCCAACCAAGGACGTGTACTTTCTAAAGAAATCATTGCAGAGCATCTTTGGGGAGATGATAGCGACCTACTTGATAATTTTGACTTTATTTATGTACATATTAATAATCTGCGTAAAAAATTAACAGCAGAGGGAGCTAAATACATTAAAACAGCCTACGGTAGCGGGTATAAATTTAGTTTTGAATAGTATGACCAAAAAGATAAGACTCATAAAAAAAACATCACGGACTTTTCTATTGACAGGATTGGTTTTGGCTACTTTTAGTACAATAGCACTTTACTTTTATACCAACTACCTTTTGGAAAACGAAGTTGAAGAAGTATTGTATTCTACAGAGGCTAGAGTTGAAGATGCTTTAAAAAACTCCAATATATTACCCTATTTACCTCCAGTTGCAGAGGTTAAGCAAGTAGAGAGTTTGAGGAATGAAATATTAAAAGATACTATTATTTATGACCCTTCTCAAGACGAAATGGAATTGTTCAGGGAGCTTACTACGTTTAAAACTATTAACGGTAAAAACTATCAAATTACTGTTAGAAACATGATGGTGGAATCTAAAGAATTTGTAATTGCCATTGTTTTTTCTAATGTAACCATATTTGGATTGGCATTTGTCTTTTTGTTTTACTTTAACACAGCAAGAAATCTTCAGTTATGGCGTCCTTTTTTCAAAAATTTGGAGCAAATGAAACGTTTCTCTCTCTCTTCAAAAGAACCGTTGGAGCTTATTGAAAGTGATGTATTGGAATTTTCAGAACTTAAAAAAGAAATCACAATTCTTACCAATAAAGTGCGCTCAGACTATGAAAACTTGAAACAATTTACAGAAGACGTATCGCATGAAATGCAAACACCTTTGGCGATAATTCAAGCTAAAATTGACAACATTATCAATGCTCAAGAAATAAATGATAAACAATTTGAGCAAATTACTTCCATTCAAAAGGATATTCAGAGATTAAAGCAATTAAACAAACATATTACAACCCTTACCAAAATAGAAAATAACCAATTTGTTAATGTTGAAAATGTAAACCTCACCTTACTCATAAACGAAAAAATAGAGAGTTTTAAAGAATTGCAAATGGTCAATTTATTCCATGCATCAAATGGAATTCTTCAAGTTTCAATGGATGCCTACCTTGCAGATATATTAGTGAACAATTTAATTTCAAATGCAATAAAGTATAGTAAAAAAGAAGAAATAATAACCATTATATCAAACCAATCATCACTCATGGTTTCAAACTTTGGAGAAAAAGCATTAGAAAATCCCGGACAGTTGTTTCAACGATTCTACAGAGAGTCCAATGGTACAAAATCAACAGGATTGGGATTGGCCATTGTTAAGAAAATCTGTGATTTGTACCAGTTTAAAGTTTCCTATAAGTTTGAAGAAAAGCATCATGTTTTTTCTGTGGCTTTTTAATGTCAATCATAGAGCCATTATTGGTAAAAACTGTATTTCTAAAACCTATTTATTGTCAAATCCAACAAACCTAAAACGCAAAGAAGAAAGCAGTTACAAAAGACCTTTACTTTTCAAAGATGCTCATGTCTTGCTTATAAATAGGGCTGTCAATAGCTAAAAAATCAAGTACACTATGGAAGACGTTGTGCTGCGAGAATTCTTCATTATCTTTTAGCTTTTTTGAACCTTCAGGTAACCAGACCAAAAATGGAATTTCCAATTGTTCTTTTGGCGCAAGACCAGTGGGTAAGCCGTGCATGTATAAGTTGTTTTCACCTAATGATTCCCCGTGGTCAGAAATGAACATCATGCAGGTATTGTAGCCATTTAATTGTTTCAGTTGATCTATAAGTGTGGCTAGAAGATAGTCTGTATATACGATAGTATTGTCATAAGCATTTATCAATTCCTGTTGCGTGCAATCTGCTAACTCAACACTTTTGCAAACCGGTGTGAACTTTTCAAACTGCTTAGGGTACTTTTCATAATATGATGGACCGTGGCTTGTGCTTGTATGAAGCACAACCAAAATTTTATTTTTTTTGGAAGCTAGTATTTGCTCATTTAACCCTTTTAATAATATTTCATCATAAACACAATTTGAACCCTCACAGTTTTTTCTTAAAAAATCTTTATTCTGGAAATTATCGATAGTAACTGTGGGTTCTCCCCAATTTGTGGTCTTCCATATGACCTCTACATTATTTCTGAATAAGTAATTAGGTAATATCTCGTAGAGCTTGCCAGTATCCTCATGCTCTAAAATACATTTCAGTCCCGCAGTGGTATAGGTTGCACAAGACTGTGCCTTGTAGTGCTTTAAGTTGTCTATCTGGGATAATAAAGGGTTGGTGTTCTTCTGGTATCCATACAGGGAAAAGTTACTGCTTCTCACGGATTCACCAATGACCAATACGGCAACGGATTTTTCATCATCTTTGATTGTTGCATCCGGTAAAAGAATCTGCTTTTTATTCTTTTCGTTTTCGTGGCTATAATACCTACAGGTATTGACCACATAAGACCAAGGCATAACCAATCCTCCCAGTGTCTTTGAGTTTTTGTCAATCCACAACCAATTAGTGGAATTTGCAAAGACTATTATCCCAAGAAATACGAATGTCAATACCGTATGCGCTAAAAATCTCTTGAGTTTAGGACGTACTATCTCGAACTTAAAAAGCAATATACTGGGCAATATTCCTAAAAAAACAACATAGAGAACCAATCCAAAGGAAAAGAAGCTAGTTGCCTCCTCATAATCAGTATTGAAGACATTCCCTATCATGGTGCGATCTATAATTACACCATAGGTATTTATAAAATAGACAGCAATTGCACTGATATTAAAAAATAGGACTAGTATCCATTTCCCAACATTGCGCAATAAATAAAGGCCTATGTAAAAAACGAAAGCATTTAAGATGATGGCAGTAACCACAAGACTGATAAGCAATATAACACCACTTGTGCTTTTTGAATTGCTGTTCGTTAGCACAAACTTAAAAAAAGGATATTGGTAAAGAACCAGATTAACAATGCTGGCCAATAATGAATAAGAACTAAGCTTTACTTTCTTTGACATATTTATTTAAAATTACAAGAAACGTAACCGCCAATGCTATAAACGAAAGATAGAAAACAACCAAATTATATTTTATTATTTTCAGAATAATTAGATATGCCCAGATAGACAAAATAAACATAATTATTGGATAAAACCTTCTGTTTTTCATCCAATTAAGCCAACTTATGTGATTGTTTATTTTTACACTCAGTATAGTTATTATATAACCTAATATACTACCCAAAACTACATCTAAAGGGTAATGTGCCCCGATTGCAACTCTTGAAAAAGCAATTGTCAAGCCAATTGTGATTAGTGCAATTGACCAAAACAACTTATGGGAGTTTTTCTTAGGCATAAACGCATAAAGTAAAACGGTAATAACCATAAATGCTGTCATGGAATGCCCAGAAGGTAATGAAGTATGTAAAATATTAGGCCTCCCTATTATAGTAAATGTACTCATATCAATGATTGCTGCTGGCCTAGGCACCGCAAATATAATTTTAAGTATAGCAGATGTAATCAGTGTAAAAAGTGATGATGTTAATAAGACTTCCCAAAACTTGGGCGCTGTAATAAGAAATATAAAAACAAAAGGGAAAATTACAATCGCATTGCCAAGATATGTTATATTATAAGCTAGATAAGGATAAATGGATAAAATGCTGTTCAGTTCTAAAAACAAGTTTTTTTGAACCTTAACATAAGTGTCCACAAAAGTGCCTTCCATAGAAAACGCAAAAAAGCAAAAAAACAGAAACAACAATGAAAATGGCACTATTAAAAGTCTGTAATTTACCTTCTTAAAATTATTTTCGACATTTCTATCAAGGCTGGGTTCTATAACTATATCTATTGAGTATTCTTGTGCTTTCTTCATTAATATCTAGCAATTTTAATATTACAAACAGGAAATAAAACCAACTATCTAAGTTGTTATTTGCTATTAAATAATGGGTAAGAATACAATTCAATTCTAAAGGAATTTTTAAGAAAGCTTACATACTTTAAAATTTCTTAAAAATTGGAGTAGTTATTAATTGTTTCAATAAAGGGAGGTGTTTGAATGGATTTATTACTGGAATAAAACCTCTTCAAATTTTCTTAAGATTTCACAATTACCTTTGATATAATTAATAAGCTATTTCTGGCTTTGTAATAAACTAAAGTTTATATAGATAAACCCTAAAACAGATGAAACGTACAGTTGTTTTTAAAGTATTACTGTTATTTATCCTATTTGCAGGTTTCTATTTGCAAGCACAAAATGAAACCCCTAAAGAGTACAGAACTGAAAAAACTATTCAGGATATTGGTGATGTACTCAACTATTCAATGCCTATAGCTACTGGCCTTACTACGATTATAATTGGAGATAAAAAAGGAACTTGGCAATTTGCAAAGGGTTTTGCAACAAACTTAGCCATTACTTATGGTTTAAAATACGCTATAAACAAACCAAGACCAGAAGGTGCAACAGATGGTCACGCTTTTCCTTCTGGTCACACTTCTGTGGCATTTCAAAGTGCATCCTTTATTCAACGACGTTACGGATGGAAATATGGTATTCCCGCTTATTTGTTATCGGGTTTTGTTGCTTATTCCAGACTTGAAGGATTAAACGATAGGCATGACGGTTGGGATGTATTAGGAGGTATTGTTGTTGGGGTTGGTAGTACTTATTTATTTACAACACCTTATCAAAGAGAACATTATGAGTTGACCTTTTCAGGAGAAAACAATAATTACTTAATCGGTTTTAAATATAAATTTTAAAAATGGAAACTAATAATCAATTTAATAAAGTAGCACAAATAACAATTTTATTCTGGTTAATGAAAATAGTAGCTACTACTTTGGGGGAAACCTTTGGAGATTTTATTTCAATGACATTAAACTTTGGCTATTTAGTAAGTCTCGGTATTACAGCTTGTGTTTTTTTGATAGCTCTTTTGGTTCAACTTAACTGTAAAAAATACATTCCTTATGTCTATTGGTTGGTCATTATTGCAACAACAACTTTAGGCACAGAAATATCCGATTTTATAGATAGAACCCTGCATTTAGGATATACAGGCGGAAGCATTTTATTGTTTGTAGGCCTAATATCAACCCTCTTATTGTGGAAACAAAAACATAAAGACTTAAAAGTCTATCCAATATCTAGTAGAAATAAGGAATTATATTATTGGATAGCAATATTATTTTCTAATAGTTTAGGTACTGTATTTGGAGATTACCTAAGCGATGTCATAGGGCTATCTTATTTACAAGGTGCATTAGTTACTGCATTAATAATTGTAGTTGTTGTACTGGTGCATTACTTCACTAAAATTAACGAGGTAGTACTGTTCTGGTTGGCATTCATTTTTACCAGACCCTTCGGAGCAACTTTTGGTGATTTCCTAACAAAGCCTATAACCAAAGGGGGTTTAGACCTTGGGACTTTGAATGCTTCAATTGTGGCTCTTATAGTTATAGTAATGCTTATTTATATAGAACACACAAGACACAATAAACACATTAAAAATAGTTCAATCAATGTTTAACTTAAATTATCAATCATGAAAAAATTAAATGTATCAGTATTGTTGGCTATTACCATAGCCTTTACATCCTGCGCACAAAGCAGGAGTGACCAAAAAGCACCTCAATCAGTAATGTCAAGTTTTGCCCAAAAGTTTCCCAATGCAAGTAAAGTAGAATGGGATAAGGAAAACGACAAAGAATGGGAAGCGGAATTTAAAATGAACAATAGTAAATATTCAGCTAATTTTTCAAATACTGGAGAATGGTTAGAAACCGAATACAAAATAAAAATTTCTGAAATACCAGCAGATATCAAAACAATTCTTGATGCAAATTTCAAAGACTATGACATTGAAATTGCTGAAATATCTGAAACTTCCCAAGGTAAGTCTTACGAGTTTGAGATTGAAGTTGGAGAGCAAGAGCTTGAAGTTACTATTGATCAAAATGGGAATCTAACTAAAAAATTAGAAGAAGAGAACGAATCGGATGAAGATTAAAATTGGTTTAATGGCCATAATAGGTTTATGGTCTATAATGACATGGTCACAAACTCAAAATATAACGTTATCAGGTAAAATTTTAGATGCAAATCTAAACGATCCTTTGCCTTATGTTAACATAGTACTGAAATCTAGTAATGCTAACAATGAGTTTGTGGCTGGTGTCATTACAAATGATGATGGTGTTTTCTCATTGGAAAATATAGCACCTGGTAATTATGATCTAGAAGTTTCATATGTAGGTTACAAAACCTATTCAAAACCTATTTACATTGGTTCAAACTCAAAATTTTTGGACGTAGGTATCATATCATTAGAAGAAGACGTATCTCAATTAGACGAGATAGTAATTACTACTAAAAAGGATGAGGTTAGTGGTAAAATGGATAAAAAAACATATGCTATCAATACCAATATTTCCCAAAATGGTGGTACAGTACTTCAATCCTTGAAAAATCTTCCAGGAATAACAACGCAAGAAGGAAAAGTACAATTAAGAGGTAGTGATAAAGTCCTTATCCTTATAGATGGTAAACAAACAGCAATAACAGGTTTTGGCAGCCAAAATGGATTAGATAACATTCCTGCATCTGCTATTGAAAAGATAGAGATTATAAATAACCCATCTTCAAAATACGATGCCAATGGAAATGCTGGTATTATAAACATCATTCTTAAAAAAGAAAATCAAAACGGTTTTAATGGCACGTTAGGCATCACAACTGGTTTGGGTGCATTATGGGAACGCAAAGAAAATTTACCAGATATAAGACCTCAATATAAAGCTACCCCTAAAATAAATCCATCCCTAGCGCTTAATTACAGGAAGGAAAAAATAAATGTATTCCTTCAGGTGGATAATCTCTATACAGAAACCTTGAATAAAAATGAGTTTACAACACGTTATTATGATGATGGAACAGTAATCAAACAACAACTAAAACGCAACCGTAATACTAATTTTTTTACTTCAAAAGCAGGGTTAGATTGGTTTATCAATGATAATAATACGCTAACCGTTTCAGGTCTTTTTAGTAAAGAGGTTATTAAAGATTATGGAGACCAACCATTTTATAACGAACAAATTACCGAGCAATTGAGGCTGTGGCAATTTTTGGAAGATGAAATATTAACTGCTTCAATGTTTTCGGCCAATTTTGAGCACAAATTTTCACAACCAGGACATAAATTAAATGCATCATTCAATTATACCTTTGATAGAGAGGATGAAAAATATTTCTTCACTAATACAACACCTTCATTTGAATCAGAAGAATCCTTTTTTCTTATTGCAGACCAAAAGGTAGTTGATATAGCATTAGATTACTCTAAACCTTTAAAACACGGTCTTTTAGAAACTGGTTTCAAATTTAGAAATAGAGTAATTCCAACTGATATGCAATTCAACCCTTCAGATGAAAATTCGGTATTAGATATAGGGGCTGATGGTAAAGCAGAATATAAAGAAATCATTCCAGCAGTGTATGCGAATTATAACTATGAAACCGAAAATTGGGAAGCTGAAGCAGGTTTACGGGTTGAATATGTAAATTTAGACTATCATGTAGATCCAAATCATAATACGTACCAAAGTGACGGGTATAGCTATTTTCAACCATTTCCAAATGCTAGAATTAGTTATAAAATCAATGATAAAAACAAACTGTCTGCATTTTACAATAGAAGAGTTGATAGACCCGATGAAGTTGATATACGTATTTTTCCAAAATATGATGATGCCGAAATTATTAAGGTTGGTAATCCTGCGTTAAGTCCACAGTTTACAAATTCATTTGAAGTAGGTTATAAAAACCTATGGGATAAAGGATATTTATACACCGCATTATATCATCGTATAACCAATGGAACCATTACACGTATCGCCACTACTATTGATGATTCAAATCTCATTTATAATGTATCACATAATGCAGGGAAAAGTTTTAATACCGGGTTGGAAATTGTAATAGACAAAAAACTATCAGAAGTATGGTCTGCTAACCTAAATATGAACGGGTACTACAACAAAATAAATGCCTTTTCAGTACTTAATAAGTATCCTGTTGAAAGTATTATTGCCATTTCAGAACAAACGGCTTACTCAGGAAATATAAAACTCAATATTTCTGCTAAACTACCTAAAGATATTGAGGCGCAATTATCCTCAATCTATTTAGCACCTGATATTATACCACAAGGAAAAATTAAATCAAGATTTTCAGTTGATTTTGGTATTAAAAAACCTATTCAAAATAATAGAGGTGAACTGTTTTTCAATGCAACCGATTTATTTAATACATTGGTTATAAAAAAGGAAATAGAGGGGGAAACCTTTAATTACACAAGTGAAGATTATTACGAAACACAAGTAATACGTTTAGGATACAAGTATAAATTTTAATGCTTTTAAAAAGGTTAATTTTATAAAAAAGTTATATAAGAAATGAAAATACCTAGTAATAAAAATAATTTTTTTACTATTTGAAATAAATTAATATGGCACTTAGAAACAATTGCAACAATTTTGCAAAGCAAGTAACAGTATATTAAACATAAACTACAACATTAACAACTGTTGCTGAACCCAGTTGCATCAGTTTTGCAAAGGTGGATAACACTCCAGTCAAATACAGAAACAATAAAAACAACGTAAAAAACAGTTGTTTTTAATACTTGCAACGCTTTTGCAAAGGAAAAGCACTTTATTTATGTACAAAAATCAATGAAAACAATAACAGAAACAGTTGTTTCTCACTATTGCAATGGGTTTTGCAAAGGTAAATTACCCTCCATGCCAATACAAAAAACAACAAAAACAACGTAAAAAACAGTTGTTTTTAATACTTGCAACGCTTTTGCAAAGGAAAAGCACTTTATTTATGTACAAAAATCAATGAAAACAATAACAGAAATAGTTGTTTCTCACTATTGCAATGGGTTTGCAAAGGTAAATTACCCTCCATGCCTATAAAAAAACAACAAAAACAACAAAAAAACAGTTGTTTCTCATTGTTGCAATGCTTTTAGAACAAAAAATATGTGTTCAGAAAAACAGTTTAACCAACTGTGTTAGTCCCTTATTTTTTATAACTATCAATCTCAAGTCTATCTATATTTATAGCTGTTAAAAACTTGTTAATATTCTTTAGGTTTTCTGCACCACATTGTAATACATTTTCTCTAATTTGTACTTAATTAACTAATTGTTCTAATTTTCATTATGACTATCAAGAAAAAAAATGAAAAAAACTTAAAAACTGAGTCTAAAACACTTCGGTTGGAAGCTGACTTTGTTAATGAAATTGAATCTCTTGCTGAAAGAAATTACAGAAATTTCAACAACATGGCAGAAACATTGATGCGTATTGGGATGCAACACTATCCTGATTTAGAATTAAGAACGTAAACAATCATAAGGGTGCTAGAGATAGCGCCCTTTAAACTAAAGAGTAACTAAATTAAAAAATAAAACCCTTGCGCCAACAAGGGTTTAAGCTGAGAGTTCTTACAGCTTTGTTTTAAGAAGAATGTTTAACACAAAATCCTAACGTTATGGCTAAAACCAACGGGGGCAAAAAAAAGGTATATGTCGCCCCGCACAAAAGGAATGGTAAAAAGGTAGGACCACATTACAGGTCAACACCTAATTAACACCATCGGGAAACGGAAAGTCCGTATTCCGTAATATGTCTAACTCTTAAAAAAAAAGAACATATGAGAACTGTTCGAAGAAAGATTCAAATTCCGTCAAGGACGGTAAGAATCACTCGTACGATTCGCATTACTAGACGGATAAGGTTTATATAATGCAATCAAATTAAACGTCAGTATTATAATACTGGCGTTTTTTTTGTTGTTACAAATTAATAAAAATATTTTTTAATTCTATCTAACTCTTTGTTAAAATAAGAGGTTTAAGTAAGTCGATCAACTTTTGATTTAGTAATATTATTTTTCTACTTCTTCCATTGGCAAATCAACTCCCTCCAACTATATTATATATAATTACACTCGTTCATTACACTATCAGTCTATATTAATATTCACTGAATAGTAACTGACAAGGTAAGTTGCAGAGTAAAATAAACAACGGATAACGAAGGCTATAATTCATTGATAACAAAATACTAAACCAAAAATCGTTACCTTTAACTTGGCTCGATTCCTAGTCCGAATATATTATGGATTTTCATCGCAATAGAATTATAGCCAAACTATAGCCTTTAATTTGAAAAAATGGACCCATTAAGTATAATATTAGGAATTTTAGGACTGATAATTACAGTTCTGATTGCAATGATTCCATACTTCAGAAAAGTTTACTTTGTCGGACCTGAACTAACAATTGAACTTATTCCTGATGGTGGAATGAGTATGAATTGTGGTTTGAGCGGAAAAAATGACACATCAAAAGGATACGTTGATGGAAATAACGCAATCTATGTTTTTGAAGTTACTTGGAAAGTAAATTTAAAGATTACCAACAATTCGAATATTACAGCATATTACCCCAAACTAAAATTTCTAAATCAACAATTGAGTTTTACGAAACTAGATAATTTAGAAACTAACACACCGATTCAAGGCAACGAACAAATCGTTCTGAAAGGAAAATATGTTATGTACGAGGAAGTAAATGGAAAGGAAAGAACGCAACCGAACGGACTTCCAAATAATTTTGAGGACTTAAAAATTTTACTTGAATATAAAAATCCCCATAAAAAGGAATTTTACACGATTTTCTCAAATTCAAGTGAGCTAGAAAAGAATAATTATACTCGAAAAAAGCCGAAAGAATTTATATAGAAAACGGTGTATACAAAGGCTATAATTCATTGTGGTTTTGTGCCTTGCCGTAATAAAATATTAATCAAACGGCTGGATTTAGGTCGAATAATCCTGCGGATGATTCCAAAACGAAATCGTAGCCGAGACTGCTGGCCTCCATTTGAAAAATAAAAAAAAAGTGACCAACAAAGGCTATAATTCATTGCAATTTGGATGCTTAAGTGTAAACTTAGATGAATAAGAAGGCTACAAATTCCTGCTAAGAAATCTTAATATTGACTGAGCTACGGAATTTTCAAAATTATTATTCTAGTTTAAAATGATTACTAAGTGCCGGAATCAGGAATATTTAAAAGAAAATGTTGTTAATTATTCAGCATTTCTAGATCAAATAAAGTGTATTTATTGGATTTATTTTATGGAGTAAACAGACCCTTTTTATTCTTTACTTTGTTACTGTTTTGTTACTCAAAAAATACAAAAGCCTGAATATCAATATATATTCAGGCTTTATTTGTACTCAAGGTGGGAATCGAACCCACACTCCGAAACCGGAACTGGATTTTGAATCCAGCGCGTCTACCAATTCCGCCACTTGAGCAATTTGTGGGCACAAAAATAAATCTTTTTCATTAAAAA
>Ga0116152_10003428_pt1 | contig 12728 bp, 7 predicted proteins | sample AD_UKC119_MetaG_FD_89894 | JGI IMG/M metagenome (GOLD analysis project Ga0116152, IMG submission 89894) | Active sludge microbial communities of municipal wastewater-treating anaerobic digesters from Hong Kong - AD_UKC119_MetaG | ecosystem: Engineered > Bioreactor > Anaerobic > Digestate...
GGCGTCCACAATTCCTACCTGTCTTTCTGGTTCAACACAGGGATCGTGGGTCTGCTGCTCTACCTGCGCAGCTTCGTGCTCATCTTCATCAAGGCCAGCCGCCTGGTACCCCTCAGTCTGGGCGTCATGTTCGCCGTCATGTTCTCCGTTACCTACGAATCCTGGCTGGTCAGTTCCCTCAACCCCTTCACCATCATCCTGCTCATCATCATCACCGCCGTTACAGAGGAGGAGATCGCCAACTGGGAACACTACGCACCAGAGGAGACCGAGGAGAGCGATGACAACCCCGCTCCGTCCACCGCGCTGCTGCCTGCCTGATACCACGCCTGCAACCGAAGATGAAACGCCGTCTACTGATCGTACTTGCTGTTCTCGCCGTCCTGCTGGGTCTCGCCGCCTTCTTCGGTGATCGCGCCCTGAAGCACAAAGGCCATCCGGGCCTGCGGCGGTTCATACACCAGTGGTGGGTCAACTACCCGGCGTCATTCCAGGTGGAGCCGGAGGTCGTAGCCTTGAAGGTGGACCAGGCCGATATGGATGCGCTCCAGGGTGTGGTGGATGCCGCACGTGACAGGGGCGTTATCATGCGTGAAGGCAACGATTACGTACCCGGTGAGTTCACCGCCGCAGGCACCACCTTCAAGGTGAAGGTGCGGATCAAGGGCAAGATGGCCGACCACGTGACCGGCGACAAGTGGTCCTTCCGTGTGCTGGCGAAGAAGGATCATGGGTTCAAGGGCATGCAGCGGTTCTCCCTCCAGCACCCGGGCACACGGAACTACCTCTGCGACTGGTTCTATCATCGGCTCATGCGCGGGGAGGGCATGGTCGCCCTGCGCTACGGCTTCGTGCGCCTCACCTTCAATGGGGATGATCTCGGGGTCTATGCGTACGAGGAACACTTCGGACCGGAGTTGTTGGCCAACAATGGCCGCATGAAGGGGCCCATCTTCCGGTTCGATCCCGGCCTGTTCTGGGAACATCGGTTGAACATGATCGAGAAGGTGCGGTACAACGAGCCCTTCGCCGCCTATCAAGCCGCCGCCATTGATGCCTTCGGATCCGGTGGCCTGGAGAAGGACTCCGTGCAGCTCGGCTACTACGCCGATGCCGTTGGCCGCATGATGGCCTTCCGCCGGGGCGAGCTGCCAGCATCGCAGGTCTTTGATACGGACCTGATCGCGAAGCGCCACGCCATCCTCGATCTGGTGGGCGGCCATCACAGCATGGATTGGAGCGACGTCAAGTTCTACTACGATCCGGTGCTTCGGCGCGTGGAACCGATCGCCTACGAGAGCTTCAGTGCCTTTCCGATCCGGACACTGGCGGGTTCCGATCGCTACATCGGGACCATCGCACAGTCCATGGACCTGCATGACGCCTACTTCAACGACCCGGAGGTCTTCGCGGCATACGTGCACCAGCTCGAGCGCGTCTCGCGTCCGGAGTTCCTGGACAGTGCCTTCACCGCGCTCGCACCGGCGTTGGATAGCGCATCGGCGATCATATACCGGGAGTTCCCCTACAAGGAGCTGGACCGGCAGCTTTACCGGAAGAACCAGCTTGTGATCCGGCGCCTGCTCGATGTCCCCAAGGGCTTCCATGCCTACGCCGCCATGGACCCCGACACCTTGCGCATCACAGTGATCCCCATCGAGGGACTGCCCATTGAGGTCTTCGGCGCGGTCGCCCTGGATGGAAGCGTGCTTCCGCCTGCGCAGCGCATCATCATCCCCTGCAGGCGGCCCGGCACGGTAGGAACACCCGTCGATCTGCGCATTCCGCTCAACGAGGCATGGCGCCAGGCGCCGCCGGACAAGCTCACGCTCCGGTACGCCGTCCTGGGCGCAAGTACGCAGCGGAACGTGGAGGCGTTCCCCTACGCCTATACCGATGGTCTCTCCATACCGTCCGTCGCCGAACCGATCAACTGGAACCCCCGCGCCGAGCCCCTGCTCCGTTTCAATGAAGAGGAAGGCTCCATCACCATACCGCCTGGCACGCACACGGTGGACCACGACATCTTCATCCCCGCGGGATATACCGTGAACGCCACGTCGCCGTTGAAGATCGATCTGGTGAAGGGTGCCCGGATCGTTTCCCGCTCTCCCATGCACCTGATCGGCGTGGAGGAAATGCCGATCACCATGGGGTCTTCGGATGCCAGCGGAGGTGGAATGGTGCTGCTCACCACGTCAGGTCGTAGCCGGTTCGAACACGTCAGGTTCGAAGGCTTTGGGGCGGACGAGAGGGCGGTCCCATCGATCATCCTGCAACAGGCTTCATCGACCTGGATCGCGTGCGATCTTGGTGAAGTGCGCACCCGCGATCTTTTGGAAGTGGTGCGGAGCCAGGCGGAGTTCAACGCCTGCTCGTTCACCGGAGCCAGGGACCAGATCACCCTGGGTTATGCGAACACCACCCTCAACAAGGTGCGCTTCCTAGGGGCTGGGGATGATGCCGTGAAGGTGAAGGGAGGTGCCGCCAGCTTCACGGGCACCACGGTGCTCGGCGCGATGAGCAATGCGCTCGTGATCGATGAGGCCGGCAGGGTGCGGATCGAAGGTGGGGATTGGGATGCGACCAAGGATGTCCTGGCCGTTTCGGAAGGCGCCTCGCTCGAAGTGAATGGTGCACGCATCTCCTCCAGGCAGGCTGCACCCTTGGATGTGGAGCCCATGCATGCACGCCACGGCGCGGCGCACGTGGTGCTCAGCGACGCCACCCTCGACGCACCAAAGCCCGTTAAAGTGGGCAAGGGTAATGAGGTGTCGGTCAACGGTGAGGCGATCAATGTGACGAGAACGCCATGACCAGGAAGTGCTTTCTCCTGCTGGCCGGGTCCGTGGCGTTCGCTGCTGCGGCCCAGGTCTCACCATACAACGGACGCGTGGTGCATGGGCCGGATAGCACGGGGCATTACCGCCTGCTCATCGGCGGGCATTTCCACGGATCAAGCACGAACGCCTCGGGCTATCCCGCGGCCACCATCCTGGCGAACGTGGATGCGATCAACGCCACGCGCGCCAACCTCCTTCTCAGCACCGGTGACCTCTTTCTCCGACCGGATGAGGATAGTGCCCGATATGCCTCCGCCTTGTTCGCTCGTCTGGACGTACCGCTCTTCAACGCGCCGGGCAACCACGACCTGGAGGGGCATGCCTACCGCTCTCCCATGCCGCAACGCATCGACATGGGCCGCGATCGGATCCTGCTCTTCGATACGGAGCGGGACGATAGTGACATCGAAGGGGATCAGCTCGAGGCATTGAGGACCGTGGGGGCGGAGGCTGCGGATGGGCAGGTGGACAGGCTCTTCGTTGTCAGCCACCGACCCGTGTGGTCGGAGGGCATCGACCGCTACGCGAAGCTGTTCGCCGGAAATACCCGATCGTTGACCGGATGCAACTACGAGGCCGATGTACTGCCTGTATTGAGAAGGCTGGCCGAGCGGGCTGAGGTGTACTGGATAAGCGGCAGTATGGCCGGGCGGGCACCCGCAAGCCTGTTCTTCCAACCGCACGAACGGAACATCACCTACATCCAGTGCGCCGTGCGTGATCAGTTGCGCGATGCCCTGCTCATCGCCGATGTCGGTCCCGACGGCATCCGATGGGAACTTCGATCCCTGACCGGACGGCCGGTGGAGGACGTTACGGTCTACGATGCCGATTGGTGGGAAGCGCATCAAGGGACCGGGGAGACCTTCCACTGGCGGCGCATCCCGTACCTGATCAGAAAGAACGTGACCAGTCCCGTGTTCTGGTACGGCGCGTTCACAGCCCTTGCGCTGTGCGCCGCCGGCTGGCTGTTGCGCAGAAGGTCGCGCCGGTGAAGCGCCAGCATTTAGATTTACCGGATCAATCGAACATGGCAAGCATCCTAGTGACAGGTGGAGCCGGATTCATCGCCAGTGATCTGGCCTTGAAGCTGGCGGAGGACCCGAAGAACACGGTGGTGGTGGTGGACAACCTGCTCACGGGCGAAGTGGGCAAGGTGGTGGAACCAAGGCGGTCCAACCTGCACTTCATCAAGTGCGATGTGAACCGGTTCGAGGACATCAGCAGCGTGTTCTACGCACATCGTCCCGACTTCGTGTTCCACTATGCCGCCGTGGTCGGTGTCAAACGCACCACCGAGAATCCGGTGATGGTCCTGCGCGATATCGACGGGATCCGCAACGTATTGGACCTCTCCAAGAACACCGGCGTGCAGCGTGTGCTCTTTTCGAGCAGCAGCGAGGTGTATGGTGAACCGGTGGAGATCCCGCAGAACGAACAGACGACCCCGCTGAATTCGAAGCTGCCCTACGCCATCGTGAAGAACATCGGCGAGGCCTTCCTGCGGTCCTACCAGAAGGAGTACGGGCTGCCCTATACCATCTTCCGCTTCTTCAATACCTACGGCCCGAAGCAGAGCCGCGATTTCGTGGTGGCCAAATTCCTGCGCGCAGCCTTGGCCAACGAGGACATCACCCTCTACGGTGATGGACTACAGACGCGCACCTTCTGCTACATCGATGACAACATCGATGCCTGTCTCAACGCTTTCCACAAGGGCGAGGTGATCAACGATGTGGTCAACATCGGATCCAATGATGAGATCACCATCAAGGCGCTGGCAGAGCTGATCGTCGAGCTCACCGGCAGTCGCTCGCGCATCGTTCACCTGCCTCCGCTGGAGGAAGGGGATATGACCCGCCGGATGCCCGATGTCACGCGGATGGATCAGCTGCTGGGACGTCCTGCGCTACCCCTGCGTGAAGGCCTCATGCGGATCATCAAGGAAGCCGGTCCCCGGCGCTGAACGAAGCTCGCGTGCAGCAGGTCCCGGGCGACCAAGGCTCCGGGAGCCATCGGTCCATGCCGGTACAATAGAAGAAGGGCCGTTCCTTCGAACGGCCCTTCCATTGGGATCAGGTCCGATCAGAACTTGGCGCGCGACTTGCGACCGACACGCTTGTTCCCGCGCATCCAGTTGTAACGCTGGCGGTAGAAGTTGGACTGGCCACGCAACACATAGCTGTAGGTCAGCGTCAGCGTCAGATAGCTGTCGTTGTGGGTCGGGTCGCCACGTTGGTTCTCCTTCTTCACGGACGGTCCCGGACCCTGGTAGTAACCGTAGTTCTCCACGGCCGGAACATCAACACCCACAGGGACCAGCGGGCGCTGATCATAGAGCTGGAAGGCCACACCGTTACGCCCATCGGGAAGTGCATCCGGATCCTTGTACGTCGTGCTTACATCGTCCAGGTAATCACTGAAGGTGGTGCGCCAGCCAATGTCCATGCCGAATCGGTGACGACGGCGTTGGGTGAAGTGGAAGCCGATACCCACGGGCACCGAAACACCGATCGAGGAATAGTCCACCAATTCGGTGCGCATATCGCGGAGCGCGTAGAACTCACCCTCCCGGTTGATCTGACCTTTGGGGCTGCTGTAATAAGCGGCGATACCCACGTAACCGAACAAGCGGAAATCCAACCGGTAGCGACCACGGCCGCCGAGGTCATTGTCCTGGAAGATGGTGAACTCCGGTCGCAGGTACCACTCCAGCATGTCATTGCGGAAGTTCAGGTTACGGCCGCGGCGTGGGCGATAGGAGGAAAGTTCATCAGCCCCTTGGATCCGCATGTAGAGCAGGCCGGTGTTCACCGATATCAATCGGTTCACCTTCCGACGCGCGAAACCACCAAAGGCCCATCGCGTCTGGCTCAACTTCATGTCCCATACGAAATCGCGGCGCGGCTGGTCCGTGCCGCCCATTTCACCGAGGTAGTTGGCACCACCAAGGTGAATGCCGAAGTCCCACGCATACTGGGCGGATGCACTGCCCATCAACAAAGCCAGACCACCGGTGAGGAAGGACGTGCGTAGAATTCTCAAGTTCATGTCGTTCAGGGCATTCCTCATGCCAAAGGGCAAACTTAGGAAAGATCCTTTAGGATGCTTCCCTTGATCGACCAGGATATCAACATGGCTGTCCGATCTGGTGGGATCGGCGGTTGAAGGTATCCGGTCCGGTAGATTTGCGGTCAACGATAAGAAATGGGTGATACGGAACGGGTGACCGCTTTGTTCGGGGTGCGATACCCTGTTGTTCAGGCTGGTATGATCTGGTGTTCGGGCTGGCGACTGGCGGCTGCGGTCAGCAATGCGGGAGGCCTCGGTGTCATCGGTTCGGGCTCCATGTACCCCGATGTGCTCCGTGAACACGTCCGCAAGTTCAAGGCCGCCAGCGACAAGCCCTACGCGGTCAACGTGCCCATGCTGTACCCCGATGTGGAGCAGCACATGAACACGATCATCGAAGAGAAGGTGCCCATCGTGATCACTTCCGCCGGCAACCCGGCCACGTGGACCAGGAGGTTGAAGGATGCCGGGCATACCGTGGTGCATGTTGTAAGCAGCGTGAAGTTCGCCCTGCGCGCCCAGGATGCAGGCGTCGACGCCGTGGTGGCCGAGGGGTTCGAGGCAGGTGGGCACAACGGCAGGGAGGAAACGACCACCTTCGTCCTCCTTCCGCTCGTTGCCCAGGCGCTGGCCATTCCGGTGATCGCGGCCGGTGGGATCGCCACGGGCCGTGCGATGCTCGCCGCCCAATGCCTGGGTGCGGATGGAGTGCAGGTGGGGAGTCGGTTCGCCTGCGCATCAGAGTCTTCGGCCCATGAAGCCTTCAAGCAACGGGTCGTCGAGGCCCGTGAGGGCGATACTACCTTGACCCTCAAGGAGCTGGCCCCAGTTCGCCTCTTGCATAATCCGTTCTATCAACAGGTGCGTGAAGCCTACGGGAAAGGTGCCTCCGTGGATGACCTGAGGTCCTTGCTCGGCCGCGGTCGCGCCAAACGCGGCATGTTCGAGGGTGACCTGGTGGAAGGCGAACTGGAGATCGGCCAGGTAAGCGCCGCGATCGACCGCATTGAGCCTGCCGCACAGATACTCGAGGACATCATGCGCGAGTACCGGGATGGCCTGCAAGCCGTGGTCGGAGCAGCGAAGACTTCTGTTGGATGCTGACCCCCCGGCAACAATACACGGTGGACGATCGTCTATTCAGGGTGGGGGCAATGTTCCAGGTACCGAAGTTCCAGCACCTTCTCCTATTCCTGGTGGCCATCGCAATGCCTTTCCCCGGGCTGGCGGTGCTGGCACCTACCACTCCCTTGTGCGCTTCAGTGGCCCCCAATGGGCAGGTGACCCTTACCTGGGCACCACCGGTCGACCCCTTGGGGGAGTTCGATCATTACGAGATCCATCGCGCCACTGCGAGCGGCGGGCCCTTCACCGCGGTGGCCACGCTCCCGGGCCTGGCCACCAGCACGTTCGCCGACGCCACTGCGGATGGCACGGCCGGTCCGGTCTTCTATTTCATCACCACGGTCACCAACGGTGCCCCACCAGAGACCTCGGCACCCGGGGATACCATCTCCACGATCTATTTGCAGGTGTTCCAGAGCACCCCGCTGGGCAATGCGGACCTATCCTGGAACCACCTGGCCGTTCCGCCTTCCGCAGAGGACAGCTTCCAGGTATGGATGGAATACCCCGTGGGCACCTGGCAGCAGATCGCCACCGTCCCCGGTAACCGGTTCTCGTACCAACACGAGGTCTCCGTGTGCGAGGACCTGCTCACCTTTCAGATCCGCCGCACGAGCCCAGGCTGCACCTCAAGCAGCAATTTGGCGGGGGACATCTTTCGGGACGTGACCCCGCCCTCCGTGCCGGTGATGAGCACCGTGACCGTGGATACCACCGCCACCGGGAACGGACGGACCACCGTTACCTGGCTTCCCAGCCCCGAGGCCGACACGGACGGGTACATCATCGTGTTCAACGCTCCTGGAGGCGCGGTCATTATTGACACGGTCTGGGGCGGTGCCAGTTCGACCTATGAATGGGAGGATAGTACGCCAGGGCTTGGGCCTGAGTCCTTTGCGGTCGCGGCCTTCGACACGTGCATGACCGGCGACCCACCCAGTCCGAACACCAGTGCCACGCAACCTTTCCACACTACCGTCCACCTGGATCAAGCGTACGACCCCTGCGCGGGCCGGTTCGATCTGTTCTGGACACCCTACGCCGGGTGGGCCGTTGTGAACTACACCGTGCACATGCGCACCGTCCCTGGGAGTTGGAGCGTTGTGGCCATTGTCGAAGGTGCGTCCACGGACGTCTCCATAGCCGTGGACCCCTTCGAGACCTACGAGTTCGTCGTGGTCGCCTCCCAAGGTCCGGGCTTGCTCGAGAGCATCTCCAACAAGATCCAGGTCTACGCTGATCATCCCGGTCTTCCGGCCTTCAACTACCTGCGCACCGTAACGGTCTCTGGGGATCGGGAGATCACGGTCGTGGACAGCCTCGACGTGCTTGCCCAAGTGAGCGGGTACCGGTTGGAACGCTCCGTGGACGGCGGTCCGTTCGAGGAGGTGTTCCTGCTCGGTCCCACGCCCGCGAGCACCTTCACTTACATCGACACGGACGTGGACCCCGCCAGTCGCAGCTACCGCTATCGGGTGGTGGTCGTGGATGATTGTGGCGAGGCGGCTTTGACGAGCAACCTGGGTGGGAACATCCAACTCAGGGTCGTCTCGGACCTCTACGGTAGGAATACCCTCACCTGGAACGGTTACCAGGAATGGGATGGCGATATCGAGGGGTACCGGGTCATGCGGCAGGTCGGTTACGCAACCGAAGCGCTGCTCACGGTGACCGCTGATCAGCCGTGGACCCTGACCGATGATGTGAGCGCCTACATCGGAACACCCGGAAGGTTCTGTTACACCGTGGAGGCTTTGGAGGTCGCGAACCCTTCTGGCCTGAACGCCCGGTCATTGAGCGATCGGGCATGCGCGGTCCAACAAGAGCTGGTATACATCCCGAACGCCTTCGTCCTCGGTGGGGTCAATTCCGTCTTCAAGCCCGAACTGGCCTACGCCGATGTGGCCTTCTACGAGTTGTCCATCATCAACCGGTGGGGGCAGGTCTTCTGGACCACGGTCGACCCGGACGAGGGCTGGGATGGGACCGCCGGCGGACAACCTGTTCCCATGGGGGTCTATGCCTACTACTGCAAGTACCGGAACGGTGCCGGCCGGGAGTTCGAACGACGCGGGACGGTGACCATGCTTACGGCGATGGATTGAACCGGCGGTGTACCTTTGTGCATGGAACGATCCGCTGCTGCACCGCTGAGGAAGCCACTGCCCGCCAACGCTGCCAATGGCAGCGCTTCGAAGATCGTGGGAGAGGGGCTCACCTACGACGATGTCCTCCTGGTACCCGCCTATAGTGAGGTGCTTCCGCGCGAGGTGGATATCCGTTCCGCTTTCACCCGCAACATCCAATTGAACATTCCCGTGGTATCGGCCGCCATGGATACCGTCACCGGGGCCGAACTGGCGATCGCCATAGCCCAGCAGGGTGGCATCGGCGTCATCCATAAGAACCAGTCCATCGCGGAGCAGGCGGCCGAGGTGCGTCGGGTGAAACGATCGGAAAGCGGGATGATCCTCGATCCGGTGAAGCTGGACGAGAAGGCGCTCGTGATGGATGCGCTCAAGCTGATGGCCGAGCACAGGATCGGGGGGATCCCGGTGGTCGATGCCGCGGACAGGCTCGTGGGGATCGTGACCAATCGCGACCTGCGGTTCGAGAAGCGCATGCAGCGGCCGGTGTCCGAGGTCATGACGAGCGGCCGCATCATCACCGCACAGCCGCAGACCTCGATGCTCCAGGCCGAGGAGATCCTCCAGGAACACAAGATCGAGAAGCTGCCGGTGATCGACGGTGATGGGAAGCTCGTGGGGCTGATCACCTACAAGGACATCATCAAGCTGAAGCAACGCCCGAACGCCTGCAAGGACCATCTCGGTCGCTTGCGCGTGGCAGCAGCGGTGGGGGTCACGCGGGATACCATGGAACGGGCTCACGCCCTGGTCGAGGCCGGGGTTGATGCCCTGGTCATTGATACCGCTCACGGCCATAGCCGGGGTGTGGTGGCCATGCTGCGCGAGGTGAAGAAGACCCTTCCCGGCGTGGACGTCATCGTGGGGAATGTGGCCACCGCCGAGGCGGCCATCGCCCTGGCCGAAGCGGGAGCCGATGCCGTGAAGGTGGGGATCGGGCCGGGTAGCATCTGCACCACGCGCGTCATCGCAGGTGTGGGGGTGCCGCAGCTCACCGCCGTGATCGACTGTGCCAATGCCTTGCGCGGCACCGATGTTCCCGTGATCGCCGACGGCGGCATCCGCTACACGGGCGATATCGTCAAGGCCATGGCGGCGGGTGCGGGCACCGTCATGATCGGCAGCATGTTCGCCGGTGTCGAGGAAAGCCCCGGGGAGACGATCATCTATGAAGGGCGGCGCTTCAAGGCCTACCGCGGCATGGGCAGCATCGAGGCCATGCAGCATGGCAGCAAGGACCGGTACTTCCAGGATGCCGAGGACGACATCAAGAAGCTCGTTCCAGAAGGGATCAGCGGCCGGGTACCCTACAAGGGCAAGCTGGGCGAGGTCGTTCACCAGTTGGTGGGGGGGCTGCGCGCCGGCATGGGCTATTGCGGTGCGGCCGATATGGAGGCCTTGCGGAACGCGCGTTTCATACGCATCACGGCGGCCGGTGTCCGCGAGAGTCATCCGCACGACGTGTACATCAGCCGCGAGGCGCCGAACTACAGCCACCACTGAGCACGGTGCTTCGATCAAATTAACGGCCTGGGGCGCTGAGCGTTGCAGGCGGCAACGGTTACATTTGCCTCCCTTCGGTCGCGGCACCATCAGTCGCGGCGCGAGCCTTGACCATGGAAAGGACGCTTCGGAAACTCTGTGTATTCCTGTTGGCCGCTGGCCTAACCCCAGGGGCCATTGCCCAGAACGGTGGCAATGACCCCGTGATCATGCATGTGGATGGACGCCCGGTGCTCCGCAGCGAGTTCGAGGCCATCTACAAGAAGAACAACAAGGACGCCGCCGTCACCAAGGAGGCCCTCGATGAGTACCTCGACCTCTTCATCAACTACAAGCTGAAGGTCAGGGAGGCTGAGGCCCTCGGCATGGACACGATCACTAAGTTCAAGAACGAGCTCGATGGGTATCGCAAGCAGCTGGCGCGTCCCTACCTGATCGATCGGGAACTGAACGACGCCTTGATCAAGGAGGCCTTCGCACGCATGCAGGAGGAGGTGCGCGCCGCACACATCCTGGTGCAGGTCGATCCCGAAGCTTCCCCGGAGGATACCCTGGCGGCGTGGAAACGTATCAATGCCCTGCGCGATCGGATCGTGAAAGGGGAGGATATGGCCTCGGTGGCCAAGGGCCCTGGAGGTTCGGACGACCCCAGCGCCGCGAAGAACGGTGGCGACCTCGGCTGGTTCAGCGCGCTTCAGATGGTCTACCCCTTCGAGACCGCCGCCTTCACCACCCAGGTGGGCGAGGTCAGCAAGCCGGTCCGCACGCGCTTCGGTTACCACATCATCAAAGTGGCCGACCGCCGTCCGGCGCGTGGTCAGGTGCGCGTGGCCCACATCATGATGCGCAGCACCGACCAGGACAGCCCGGAAAAGCGGGCCGCCGTGGAACAGCGCATCCGCGAGGTGTTCGGCCAGATCGAGAGCGGCAAGCTCACCTTCGCCGATGCCGCCCTGAAGTACAGCGAGGACGAAAGTTCCAACACCAAGGGAGGCGAGCTGCCCATGTTCGGCACGGGCAAGATGATCGAAGAGTTCGAGGATGCCGCCTTCGGCCTCCAGAAGGAAGGGGACGTCTCCGGGCCGATCAAGTCGCGCTATGGCTGGCACATCATCAAGTTGTTGGAGAAGCAGCCCGTGGCCACGTTCGAAGCTTCCAAGGTGGAACTGAAGAACAGGATCGCGCGCGACAGCCGGGCGGAGATCACCCAGAAGGCCTTCATCACACGCCTGCGGTCCGAATATGGGTACACCTCCTACCCGAAGAACGTGAGCGCCGTGATCGCGATGGTGGATACCAACGTGTTCAAGAAAGGGACCTCCGTGAGCGATACCCTCCTGCGTAAGAACGCGACGGAAGGGCCGCTCGAACTGAAAGGAGTGAAGTACCGGCGGGAGCTGCTCGGTGCCATCAAGGATGGTCGCCTGCTGAACGTCAAGAGCCGGCAATATGATGAAATGACCCAGACCATGGAGGATACCGTGGTGGTGCGTACCATCATGGAGGGCTGGTCCTACGATCGGAAGAAGGCCGAGAAGCTCACCAAACCCGTGTTCACCTTCAAGGGTGGTTCCTACACCCAGCGCGATCTGCTCGATTGGATCGAGGGCCACCAGCGTCGTGAGCGGGCCATTCCCCTGAACACCTACGTGAATGAGAGGTTCGAGAACATGGTGGACGACAAGGTCATGGCCTACGAGGATGCCCACCTCGAGGAGAAGTACACCGACTTCCGCCTGTTGATGAAGGAATATCGCGATGGCATCCTCCTTTTCGAGCTCACCGATCAGAAGGTGTGGGGCAAGGCGGTACGCGATACAGCGGGGCTGGAAGCATTCCACCAGCAGCACCTGTCTGACTTCATGTGGGACACGCGTTACGAGGGGGACCTCTACATCTGCAACAGCCCAGCCGTGGCCAAACAGGTGCGCGGGCTCGTGGCGAAGGGCAAACGGGGAGCGGACCTCACGACCATCGTGAACAAGAACGACCCATTGGCGCTTACGATCGAAAGCGGCCTCTTCACCGCCGAGCAGAA
>Ga0116152_10003430_pt1 | contig 12724 bp, 7 predicted proteins | sample AD_UKC119_MetaG_FD_89894 | JGI IMG/M metagenome (GOLD analysis project Ga0116152, IMG submission 89894) | Active sludge microbial communities of municipal wastewater-treating anaerobic digesters from Hong Kong - AD_UKC119_MetaG | ecosystem: Engineered > Bioreactor > Anaerobic > Digestate...
AGGTGAAAGTATTTGGGCTAAAGCCCAATGAGGGGAATAATAAACTTTTCCCCTCGGGTTAAAACCCGGGGCAAATGAAATGTATTAAAAGGAACATTACTTTATTCCTTCCAATAACATTTGATTGCCTCTCACCCGGGGCTAGAGTGTTTCCGGTTTACATGTTGGTACATGTCAAACACCAGGCGCTCAGCCACTTAAATTATATATTTTGGGCGCAGTAGCGCCTGGTTTCCATACCTTATCAGATATTGAGTTAATCATTTTGATTTATATCTGATCGGGTTATTTTAAAAAACACTTTTCGAACAAGGTGTTTTTTGTTTTTGAAAAAATAAAAAATCCGACTTGGATTGGTCGGATTTTCATGTTTGGGAAAACTATTTTTATTTTTGGGTAATTGTCAAAATAGTAAATCTTTTGGCAACGGCAGTTTGAACTGAATAATTTTGTTGGTATTCTTTTAAATTTTCTGGAACATTTTTATTTCTGACTATAAGAAAAAATAAATTGCTGTCAGGATTTTTGGAAAATTCTATTTTTAGATTATTTTTGGCGCAAACATATTGAAGAGAGCGCTTGTATTCAAAATTTTCTATGATGGCGGTTTCTTTGTTGGAATTATTTTCCTGAATATCTTGGCAAATTAGCTTCAATTCTCCCAAGCTTACCCCGCCGTAAGTGCTGTCAGGCAGGGTGTAGTTTTTTAGATTGTAAGTTTTGCTAAAGATATAAATGTTGGGAATAAATAATATTAATCCAAAAATAATTAAGGCGATTATTTGAATTTTATCTTTTAGGACAAATTTTTCAAAAATGTATTTGATTAAAAATCCCAAAAATAAATAAGGGACGAAAAGAAGGATGATAAAGAAACGGATATTTAGTTCATCTCCGATGATGAAAAATAATCCGAAAGACAAAACAAAGAATAAGGCGGAAATTAGAAGCGGATTATAGGAAGGACTGTTTTGGCGGTTTTTTCTAAAAAATAATTCCCTGCCGGCAATAATTATTCCGGAAAAAAATATTATTACTGAGCCGATGAAAGAAAATATTTCACTTAAACTTTTGGATTTTAGCAATTTGGAAATATTGGTCCAGCTGTTTTGCGGTTCCAGCCCGGTTAGATAATAAGCGCTGCCTTGAAGAAAAAATTCCAAGCCGGATTTAAACTGCTTGGCTATGGATTTGGAAGAAGTTTTTACATCCGCTCCGGAAAAAAAGTTATGGATATTTTCGCCGGAATTGGAAAAGCTTTCCATAATAAAAGGCGTATTTATAATTAACAAAACAATTATTGAGATTAAAACTTCTTTAATATAAACAATTTTTTTGTTTTTGAAGCATTGAATGGCAAGAAATACCAGAGCGGTAACAGGCATCAGAATCAAAAGCGTAGTGTGGAGTTGAATGCCAATGCCCATTATTATTCCCAAAAAAATCGAATTGCGGACAGGATTTTTTCTTTCAATTAATAATCCCAAAAGCAATAAAAATGTCAAGACAAAAAACGGAACAGCGTTGGGATTCCAGGCAAAATGGGAATAGCGCACCGCGTAAAAGGAAATGGCGTACAAAAAAGTTAAAAATAAAGTGATATTGACGGAAAATATTTTTTTGAAAAATAAATAAAACAGATAAATCGAAATAGTGGAGAGAAGCGGAATAAAAAAAGCCATTCCGGCAGGCGAAAAACCAAATAAAAATCCGGAAATATATTCCAAATAATAAAAAGCCGGTCCCAATTTAAACTTGGTTCCGCCGGCCTTGGGTCCCAGGAGCGGAAAATCTCCGTCGGAGTGCATCGCTTCCACGATTTGAGCGTCGCGAACCTGATCATTGTTAAATCTTAATAAATCGCCAAAATCATAAAACCTCAAAAAAGCGCCGACAAAAATTATGGCGATTAAAATGACAGTTTCTTTTTTAAGCTGGCGGATTTTTTTGAAATCGATTTTTTTTAGTATGTTTTGCATATTTTTATCCTACGAATTACGAATCTATACGAATTTACGAATAGATTTTTTTATTACTACTGCAGGATTCCGCCTTGGGCGGATTTCGCACAGTTTTTGATATTTTTTGAGAAATAATTTTTTTATAAGAAGAAGAAAATTAAATGGTTTTAAAATATTAGGATTGTGAAAAATTTCAGGAACCAGTCAGAGACTGGTTCCTGCTGAGTATTTACTAGCAGGCAGGGAATTAAAATTCGAAATTTTTTTCTTACTTTAAAAAACTTTCTAACCTTGTAGATTAAAATCTACTTCTCAAACTCAACTATCTTTATAAAATTATCCGGGCGATTGTCGATAGACAGTTGCCAGGTATAATTATTTTCCATTTTTTTCAAATAATAATTGAAATCTTTGTTTTTGTCGGGGTTGTTTGAGAGGATAAAGTGATTTTTTTCTTTGATAATTCCGCGCTTGGTGAAGACAAAATAATCCGGCTGTATTTTTGCCAAATCGATTTTGCGGCTTTTTAAGCAGCTGCCTTTAAAAAATCGGCAAACTGTTTCGCTGTTGGAATAAATAATCAAGCTTTCCGCATCGGGCAAAGAATTTAGATATTGAGCGGCTTCGTAAGCGCCGTGTCCCCAAGAATCGTGAACGGTGTATTGATTGGGCAGTAATTTGCTGGAATAGCAGAAATAAAACGGTTTAATGGAAAATAAAATTGTCCAAGAAAAAATTAAGAAAGCAAAAATTGTCCAGTACCATTTTTTGAAGTCGTTTATTTTAAAATAAGCAAAAATTTCTTTCAAGATAAATACAGCTAGAATAGAAACGACCGGATAGAGAATAATGGAATAGCGGGCGTTGGTAATGATTTTGGCCATTAAAGTGGAATAAACGTAAAGAAGAATGAAAATTGAAGAGGAAAAAATTACAACAGCGCTTTGGCTGGAGATTTTCTTTTTAAAACTTAGAAAAACGGCGAAGAAAATCAAGAGAATGAATAGCGGGGAGATGGAAAAAATAAAAGGATAGGACTCCATCAGATAAAGCTGGAAATTATTGAAAAAAGTGCGGTCTTTGTTGTTCATTATCGGCTTGAAGCTGAAATCTTTGGGTTCGTTGGCGTAAGCTTGGTCTTTTAAATCCGAAACCGGAGCCAAGTTCTGTCCGGTCCAAACGTTGATGATGGAGATAAATAAAATGAAAGATAGCAATAAGAGAGGAATAGCGGTGAATAACTTTTGCTTTTGGGAACAATATTGAGAAATTTTACCAATAATGTTTCTTTGAAAATAAATTAAAGCGGAAAGGGCGGCAACTAGTACAGCAGCGGCTAAAATCATTTTTAAATTAAGAAACTGGGAAATTCCTTTGAATAAATATTCTGGATGAATAAAGACTGCCGGCAAGAAAATTGCAAATATCAAATTAGAAATAACGAAAATAATTACTATATTGGAAATTTCTTTGAGAATAAATTTCCAATCCGATTTGGCGGCATCTGCGGGTTTTTGGAAAATTATTTTAGCTAGCGATGCCAAGATGAAAAATAAAAATAAGATAAAGGCGGTGTATTTGGAAAGCAAGGCGAATCCGGTCAGAATCCCGCAAGCAATTAAAAATTTTCTTTCCCTATTATTTAAAAAAGCCAAATAGGAAAGTATTGATAGCCCGCCGAAAATCCAAAAGAAGCTGTCGGGATTGATGATTTGAGACATCCCAATCAAAATCGTATTGGCGGAAATCAAGGCGGTAATGGCGACGGCGATTTTTCTGGAGCCAAAAGCTTTTAATGATAAATAAAAGAAAGCCAATAAAGAGAGGGAAGCGAAGATTAAGATGGGAAAGCGAAAATAAAAATTGGTTTTTTCGGATTGCTGGTAGTCGTATTTTTCCAGTAGAGCGTTTCCGGAAGGAAGGGTTGCATCAGCTTTTGGATTAGGTTCGGACAATAATCCGATGCCGGAAATTAATGCGACAGTGATGCCAGGCTTGTCGTTGATGTAAGTTTTTTCCAAGTCGCCGGCTTTGAGCGAGTTCCAATATTGAGGAATGCGGTCGTATTTCCAGAGATGTTCGTCAGTGGTTTCAAATTTTGCCAGGTGATAAAATCCGAAAGAAAAAAAGGAAACGACTGAAATTAATAAAAACAAAAAAACAAGAGTTCTTTCTTTTACTTTGAACATATTTTTAAAATTATTTTTTTAGAGCTTGTGCGTTTGTCTCAAAATTTATTGTTCCGCCAGATTATATATCAGTGTTAATTGGAAATAGAAATGTTTTTTCCAGTAAATTTTTACAGCCCGCAGACTAGCCCGCCTGCCAAGGCCTGGCACTGGCGGGCAGGCTCCAAGAATAAACTTTTCGCCAAACGCACAAGCTCTATAATTATTTAACCGAATTGATCTCGAAATCTTTTTCCATTTTCAATACTTTGATGTAGTTGTTTTTGCGATTGTTGATGAATATTGAAAATGCATAATTTTTGGATTGGTATATTTTTTCAAAATCGTAAGGAATGCCGGCATGGCTGCGGGTATTGGTGATGATTTTGTTTTCTCTTCCGCTGGAAACGACAAAATAATCGACAGGCGGAGCTTCTTGAAATGATAAAGCGTCAAAAAATGAATCACACTTCCCGACGAAAAATTGGCAAACGCCAGTCTTGTCAGTCCAAACGAATAAATTTTTCGCATCAGGCAAAGAATTTAAAAATTGAGCGGTCTCATAGGATCCGTCGCCCATATCCTTGAAATCCACGGCATATTTTTTGGGTAAGAGATTGGAGGCGTAGCCTAAATAGAAAGGTTTGTTTTTGGCCAAAGTGAAAATTCCGATTGCTAGAACCAGAATGGCGGCCAAAATAGTTGAATATTTTTTGGGAAAAATCCAATCGGCCAAATATTGAATGCCGATAGCGGAAATAACCAAAAAGACCGGAAATAAAACCACTTGATAGCGGATGGTGGAAACTACGCTGTTAAAAGTGGTGCCGGTATAATAAAGCAAAATGAAAAATATAAACAGAAAAATTAATTTTAGCGAATCATTTTGGCGGGAATAATTTTTGAAAAAGTAAAAAATTGCCGCTGCCGTTCCCAAAAGCGCAATGGGTAAAGATGTGTAAATAAGCGGGTAAAAATTAGTGGTGAAAATGGAAAAGATGGAATTTATTTTGTAAGCTGACTTGGGTGATTTTAAAATTTCTTCAAAATTTATCCAGTGCATCGAAAAAAGAACATTAAAAACGACAACGGCTAAAAATAAAGTGAACAAGCCTATAAAAAATAAAAGTAAATATTTTTTTTGTTTTCTTAAAAAATCCATTATTGGCGCGCTAATTTTGTTTTTTAAAAATACTGAGTCGATAAATAAGGCGATCAGCAAAAAAATAAACAGCGGAGCAATTGGAGCGAAGGCCTGGCTCAAGATGGTAGTGGTAAACAATTTACTCAAAGCAATCCAAGTTTTGGGAAAAAGAAAAAAGATGACGACCAGCGATATGAAAATAAACGAAGCAAAATTTAGGAAAGATTCCTTTAAATACGCTTTAATCTGCGGTTTTTTCTCCAAAAATAAATAATTGATAAAAATCAATCCGAAAAATAAAACATATAAAATATTGGCGACATATTTGGTGAGAATGGATAATCCCATTAAAATTCCCGCCGTGTAAAGCCAGAAGCGAGTTTTCTTTTTTAAAAATACTAGATAGGCCAAAAAAGTAAGACAAACAAAAATCCATAAAATAGCATCCGGATTAATGATGCGACTGATGCCGATTAAAATTGGTGAAGTGCTGATTAGAGAAAGCGAAATAAGAGCAATATTTTTTCCCAATAATTCCTGGATAAAAATATAAAAAAGGAAAAGAGAGAGAATGCAAAAAATAGCTAGCGGTAATCGGAAAGCCAAATTCATCTGGCGAATGTCTTTTTGCGGATCAAAATGCGTCAATTTTTCGTAGTTGTCGGGATTTTCAAACCAAAGTCCGATGCCGGAGATAATAGCGACGGTGATGCCGGGCTTGTCGCTGATGGCAGTATACCACCAATCGTGGCTTTCAATATTGCGCCAAAATCCATGAATGCGGTCGAAAGTCCAAAGCGGCTCATCGACTCCGGCGTAATTTTCTATTTTATTGAGCGTGAAATAACTGAAAGTTGAAATAGAAATTAATAAAATAAAAAGAGCGGCCAATCCTTGTTTCTTAAACCAGTCTCTAATTGTTTTTTTAGATAAATTGCTTTTTTCTAGTTTCACTCGGGTTTCTATAAAAAATATGGCGCTAAAAACCAAATAAAATCCGGTCAAAAAATAAAAAACAAACTGAACTTTTGTATTGTCATGAGAAATAAACAATCCCCAAATAAAAGCCAATTCCGTCGGAATAAAAAATAACAGCCAGTATTGTAAAAAATTTTTTATCTTAAAAATTTTGTAATATTTATAAAAAATTACTCCAGCTGTTAAAAATCCCAAAAAATAAAGCAAATAATGAACCCGAACATTATCGAAAATCAGTGGAAAAGCATTAGTGGATTTGCGCTCGATAAAAAAATAAGTATTGGCGCCAAGCAATAAAGAGATTGCTAAAATAATTTTATTCTCCGCCTTCTTCAAAAATCCCAATAAAAATTTCATACTCAAAAATAAGATTTTAATATTTAAACCTGCCTTAAGTATAGCGAAAAACAGGGAAAAGATAAAGGAAACAGATTTTTTTAATTTGATTAAAATTGGGTTATAATAAAAATATAAAAAATAAACTAAATTTGTTTTATGAAAGAAATACCAGAGTTTATGGGAGCGGGCGGGGCGAGTGGAAATAACTATGAAAACTTTGAATTAGAAGATAATTCAATAGACTTTACTAATGAAAGTGCTGATAAAATAGCAGAGCAAATTTCAAAAGAATATCATTCTGAAAATGTTGAAGCAGATTTTTCGATTGTTTGGGGCATAGAGGAGATGGAAAACGAAAAGGCGATAAAAGTTTTTGAGCGTATATTTTCTGATAAAAATTTTTCAGAAGATAAGAAATCTCTATTTATTTATAATTTTATAGATGATTTTGCTGAAAATTTTGCTGATCTGAGTGGATTTTTCGAAGAATTTATTCAAAAAATAGATTTGCAAAATAAAAAATCAGAAGCAGAAACAAAAAATCTCTTGGAAGTATTGCGCTTTATGATCTATGCAATTTATGCGGAAATAAGCTACAGAAAAGAAAGTGGATACGGAGAGTCTCTGGAGTATCTTATAGATAGGCTAAAAAATAAGTTAGATAGAGATAATAATAATTATTTTTTAAATTTAAGGTTGAAATCAATTCTCAAATCAGATGTGAGGTCTTCTATGTTTGGTGAATTTAGTACTGATAAAGATATTTTTCCTTTCCAAATAGCTCCTAATCAAATTGGAATTTTTGACAAAAAAGGAAATCTTCTGATTTCATCGTCTGATGAGTATGAAAAAATAAAAGACGATTTTAAAATAGTAAATTTATACAAAGAATTTCGGGATAGTGAAGATGGGTATATCAAGACTTTTTTTGAGGAATTGAAAAAACACAAATATTTATTGGATGAAAGAGATCGACTTAATATTGACCAGGACGGGTATTATAATTATGAAGTTGAATACAAACAAACGGATGCGCAAGAATCTGATTTTGCAAAAGGAACTCATTACGAGAATTTAAATGAAACCAAAAAAGAAATGGAAATCGTGGAATATTTTTTAGCTAAATATCCACAATTAGTTGAATTGATGAGAGATAAACTCAGTAGAGAAGAAGAAAAAATAGGCTCTTTTAAAGAATTAATGGGCGAAGCTAAGTTAAAAAATAAAAATCCTGATAGATTGGAAGAATACGATATACGTCCTTTTGAAAAAAGATTATTGGATAATTTAAAACCTATTAGGAATAGCAAACTAATAAATAGCGATAATTTTGAAGATTATAAATATATTATGTCCAAACCTATCAGAGAAAATTTGCAGGCAGAATTTGGATTTAGGATGCAAGATTTTTCTATTGAGGAACAATATTATTTTCTTCAATTCATAAAAACAAAAGCAGTTTTAGAAATGGAGGGAATCAAAAATTTTCTTAACCTGGCAAATGGCTACAAAGATAAGATAAATCGCATTAGATCTTTCCTTTCCCTCGAACACGGCGGACAGGAAATGGGGCAGAAAATTTTGGATATTGGAAATAAATTTGATCAGGAAACGGCTGATAAGATTTTTGCCAAATACGCTCAGTTGGCTGATTATGCCCAGGATTCCGCCAAATATTTATCTCAGCAATTTAATATTCAGGATGAAACGCAAATCCAGAAGATTGCCGATCATCTTTTGCGGAGAGGCAAAGCGCTGTTGTCCGTTTGTGCTGAAGAAAATTTAACTGCCCTACAAGTTATTGAAAAATTGGAAGGCATTAAAGGAGAAGTGGAAATTCTTTCGGCTACGCTTAAATCTGCCAAGGAAGATGGAATAAAAATCAATCCGGAAATAATTCAAGGTTTAAAGATAGAAAAAAGAGCGGACAATCTGAATGAAAAAGAAAAAAAGGCGATTGTGAAAATTTTCCAAGACAATTATCGAAAAATATTTGCCGATAATCCGCAAGCCTATCAAAGAGTGGAAGATGATTTTCTGAAGGAACTGGAAAATTTACAGAACCAAATGGTGTATATTATGAAGTTTAATAATGAAGTAGTGGCTTTTTGCCGCTTCAATCCATTGTCGGATAGCGAAGTTTACGGCGGATCACTGAATGTCACCGAAGAAATTCAAGGCTTAAATATTGGCGGATACTTTATTTGCAACACGCTCAAAGAAGTTTCCAAAAATTATGATATCATAATTAAAACCCGCAAAGATAATCCGGCCAATGAAAAATACCAAAAAGAAGGTTTTGTTATCACCGGGGAACATCAAGAAACTGACGGGGTGGAATATTTTGATATGCTGCTTCCCGGAAAAAACATTCTCAAAAAAGCGGCTTAATTCAAGCTGTTCTCCCAGATATATTTAAACCAAATCTTATTCATTTCATAGATGTGCCGATCTTCTATGATAATGGAAATAATCTGATCTTTATTGATAATCTGATAAGAAATTTTGTTGTCATAAATTTGGACGGAGGCTTTAAAATCGGGAAGATCCTTTTGAAAATAGCGAATTTCAGTGATGGCCTCGTAGTCTTTTTCCTGGGATTCTTTTTTATTTTTCTTAATGCCGGCGCGGATAATTTTTTTCTTAATTCCGGCTTTTTCCCTTTTAATTTTGTATTTCTTGTTTAATTCTCGAAAAGTTTCTTCTTGCTCCAAAGCGTTTTTGTTTAAAAACAGGTAAATTTCAGTTTTGCTTTTGAGTGTGTCTTCCAAAACCTTGCGCATTCCTTCGATTCCTTCATAAAACTTAACTCCCGGCTTGTTGAAAGCCAGATTATAGTTGGAAATCAATTCCGGCATTATATTTTCCACATTCTTTTTGTAGTAGCGGAATTTTTTTTCTTGGGCTTCCGCCAAGGCATCGATTTTTTCGGGATGCTCTATTTGAAAAATCGAAACTTTGCCCGGCTTATCGATGCGGATTATTAAGTGTTTTTCAATCAAATTATCCAGGATTTTGTAAACCAACCCTCTTTTAAAAGGGGATTTTTGATATATTTCTTTGGCTTTGGCTTGTCCGAGTCTTAGCATTATTTCATAAATAACCGCTTCTTGTTCGCTGAGGCCGATTTGGGAAAATATTTTTTCGTACATGTTATTAAGTTAAAAATCAGGATTAGGAATGTTTAATAATAGTTATCATACGTACATTCTATCAAATAATCCATAATTTGTCAAATAAATATGACAAAAATATAACGAAAAATAAGGAAAAAATAGTATAAAGTACGCTAAAATATATCATTTTAAAAAAAGGTGGTAAAATACATTGACACTTTCTTCAAACTATGCTATACTACGCTGTTAAGATAAAAAGCCGCAAAGGCAGCTAAATCTTAATAAGAACATTGAAAATAAGATTTTGTAAACTGGATTCATGGAGTTTACTTTTAGCAACTATATAATAATAGCTGTTTGGAGAGAGTAAATGACAGAAACTGTCTCGGCGTTGCAATAGTGCTATAGTGGGACGAAAAAATAATTTCCCATCCAAGTGACGGAGGATGAAGCATGAAAGAAAAAGTAAAAAAAATGATAAGAAAAGTAATGTCCGGAGAAGAAACTAGATACTCAATTTTCCTGGCTATCTCTGATGCTGCGCCACGAAATAAGTTTCGTGGTGAATATTTTTCGGAGATAAGAAGATATGAACGCCACAAATGGTGTGGCGCAAGTAAGTGTTGTGAGGAAACGACTTGGGATGGAAAAACTTATAGGGACATTAAAGTCTGTCCTTATATTAAAGATTGTCAGGATGTATACGGCGGACAATCGTTGGAATTACGTTGGCTAAATTGTCATAACTATAATAATGGGGAAATTATCCTCGTTGGTGGTTATGAAAAAGTTCTAGGTGAAGGAGCGGCTTATACGGTGCTCGATATTACCTATCTGAACGAGGAGGAAAAAGAAGAGCTTTGGGAAAATTTAAAGCTCCTAGAAATTGCCGGCTATTAATTCATCTAGGCAAGCGTGAGTTCGCCGCTTGCCTCTCTTATCAAAATCATAAAATTATTTATGGTTTTGTAGGAGATGAAGTAGTTCTTTTAAATTAAAATTTCATAGTTTCTCTGATTTTTGGATCAGCTATTTTAAATTGTAAAAATATTTTTTCGCTCTAATGAGCGGGAGGGAGAAAAAATGAGTACAACAAAAATTAAATTTGATGAGGTTGCAAGCAGAGTAGTTGAGGCAACCAAGAGTAATCAGAAAAATTTTTTTCACACATGGTGGGGATGGATATCGAAAGATATTCTTCATGTCACCAGTGGGTCGGGTGCTCGCTGTAGGGAAATCTGGCACTTCCCCTTGAATAAAAATTCCGGTAGGAATATGTTTTTTAAAAATACCACCGGAGTTGCTGATTGCTGGACACAGCCGTCAGCAATTCAAGAACCAGATCAGTTTAAACGGGTCATGAAACTTTGTAATTTACCCATTTCACTTCTTCATAAGCATGAAATCGGTGAGGTCGTAACTGTCTATGGGCAGTTGGCTAACTTAGATTGCAATGTTAGGGGGAAAGTATCTGTTAATTTTTATTCTAATTCTGGCGTTAAGCCGGAATACGGAAAAATGGAGAAGACTCCAGGCGGGTATTATTATGAAATCCTGTGGGAAAAAACTGTTCACGGAGAAGAGGGTTGGGTAATTGTTGCTGGAGAAAAAACAGATTCTAGCGCCAGGATTTCCAATTATGTTCAGGAAATCCATGTTTGGGGAAACCCTAGTTCGGAGGATTTTTCTGATAAATTGGTTAAACTTGTATTTGATGCAGGTATGACCATTGAATACTTAGAAACTAAGGAAAAAGGGGAGGAAGTCCTTCTGAAGGTTCTTCAGAAAAAAATTAGATCAGGGACAATGCCGTGGTCCATCAGTGTGGATGGAAAAGAGTATATTTTTTCTATCGATGCATTTAACGTTGAACATCCATTCATCTTTGAATGCAAGGAGGTGAAGAACCCTTGGATGAAACTCCTTTTAAAGCAACCTAATAAAGAGGATTTGCTTCCTCTTGTGCAAAGGGATTGTCTCAAAAGAATGAGACAAGGAGCTATGCCTTTTAATGGGCTAGGTTCAGATCCTAGCGGATTTTTTTATGATGCGGCCGAAGGCTGTTTTTATGAAAGAATCGGTGATGAAAAAATATTTCCCATTGATTTAAAAAATGCGAGATATGGACGTTTTCCTCATTGTCTTCTTTCGTCAGAGGATTATAAAAGAAGACTTGAGGAGATAATTCCGCAAATAGAGGAGGTCTTTAACGGAGAGCCAAGAGAAATATGCTGCCATGCCTGGAAAGGTGAAATTAAACAGGCTGGCATAAAAATAAAATGGGGCATGGATACACATTTTTTCACACACGTAAATGTGGAGGGAGAAGGAAAATTTGTGTTCTATGACAAAGGATTTGGCAAGCTAAGCGTTTTTAAAATAAGCTAAGCTTGCTATTTGTTCAATTGGCGGATTTACAAAGTTTTAGTAAATCCGCTCTATAATTGAAATTTTGATTTTTAAAATTGAAGTTTCATTGTAGAAAATTAGTTCTTTGAAAAAATTTCATAATTCCTCTGATTTTTGAATCATCTGTTTTAGATTATAAGATATTTGTAATTTTAAATGGGTGATTCAAATTTTTAGTTTTACTAAATTGTAAGGGGGAGAATTTATGAATATAGACGAGGTTTTATTACAGGAAGAGGCAAATAGGCGTCTAGCAGTAAAAAGGCGTAATCAAGAAATTAAAAAAATTATGGAAGAAGATCTTGATTTTCGTGGAAGGCTTTGGGGAGAAAAAACGATATCTGAGTTATGCGATGAAAAAAATACAGACATCAAGGATACAGATGTTGAAGCAAAAATATTTCCACATAACTCTACTCCAGAGGAAATTTTTTCAAAAAAAGAAATCTTTTGTCTAGCCAAAAAAATAATAATAGAAAAATGGGGAAATAATGAATGGAATATATTTCTCCATTGGTTAGACAACGAGAGTTTGGAAAAACTTTCTGAAGATTTTACAATAATGCCATTTTCTTTGATAAATCTTGTCAGAGAGATGGTGTTAGAAAT
>Ga0116152_10003432_pt1 | contig 12712 bp, 9 predicted proteins | sample AD_UKC119_MetaG_FD_89894 | JGI IMG/M metagenome (GOLD analysis project Ga0116152, IMG submission 89894) | Active sludge microbial communities of municipal wastewater-treating anaerobic digesters from Hong Kong - AD_UKC119_MetaG | ecosystem: Engineered > Bioreactor > Anaerobic > Digestate...
AAAGGCCGGGGCCCCAGCACATGCGACGCCCGTGAAGGCGATTCCTTTGAGGATCAGGTTTTGGGGAGCTGACAGAGTGTCAGGTTTCGGGTGGGGGAAGGCCCCTCTCCCTTGGGAGAGGGGGGATAAAGCTAAGCCTGTTTCGTGTACCGCAACAAATTCTTCCATCTATCCCAGGACATATTCGTCAAATCTCTTCCCAAAGTCCGCCAATCGGGGAGCCGAACAAACAACCGTCAGCCAACTTCCGTTCTGGCTTCGCTTTAGTCTCGTCAACCCCGTGTATATCAACGCTAAGCTCTTGGGATCAGTGACTTCCTTCACGTATATTGTCAGTAGACGGGACTCCCATCCCTTGAAACTGTGCATCGTCGTCGCTTTGATTCTGGCGTCTCCCATATAGAATCCCATTTTCTGACGACGATTGTTTTCTCCGAAAGTATTTACCACGCGGACATTACGGCTCTCGATGCACTTCACTACCTCAGCACCTGATTGTAAATCGCTGGCCAATATAGTGATATCGGCATTGGCGAGCCCCTTTGTTCCAGTCTGTCGCATCAAGTTCTCAACCTCGCGCAAACAAACTTGATCAGCGGCATTCCGCTCGCACTGCACCCAACGGAGGTTGCAAGGATACAACTCCAGCGCCCCCTGTTCGGGCTCCGGAAGATCGACGGCGTCTTTCGGCAAAAAAGTTTGCGCAAAGAGCCTAGCCATATCTAGCGCCTTCGGCGGCAATCTGTAGCTGACACTGAGCTGTGACCAACGACCGGTGAAACCTGCGCCGGTCATCACTTCATCAGTCCAAGCTTTCGCGGTTCCATATACGTCTTGGGTTGCATCAGCCACGAAAAGGACCTCACCATTCGGCTTGTGCGATTTCCGTAGTACTGTCCACCATAGCGGTAGATAGTCCTGAGCCTCATCAACCAATATCGCATCGAACTTGTTTGCTTCAGGATGCTGGACGGCCTCGTTCGCCAAGTTCGGTAATTCAACGCTCAAAATGGCTTCTAAAATCTCTTCCTCGTGCTTCTTCGACTGAGCCTCTGACAATCGCCTCCAAAGCGCATCGTATCGCTCTCCCCAACCAATGTCGTAACAGGTCCGTTTGCACCAGTAATGGAAGTTCGCGAACTGAATATTCCGAATACGGGCCGGAGAATCCAACTCGCGCACAATCAAGTCACGCAGGTAGTGCCAGAGGGTTATGTTGTAGGTGGCGACAAGTATGGACTTGCCTTCGTTGGCGAGGCGGGCTGCCCGAGCAGCAAGCACCAGTGACTTCCCAGACCCAGCAGGCCCTCTAAGGCGACGATATCGTGTATTGTCTTGGTTTTCGGCTAACCGACGTTGGTTCCGGTCCAATACCAGAGGCGTCCTCTGCGTCGAAGCGAAATCTGGTTCAACCAGCCAGCCTCGTAAATCCTTGGCGAGAGCTTCCGACATCACAATTGAGTTCGTCCGGCCACATTCTGGAAAAACACCGTCAATGTCACCTTGGGCAACCTGCTCCGCACCACTGATCGGGCGGTACTGGGGGTAGTTGTCCGCCCCAATGAACGGCGACAGTAATCTTGAGACTTCAGCCGCACCAGCAAACGGAAAGATGACCCCAGCTGTAATCGCAGCCAGACCATTCCGTGCTTGAAGCCGAGGACAGTATAGTTCGAATATCTCCTTTTTGTACTGACTCACCTTCGTGATTGGATTGTCTTTCTGAATACAAAACGACTTGCCATCCTTTTCGGCCCACAAGGCCGGATTCCCCCACTCATCCTTTTTGATAAAGTACCTCATGGCATTGAGGTTCCAGTCCTTGACTTCAAAAACCGCAATACCTCCGTTGGGGTTCAATAAGACAAAATCCGGTCGCAGCCCATTCAGGTGAGGTTGAATATATATTTCCCATTCCGGTGGCAGCTGCTGATTGAACAGTCTGAGTACCCGCTCTTCGCCAACGGTCAGCTGTTGCCGCAGAGCACTGTGGGTCGCCAAAGGAGGGTAGATTACTCGTTCATTGACCATGCGAAGCACCTATCCTTCTGTTGACAGGCACAAGCCCAGAACTTTTTGAAACATATTTAGAATCTGCCAGAGATGATTCCGTAGCCTAGTTAAACGCGAGGTTTAGACAACCAAGCTTGGCAAAGCCTGACTGAACTGAATTTCCGCGTCTACCTTAAGCCCAAGCGCTTCATTCTCTTCCCACTCGTGGCTTTCTTTGCCGACCTGCAATACACGCCTGACTTTAACACGGCGTCTTTGAAGTTCTGCGCTGTTCAGACCGTCGCCATTACGGAACTTTGCTTCAGCGTGAGCGTCATAGTCTGACAGAGTGTCGGCCAATGTCGTGAGCCAGTGAGAATAATCTACCCCCATATGGGCACCGGCCTTCCCATCATCCCGATGAAATACAAACGCCGATGCCTTTGTGCTGTCGCGGTCGTATGGCGCAATCAGATTGGGTTCGCCCGAATGCTCCTCGCACCAGGATGCAAACTCCGGAGCGTCTTCATCGATTTCGCTAAGGCGCTTCGACGGAAATCGTAAGGATTGCGAGTTCTTCGTGACCAAATCCTCTAAGTTTTCTGAAAGACCGGTACACGAAACGGGCTCGGCAACATTGTTCAGAAAGTTGGAGTGCTATCTTAATTGGTGCCGTTGCATTCTGTGTCAGCTCCGCCAGTAGGCAAAAAATTGCGTCCGCAAGCTTATCAAGAATTTATCAAAAACCGTTTTGGATTACTGACCCGGTCATATCGAATGTTCCATCCATCTACACGTAAGATGCCGACAACTTCTTCGGCGACACGCCCAATGCTCCCTGCATAGGCACCGTCGATTTCTTGAGCGAGTTCCTTTGGTGTAAACCGTCGCGCACGACCATTTGCTTCACGCAATTTGCAAGAAAGACACTTCACGAGCCTATTGGTAAGTTCGATCTGTCGCATCAGAAATAAATATCCCGGAGGGGAGTACAAACTTTGAATTAATGCTTACGCAGATTTGGAATTCCGAATGTTAACAAGCACTAGTCGTGCCATGATTCACCGCAGTTTTCGCAATAGTGAGAAAGAACAGCACGCTCCGTTTCGAAGCCAACCCCAATGACTTTTCCAACGGCATCGCTTTGTCGAAATTCTTGCGTTACGCTGTCCTTCTTAACTCGAACACCACCCACGTTCCCACAAAAGCGACAAGCTAGGCTAGGATTGAGATTTCCTTTCTGTTGTTCATACGAACTTTGTGAGAGATAGCCTTTGCTCCTTGCAATACTTACTATGTTTCTCAGAGACGTAGAGTCCCCGTTCACCTCTACGATGCCTCTTCGCTCCAGTTCACTGCTTAATGCCCCAGCGTCCTCCATCGTAAAGCCCCCACCACGTGGCGGTCGAGGAGGATCAGAATATCGACCGAGTTCAAGATACTCAAAGAAAAGGCGGTCTACCATTTCATGCTCGGACTCATCGCTTGGTGGATCGGTGTACTGAATTTCTTTTCCTAGATGTTTTGCGACAAACATCTCAGTTCGCTGCTGCGCCAACTTCTGACCCCTGGCCCTCTTTTCCACTGACTCTTCCGTCAACCACCAGTTATCAGGGAGTTGGTTCAAGAGAAGAAAATAGCCGATTCCTGCGACCGGAATGGATATGGCGCACCAGACAACATAGCCAATCGGTTTGAGACCAAATGGAGGATTGTAAGGGTAAATAAGCAAGATGCTCGCACATGCTGCCACGGTCACAAGTACCAATACTGGTAAAACCCAACTCTTCATTCCAAACCCCCCCACCAAAAACTATTATGAAACAGGGCATAGCATATGAGGGCGCGCTAAAGTCTGCAAGATATACGTTCGTCTTCGCGTATAAGGTCGCTAGTTTCCGTGGAGGTGGCGATGGTAAGAATAGCACCATCAGACAGGCGCTAAGTCGGCCCGATTTGCACAGCCTCAAACATCTTGGCAAGTGAAACTTGATTGACCACCCCGACAGAGTTTCGAACCGAGCCTACCGTAGTTCTTGATACACCGGCACGTCTACTCAACTCGTTCGAAGTTAAGCGGCCTTCCAATAATGCCTCCCGGATCGCAGCTTGCATCACTTCCGGACTAGGCAGCGCCACCCCAAACTGAATTTCCGCGTCGGCCTTAAGCCCAAGCGCTTCATTCTCTTCCCACTCGTGGCTTTCTTTGCCGACCTGCAATACATGCCTGACTTCAACACGGCGTCTTTGAAGTTCGCCGCTGTTCAGGCCGTCGCCATTACGAAACTTTGCTTCAGCGTGAATGTCATAGTCTGACAGAGTGTCGGCCAATGTCGTGAGCCAGTGAGAATAATCTCCCCCCATATGGGCACCGGCCTTCCCATCATCCCGATGAAACACAAACGCGGATGCCTTCGTGCTGTCCCGGTCATATGGCGCAATCAGATTGGGTTCGCCCGCATGTCGTTCGCACCAGGATGCAAACTCCGAAGCGGATTCATCGATTTCGCTACGGCGCTTCGACGGAAATCGTAGAAGAAAGTTGAACGGTTGAACGCCGTTGCGATACGCGCGGCCCTCATTGAAGCGGTCGAACCATTTGAAGAATTCCCATTTCGAAATCGTCGTTTGTCCGGCGGCAATCGAATGGAACCGATCATCATTGAAAAGAGAGAAGCCGTCACTGTCGCGGCCATCTAGTGCGGCCTGACAGATCAGGCGCCAAAGTTCCGACTGCCAATAGGGCGTACCTGTATCGATGGCGCCGGACGGAGCTTCGAAAGGTGCTCGCCAGAAGCCAAGTCCGTGCGCGCTGGCTTTTCGGATTACGGCTTTGCCGTCCTTGATGTTGAACAAGGCGTAGCGCTTTGCAGATACGGCATAACAATAGAGCGGTTCCAATTGCCCTTTCACCGACGCGCTGAAATTCTCATTCTCGAATTGCAAGATGGATTTGCCTGCCTGCCCAGCATAGGGATTGAGCGGCACGAACCAATCTAGCACCCGGCCAACGCGGGCATGAAATTCGGCGCGGTCCACATCGGACGGTTTCGCAAGCGCAAGTCCGTCTGTATCACAGAAACTCCAGATCAGACCCTCATCGAGCGCCTTACGCTCTGCCAGTGCAAGCATGAGGCGGGCAGCGCCTGTGATCAGTGTTGCCAGCAGGGGATGAAAGTACTCTCCCGGCGTCTCCACGATACCCGATTGAATTTCTTGCGCTTGCCCCATGAACCCGAACAGCTTCTTACTTGCCCGCTTTTCCAAGTCTTCAGGGTTCATCTCGATGAGATGGCCATAGCTTGTCGAGTTGGCGATGATTTTGAGCGTGTCCTGTTCTGTATTCAAGCGGTCATAGTCCGCGCCGCTAGCTTGATCGCGGTCGGACTTAACTTCCTGTCGAAGTTCAATAAGACGCTTGAAGAAATCATCTTGCAGCGGATCAATCTGACCACCCTCAAGACCAAGAATAGATTTGGCCTTCAGGCTGCCTTGCGACGCGCCGGGAGCAAAGCGAATTGCCTTCACGACTTCGGGCGTCTTGTTCGTAAGAAGTTTGGAGGCAACACAATCCGCGAGCGTGAACCATAGCGGTTCTTTTGACGTGAGATAGTTCAAGCCGATGTTGGTCGCCTTGGACTTTCCAAATGCCGCGCGAACCGGAAGAAGGTCATCACTCGGTTTGACTTGGACAAGAGCGGTAAGGTTCGGCCATTCATCCTGACAAAGTAATTTTTCCGGCGTTGCAGTACTCAAAAACGAACGCGCCCATTCGGTTGCCGTATCGCTGTCATCAACCTTCGTTTCATCTGCAATCAGAAAGCGCCACAACTCTTGCAGCGTGTTCACAGTAGGATACATCGACAGGAAGTCGGCATAGATGACTGCCCGAACAGCGCGCCGGATGCGCACTTCCGTTCGTCCACCATAATAACTGCTCATTATCACGCCGATCAGTTCGGGGCTGAAGACGGCTTCCGTTTGACGCCAAGGCTTGATGCCCATCGCACGCAAATACGCTTTGCCGATGGAAGCTTCACTGAACACATCCATCGGACGAAGATCAGGCAATTCATGTTCTGCCAGCCTGTCGAGCAGTGCCTGATAACACTCCCAAGTGCAGCGAACATCATTCCGCGCGTAGTCGATGTATTCCGGTGTAAGCGGCGCGCCATGAGCATCAGCGACAGACTTTTGCGTTTCCGTCTTCAGTAGCTTGGCGACGCTCCCCAGGCTACTCGCTCCCGTCAGCAATGCCGCTGCAAGCGTCTTCACATCCACGAAATAGCCGGGGTAGCCCGATCCATACTCCCGATGAAATTGAATGAATGCACGTCGCCGATCCACATGCCGAATGCGCAAGTTCGGTCGGTTCCGATCCCGTGATAGGGTAAAGGTGAAACCACCCTTGAAGCGGCGGTCGAATGCACGATCCTTTTTGCCGTTCTCGTCTTTGCTCGTAGATCGAGAGGGCGAGACACTAAGTGCGAGACGTGACAGGTCGAAAGGAAGATTGAAGCCTACAATCGTTCCGGAAAGATCGTAGCAGCGTTTGAAAAGAATTTCTTCGGTGAAGTCCTCAAACGGCAGCAGGGGTAATCCGTGTTCGTCGGCGTATGTGCGAAGCAACTCCAATTCAGTTTTGGAGAGCGCCTCTTCGTCATAGAATAGTCCCTCATCCAGAAGGGTGCCGCCCTCTGTTCGAATGGCACCTTCATCCAGCCGGTAAGCACCAAACCTTAGCCGCTGGGATGTATCCGTCCGGGTTTCACAATCGAAGGTGAGGACGGGGCCAAGTGGTTCTGTTTGCTTGGGTTTCGGACCCGCTTTCAATCTTCCCGCAAGATAAGCACGAAGCCGGATATCTATCGGCTCGATATCAACAGCAGGAGGTTCCAAATCCATGATCGCGGTCGTCTTCCTCGGGCGGTCTGCTTGCATTCTCAATTGCCGCCCGAGCAACTTCGAGCCGCGCCTTCAGGAGCTTTCTAACGGCGTGCCTGAAGCTTCCATCTACCTCTTCAAGTACGCCTTCTCCCAAATGGGCGGCCAAGAAGCTTCTTACTTCAGGTTCCTCAATATCCCGTTCATCCGGCTGCTCGGTTTCCTGAAGCTGCGTAACCAGCGCGTGATGATTTGCGCACAGATACACGGCGCGATCTGAATTTCGCTCCCGATCCACATGATGCACTTCAATCATGATGGGCCGAGACTCACCGCAAATGAAACAGGCACAATTCGGAAACGGTGAAAGCGGATCGATTATCATTTGCCGCCGGATCACCTTGCTCAATTCCCGCGCAACTCCGATTTCGTGCGAAGGCTCAGGTATTGGAGGTATCAACATCCGCTCGATAGCGACACTTTCTGAAATCCTGTTCAGTTCGAACTGAATGCGCACTTCATCGACAAGGAGGCGCGGTAACGTCACGCTTGTATTCTTAGCCTTCTGTGCAGATGCCGCTTCGGGGAAGTGTTTCTTATTGAGAGCATAGAGCAGCTTTGCGTGGTTGTGACACAGCCAATCCCGATGCCGAGTTCCATCATCCTCTTCAATCGATACTTCGCGGAGAACGGCTGGATTGCATGTGGGACATACCGCGCAGGTCTCATTCTGCGACCTAGTTGTGCGCTGTGCCTTCATCGCACTTTGGGCTCTCGCAAGGTAGTCAGTTTCGTTCTGAAATTCATTCATCGTATTGTTCCTTCACGCATAGATACTGGCCGGATTGAATTCGTCCGGTGGGAAGAGTTCAAAGAACGTGTCGAGAGACGCCAGCAGCTCATAGCGCTTCCCATCCCGGTCTTTCAGGAACTTACGCCGCCAAGGCAGTAGCTTTGAACGGTCACGGAACTTTCTTGCATCGCTCAGCGCTTTCCGGTGTTCCCGTGCGATGAATGCTTCCTCGCCTGTCGCCTCAATCGCAATTTCACCATCCTTTGTGATGACGTTTATCGAGACTGGCCGTTTGTCTTCCAGGATGCGCATAGGACGCCCGCGCTTGACTTCCACATCACCAAACGCGCGCACATAGGCCGTCAGGTTCTCCCGGTCGATCTTGAATTCCTTCGCAGCAGACCGCAGGCTGATTTCGCCTCTGCGTATCTTGACGAATGCCCGCTCAAAGTCCCGCTGCCGTTCACGGCTCAGTCTATCGAAATGGGCCGGGGCCGTCTCAGGCGTCCAGCGATACCGCTTCTGTTTGGTGGGCTTCCGACTGGCCATGTCTCATTTCCTTACGCAACGACCGGGTGTATCCTGCACACCTCCAGGACAAGCACATATGATGCCATGAGCGTAGTTCAAGGTTTTCAGTATACGGTTCGTTTTTGGCGAAAATTCACGGTATTTTTTTGCACCGAATTTGCGCTGATTTCGTCGTCATTTTCTCAAGCGAGATCGCGAAGAAAAGTGCAGTGCAAAAATCTACTGAGAACCACACACAAATGAGCCAAGACGTTTGATACATTTTCTGAGCGAGAAATCGCTCGAAGTACTGACCAAAAAATCGGGCGTTTTGGCTCTTTTTTTGCTAGTATGAAAGCCTAATGGAGACGCCAAAAATGTTCGTTGAAACTGACCCGGAAACTTGGTCATCGCGCTCTGAATTCTGGAAAGAAAAAGCCGAAAAGAACCCGCCCAAGCGATTGAAACGCTCGCGTCGAAAAGCGCCAATGGTTTTGTGCGGACATGGTGTGTCGTTGAAAATTCAGAACGGCGCACTCCTAGTCCGCGATGGTATTTCCCACGTGGATGGCGAGCGGAATCAATGGCGCTTTTATCCCGGCGAACTTGATATCCCACAACGCATTATTCTGGTGGAGTGTTCTGGTGCCATGACGATGGCGGCGCTTCGATGGCTCGGGGAACAAGGCGTTATCGTGATCGATATCGACTGGCAGGGCCGTGTCGCTTCCGTGATCGGTGGAAGCGGTGTGGCTATCGATCCAGAAAAATATCTCTGGCAGGCCGAAGCGCGAGCAGATGCAAAGATGCGATTGTCATTCAGCGCAGATTTGGTTCGCAGAAAATTGGAAGCCAGTATCGAGACTTTGGAAGCGGTCTTTGAGAATAACCCAACACGACAGTCGGCAATCGATTGGGCCTACAAGGGGATTGATCAGATTGATCGAGAAAAGGTCAAAAGCACACGCGAACTCTTGGGCGTTGAGGGTGCTGCTGCATCGAAATATTTTGCTGCTTGGGAAGGCATCCAGATGCACTGGAAAAGCGTGAAGCAATATCCGGTTCCCAAGCCTTGGCTTTCTTACTCACAACGTTCTTCCCTGCTCACTGGGCACAAAGCAAAAAACTGGAAGGCCGATCATCCCATCAACGCTCTGCTGAATTATGGCTATGCGATCCTTGAAAGCCGGATGCGCATTCAAGCTGTCAGCGACGGCTTCGATCCAATGGCGGGGATTTATCACGAGGTCAGCGAAGGTACGCCGTCCTACGTTCTGGATGTGATGGAGCCCGACCGCCCCCGCATTGATCGCGCCGTGTTGGAGTTTGCGTTGTCACAGACCTTCAGCATGAAAGACTTCTATTTGCGCAAGGATGGTGTGTGTCGGCTTGGGCCGGAATTAGCACGACATCTTTGTATTCAACTTCAGAAAAGCTAGTCGACTTTGGGAGATTGGGCTGTTTCCCTCCACTCGCCATCGGCGTAAATGCTACCAAGTGGCCAAATCCACAAACGAACATCAGCACAAGAACTGTTCGATAGACAAACTAAGGCTTTCCATTTGAGAGAACCGAGGTGCCGTTATTATCTATTGGGCTGTGGGCTGAGCGCCATCCTTTCTACAGGGATGAGCGACTGAGCGGGCGTCATTACTCGTCAGGCTTATATTATCAACTCGCTCAGGCCCCAAACGCCCGCTGTCTGGATAGATTGATCGATCAACTTTTGCCTCTCTTTCTTGCTTATTCTCTGGCCCGTTAAATAGGCTCCCGCGTTCCGGGCCAAAGTGATGATGGCAGCGAGACTCAGATTTTCGACAATTTCTGATTCAAGCCAGTCTTTTTGCGGGCCGAAATCGGCGACTTCGTCTTCAGTGGCGCCTTCACTGGATGCATAACTAAACGATGAGGCAGTTCTCCTTCGCTCATCGAATGCCAAAACCTCCACGCCTGCTTGATCAGGCGACTCCACAAACGCCACTGTATGCTCCTCACAGAGAGGATCCACACCATGTTCCTTTGCCATCTTTGCGTAGATGCGCCTCACTTTTTTCAGGCGGCCTTTCATGCGGTTTAGTCGCTCCAATCGAACATACTCCGAGAGCATTTCGTTTGAGGCCTTTCTGAGTTTTCGTCTTGATTTTCGAAGGGCTGCGCAAACGCGCTCCTCTTCTTGGCTCAGGTGTGGAATTGGCTTCGACAGGAGTTTTAACATCACGACCGAAACAATATCGGCCTGTGAAGCGCCACTCACCTGATTCAGCTTTTTCGTGTCTGCTGCGCGTGCTGTGATTTGCAATACGTCGCGCAATTCAGAGACTCTGTGTAATTGAGCAGCCAGTTTTCCTCGGGGCCGTTGTGGCCACATCTCCACCTTCTTCCCACACAGTGCCAAGTCTTTAACGAGCTGATCAAAGAGGTCTCGCTTAAGTGCAAGTGCCGAAGTCGGCTTAAGTTTGATAGACTGTTCAGACTGCTTCCTGAAGCCAACGGCGATGAGCATCAGGGTCCCCACGACTCTTTTTTCCTGGGCATCGAGACTCTTCAATTTTCGTCGCCTTCCAAAATGTTTTTCGAGAGTTAGTCTTGCGAAGATGTAGAAGAGGACGCCTACGACGAGTGAAACCAAAAACACCACCCAGCCGCCGACCGCCATTGAAATTCCGCCTCCCAACCACTTAAGGGCGGCGCTATTGAATGCGGCACCTGACAAGGTGGAAATGGCGGTTCCGGTGCTGGCTGTGCCAAACACCGACGCGACCGAAAGCAGGCCCGCTGTTGCGCCGGCAAACCCTAATTTCGCAGCCAGTGAATTGATTATCCGTATCGAGTTTCCTTGTTTCTGATTTAGCAGGGCGTCTACGGTGTCGCCACAAGTGAGCGATGCAATTGCGTACCAGTTCTCCTGGTTGATCGTCGCCTTTCTGAGTTGACGCTCGGCTGTTGATTCTACCCAGTCATCGCGGAAGCGGCGCCAGATTCGGCGCACAAGTCGGACGAGCCAGTTTTCTTTCTTGGGATCGCCCGTTGCAAGTTGACGCTTCGACGGAAGCACGACGGAAGACCGTTGGGCCGTGATTGGAATGGGGGCTGGGACCACCTCACTCGGACGACTTGGTGCTCGCCTGCGTTTCGGATCAGAGCGGTCCACTGCGTCCAGACTGAACCTGTCGTTCCCAGCAGTCAGCATCGCCTCTGCGATTGCCTTAAATTTTTCCTGGCTCAATCGCGCCTTTCGGGCTCCTTTGAATAAACCGCTCACTAAGCCGATGAGCGCAGCAATAACGAGCGGCACGAGCAAAACCGCAGAAAAGGCTATGGCCATTGGGCAGGCTCCCCGCATTGCAACATCGAAAAGCTACAGGAGGCAAGGAAGTTCCTCAAACAGAAATCAGCACGGAGAAGTTTTGTGCTTTTATTGGACTGCACGTATTTCCCCGCAGAATGTATCCGTACCCAGTCTGGTTGGGCGAATGTCGAGGTTTGGATGGGGGAGAACGCGATTGGTCAAATTGCTTAGATCGCCAATCCAGTTCGTAAAGGTCTCGTTGTTAAATTTGAACAAACAGAAACAAATGATGCGAAAGAAGGTGCTATAGTTTGATGCCCAAGCAGAATTCACACGCACGGCCCGAGCTGAGTTCTGAGGCTGCTAAGTTGCCTGAAGAACAATTGAACGCATCGGCAGAGGCGCTTGCTCTCTCATTGAGAGCATATGCCGACGCAGCCCAATCTGCTTATCGACCACAGCGCGATGCCGACGTTATCGCCGCTCGCCAGAGAATCGATTTGGCCCGTAAACTAATCCGGGACAGCGGCATTGCGAACGCATTGGCCTCAAGCATTCCTGATCACGTCCGGTATTGGGCTAGCTGGATAAATCGTGAAGACTTCACAAGCCATGTTGGTTTCGAAGCCACCGATATCAGCGCTGTCGCGAAAGATGACGGCAAAGGGTCAATAATCGAATTCACATTCAACTCGAACCGCTATCGATTGGTGGTCAGCGACTTTGGCCGCTCCTCCTATGGCCAACACGGTGAAGTTGAGTTGTTCTTAGCCCAGAAGCGTGTTGCGAAGATCGATGTTAGGCGCGTCGATAAACCAGAGTACTCCTACTGGCAATTTAGCGATGTTCGAGCATTAAAGGTCGGGGACTGGATGAAAGATGTGCTGGATATTGCGGCGCAGATTGAAGCTCCGGGTCTAAAGTCTCTAGAGGATTTCCTTGCAGGCCATTGGCGTAGCGATGACCAAGTTCGCGAAGTCGCAAGTGAAATCGATCTTGGCTGACAAGTCGGAACGTGTGTGACTTTGGAAGACGGCCCGAGATATTCGGGGCTTTCATTGTTGTCGAACGAAGGTCTTCACTTTGAGCGTCACTACCTAGCGAAACAGCCGGTACACGAAACAAGCTTAGCTTTATCCCCCTCCCTTGGGAGAGGGGTTGAGGTGAGGGAGCGCGAATTTTCGGCGTGTGCAGCGCTTGCCGCAATGCCTTCACCCCTCATCCCCAACCCCTTCTCCCAGGGG
>Ga0116152_10003434_pt1 | contig 12709 bp, 11 predicted proteins | sample AD_UKC119_MetaG_FD_89894 | JGI IMG/M metagenome (GOLD analysis project Ga0116152, IMG submission 89894) | Active sludge microbial communities of municipal wastewater-treating anaerobic digesters from Hong Kong - AD_UKC119_MetaG | ecosystem: Engineered > Bioreactor > Anaerobic > Digestate...
ATGCTTGCTTACATCAATAGCTTCACCGGCTAAAATATCAGATCGGCTCTCGATATTTCGGGTAATGTGGAGACTTTCAATCCTCTTTTCCAGGGCAATCAGCTGCGGCAAAAAATTGAACTTCTGGTTTGCCATAGCGGTTTCCTTTGCTTTTTCCGCTATTCTGAGACTTTGCATAAAAAGCCCCTTTTTGTAAAGGATATGGGCATAATCGAATTGCTCATTAAGCTGAAGATCAATACTGTCTGCACTTTTCAGCAACCTCAAACTGGCCAGTATCTGCCGGTAAAGATGTTGTTTCAGGTTAGAGAGCCTTGGTTTGGTAAGATCATCCAGCTTTTTTAAAAGAGCATTTTCATCATACTGCCTTTGTTTATCAATTGCATCAAAAAGCCGGACGATCTTCAGATCCTCTTTTCCCGAGCTCCGGGTTATATAAAGCTTGAAGTGTCTTTTTTCAGCCTTTTCCAGGGATTTTATAAGTTGAAATAATATATCGGTTGTGCGGTTGGACATCATAAGGTGTTTTACCTGAAACTCCCTGCCAGCAAGGGTTTTGGCAACTACCACACCCCTTAGGCATAATAGAAAGATGCCCTAATTGGTTTGAAGGATAATTTGCCGCCCCCTAATTTTGACTCAGGAAGAAAAAATAAGGCAAAGCAATCGTTAAGAGGCAAGCAGCAAGCAGTCAGAGGTCAAAGATAAAGCCAAAATTCTTCCAGAAGCCGGAAACGGCGATCAACACTACTCTTAAGAATTTTTCATATGGCAAGCAATCGTTAGAGGTCAGTCCGTTTCTACGGAAGGACCTTTTTTGTTTTAAAGGCCCGCTAAAATAGAATATTCCCGCTTCAGGCAAAACTTTTTACCCTTTTTTTTATTTATATCCTTTCCACCGGCCATTTCATGATTTGCTATATTCATGCCCTGAAACATAGTAAAATGGCTATCAGGATCTTCATAACAGGCGGCACTTTTGACAAAGAATACAATGAAATTACGGGGCAGCTTTTTTTTAAGGACACACACATGCAAGAGTTGCTGGAGAAGGGACGCAACAAAGTACCGGTTGAAATAAGGACACTAATGATGATCGATAGTATGGAGATGAGTGATGAAGACCGTGAGCTGATCGCCTACCAATGTAATAATTGTGATGAATCGCAGATCGTTATTACCCATGGCACTGATACAATGGCTGAAACGGCTACTCTTTTGGCAAAAAGAGTTAAGAATAAGGTAGTGATACTTACGGGCGCCATGATCCCCATTAAGTTTGGTAGTTCAGACGGGCTTTTTAACCTGGGCAGTGCCCTTGCTTTTGCACAAACCCTTTCACCCGGAGTTTATGTTGCCATGAATGGCCGTTATTTTACATGGGATAATGTGAGAAAGAATAAGCAAACAGGAGTGTTTGAAGAAGTAAAATAAAAAAGCGCCGGTGTTTCCAGCGCTTTTATTATGGTTGAGAAAAAACTAGTTTTTCGGTGTTTCCAGTAATTTGAAGAACTGATCCAGTTGAGGAAGAATGACAATTCTTGTCCTCCGGTTAGAAGCTCTTCCGTCTTTTGAACCATTGTCGGCCAAAGGCTTGTACTCACCCCTTCCGGCAGCAGCCATACGGGCTGGATCAAGACCATATTCTTTTTGGAGTATCCTTACTACCGCGGTTGCTCTTTTTACACTAAGGTCCCAGTTGTCAAGCAATACACCGCTTCTATAAGGTACATTATCTGTGTGCCCCTCTACCATGAATTCGATATCAGGCTGGTTCTTTAAAACGGCGGCCACTTTACCCAATACTGTTTTGGCTTTGCTGGTTACTTCATACTTGCCTGTTGTAAACAAAAGCTTATCGGATATATCAACATATACCACTCCTTTGTCTACTTTAATATTAATGTCTTCATCATCAAGATTTCCAACAGCCCCTTTCAAATTCATGACCAGGGCCATGTTTAGTGAATCTTTGCGGGCCATTTGTTGCTGCAGGGTCTGGATATACGCATCTTTTGCTCCAATATTATCCATCGATTTTTTAATACTTTCTGCCTGTGATGCAGAAATAACAGAAAGGTCTTCTAATTGTTTTAACGCCTGGCTATTGTTAGCTTTTAGAAAATCGATCTGTGAGTTCAGGTCTTTGATCTTGGTATTTTGCATGGCAAGCTGACGCTCCAGATCTTCTTTTTGCCGGGAAAGGGTTCCCTTTTCTGTACTGCAATCTGACAGGTCCCCCTCAAGGGTTTTGTACTTGTCTTGTAATGTGGCATAATCTGCCTGTGCTGTTTTAAACTTTTTGCTGCTTACACATGAAAAGAAAAGCAGCGGAAGGCTGGCAACCAATAAGAGTAACTTCGGTTTCATTATTTTAATTTAAGGTGAAGGGTTTAGTTGAAATAAGCAGCGAAATAATAACATTACCGGTAAAGGTAAAAATTGAGTCATACTATCAGTTGCTTTTTTAGTATTTCTTTTTGAATTAATACAGCAACGGTTGATTTACAATTCTTTTTGAGGAGGTTATTTGTTTTCATAAAAAGCGAATGCAAAAAATCAAACAATCGATTGCCATAATCACTACGCATCCCCGTCATTGATATGAATTTGGCCGGTTTGTGATATTTATCACTTAGTTTTTTGATACAAGTCATACCCCCCCACTTTGGCACTGAATACTTTTACAAAAGCCAAAAATTAATCAATCAAAAAATATTTTTTATGAAACTTTTAAATAACAGAACCCTGTTGATCCTGTTGGTTTTAATATGTGGTTATGGGTATTTTATCAGTTGTACAAGGGATAATGATCTGATTGTACCGGTACAGCTTACACAGCCATTTGTTCCCAACAGGGGTAATAATGTTCATTTGCCCGGAAACATGACCACTGGTAATGCGGATGAATGGAAACTTGATAAAGTACACTCAAGCTGCTTGTGGGCTACCAAGTATGTTGGTGCAGCAGGCTTGCTGACCGGTCGTTTTAACCAGTTTGGGACACACGATGTTACTGCAGCGGAAATGCAGAATTACACAACTACCGGCCAACCGTTGTTAGATAACTCATGGGCTTTTTATGAAAGCGACCCAACCCAAACCTTTATCAGCGGCTATGTACAGATCAACACTTCAAACACCGGGGAACCAGGAAGAGATGCGGGTTGTAATGTTTCCGGAATGGGTACAACACCAATTGTATCTGGCACCCAAAACCTAACAGTTACCAACCTGGCCAAAATTAAGTCTACAAAAGTCGAGTTTGACCCCAATAGCAATGGCTATATCGTTACGCTGGATCTCACATGGCAGGGAAAACTGGCAGCACCGCTTACTAAATCAATCGTAGGAAAGCTGAATTATATTACTAAGGCGACCATCGCTTCCGGAACACCATATGATGTATTCGGATTGCAGTTACAGTTTTCTTTCAATTGTCGAGATTTTGGTATTACCAGTACCAGTATTGCAGATCAAATAGACATTGAATGCAATATGAACTTTAATAATAAATAGTTTCTTATTAAAAAGTAATTAAAATGAAACGTATACTATTATATTTTGGTTTGGTGCTGGCATTAGGAATCGGAGTGTCAAGTTGCTACAAGGATATCATCAAACCAGATTTACCCAAGGACCCCAATGCGCCGCCGCAACAGGTAAGTTTTGCCAATGAGCTTAAGCCACTGTTTGCCGCTAGCTGTACTGATGTTGGTTGTCATGTTTCCGGAGCACATAAGCCTTATCTGACAGCGGATGTCTCCTATAATGAAATTGTGAATGGAGGGTTTATTAATCTACAATTACCAACACAAAGTATTTTGATCAAATTGCTAAATGGAGACATGCAGCAATACATGCCTTCTGCTGATAACAGGCAAAAGGTACTTGATTGGATCAGGAACGGCGCACCTAATAATTAACGGACTTAAATCTTATTAAAATGAAACCAAGTATTTATAAAATAAAGTATGGATTAATGGCGCCGTTATTATTCAGTGCATGTATGCTACTGTCAAACATCGGCGTCTTTGCACAGGACGATCCTCCGGCTGAAGAGGAAACAACCAATACTAAACCAAAAGCAAAACCAGAAAAAAATACATTTCAAAGCGTTTGGATCAGCGATAACCAAACCATTCTTGTTCCTGTTAAAGGAACGATGGAGATGGATATTATGCACAGGTTTGGTACCTGGAACAAAGGGTATGAGGATTTCTGGGGATTTTTTGCTCCCTCTAATATCAGGGTAGGCCTTAGTTATGTTCCTGTTGAAAAGCTGAATGTTGGGATAGGATTTACCAAAACATCAGCTGCGGTTATTCCAAAGGGAGGAGTTTCTTCTGTTTCAGGCCCTATATGGGATGGAAGCCTGAAATACTCCATTATTACACAAACAAAGGGAAAGTACCCCGTTAGTGTAAGCTATTATGTAAACGCAGCAATTAATACCAAAAAGGATCCCAATAAGGATATATACAGATATACCAGCGACAGGCTTTCTTATTTTCATCAACTATTAATAGCCAGAAAAGTAACTGATAAATTGTCTGTACAGGTGGCCCCAAGTGTTTCTCATCACAACTCTGTAAATGGATACTTTACCAAACTCAATGATTCTACATTGAAGATCAATAAAGCAATGAAGTTCGACCATTTTGCAGTGGCCCTTTCGGCGAGATATAAATTAACAGATGTAACATCATTGATGATAAACTATGATCAACCGATTACCAAGCATGCCACTTATAATCCAAACCCAAGTGTTTCATTTGGCGTAGAGTTTAACACAAGCAGCCACTCCTTCCAGCTGTTCTTTACCAATTTCTATTATTTGAATCCGGGGATAAACAATATGTATAATTCAAACAACCCGTTCAAATACACTGATCACTCAACCGATGATCCAAACACACCGGAAGATGAAAGCACTTTGGTAAAAGGAAATAAATTCCTCATAGGATTTAATATTACGAGGTTGTGGAACTATTAAATGAATTTTTAGTGATTGATCTAACCAAGTGTTACTAAGGCAAAGCAAATAACCCCGGACAAAAAACCGGGGTTATTTTTGCAAATACAATGAAAAAACTTTTACAATACAGCTTCTTTTTTAGTTTACTGATTGCAAACTTTCTGCTCTCTTGTAACAACGGGAACCGCGGGAAAGAAAATATAACTGATAAAGCCACTAAAACGGCAGAGGGAAAAACATCCTACAGGAAACCAGGTACAGAGAATTCAGATACACTAACAATAACTCCCCCATCAGCTGTTTTTTTTATGCCAGATTCTGTTCAGCTTGGTAAAATAAAATCAGCCCTTGATACCCTGCATTATGAAAATGACACTCACGACTGTTTTTACCAGATGAGAAATGCAAGAAATGTTTTAAAAGAATACTGGCCCCAGATCAGGATAGTCGAAACCTCAGAAGCCCGTTATCTCTATTTTGTTGACCAAAGCAAACCGGGAGTGTTAATTGATCTAAACTCCAGGAATGATATGTGCGGTATTTACCTGTTTAGCAAGGAAAAAGACCCTCTGTTCATCGACATGATGAATATTGACACACAGTTATCTCTTTATTTTAGTAAATAGAACCCCCTTGCCTGGTATCATACTCTAATCGCTTGTTCTGATGGGAAGGAGAGCTGGTTTCAGGGCAACCTCAACTGTAAAACTGATGAATCTCATAGTTTCCCGATGGAATAATGGCTTACTTTAAGTTGAAATTAAATCAACGACAAACCAACGTCTTAGTAAGCATATGAAACTAACAATACCAGTCAATTGGGAGGATGATTATTTTGACAAGATCGACTTTTCAGAAACCGAAGAAATTTATGGAAAATTAAATGTTGGCCTGATCGGTGGTGGCCGCCCTACTCTTACCCTCCCTAATGTTAAAAAAGAAAAGGTAAAAGACTTTGTAGATGAAGCGCATAGAAGAAATCTGAAGTTTAATTACCTGATGAACGGTACTTGTTTTGATAACCTGGAAATAACAAAAACCGGTTATAAGGATATTCGTAAAACACTTGACTGGCTGGCGGAAAATAATGTAGATGGTATTTCAGTTTCATTACCAATGGTAATGGAGATCATTAAAAAGAACTATCCGCAATTCTCTATTTCTGCATCTGTACAGGTACGCATAGATAGTTTTGAAAAAGCCAGGTATTGGGAAAACCTTGGCGCCGACAAGATCAACATTTCCTACGTAGATATAAATAAGAATTTTGATGAAATAAAAAGAATAAAAGAGAAGACAACCTGTAAGATCCAGACCATTGCCAACCTGATGTGCATGAACAAATGTCCTATGGTGACATTGCATGCAAACTACAATGCCCATGCATCTCAAAAAAAACATGTAAACAACAACTTTAGCTTTGACTATTATCTTTTCTCATGCGCAGAAAAACTATTGTCAAATCCTGTTGAAATTTTGAAATCTGCCTTTATAAGGCCGGAAGATCTCCACTATTATGAAGAAGCGGGAGTGGATAATATTAAACTGGTTGAAAGAAGCATGACCACAGATGCTCTTGCCCGCATCGTTTCTGCGTATACAAAGCGTTCCTATGATGGGAATATGATGGATCTTATTCACGGTCTTTCAAAGTATATCATTTACAATAAGGACAAATATTACTGGAAGGGGTTAAAATATCTTTTGCAACCTTCCAAGATCAATTTATTTAAGGCTCATAAATTAGTTAATCAATTAAACACATTACGAAAGGAAAAGGCTTTCAATGAAAGCTTTGATCTTTATATTGATAATAAAAAGCTTGACGGGTTTATGGATTTCTTTCATAAAGGAAATTGCCACAGGGATTGCAATGAATGTAATTACTGTAATAAATTTGCCAGTAAAGCCATCAGCTATCTTGTGCCGGTAGAGGAACATGAAAAGGCAATGCAGTCCCTAAGGGATACCAAAGCGATGATGATAAAAGGCGATCTGTTCTGATTTTATTTTGAGATTTTAGGGTGGCCAATTAAGTAATAATGAACGAAAACAGAACCAGAGCCGGTGTTGTGCTTCTTCTCTTAATTACCCTATTAAGTTTTATTCCCCTTCGTTCACTAAAGTTTGAGTTCAATATTGAAAAACTATTTCCGGCAGGGGATCCGGAGTTAACTTTTTTCAAAGAGTTTCAGGAACAATTCAATTCGCAGATCGACGATGAGTTTATCTTTATCGGACTCAGGAACAAGTCGGGAATTTTTGATCGGTCATTTTTAGAAAAAACGGATAGCCTATCGAAATATATTTCCAGGCAGAACAATATTCTAAAAATATATTCTCTTACATCAGCTAACCTGATTTACCTGCAAGGTGATGATATCAATGCAAGGCCATTGATCCATATTGATAATCCGGCGCTTTATTCAACGGACTCAGCCTATCTTTTTCAGGCAAAAGAATACCGGGACCTATTAGTCTCACAAGATGGAAAGTCAATAGCCATAGCGGCGTTTAATAAACAAAACTTAACGGACGGACAGAAGGATATTTTGCTGGATAGTATTCAGGGCAAAATTGACCAGCTTGGATTTGACGAGTCTCATCTTACTGCCAAGATCCGTGTGGAAAGAGTATATATAAAGGAAATTCAAAAGAACCTTAAAAAATATCTTATTCTGGCATTTGTTTTTATTTGCCTGGCACTATATATACTTTTCAAATCTATAAGGGCTATTTTTTTTCCTTTATTACTTATTGTTGTTTCTATTATCTGGACCTTTTCTTTTATTTCCTTAACCGGTAATTCAATAGACATTCTTTCAAGTCTGTTGCCCCCAATCCTTGCAGCCATCTGTATGTCGGATATCATTCACATTTCTACACATTATATTGAACTGCTACGAACGGGCCTGTCAAAAAAGGAAGCGCTAAAAAAAGCGTATAAGGAAATAGGATTAGCAACATTCTTTACATGTTGTGCTATTGCCATCGGATTTATAACCCTGGGAATTACCGATGTTATACCTGTAAGAAATTTTGGATTTTTTGCTGCTACAGGCATTCTAATGGGATTTGGGGTTACGATGATTGCGCTGTATGCATTTTTTACTTTTTCTCCTATTCCCAAAGTTACTTTTGAGAAGCAGGCAGGTAATATATGGAACAGGATACTGGCTTTTTTCTTTAAAACTGTTTTAAAGAACAGGATGACGGTATCTATATTTTTTCTAATTCTGACAGGAGTATCTGTTTTCTATGCAACCAGGATCGAGATCAACTCCAGCCTTTTGCAAGAAATACCGAGGAAAAGTCCGGTGCTTGACGATTTTAAGTTTATGGAAACGGATTTTGCCGGGACAAGACCTTTTGAACTGGCACTTACAATGAGGGATAAGGGGGAATCCTTTTTTGATATAGAAGTGATGCAGAAAGTTGAAAAAGTAGAAAGGTTTTTAAAGGATAGCTGTGGCGTTGGGTATATTATTTCCCCATTGTCATTATTCCGGGGGGCAAACAAAGCCTTTGCCGGCGGTGATAATATCAACTATGTACTACCCAGATCGCAACAAGAGGTTAGCCGGTATTATGAAAGTATTCTGCAAACTGAATTTGCAGACGAAATGCAACATTATATGACCGCCGACGGGAGCAGGTTGCGTATCAGTGGTCGCCTGCCCAATTTGAGCATTAAAGAATTCAAACCGATCAAAGAGAAAATTGACAGGTATTTTGCTAAACAATCCGGGGTAGCCGCTTTTTCTTATAAAATAACGGGGTCAGCGCAACTGCTCGACAAAATAACCTATACACTAACAAAGAATCTTTTAAGCGGCATTTTTTTCGATGCACTTATAATTTGTGTGATCGCTTTTTTCCTTTTGAGAAAATGGATGATCGTCCTGATCGTTTTAATACCCAACCTGCTGCCCCTGATCTTTATGGCGGGGCTAATGGGCTATATGGGTATCAACCTTAAGGCAGATACTTCGGTAATCTTTGCCATAGCCCTGGGCCTTGCAGTCGATGACACGATACATTTCATTAGCAGGCTCAGGCTTGAATTATCAAAAGGGCTTTCACTTCCCTATGCAGTGAAAAGGACCTATATGTCTACCGGCAAAGCAATTATTATCACCACCCTGGTATTGTTGTCTGGTTTCCTGACATTATTATCATCGAGTTTTGGAGGAGCTTTTTATATAGGATTATTGATCAGCTTCAGCCTGTTTTGTGCGATGATCCTTGAGCTAACAATAACACCCTTACTGGTGTTAGCTTTTTTGCCAAAGAAAAAGCGGTAATTCGCTGATGTTTAAAATCTTAAATAGCATAACAGTGTGCTTTGCGGGGAGACACACTTGATAGCTATCATACCCTTATGTGACAACAATCACACCCCCTTTCTTCGTACATCATTCCTGTCCAGCCATACTATAGATACTTTAGCATTGGTTTTTTATAAATCAATAGCACAAATCAACAAAATGGGAAACAATAACAATGCCCCCAAAAAATCCCGCCGGGATTTCTTTTCAATTTTCTCCTCAACCGACAACTCAAAAGGATCAACAGAAATGGTAAAGATGCTAACAGCAGACGGTAAGCTGGTAGAGGTAAGCAAAGAAATGCTGGATCAGGTAAAAAAGAATCAAAGGGCCAGCAATAAAGAAATCTATAACTGGATGAATAATCCATCCAAGAAAAATAATAGTTGAAGCAATTAAATCTGCAAAATGAAAAAAGAAGAAGAAATAAGCAATAAAGCCCGCCGGGATTTTCTTAAAACTACAGCCATTGCAACGATTGCTGCAACTGCCTGCGGAAGCCTGGCTTGTTCATGTTCTTCAAAAAAAGCAAATGTTGGCGAAAAGGTTAAACTCCTTTCTCCCGATGGTGAAATTGTTGAGATCGACTCTTCCTATTTGAACCACCAGGAACACATGGCTATTGTTTCGAAACTGGAGGCCAGGGAAGGCATAGCAGGTAAAAAATTCGTAATGGTAGTTGACCTTTCCCGGTGTAAAAATGCCCGGAAATGCGTTGCTGCCTGTCAGAAATGGCACTATCGTACAGAAGACAAGGAATGGCTTACGGTTAAACTGATGAAGGATAGTGAAGAGGGAGCACCTTACTGGTTCCCCAAACAATGTTTCCATTGCGATAACCCGCCATGTGTAAAAGTATGCCCGGTTGATGCAACATTTAAAAGACAAGACGGCTTGGTGCTGATCGATAATGAACGTTGCATTGGTTGTAAATTCTGTATGGCCGCCTGCCCTTACTCAACCAGGGTATTCAACTGGAGCGAACCGGAATTACCATTTGATATCAAACACCAGCAATACTCACCCGAAACAGGTATTCCAGGAAAAGTGGGTACGGTTGAAAAATGTGATTTCTGCCCGGATAGATCGAGGGAAGGGCTTTTGCCTCCTTGTGTAGAAGCTTGCCCCAATGGTGTTTTTTATTTTGGCGATGAGAATGAAGACACCGTTTCTAACGGAGATGAAACCGTAAGCTTTTCACAACTGATAAAAGACAGGGCAGCTTATAGATTCCAGGAAGAACTGGGAACCAAACCAAGGGTGTATTACCTGCCTCCAAAAGACAGGCAGTTCCCCGTAGAAAGAGGATATGAAAACTTACCCGACAATTTAAAAGAGAGATTTAAAGATGTTATGGAAGAAAGTAATCTGCTCGAAAAAAAATGAAAGCGAAGGGTATTTGATTAACAAAGAATATCAATCAAAATGGAACTCAATAAATATCAACAGGAATTATTTGACCACCAGCGTCCGGTAATTGAAAAGTATGGCAGGAGGGCCTGGGGCTGGTCAATATTTTATTTACTCTGGATCGGCCTTGGCGGCTATGCATTGTATCTACAGGTGATCAAAGGGCACAAGATCACCGGTATGCGGGATAATGTTGTGTGGGGATTATACATTGCGAATTTTATATTTTTCATTGGGATCAGTTACGCAGGTGCGGTCATTTCGGGCATTCTTCACATTCTGAAAGTAGAGTGGAGAAAACCCATTATTCGCATAGCTGAAATGATCACAGTGATCTCCACTATCATTGGCCCAATTTTTATTCTTCTTTGTATTGGAAGGCTGGACCGGTTACACCATTTGTTTCTTTATCCAAGGCTTCAATCGCCGATCACATGGGATGTATTGGCGATACTCACCTATTTTGCCGGTAGTGTTATCTTTTTATACCTGGCCCTGATCAAAGACTTTGCTATATACAGGGATGCGAATTTGAAAGTTCCTAAATGGAAGCAAAGAATGTATAAAATACTGGCCATTGGATATAAAGGAACTCCCAGTCAAAAAAGGCATATCTCTATTTCCATGAACTTAATGGCAATTATGATTGTGCCGCTTGCTATTATAGTTCACTCCGTGTTATCATGGATTTTCGGGATGACATTACGACCCGGCTGGCATAGTACAATATTTGGACCCTACTTTGTTTTAGCGGCCATTTATTCAGGAACCGGGGTATTAATTATGGCTATGTGGGTTTATAGAAAAATGTATAAACTCAATAGCTATCTCCAGGATAAACATTTTATATACCTGGGATATATCATGATGATCCTCGGTGCCGCTTATGGTTATTTTACGTTTTCTGAGTATTTAACAGGTTGGTATGGATCTGAAAAATGGGATAGCGAAGTAATTGGTAAACTGTTCAACCCTGCAGAATATGGATGGTGGTTCTTATTTGCCAATGTTGCGGGTATTATTTTGCCAATTCTTATCGTCGCCATTCCGAAGACCAGGACACCAAATTTGATCGCTATTGCCTCTTTCTTTATGGTTTTGGCATTGTGGGTTAAAAGGTACCTGATCATTGTTCCAACCCTTGAATCACCGCTGCTTCCCATGCAGGATACCAGACCAGAATTTGTGAAATATTCTGCCACCTGGGTTGAGTGGGCTTTAACATTTGCAGGAATTGCTACGTTTTTCCTCTTCTTTACAATCATGTCAAAATTTGTAACCATAATACCGATCTCTGAATTTGCTGACAAGGAAAAGAAGAGTGAACCGGTTCCTGAAATTCAAAAAGAAATTGCAACGGAATAAAAGAATAAATATGAGACAGGCTTCATTCCAATTTAACCGCTTATTCAACAGAACAATTATAAAATTGTTTGTGTTGCTATTGTTGATGGTTCCCTTTGCGTTGATTGCGCAAGAAGATAGTACCGCCAGCACCGAAGAAGAATCGCTGATATCACCTTCTCTTCAATTCCAGTGTGTACAAAAAAGCGATAATAGTATTGATCTGAAAACTTCAATGCTGGCCAGGATCAATGGGTGGCCGATGAAATTACAGTTACTGAAAATTTCATTTTTCCAGGTAACTGGTGATGAAGAAAAGGATCTGGGGTTTTTAATAACCGATAAGATGGGCAAAGGAGTGTTCAACGTTAAACCTGAAGCGATCACTCCGGACAAAGACGGGGCAGTGAATTTTAAAGCTGTCTTTGCCGGAAATAATGCACTGGAGTCTGTTGAAGAGGAATTGACGATCAAGCGGGCAAAAATTGAAATATCCCCGGTAAAAGAAGATTCCTTATTAACGGTACAGGTAAAAATTAGTGATGCCACAAGCGAACAACCAGTGTCCGAAGCAACCGTAGGAATATTTGTAAAAAGATTGTTCAGGCCGCTGAAAATCGGCGAAGGGACTACTGACGAAAACGGCGAG
>Ga0116152_10003435_pt1 | contig 12709 bp, 10 predicted proteins | sample AD_UKC119_MetaG_FD_89894 | JGI IMG/M metagenome (GOLD analysis project Ga0116152, IMG submission 89894) | Active sludge microbial communities of municipal wastewater-treating anaerobic digesters from Hong Kong - AD_UKC119_MetaG | ecosystem: Engineered > Bioreactor > Anaerobic > Digestate...
CCAAAAAAACAGCAGCCAAAAAAGCGCCTGCGAAAAAAACGCTCGCGAAAAAAACACCTGCAAAAGTAGCTACAAAAAAAGCAGTAAAGAAAACTGTTTCCAAAACGACAAAAACTGCTGTAAAGAAAACAGCCGCGAAAAACGCGCCTGCAAAAAAAGCAACAGCAAAGAAAACTGCGCCAACAAAGACAACAAAAAAGAACACCGTGACAAAAGTAGCAACACAGAAAAAATCAGAAGATAAAGCGCCCGTAGAAAAAGTTTCAGCAGAAAAAAACCTGACGAAAAAAACTGCAAAATCGGCACCTAAAAAGATTGCGGCGAAGAAAGCCGCACCTGAAAAAGGAAGCGATGAAGAAGCAGAAGAAGACGATGAAGAGGGTGCTTCCAAACGCACTGTCAAAGGCAGTCTAGCACAAATTGTCAAAAAGCTTGTGAAGCAAGGTAAAGAAAAAGGCTACATTACCTATGACCAGTTAAACAAAGCCCTTCCTGCCGAAGAATTTACATCAGAGCAAATTGAAGATGCGATGTCGACATTGTCTGACGTGGGTATCCAGATGTCAGAAGGGGATGACTCTGATGATGACGATGAAGATGAAGAAAAATACGAATCAGGTGGAAATATTGCCTCCGATGATACGGGCCGAACAGACGATCCTGTGCGTATGTATTTGCGCGAAATGGGAACGGTGGAGCTTCTATCCCGTGAAGGCGAGATTGCGATTGCCAAACGGATAGAGGCAGGCCGCGAAATGATGATTGGCGGAATTTGCGAAAGTCCGTTAGCGATTGAATCTTTAATTGCATGGTATGAGGCCTTGCAAAAAGGTGACATCCTTTTGCGTGAAGTTATTGACCTTGATGCGACCTATAGCGGCGGCCCTGGGGAAGACCATTCTGCCCCTAAACCTGCGGCGAAAGACGATGATGATGACATGGAGGCAGGTGCTGAAGACGGTGAAGGCGGCATCGATGAAAGTGATGAGGAAAACGTCTCTCTTGCTGCAATGGAAGAAGAATTAAAGCCGAAAGTATTTGAGGTTTTTGCCCAGATTAAAAAAACTTACAAGAAAATCCAGGCTGTTCAAAAAGACCGTATTGAAGCGATTCAAAAAGGAAATGACCCAAAACCAGCAACCAACAAAAAATATGAAACCTTAAAGGGTGAAATGGTTAAGTTGATGGATGAGGTGATGTTGCACAATGCCCGTATTGAGCAGCTTGTTCAGGCTCTTTACAAAATTAATAAAGAACTTGTTTCTCTTGAAGGAACACTGCTTCGTTTGGCTGTTGATTGTAAAGTGAAACGCGAAGACTTTCTTGATCATTATTATGGCTCGGAGCTTGATCCTGATTGGCTAAAACGCGTGCGTAAAATTGATGCCAAGTGGGAAAAATTTGTCGATAAAAACGAAGAGAAAATTAACAAAATCAGAGAGCAGATCTCTATGGTTGTTGAAGATGCAGCGCTTCCCTTGAAAGAATTTCGCCGTGTTGTTTCAACGGTGCAGCGTGGTGAAAAAGAAGCTGCCCGCGCCAAAAAAGAAATGGTTGAAGCAAACTTGCGTTTGGTGATTTCAATTGCCAAAAAATATACCAACAGAGGGTTGCAATTCCTTGATTTGATTCAAGAAGGAAATATTGGTTTGATGAAGGCGGTTGATAAATTTGAATATCGCCGTGGCTATAAATTTTCAACTTATGCAACATGGTGGATTAGACAGGCGATCACCCGTTCTATTGCCGACCAGGCCAGAACAATTCGTATCCCCGTTCACATGATTGAAACCATTAACAAATTGGTGCGGACATCCCGCCAGATGATGCATGAGATTGGCCGTGAACCAACACCTGAAGAATTGGCCGAGCGGCTACACATGCCACTTGATAAAGTGCGTAAGGTTTTGAAAATAGCAAAAGAACCTGTGTCTTTGGAAACGCCAATTGGTGATGAAGAAGATTCATCCTTGGGTGATTTTATCGAAGATACAAATGCGATTCTGCCTGTGGAGAGTGCGATTCATTCCAATCTTCGTGAAACAACCACACGTGTTTTGGCGTCGTTAACGCCACGTGAAGAGCGTGTACTACGTATGCGCTTTGGTATCGGGATGAATACCGACCACACGTTGGAAGAGGTGGGGCAGCAATTTAACGTGACGCGGGAGCGTATCCGTCAGATTGAGGCGAAAGCTTTGCGGAAGTTGAAACATCCAAGCCGTTCACGTAAATTAAGAAGTTTCTTGGATACATAAGAAGGTTAAAGATAATAATTGATTAAGGGCCTGTAGCTCAGTTGGTTAGAGCAGTCCGCTCATAACGGATTGGTCGCTGGTTCAAGTCCGGCCAGGCCCACCACTTTAAACCATGAAAAAATTATATTTCTTTCTTTTATGTTTCCTATTGGCCGCGTGTTCCAGTTCACAAACTTCTGTTTATGATCCGTCCCGTCCTTATGGACCGTCGGCGTCAATGAGTTCATTTTATAAAATTGATAAACCCATTCAGTGTGTGCCGCATGCACGGGAATTGTCAGGGATTCCTATTTATGGAGATGCTTATACGTGGTGGGGACAGGCAGACGGTAAATATGCCAAAGGGAAAGTGCCACAGATTGGTGCGGTGCTGGTTTTATCTAAAACATCACGTTTGAAACACGGGCATCTTGCAGTTGTAAACAAAATCCTTGATCGACGTACAATTGAGGTTGCGCATAGCAATTGGGGCGGAAGTCGTGATGAGCGCTGTGTGATTTATAATCACATGCCTGTTAAGGATGTTTCGGCCAATAATGATTGGTCTATGCTACGGTTTTGGAATTACCCATCAAAAAGCTTCGGCAGCGTTTATGCGGCTTCAGGATTTATCTATTCTCCCCATCCACAAAGAGTTGTAACAGAATAAAGCGGTTTTTATTTATAATTTAGAGCCGAAAACTTTTTTCAAAAGTTCAGTGGTTTGGCGGGCAGGGTCTTGGCGGATCGCTTTTTCCTGTTCAGCCAAATAAAAGAAAATACCGTCAATTCCTTGATCAACGACGTAAGAGGTTAAGTCCGCTTTCACGTCAGGCATAAAAGGCAGAGCCTGATATTGCGCCATCACCTTATCATAGGCCTGAATAACGCCTGCTTGTGCGATCGCATTGTTTACAAAAGGTGACATTTTATTAGCCAAAGGAGACGACATTTTCCCGCGGAAATAGGTTGTTGCAGAATCTTGCGGGCCTGTGTAGATGTTATAAACATCATCGAAGGTCATTTCAGAAATGGCATTGATAAACAGTTCTTTGGCATGCGGTGTTGCAATTTCTGCTGCGCGGTTCAACTTTGTTTCCAAATCATCCAGAAGATGGGAGGCCCCTACGGTTTTGAGTGCCGTTTGTACCTTTGAAAAGGATGAAGGAAGAGGGATATGGATTTTGGGGTCTGCGTTGAAGCCATCTATCTTTCCCAATTGAGAGGTGACTTCTTGTGTTCCTATATTTAAGGCCTGTTTAAATGCGGCGATAATATCTTGCTGGGATAAAGCTGAAGCTGCCGCCGCGCGGGTATTAACGTTGCCAAAAATGCTGTTTCCCAGAGCGGCAATATCATTGGAAAGCGTTTGGGTTGACGTTTGGCATGCCCCAAGACCCAAAGCGATGCAGGCAAATGAAAAGGGGATGATGTGGCGGTTTTTCATGGTTTTCGTCCTCTTTCTGTGTAAAAACAGCCCATCATAGACAAAAACACCCAAAAGAAGGGGGATTTTCTTGACAATTATCCCCAAATCCTTATAAATCCGCATATTCCCAAGAAAAGGAGGCAACTCCTTGTTGATGGTCAAACTTCAATACTTCGGTTAATTGGGACATTTAAAATATAGAAAACAAATAGAAGGAACTATTGATATGAGCGAAAAACGCCCACAGTCTAAGTATAAAATTGACCGCCGTTTAGGATGTAACCTATGGGGTCGTCCAAAATCACCATATAACACACGCCAAACCGCACCAGGTATGCACGGTGCGCGTCGTGCAAAACCAACAGATTATGGTGTTCAGTTATTTGCGAAACAAAAATTAAAAGGCCATTACGGTAACATTGGGGAGCGTAAGTTCCGCCGTTACTATCAAGAAGCTGTGCGCATGCGTGGTGACTCAGGCCGTAACTTGATTGGATTGTTAGAATCCCGCTTGGATGCTGTTATATACCGCGCAAAATTTGTACCAACAGTTTTTGCTGCGCGTCAGTTTGTTAGCCACAATCACGTGAGTGTAAATGGTAAGAAAGTGAATATTGCTTCTTATCAGGTTAAACCTGGCGATGTGATTGAAGTGAAACAAAAATCTCTTCAAATGCCAATGGTTATGATGGCGATGGAATCTCCTGAACGTGAAGTGGCAGAGTATATCGAAGTGGATCACAAAGCAGGGAAAGCGACTTTCTTGCGCGTGCCAGAACTAGCAGATGTTCCGTTTGCTGTTGAAATGCAGCCACACCTTATTATCGAGTTTTATTCTCGTTAATCCGCTTAAAGCAAATAAGAATTACAGAAAACCGCCCCTTGAGGCGGTTTTTTTGTTTAAGCCAAAATATTTCAATGGGTTAGCTTATCACCAATTTTTGCATTTATTAACCATAATGAAGTAAAATAAAAGAATGGGTGGTTTGACAAACATTTTAGGAGGAGCGGCAATCACCGTCGCATCATCAGCGGCGGTAGAGGCGCAGAATAATATTACTACTCCAGTTCAACAAGGGTCGCAGCTTGAACGGGTGCAGCTATATGATTTACCAAATGTTGTGCTTCCCAATTTTTTTGCACCGCCTGAAGATATTTATCGAAACCCAGGAAATAGAACAGCACGATCTGCTCCCTATGATAGTGTTGGTCCTGTTGATGAACGCCGTGCGGTTACACTGGGTGAACGAGAATATGATTCTGTTGTTCAGATGGAAACACCTTTCGGGTTATGTACTGCGACAATTAGTAATATAGGGGGCTTTGAGTCCCGTGAGCAAGGAACCATAATAACGACGGCAGCACATTGTTTGGATATTACTGATTCTAACCACAACATAATAGGACAGGTTGAACCTGAGGATATAACTTTTAAAGGAAGTTACTTAGACAATTCAGGGCGACTTCAAGAATTTACTTTGCGAGGGGATGAGGCGTGGCAGAATCCACTCTACAAAGAAAATATAGCAGCAGATCAGGAACTTCTTAGAGAAACAGGATATACAGATGTTATTTTAGAAGGAGATACAGCGGTTGTCTTTTCAAAGGATGTTCTTCCTGATGGTGTAAAGCCAGCACGGATTTTGACAGCGGATTTTGAGACTGCAACACAATTAAGAGACAGTGTATGGGAAGCTCATGATAATGGTATAGAAGTTCCTGTAACGGTCGTGGGTCACTCGGCAGACAAACCTTATTTGACAACCCATGAAAATGCGAAAGTTACATTTGGTGATTATGACGGAATTAATACCGAAAGTGATATTGTCCCAGGAGCCAGTGGTGGGCCTGTATTTGTATCAAAGGGAGAAAACCAACCTATAGCTCTAACTGAAAATGGCGAACCAATGGTGCTCGCTGTTAATAGTACAGTCACGGATAAAACAGATTTTTCTAGACATGCATATTTTGATGAAAATGCTTTACAGACGGTTCCTTTTTTGAAGCCAGAAGGGACTTCAAGTGATGAAATCTGTGTTCAAACAGGTGAAGTAACAGCAAGTAGTTTGAATATTAGAGTAGGTCCAGGAATAGAGTTTCAAAAACTTGCTCGAGAACCTGGACAAGATGATTCAGCTCTACCTATGGGGAGCAAGGTTTCTATTTATGGAGAAACGCGGAATGAGTTAGGACAAGAATGGGGATTGGTTGCAACATCAGAAGGCCGGACAGGTTATGTCAGTATGAATTCTGACTATATTAACAGAGGGCCAGAAGTATGTGCTCCAACTATCAAATTCTAACCTGATTTTTTATTTCCAATTAAAGCAGATATGATGCCGTGGAAGGTGCGGATTTCTTGTTTGCTCATATTACGGCGGGTAAAGATATTGCGGATATTACGCATCATGGTGGGGCGCATATTGACCTCGCGGAAATAATGATGTGTCTCTAATTCCTGTTCCAACCGTTCAACAAGTTCGATTATTTCGCCCTGTGTGGCGTCGGAGCTGTCCCCCTCTGGCAGGAATTCTGCAGGAGTTTGATCAGTCTGTTTTTTCCATTCATAGCAAAGCAGCAGAACGCTTTGCGCCAAATTTAGGGAAGCAAATTCGGGGTTAACAGGTACAGAAATAATATGTTGTGCGAGAGATATATCTTCGTTTGTTAGTCCTGCACGCTCTCCGCCGAAAAGAATGGCCGTTTTTTGACCTGTGGCATGGCGCGTATGCATGTCTTGAATGGCGGCTTCGGGCGTCATGACGGTTTTTCGCATATCACGGGAGCGGGCAGTAGTGGCGTAGACGACTTGATAGTCTTTTATAGCATCTGCAACATTTTCAAAAACCGCAACGGGATTTATTTTATCAAATGCCCCAACCGCATTTGCTTCGGCAATTTTGCTCGGCCAACCATCCCGTGGAGCCACAAGATGTAAATCTTTTAAGCCAAAATTGGCGATAGCTCTGGCAGCAGCCCCAATGTTCTCTCCCATTTGCGGCTGAACAAGAATGATAGTGGGGCAGGTCATAAATATAAATTATCCCAGAAGGCGTTTTTTTACTTTTTCCTCGCCCAGAAGAGGAAGAAGGTTATTCAGTTCTGGTCCGTGATCCATACCGGTTAAGGCTTTACGAAGCGGCATAAACAAAGTTTTACCTTTGCGGTCTGTTGATTGTTTGATTTTTTCAACCCATTCGCTCCATGTTTGTTCTGTCCAGGGAGCGGGGGGGAGGACATTGGCGGCTTGTGCTGTAAATTCCTTATCTTCTGACGCAATAACTGACGCGTTGGGATCATTCACAACGTTCCACCAATCTTTGATGCCATTTAATTTTTCCAAATTGGCACGGACAGCATTCCAGAAATTTTTATCCAGATCGTTTAAACCCAACTCATCCAGGCGCGGTTTGATATCTTCAAAAGTTGTGTCGTGTAAAATTTTGGCATTTAACCGTACCAATTCTTCGGGGTCAAATTTTGGTGTGCTGCGCGAAAACTTTGAAAAATCAAAATTTTCAATGAGGGGTGCATGTTTTGTAAAAGCCTCAATAGGATCAGATGTGCCAAGGCGTGCCATTAAAGACACGATAGACATTGGTTCTAAACCTTCTTCATTTTTAATGTCTTTAATGCTAAGAGATCCCAGACGTTTTGAAAGCTTGCCGCCTTCTGCATCAGAAATCAGCGAAAGATGGGCGAATTCAGGTGCTTTACCACTGATGGCTTCAAACATTTGAATATGTGTGGCTGTGTTAGAAACGTGATCTTCACCGCGTACAACATGGGTAATGTCAAAATCAACATCATCAATCACAGAACATAAATGATAAAGTGGCGTACCATCTTCACGCAATACGACAGGATCAGATAAATCTGCACCATTAAAATGGACAGGTCCGCGGATCAGGTCATTCCATTCGATAGGTGTATGATTGAGTTTAAAACGCCAATGTGGTTTACGGCCTTCGGCTTCGTATTTTGCAATTTGTTCACTTGTTAAATTCAATCCTGCGCGGTCATAGGTCGGAGGGATACCACGAGAAAGTTGGGTTTTACGTTTTAATCCCAATTCCTCTGGTGTTTCATAACAGGCATAGATGCGGCCATCGGCCTTTAATTTTTCAATAACCTTGTTATAGACATCCATCCGGTTTTTTTGGTTTACTTTTTGATCCCAGTTTAAACCAAGCCATGTGAGACCGTCTTCAATCGCCACTTCGCATTCATCGCGGGAGCGCTCACGGTCTGTATCGTCAATACGAAGCAGAAAATGCCCATTATGTTGGCGGCAGAAAAGCCACGTAATAACGGCTGTACGGGCATTTCCAACGTGCAGGAAGCCAGTAGGGGACGGGGCAAAACGGACTTTTACAGACATAACGCGCTCTTTCTCAATAACAGTGATTTTAACTAGCGTGTTTTACAGGGTTTTTCAATAAGATAGATGGGTTTTTATTGACATAAGGCTTTTCTGACTTTTATATATTACACATGCCTAAGAGAAAATTACCCGTTCCTTACAACCCCAGTGGTTATAACCTGAATGAAGACACACCTGATCATTCCAAAAGACCAGAATCCTATGTTTTAGTGATAGAGAAAGCTGCTGATGTGCCTGTCGAGAACATGGCAGCTTTATTATTTGAAGAATTTAATTGGAGCGCTGGGGCTGCATCTTCTGTGCTGAACTCAATGTGTCCTGGCCAGTTAGTTTTATTGTCACCAGAAACAACTTTTGAAATTTGTGACCATAAAGGAACAAAACTTCATGAGAAGATGGAACAATATAAGGCAATATATCCTGAATTAAACGCGTTCAGCATTCTTGCGATTCCTAAATCTCGTCTGCAGATTTAAAGAAGCCATTTGTTATGGGGTAACGTCTGTTACGACCGAAGGCTTTCGATGTGATTTTCACACCTGGCGGCGCTTGGCGGCGTTTATATTCAGCAAGGTCAAGCATTCTCCAGACACGCATAACAGTCTCCTGATCATGCGGGATATCATGGGGCGGCATATCATGTTCAATCAAACATTCTAGAATATGGTCTAAAACTTCATAAGGGGGAAGGGTGTCTTGATCTGTTTGACCAGGTTTTAACTCTGCACTTGGTGCTTTGGTGATGATGCGTTCAGGAATGACCCGACCTTGTGCATTTCGCCAGTTTGATAGAGCATAAACCTGTCCTTTATACAGATCTTTTAAGGCATTAAAACCGCCGCATATGTCGCCATAAAGCGTGGCATAACCAACAGCCATTTCTGATTTATTGCCCGTCGATAAAACCATTTTTCCTGTCGCGTTAGACAGAGCCATCAACGTCATACCCCGTGCGCGAGACTGAATATTTTCAAATGTTGTACCTGCATTTTTTTGATCTATGTGATCTGCAAGCATTGTATTAAAAGCCTGCATCGTGGGTTCAATAGAAATGGTATCTAACGGCACCCCTAAAAGTTTTGCGCATTCGGCAGCGTCATCCAGACTGCCTTGAGACGTATAGGGTGAAGGCATCATCACGCACTGCACTTTATCAGCGCCAATAGCGTCAACCGCAAGGGCTGCACTGAGGGCACTATCAATACCGCCAGATAATCCAATAAGCACGCCAGGAAAATTATTTTTTTGAATGTAATCGCGAAGCCCCAAGGTTATGGCCTTATAAATTACTTCTTCTTGAGAAGGAGGGGTGTTTTGGCATTTGCCTGATAAAGGAATAATACATTCTTCAAAAGAAGGGAGTTGATGGGTGATGTGAGCGTCTTTATCCATGACAAAGGACGCTCCATCAAAGACAAGCTCATCTTGGCCGCCGACTTGGTTAGCGTAAATAAGCGGCAGGCCTGTTTCTTTAACGCGGGCACTGGCCTGTGCGTGACGCTGTTTGTAGATGTCCAGTTGATAGGGGCTACCGTTTGGTACAATAAGAATTTCTGCGCCTTGCTTTTTAAGATGGGTGGCAACATCAGGGAACCACATATCTTCACAAATCATAATGCCAAGTTTTGTGCCTTTAAACTCTATCGGGGTTGGTAGAGGACCTTGTTCAAAAATTCTCTTTTCATCAAAAACACCATAATTCGGCAAGTGGTGTTTGAGGGTGGTTGCCAGAATTTTACCATCACCAATAAGGTGGCAGGCGTTGTAAAGTTTGCCATTTTTACGCCAAGGTGTCGGGAGAAGGATAGCAGGCTTATTCTTGCTTTCGTTAACAATGTCTTGAACGTGCCGTTCAACGCAGTCCATGAAGTGAGGATTAAGAACCAGATCATCGGTGGGATAACCTGTTGTTATCATCTCAGAAAAAATAATGAGGTCGCCATCTTTTGATTGATCGCGAACCTCACGAATTTTTTTAAAATTACCGCTTAAATTTCCAACCGTTGGATTAAGTTGGGCAAGAATGATATGCGGTAGATGTGTCATAAACCGTATTTTATAATAGCAATAGTGCTATAGGGCAAGTTCTGCGGGTCTTGGAACGGTATTTTGGGGTGCTTTATCAGAGACTGATTCAGTTTGTGGGGGGGTGGCTTCTTTCTCAATCTGGGCAACCATTTGTTCAAGTTGTTCGATATTGACACCCTCTCCATCTTTGCTTTCCGCTGCTGTTTTAAGAGCTTGTTCAAGTTCTGGAAGATCTGAGCCGCGTTCCTTCAGGTTATTAAGGCGTTTTTGTAGATCTTGAACTTTTTCAAGCATAGAAGTTACCCCGAATCCTTTGGTATACCAATGATTTAGTAATTGCATATGTAGGCGACTTTCACCAAAAGCACTGTCCAAAATCGCGTCATGTTGTGCTTGTAATAGGGCAGCAGCTTCGGCGGCAAGGTCATTAGCTAGAGCTTCTACGGCGCTCAAAGCGCCTGAAGAGCTTATGGCAGGGGCTGCCACGGTTGCCAAAGCTGATCTTAGAAAATGTCTTCTTGTTAATTCCATTTTTACACACCCTTACTGCTATTTTAGGAATTTAAATAGCATTTCAGGTGGAAAAAGTCCAGTTTTAATTTTCATAATTTACCTTGCGGATTTGAGCTCATCTGCGACCAAGAAGGCGAGTTCAAGCGCCTGATTGGCGTTCAGGCGCGGATCACAGGCTGTGTGATAACGGCTTGATAGGTCTTCTTCGGTGACATCATGGGCGCCGCCAACGCATTCGGTTACGTTTTGCCCTGTCATTTCGAAGTGAACACCTCCTGGGTGTGTGCCTTCGGCGCGGTGAACATTAAAGAACCCACGAACTTCGGCCAGAATATTGTCAAAACGGCGGGTTTTATATCCGCTGGAGGATTTTTCAATATTGCCGTGCATGGGGTCACAAATCCAGACAACATTGCGTCCTTCTTCCTTAATTTTACGTACCAAGGGTGCAAGTTTTTCTTCAACTTGATTGCATCCCATGCGGGCAATTAATGACAGGCGACCTGCTTCATTATTCGGGTTTAGAGTATCAACCAGTTTCATCAGGGTATCAGCGTCTAGCTCAGGCGGAACTTTCATCCCTATGGGGTTGTGAATACCGCGTGCAAATTCTATCTGCGCGCCGTCTGTTTGTTGTGTGCGTGCACCAATCCATAGGAAGTGGGCAGAGGTGTCATACCAGTCGCCAGTGGTGCTATCCACCCGGGTCATGGCTTCTTCATAAGGAAGGAGGAGTGCTTCATGGCAGGTATAAAAATCCGTTTCGCGCATAGTTGGCACTTTTTCACTTGTGATCCCACAGGATTTCATAAAGGCGAGGGCGCGGCTAATTTCCTGAGCAACGGCTTCATACCGCTCGCTCAAAGGGCTATCTGTTACAAAATCCAAGTTCCAACGATGAACCTGATTAAGGTCTGCGTAACCGCCTGTCGCAAAAGCACGTAATAGGTTTAATGTTGCGGCGGATTGGTTATAAGCACGGATCATCCGTTCAGGATCAGGCACGCGGCCTTCTTCGGTGAATTCTAGTTTATTGATAATGTCGCCGCGATAACTTGGCAGTGTTACCCCATCAATAGTTTCATCATCAGAGGAGCGAGGTTTAGCAAATTGTCCTGCGATACGGCCCATTTTGACAATCGGGATTTCTCCGCCAAAGGTCATAACAACAGCCATTTGAAGCAAGACACGAAAAGTGTCACGGATTTTGTTCGCGCCAAATTCCTGAAAACTTTCAGCACAATCGCCGCCTTGAAGAACGAAGGCGCGGCCATGGCAGGCTTCAGCCAGACTTGATTTTAAATTCCGTGCTTCCCCTGCAAACACAAGCGGGGGCATCCCCCTCATGATTTCTTCGATCCGCTCTAGATAGGCTTGATCAGGATAATTAGGGAGTTGTTTGGCAGGTTTGTCGCGCCATGTTTGAGGAGACCAAGGTGCGGCAGGAGGTTTTACGGCTTTTAAATCAGGTTTTGTCATGCGTTTTATGTAAGGGATTTGTTGCTAAATCGCAAGGATTTAAGATGTGTGGGGGGTGCGCATTGTTACAAATTCTTCGGCGCTGGTGGGGTGAATGCCAATGGTGCGGTCAAAATCTGCCTTGGTTGCTCCGCATTGAAGGGCAATCCCGATTCCTTGCATAATTTCAGGAGCATCAAGGCCACACATATGGGCACCAAGCACCACATTGGTTTTTTTATCAACGACGAGTTTCATAAAGGTGCGTTCATCGCGCCCCGAAAGGGTATGGCGCATCGGTTTGAAGTTTGATTTGTAAATTTCCACTTCGTGGCCTTGGGCGCGTGCTTCTTCTTCACTTAATCCGACAGTGCCGATGGGAGGGTTTGAAAATACGGCTGTGGGTATGTTTTTATACGATACGTGCCGATCTTTATTACTGTTGAATAGCCTGTCAGCCAAGACATGGCCTTCCGCAAGAGCAACAGGGGTAAGATCAAGGCTGTCCGTAATATCTCCAACAGCATAAATATGTGGGATATTGGTTTGATATTGGTCATTAATGATAATTTCGCCGTTATCCTTCATTTGGACGCCAATTTCCTCCAGACCAATATTTTTTGTGTTTGGAACGCGGCCTGTGGCGCTGAAGACCAAATC
>Ga0116152_10003436_pt1 | contig 12708 bp, 12 predicted proteins | sample AD_UKC119_MetaG_FD_89894 | JGI IMG/M metagenome (GOLD analysis project Ga0116152, IMG submission 89894) | Active sludge microbial communities of municipal wastewater-treating anaerobic digesters from Hong Kong - AD_UKC119_MetaG | ecosystem: Engineered > Bioreactor > Anaerobic > Digestate...
CAAATGCACTTAAAGGGGATTAAAAAGTTGTATTTTTATTTATCTGAATTAATCTAAACCTAAATTATTATGAAATTACCTGTTTATTCTTTCCTTCTGACTCTTTGTGTATTTAGTATATTATTATCCTGCCAAACGCAACAAATAAAAAACACGGATGATTTGCTGTCTTCACCCTTGTTTCATTACCAGGACCTCGAGCCTCGCTGGAACAGTTTTGAAAATCCAACCACCGAAAAAGGTGCGGGGGGAATCGAAAACAAAGGCGCCAAAGGTCATCCTTACGACAAGCTTCTTTCAAAAGAATCAAAAGTTTTACTAAATGTTGAGGGTTCCGGAATCATCACGCGAATGTGGTTTACCATTCAGGACCGGTCGCCTGAAATGTTACGCTCCCTCAAAATTGAAATGTTTTGGGATGGAAGTGCGAAACCCGCTGTTTCGGCGCCTTTTGGCGATTTTTTTGGAAACGGGCTGGGAAGAATGGTTGCACATGAGAATGAATTGTTTGCAAATCCCGAAGGAAGATCGTTTAACTGTTTTATCCCGATGGCTTTTAAAACCGGGGCTAAAGTGGTTGTAACCAACGAAGGAAAGGTCGATTTGAATATGCTTTTTTACGATATCGATCTGGTAAAAACAAAAAGCTGGAATGCTGACAATCTTTATTTCCACTGTTTCTGGAACCGCGACACCGCAACCACTCCTGGAATTGATTATGAAATTCTTCCAACGATTTCGGGAAAAGGAAGGTTTTTGGGAGTGAACTTTGGAGTGATTGGTAACCCGCTGTATCAGAAGTCGTGGTGGGGCGAGGGTGAAGTAAAAATGTACCTCGACGGCGACGATGATTTGGCGACCCTGGTGGGAACCGGTACCGAAGATTATATCGGAACAGCCTGGGGGCAGGGCAAATTCACCAATCGTTATACGGGTTGTTTGGTGGCCGATACTGAAAACGATTACTGGACTTTTTACCGGTATCATATCCCTGATCCGATTTTTTTCAAAAATGATATAAAAGTTACTATCCACGCGATGGGAGGTAATCAGAAAAACAAAGTCATTGAAATGCTCGAGGCCGGAATTCCTTTGATCCCGGTTACGATTCAAAATGAGGATACGTTTGTGAAACTGATGGACCTGCAGCAACCGGTTGATCTAAAAAATCCGGAATTGATTGATGGCTGGACAAACTTTTACCGCTCCGACGATTGGTCGTCGACTACCTATTTTTATCTCGACAAACCGATGAATGAATTGCCCGACTTGCAGAAAACGGAGTTTCGGACATATAAAATTGGGAATAGATAGGACGAAAGAATTATAACCATTGCAACATATCGTTCCAGAAATGTTGTCCAAGGCCAACAGTGAACAGCATAAATCCCATGATTCCGTGAAGGATGGTGGCGAATAAAACACTTCCGGTTTTGGAATAAACATACGCCAGGTAAAGTCCGCCTAAAAAGGAAAGTACCATAGCCAGTGTGTTGAAATACAGAATGTGTGCAAAACTGAAGGTAACGCCGCTGGCGAGGATCATTAGCCAGTTTGAAGGGAAGATCTTTTTATACCGCATAAACAGGAACTTTCGGAAAACGATTTCCTGCCCGTAAGCCGAAAAGATGGGATAGAAAAAAAGCATCGCTATCCAGATTCCCGGGTTTCTCCGCGGGAGATTAAACAGGTTTTCAGGTTCAAAAAGAACCACAATTAAGAGGAGTGCTATTCCGATGATTAGAACGGTCAGTAAATGTGCAAGCCATGTTTTTCGGCTGAGGTTTAGTCTTACAAGATCACGCAGATGAAAGTCCTTTTGTTTCTTGAAATAAATAATCAGCGCAACCAGTACGGGAAGCAATACCGAACTTGGGTGAATGATACGGCTTTCAAACAGCAAAAAGAGTGGCACCCCGAAAAACAAAATCAGGAATTCAAGCCAATACAATAGGATGCGCGTTTTGGTGTTCATGGTTTATTTTGAGAGAGAAAGGATGTCTTTGGAATGCAAAATATTTTCAGGATAACCTTTCAGTGCTGAATTGATCATCGCCAATCCTAACTCAGTTGTGCTTACTACTGAATTGGGCGAAAAGAATTTCATCAGTTTCACCGCCCACATAAAATAGTCGTACATAAATTGGTAAGCCTTTGTTCGTGATTTAATTCCGCGAAGTGGGATAATGGCTCCCGGACGAAACATAAACGCCTGTTTAAATCCAAGGTTCAGCAAATCGTTTTCAGTTTTTCCTTTTACACGAGCCCACATCGTCCGTCCTTTTTCTGTGGAATCGGTACCAACGCCTGAAACATAATTGAACGTCATTTCAGGATTTAGTTGAACTAATTCACGTGCGAGCGCTAATGTGAGATCATAAGTGAGATGTTTATAGTCAGCCTCTTTCATTCCCACTGAACTCACTCCCATGCAAAAGAAACAGGCATCGTATCCCGTCAATTCTGCAGCTTTCCCGGAAAAATCAGAAAAATCTTTATGAATAAGCTCTTTGAGTTTCGGGTGTTTCATATCCACTGGGTTTCTTCCAATCACGAGCACTTCACTTACTTGCTCATGATCAAGGCATTCAAGCAAAACGCCTTTTCCGACCATTCCGGTAGCACCGGTAATAATTGCCTTCATATTAAACGGGTTTTAGCGTTAAAACTACGATCTCACTTTTTGTTCCTACACGCATGGGTGGTCCGAAAGTTCCGACACCCTGTGAGGTATAAATACGGGTTCCTTTGTAATCGTGCAATCCTTTGTTGTATTTGTAAATCATTCCAACAACAAAGTTAAACGGGAACAGTTGTCCGTTGTGCGTGTGTCCCGCCAGGTACAAGTCTACGCCGTGTGCATTAGCATATTCAATCCCGTCGGGGCTGTGGTGAAGCAAAACGGTTGGCTGGTTGGGGAAAATATTTAAACTGTCGAGCACACTTTGGATGCTTGGTTTATGGCCGGTCCCATGCATACCGGGAGAATTATCGGTGGCCCGCATATGATCCAACCCAATTATCTGTATCTGATTAAAATGGGTCACTTCATTTTCAAGAACAGTAACCCCGATTTCACGCAGGTTCTTTTTTACTTCCTCCGCACCGGAATAACCATCGTGGTTGCCTTCCACAAAATAAACAGGTGCATTCAGTTTTTTCAAAGGTTCCAAACTTGCCGCATTCAAACGGATACGTCCGTCGAAAAGATCTCCGGTAATGAATACCACATCCGGGTTTTGTGCATTGGTTTTATCTACAATTCGTTGCAGGGTTTTTGCACCCCAGAAATGCCCGATATGAATATCGGAAAGATGAGCGACCTTAAGCTCATTTTTCAAGCCCTTCATCGGAATTTCAACCTTACTGATTCTTCGGTATTGTGCGTTTAAGATGCCACCTGTGGTAACAGCAACTGCCAGAATGAGAGCAGATGCACCCAAAATCCGAGGCGCTGATTTAATAAAAATATTGAGCAGATCGACAGCGGCTACTGAAAGCAGCAGGTACAATAAAAAACCCATGACGATGGAAGCCAGGATGTAAATCCAGTTGGCAAAAGTTCCCTGTGCATTGGTTGTACTTATAATTCCGGCGATCATAAAAACCGTTAGGGCACCAAAACTTATATAGAGGTAACGTGCGCTGCGCAAATCAAAATAAAACGTAACCCGGCGTGCCAGGTAGATGTTTGCACTGGCCATCAGGCCAAGAAACAGGATCAGTATAATATACGGGAGAATTTGTCTCATAAATGTTCTAATTTTCTGCAATTTAACAGTTAAAATGTTTGAATTCTGTTTTGGTAAGCTTTCAAACAAATCATTTTAATATTAGTTTACCTCCTGCATCTTCCGCACCATCTTTAATGCTGTTTTTCGAGGTATAAACGGTATCATTGTGAACATTATTTTTTGCATAGCGTTCACTCCTGCCAACACATTTAATTTCCCTTTTAACATGCCGTTATAACCTTTTTCTGCAACCGATCGGGCTGAAAAAGTCTTTTGAAACATGCTGGTTTTGTCCATTCCTGAAACTACTGCAAATTCAGATTCAGTAGCTCCCGGATGTAAGGAGGTTACCGTTACTTTTGTATCGGAAAGTTCTTCTGCCAAGGCGTTGCTAAAGAAGGTCACGTATGATTTTGTGGCGAAGTAAACAGCCTGCAAAGGACCCGGAATATAGCTCGCGGTGGACGAAACATTTAGAATTTTTCCTGAATTTCGTTTTACAAATTCCGGTAAAAAGAGTCTCGTGAGGGAAGTTAATGCTTTAATATTGACGTTAATCATGGCCTCATCCTGTTTCCAGTCTCTTTCATGAAACTTTCCCCTTCCACCAAATCCGGCATTATTTATAAGGAATTCAATTTCAATTCCCGCATTTTTAATCTCATCGTACACCTCTTTAGGTGCATTTTTGAGGCTTAAATCTTTCACAATACATATTACTTTGGTATTATGTTGGTTTTCCAATTCCGATTTAAGTTCTTCCAGCTTTTCTTTTCTTCTGGCCACGATGACCAGATCGCCACCTTTTTGCGCATGAATTCTTGCAAACTCTTTTCCGATACCGGTGGAGGCCCCTGTTATTAATGCTACTTTTTTCATTTCATTTCTGTTTTTAATACGTGAGTACTTACTTGCTTTCTTGGCTAAATTTTTTTAGAGATTATACTTTTTTTGCAGAAGTTGATTTATTTCTTCAGGATTGAGTTGCGAACCTTTTAATACGGCCGAACCAATTCCATCAATAAACAAAATTAGCAGTTGGGCTTCAATCTCAGGTGTTTCGTATCCCAATTTCTGAAACGCGTTTGTAAGTGCCATTCTTAGAGGTTCCATTTTTTTATCGCCACTAATTTCAAGCTCCCATTTTAGTTTAAATTGTAGTTTCCAGAAATCATAATCGGCAATGTCGATTTTTGTAGGCATAAGAATGGTCTTACGAATCACTTCTTTGGGATCGGGCTCCATGACAATGTCTACAAAAAGCGATTTCAAACGATTCTCTCCTTCGTCGAGGATGGCTTGCATTAGTCCTTCCTTGTTCTTAAAATGTCTAAATATAAGACCTTCGGAAACACCTGCAGCTTTTGCCACCTTACTGGTTGAAGTGGCGTGATATCCTTCGCTGGCAAATAACTGCAAGGCAGCCTGTAATATTTTTTCCTGTTTCTCTGTCATTCAAAAGTGAGTAATCGCTTACAAATATAATGATTTTTTAATTCGCTAAATAATTTCAGAGAAAATTTTAGCTTGCATCACATTTTCCAGTTCTGTTACCTTTGAATATTGGGAGATTCTCTACTTTTAATAAATTTGAACGCTCAATAATCAATTTAATACGCAGGAATGGCTCAAATTATAAAAAACAGTCTGATTTTTATTGCCTTCATTCTGATTTTTGGGCTGAGTCATTCCATGGCCCAGGAAGTTGTTCCGCAAACCTATTGCAATCCGCTGGATATCGATTACACTTACATGGTTTATAATTCAAGCAGCAATATTTCATATCGCTCCGGCGCCGATCCTGCTGTAATTGAATTCCGCGGAGAATATTACATGTTTGTTACCCGGTCGTTTGGATACTGGCATTCAACCGATCTGGTACACTGGGATTTTATCAAACCTGTTCAGTGGTTTTTTGAAGGGTGCAATGCACCTACGGCTTTCAATTACAAGGATTCACTGGTGTATTTTGCAGGGGATCCCGCTGGTTACGGTAGTATTCTTTATACCGATAATCCGAAAAGCGGCATGTGGACGCCAACGGCTTCTATAACTAACAACATACAGGATGCTGAATTATTTATTGATGATGACGGGAAAACCTATTTATACTGGGGTTCATCCAATGTTTATCCCATTCGTGTGAAAGAGCTGAACAAAGACGACCGTTTTCTTGAAACCGGTGTGCAAAAGGATCTGATCAATCTGGATGAGGAACAACATGGATGGGAACGTTTTGGGGAAAATAATTTTCACCCGACACTAAAGGAAGGTTATATGGAAGGAGCTTCCATGACCAAACACGATGGAAAATATTATCTGCAGTACGCTGCTCCCGGAACGCAGTTTAATGTTTATGGCGATGGTGTTTATATCAGTGACTTACCGCTTGGACCCTTTACCTATATGAAAAACAATCCCATGAGTTTTAAGCCTGGCGGATTTACAAACGGTGCAGGTCACGGGATAACTGTAAAACAAACGAACGGACAATACTGGCATTTTGCAACGATGGCACTGGCTTCCAACTCTCATTGGGAGCGTCGTTTGTGCATGTTCCCGACATATTTTGATGATGAGGGTTTGATGTACACAAACACCAGCTATGGCGATTATCCGCGATTTGGCCCTGATCATCCGACAAAAGCAGGGCAGCATTGTGGCTGGATGCTGCTTTCCTATAAAGGAAAAGCGACTGTCTCATCTTCGCAAATGCAGATCAAAAAAAGTACTTCGACAGATAACGATTTCGACATTACTGAAATGCCGCTTGAAAAAAACAGCGATGGGGATTTTATTTCAAAAATTCTGACCGATGAAAATCCCAAGTCTTTTTGGGTCGCAGATACCAATAACGATCAGCAATGGGTGAAAATCGAAATGCTGAACACCGGGAAAATTTACGCCTTTCAGCTCAATTACCACGATCAGGAATCGGGCATATATACACGTACTGAAGGATTACGTCACAGTTTTACGATTGAAGTATCCGGAGATGGGAAAAACTGGAAAACTGTTGTCGACCGGAGTAAAAGTTATAAAGACAGTCCGAACGCTTACATCGTGTTGAATGAACCGGTTGAGGCTAATTTTGTCAGATATAATAATATAAAAGTTCCAGGGAAAAACCTGGCTTTGTCAGAGATTCGGGTATTTGGTTTGGGACTAGGTAAAAAGCCAGCTAAGGTTACTAATTTTGTTGTGAAACGAGAAGAAGATCGCCGGGATGCAACTTTGACCTGGAATCCCGTAAAAGAAGCTCAGGGGTACAACATCCGCTGGGGAATTGCGCCTGATAAGCTTTATAACTCGTGGCTGGTTTATGATGACAACCGACTGTTGATGCGTTGTCTGGATAAGCCAACAAAGTATTATTTTACCATTGAATCTTTTAACGAAAATGGCATTTCTGAAAGGTCAAACGAGATTGTGATTGAATAAAATTTAAAACAACTTAATATGAAACGCTTTGGATTGATTCTTATTTCAATTTTAATTTTAACTGCGTGTGATCAAAGCACAACCAAGTCTGAAAACTCAGAAATGGATGCTTTTGTATCCGATCTGATGAGCAAGATGACCCTTCAGGAAAAAATCGGGCAGTTAAACCTGATTACACCAGGAGGAGGAGTTCCAACTGGCTCGGTAGTAAGTACCGATGTGGAAGCAAAAATAAAGGCAGGAAATGTTGGTGGAATATTTGGAATTTCGGGTCCTGAAAGATTACAACTGACACAAAAAATGGCAGTGGAAGAAAGCCGCCTTGGAATTCCTATGATCTTTGGTTATGATGTTATTCACGGGTACAAAACCATTTTCCCGATTCCTTTGGGGCTATCCTGTAGCTGGGATCTTAAAATGATTGAAAAATCAGCAAAAATTGCCGCTCAAGAATCCACTGCTGATGGCGTATTCTGGACTTTCTCTCCGATGGTTGATATTGCGCGCGATCCACGCTGGGGGCGTATTTCTGAAGGCGGTGGTGAAGATCCGTATTTGGGTTCGAAAATAGGACAGGCAATGGTGAAGGGTTACCAGGGCGATGACCTTAGTGCGAATAATACCATGCTGGCTTGTGTAAAGCACTTCGCACTTTACGGGGCTGCCGAAGCAGGTCGTGATTATAACTCTGTGGACATGAGTCATCTGCGCATGTTCAATGATTATTTTCCTCCCTATAAAGCAGCTGTTGAAGCCGGAGTCGGCACAGTAATGTCTTCTTTTAACGATGTAGATGGTGTTCCATCTTCAGGTAATAAATGGCTCCTGACCGATGTTTTGAGAGACAAATGGGGATTTAAAGGATTTGTAGTTTCTGACTATACCTCTATTAATGAAATGAGTGCACATGGTTTGGGTGATTTGCAGGCCGTTTCGGAACTCGCTATTAAAGCTGGCCTTGATATGGACATGGTGGGTGAAGGTTTTCTGACTACCCTTGAAAAATCACTGAATGAAGGTAAAATTGTTGAAGAAGATATTAACGTTGCTTGCCGTCGTATTCTGGAAGCAAAATATAAACTGGGTCTTTTTGACGATCCTTATCGTTATTTTGATGATGCCAGACCGGAGAAAGATATTCTGACAGAAGAGAACAGGGAATTTGCCCGGGATATGGCAACCAGGACAATGGTCTTGCTGAAGAATGAAAATCATTTACTGCCGCTAAAAAAATCAGGAACCATTGCATTGGTTGGACCACTGGCAGATAGCCGTGATAACATGTTGGGAACCTGGGCTCCGACCGGCGAAACCCGTTATGCCGTAACGGTGCTGGAGGGATTTCAGAATGTAGCCGGAAGCGATGTCAAAATATTATCGGCAAAAGGTGCGAACATTTCCAACGATCCTGAATTTGCAAAACATGTAAATGCTCTGGGACCAAGGATTGACATAGATGAACGTTCGCCTGAAAAAATGTTACAGGAAGCAGTTTCTGTTTCAAAAAAGGCGGATGTAATTGTGGTAGTAGTTGGCGAAGCTTCGGAAATGACAGGAGAATCGGCCAGCCGATCGGATATTTCTTTGCCTGACAGTCAGAAAAAACTACTGCAGGAATTGGCCAAAACGGGTAAGCCTTTGGTAGTGGTAAACATGAGTGGCCGCCCGATGACGATTGCAAACGAAGTGGATATGGCAGATGCCTTTTTACAGGTTTGGCATTCGGGTGTGGAAGCCGGGAATGCTTTGGCTGATGTGATCTTTGGTAATTACAACCCATCGGCAAAACTTACGGCAACTTTCCCACGGAATGTTGGACAGATACCGATTTATTACAGTATAAGAAGTACAGGCAGACCTCAGGGAGGTGACACTTTCCAGAAGTTCAGATCAAACTATCTTGATGTTCAGAATACGCCACTTTTCCCGTTTGGATACGGTTTAAGTTATACCTCATTTGAGTTTAAAAATCTGACTTTGGATAAGTCGGAGATGACAAAAGATGGTCAGATTAAAGTAAGTGTTGACCTTAGCAATACCGGAAATTATGATGGCGAAGAAGTGGTGCAATTGTACATTCACGACAAAGTCGCTTCCATTACTCCTCCGGTGCGCCTGTTAAAAGGGTTCCAAAAAATCATGCTGAAAAAAGGAGAAACTCAAAAAGTGGAATTTACGCTTTCAGCCCAAGACCTTGCTTTTTACCATCCTGACTTGTCGTTTTATGCTGAACCAGGTGAATTTACCGTTTTTGTTGGCGGTGATTCAAATGCTTCGTTATCCGCAGATTTTACTTTGGTGAATTAATAGCCAAGTTTGAAGGTATCTTTTGCGAGGGATAATTGCAGCTTTTCACACAAGAGCTGCAATTTTTCTTTGTAAGTTTGAATCTTTTGAAAACACTGTATTATTAAATGCGAATAAACGGAATACATTACCATACCATCTGGACAAAAGAGAATGATTCCTCCGTTGTTCAGGTGATCGACCAGCGAAAGCTTCCTTTTCAGTTTGAAATTTTCGAGCTGAAAAATGTGGCGGATACCTACTTTGCGATTAGCGAAATGGTGGTTCGGGGAGCACCACTAATTGGTGTTACAGCTGCATATGGGATGTACCTCGCACTGCTCGAATTTAAAAAAGGTGATCTTCGGCAACATTTGGAAGAAAAGGCCAACTATCTGAAATCATCACGGCCGACCGCAGTGAACCTGGCTTTTGCCGTGGATCAAATGCTGGTATTTATGCTTGAAAATATTTCGGCACCTGATTTGGCATCGAAAACGCTTCAAAAGGCAGATGTTCTTAAGGAAAAGGAAATTGAGTTTGGCGATAAAATCGGTGAAGCCGGTTTGGAGTTGATTGAAGAGTTGTACAAAAAGAAAGGTGATACTGTTAATATTCTTACCCATTGCAATGCCGGCTGGCTGGCTTGCATCGACTGGGGAACAGCCACTGCTCCAATTTATAAAGCACATTTAAAAAGAATTCCGGTTCATGTTTGGGTGGATGAAACCCGGCCGCGAAATCAGGGTGCCCGATTAACAGCTTTTGAATTGGGCGAAGAAGGAGTACCGCACACTGTAATCCCCGACAACACCGGTGGACATCTGATGCAACACGGTTTGGTCGATCTGGTAATTGTGGGTAGCGATCGTACAACGATCAACGGCGATGTGGCGAATAAGATAGGCACCTACCTAAAAGCACTTGCAGCTAATGATAATAATGTTCCTTTTTATGTAGCGTTGCCATCTTCGACTTTCGATCCTGAACTGGAAGACGGAGTAAAGGAGATCCCGATTGAAAAAAGAGATGCTGGTGAAGTATCAGATATTGAGGGCTGGGACGGAAATCAGATTAAAAGTGTTAGATTGATTCCTGAAAAAAGCAAGGCTGTGAATTACGGTTTTGATGTAACTCCGGCACGTTTGGTAACGGGTCTGATCACCGAACGTGGTGTTTGCGAAGCCAATAAACAAAGTATTATCAACTTATTCCCTGAATTTAAAAGATGACAAAGATTGCAATTATAGGTGGTTCCGGACTGGAAGATCCGGCCATTCTGCAGAATCCAAAAGATATTGAAGTTGAAACGCCTTTTGGGAACCCTTCTTCGAGTTTTAAAAGCGGAATGATTGAAGGTGTGGAAGTAGTATTGCTTTCACGACATGGTCGCGACCATTCCATTCCGCCGAGCCAGGTAAACAACCGCGCAAATATCTGGGCAATAAAGGAACTGGGATGCACCCATATATTAGTAACGACGGCCTGCGGAAGTTTGCGTGAAGAAATAGACAGAGGTCATATGGTTATTCTGGATCAGTTTATCGATTTCACCCGGCATCGGGACGTCACTTTTCATGAAAAATTTGAAGATGGTGTGCTCAATCATACGCCCATGGCCGATCCTTTTGACTCAAACCTGAGAGAAAAGCTGATTGAAAAAGCTGCCGAGCTTCAGCTTCCTTTCCATAAAAAAGGAACCGTAATTACCATTGAAGGACCGCGTTTTTCCACTCGTGCTGAATCAAATATGTTTCGGATCTGGGGTGCCGATGTGATCAACATGTCAACCGCACCGGAATGTATTTTGGCTAACGAACTTGGAATTCCGTATGCAGCTGTTGCATTGAGCACAGATTATGATTGCTGGAAAACCGATGAAGAACCGGTTACATGGGAAGAGGTGATAGCTGTATTTAATAAAAATGTGGAGAATGTTATTCGTTTGCTGGTTGCCACTATTCGCGAAATCAAATAAATTTCTAAAAAAATTAGGTACTGACTTTTCTTTGGCATGGCATTTGCTTTTTATGAAACAAATGCTTCAAAGCCATGGAAGCAACGTTCATAACCGTTCAGTTAGTACTATTATACAACCATCCAACATTTTGTTGGTAACAGTTTTTCCGGCGGCGTCTTTACAGGGGCCGCTTTTTTATTGGAGTCTTTCAAAAACACAACAAGACTTAAAATGTAGTTTTAAAACTCACCCTGATTGTGCTTTCAACACAATCGTCCCTCTCTTCGGGAAGAGAGGGAGTGTGGGAGAGTTAAAACCTTAAATCAATTGAAAATGGCGCTTCTCTAATTTTACAAATGATAAGGACCAAACCACGCTAATTAAGTATGTTCATTTTATCCTTCGTATTTGAAAGACACTTTAAGTTTTACCCGATAAGCTTCCACTTTTCCGTTATTCAGGTGCATATCCATTTGGCAAACTTCAGCAATTCTGAGATCGCGCAACGATTTTGACGCAAGTTCAATAGCACTGGCTGCTGCTTTTTCCCACGATTCCGGGCTGCTTCCAACCAATTCAATGATTTTGTAAACACTGTCTGGCATAGCAAATAGTTTTAGGTTTATATTAAAAAGTTAAAGAAGATGACTTATTGTACGATATACTGAAAGAATGGTTCTCTTTTTATTATAAATTTGTATGCAATGATATTTTGAAAAAGAAATGGTATAAAATATTGCTGGTCAATATTTAAGTGCCAGCGCGTATTTTCAGAAACCAACTTGTATCAAACTAAACTAATAAACATGAACAAATCATTCTTCCTATTATTTTTCTTCTGTCTTATTGGGGCAAGCTCTATTCAGGCTCAGGAATTTAAATTAAACTCTGTCGGTTATTTTCAGAATAACGGAGTGGATATAATGGCCTTTGATGATATTTATCCGGAAGGACACCAAGGAGGTGTGTCCCTTATTATGTATGGTAACAGAATCGCAACGAATGGCGACATTCGCCTGGAGCCGACGCCCGGGCAATGGCAACCGGTTCCAAAACAAAGAAATCGGGTTGTTGATCAGGCCGCTAACACCATTACTGCTTTCTTAAGCTACCCTGATACTTCAAGACATTTAACAGGATTTAATCCAATGATCTATCCTGATCTGGTACTTAGTTATAAAGTTAAGGTTGAAGGAAAAGGTGGTTCCGTAGTCGTAACCGTTGATCTGGATAATCCAATTCCTGAAAAATATGCAGGAAAAGTTGGTTTTAACCTCGAGCTTTTCC
>Ga0116152_10003437_pt1 | contig 12708 bp, 11 predicted proteins | sample AD_UKC119_MetaG_FD_89894 | JGI IMG/M metagenome (GOLD analysis project Ga0116152, IMG submission 89894) | Active sludge microbial communities of municipal wastewater-treating anaerobic digesters from Hong Kong - AD_UKC119_MetaG | ecosystem: Engineered > Bioreactor > Anaerobic > Digestate...
CCACGGGGCCTATGCCGCGAACATCCGCCGCTGGCGGCAGCGGTACCCGGATCTGCTGGTGCTCAACTTCGAGGACCTGCGCGCCGACCCCCGCGCCGGGCTGCGCCGGGCATTGGACCATTGCGGCCTGACGGCCGATTCGCTGGACGCGGACCGGAACGCCCAGATCGACGAGCGCGCCGACCGCCGCATCTGGGTCACGCCCTCTTACGGGTTCGATGCCGATTGCGTCGAGTTCCTGCACGGGATGCTCTGGCCCGAATACGAGGCGACGCAGGCCGAAACCGGGCTGACCTTCACCGAAGGCGCAGCGATCCTGGAGGCGCTGTCATGACGCGCGCGAACATCACCGACATCTTGTGCATCGGCTGTCAGAAGGGCTCGACCAGTTGGTTGCATTCGGTGCTGAACAGCTTTCCTGCGACCTATTCCTTTCCCGACCGATCGCCGGCCACCTCGACCGTGAAAGAGGCCCATTTCTGGGACTGGAACCACCACCGCGGGGTCGAATGGTATCGCGAGCTGATGGCGCCGCCCCACGATCCCGCGCAACGGTCGATGGATTTCACGCCGGAATACGCCTATCTGCCCGCCGATCAGATCGCCGAATGCAAGGCCCTGAACCCGACCGCGCAGGTCATCTACATCCTGCGCGACCCGCTGGCACGGGCGGTTTCGGCGTTGCGGATGCACATGCTGTGGCGCTACGGCAAGGACCACGCCGCCCCCCTGCGCAAGGACGACGCGTTCCTTGAACTGATGCGCGACGCGCGCCTGATGGCGCATGGCGACTACCTGCACAATCTGCGGGCCTGGCAGCGGCACTATCCTGACATGATCGTGCTGAACTACGAGGATTTCCACACCGACCGCGCCGGCAGCGTGACCCGCATCGTGGCCGAGCTGGGCCTGGACATGGGCACGCTGACGCCCGAGGGGCAGAAACGCCTGACCCGGCTGATGACCAGCCGCGTCTGGGAGTCGGAAAAATTCCCCATCGACCGCGCCGTGCTGATGTTCCTGCACGGACTGACCTGGCGGTTCCGGCAAGAGTGCCAGAGCGCGCTCAAGATGACCTTCACCGAGGGCACCCGCCTGCTGGATGCGTCATGACCGACCCGCTGGCGCGGTCCTTGTGGCAGGGCGACCTGGCCGACCGGACCGCACCGGGGCGCGACCTCGCGCGTGCGATCGCCGACGGGCTGGCCTATCCGCTGGCGCTGGCCGGATTGCGCACCCTCGCCCGCCACGGCCTGCCCGACGCAGGGGCCCTGGCGCAGGCGCGCAGGCGCTGGCCGCAGTCGATCGACCGGGCGCGGATCGCGCTGGACCTGGACGGCGACACCGACACGGCGCTGGACGACCTGGCGCGGATCGTGCGGGCGCAGAACCGGCGTCTGTCGGTGCTGGCCCGGGCGCTGTGGGCCCGGGGTCGGTCCGAGGCCGCGCTGGCGGTGTTCGACACCCTCGATCCTGCGTCGGACACGGCCGAAGACGACCGCGCCACGCAAGGAGAGCTTGCCATCCTGGCCGACGCCCCCGGGCCGCCGGTTCCCGGCCCGCGTGGCATCCGCCTGTCGTTCCTGGCCGACTGGCGGCGTCAGGGCGGCGCCGTTCTGGCCCGGCGCTACGATCTGGAACGCGCCGGCCTGCCCGCGCATCCGGCGCTCTGGTCCTGGCTGGTCGAAACCTTCGCTGTCGAGGGCGACCATGCGCGCGCGCGTCACGCCTTGGGCGAATTCGCCGCGCGTTGCCCGGGGGCGGCCGATCTCGACCCCCTGCGCATCCGTCTTGCGCTGGATGGCGAAATGCCGATGCGCGCGCGCCGGATTCTCGATGCGATGCCCGATCGCGATGCGCCCTGGCGCTGGGGGGCCCGCCGCCACGCGCAGCACCTGCGGTGCCTTGCCAACGAGATCGCCGCGAACGACCACCCCGACCATGCCCCCTTGCGCCGTGAAACCGAGGCTGCGCTGCGGCTTTTTCCGGGGCACGGGGGGCTGCAAGCCCTGCATATGCTGGCGCGCGAACTGACCGAGCCGCGCGCGGCGCTGGCCCGGGCGCTGACCAGCGGCGAACAGGACGCGCGCGCGCGCGCCGGCACCCTGATCCGCCTGGGCCGCCACGATCTGGCGCTCGAGGTCCTCGACCGCGCGCCCCCCGGCCCACCGGACGAGTCCCTGCGCCGGCGCATCCGCCGCGCCGAGGCGCTGTTCGGCCTGGGCGATCTTGGGGCGGCGCGGGACGCGCTGGGGCCCGTGCCGGAAGCCGCCGCGCCCGCCGCCGACCACGCCTATTGGGCGGCCGAAATCGCCCTGGCGCGCCGCGACCTGATCGCCGCAGAGACGGCCCTAGGCCCGGCGCTGACCGCCTGCCCCAGCCGCGTGGGACTGATCCTGACCGCAGCGCGCGCGCGCTTTATGGCAGGCGACGCGCCCGGCGCGCAGGCGCTGCTGGCGCGGTTTCGTGCGTTGAAGACCGAACAGATCGGCCATGCGCCCCCGGATGACCTGCGCGACCGGATCGTGCGGGATGCGCTGTCAGACACCACTGACCCCGCGACTGGCCCCTCGACTGGCCCCTCGGTCGCGGGCGCGGCGCGGGCGCTGGCCCTGACGCCGCCCAGCTTCGTGCCGGTGCCGGGCGCGCGCATCCCCCGGCGCATCGCGCATTACTGGGAGGGGCCGCGCAGCCCTGCGATCGAGGACGGCCTCGACGCCTGGGCCGAGTTCCCGCAAACCCTGTTCGACGCGCCCGCCGCGCGGCTCTGGCTGGCCGCCCATGCGCCCGACCTGGGCGGCGCCTTCGACCGGCTGGCCCAGCCCGCGGCGCGCGCCGATCTGTTCCGCGTGGCCTGGATCGCGCACGAGGGCGGGCTGTTCGCCGACCTGGACGAACGGCCGCGCGCATCGGTCGCGTCCTGGCTCGATGGCGCGCGCGCGGTGCTGGTGATCGAACAGGGCCACGGCACCATCGCCAACAATTTCCTGGCCGCGGAACCCGGTCTGGCGCTGTTCACCCAGGCGCGCGAGCGGATCGCGCGGCGCCTCGATCAGGTTGCGACACCCTATCCCTGGTGGGATTGCGGGCCGGCGCAGATGACGCTGGCGGTCTGGCCGCACCGCGACACCCCCGGGCTGCGGCTGCTGACCCAGCAGGCCTATGATGCGCGCGTCGCCACCAATCTGCCATATCCGCACAAACGCGGCCCCGGCCATTGGCGTTGACGCCGCCCGGATGCCGTGCACCAATGACGCGATGACGACCCCCGATCTCTCAGGTGCCTATGCGCTGGACGGCGCCGACGCCTGCCGGCGGCTCTATGCCGACTGGGCAGACAGTTACGATTCCGATTTTGCCGCCGGCATGGATTATCGCCTGCCGGCCGAGACCGCGGCCGCCTGGCTGCGCTCGGACCCGCCGCCGGGCCCGGTGCTGGATGTCGGCGCGGGCACCGGGCTTTTGGCGGCGGCGCTCAGGGGGATGGGCCACCGGGGCGCCATCGACGCGGTGGACCTGTCGGAGGCGATGCTCGACCGGGCGGCGCGCAAGGGTCTCTATCGACGCCTGACCGCCGCCGACGTGACCCGGCCCCTGCCCTTGCCCGCCGAGTATGCCGGTATCGTCAGCTCGGGCACCTTCACCCATGGCCATGTCGGCCCCGAGGCGCTCGCCCCGCTGCTGGCCATCGCCCGGCCCGGCGCCGTCTTCGCCCTGTCGGTCAATGCCGCGGTCTGGGAGGCGCTGGGATTTGCCCGGGCGCTTGATGCCCTGGGGGAACGGATCGGCGGGCTTGACCGCGCCGAGGTGTCGATCTACGGCGAGGCGGCGCGGCGGCGCGACCCCGCCCATGCCGCCGACCATGCCCTGATCGTGACATTCCGCAAGACATGACCACGCCTGACATTCTCTGCATCGGCTCGGTCCTTTGGGACATCATCGGCCGCACCCGGGGCGCCTTGCGCAGCAGGGGCGACGTGGCCGGCCAGATCACGCGCCTGCCCGGCGGCGTGGCGATGAACATCGCGATGACGCTGGCCCGGTTCGGGATGCGGCCCGCCGTGCTGACGGCGATCGGCCGCGATGCCGAGGGGCGCGAACTGATCGAGGCCGTGCGCCACCTGGGCGTGATCCCCGATTTCGCCCTGCGGACCGATCGGCCCACGGATCGCTACATGGCGATCGAGGACGCGGGCGGGTTGGTCGCCGCAATTGCCGACGCGCACACGCTGGAAGCCTGCGACGACGCGATCCTGGCGCCCCTGACCGACGGCCGCCTGGGCCGACCCGGGGCGCCCTGGCGCGGGCCCATCGCGCTGGATGGCAACCTGACGGCGGACCTGTTGGGCCGCATCGCCGGCGCACCCGCCTTTGACGGGGCCGATCTGCGCGTCGCCCCCGCCAGCCCCGGCAAGGCCGAACGCCTGCTGCCCCTGCTGGCGCATCCCGGCACCGTGCTTTACGTGAATCGGCAAGAGGCCAGCCTGCTCACCGGCCGGGACCATTCCGACAGTCGCGCCGCCGCCGAGGCGCTGGTCGCCGCCGGTGCGCCGCGCGCGCTGGTCACCGATGGCGCCCGCGACGCCTCGGACGCCCGACTCGACGCGCCGACCCTGACCGTCGCCGCCCATCCCGTGCAGGCCCGCCGCGTCACCGGGGCCGGCGACACGTTCATGGCCGCGCATCTCTTTGCCGAAACCCGCGGCGCCACCCGGCCCGAGGCCCTGACCCGTGCCCAGGCCGCCGCCGCCGCCTATGTGGCCCAAGACGAGGGAACGCCATGACCACTCTTCCGCTGACCTTTTCGACCGAGGTGCGCGAGGCCCGCGCCCGGGGCCTGCCGCTGGTGGCCCTGGAATCAACCATCATCACCCATGGGATGCCGTGGCCGCAGAACGTCGAGACCGCCCGCGCGGTCGAGGACGCGGTGCGTGGGGCGGGCGCGGTTCCGGCCACCATCGCGGTGCTGGACGGGACGGTGCACATCGGGCTGGAGGCCGCCGATCTGGACCGTCTGGGCCGGGCCGAGGGCGTGATGAAACTGTCGCGCGCCGATCTGGCGGTCTGCGTCGCGCAGGGCCGCACCGGCGCAACGACGGTCGCGGCGACGATGATCTGCGCCCATCTGGCCGGGATCGCGGTCTTTGCCACCGGCGGGATCGGCGGCGTGCATCGCGGAGCCGAGACCAGCTTCGACATCTCGGCCGATCTGCACGAACTGGCGAAAACGCCGGTTACCGTGGTCGCCGCCGGCGCCAAGGCGATCCTCGATCTGCCAAAGACGCTCGAGGTTCTCGAAACCCTGGGCGTGCCGGTCATCGCCGTGGGGCAGGACGAACTGCCGGGCTTCTGGTCGCGCGCCTCGGGGTTGAAGGCCCCGGTGCGGATGGACCATCCCCAGCAGATCGCCGCCGCCCACCGGATGCGCGCGGCCCTGGGGATCGCGGGCGGGCAACTGGTGGCCAACCCGATCCCGGCCGAGGCCGAGATTCCGCGCGAACAGATCCTGCCGGTGATCGAAACCGCCCTGGACGAGGCCGAGGCCCGCGGCATCGCCGCCAAGGCCGTCACCCCCTTCCTGCTGCAACGCATTTTCGAGCTGACCGACGGCCGGTCGCTGACCGCGAACACCGCCCTGGTGCTGAACAACGCCCGCCTGGCGGCACGGATCGCCGCTGAATTGGTCTGACATTCCTTTGCGCCCGTCGCGCTGATTTGCCTGACATTTCTTCGACCGGATTTCCCCGCCGCGCCCCTTGCGCGCGGGACCCGTCTTGCCCATATCCCTCAGGCCCTGCGCCCTTTGGACCCGTGACATCATGACCCATAGTCCACGCCCGCCACGCCGGGGGTTGCTCGCCGGCCTGCGGGCCTCGTTCCTGACGGGGCTGGTCATCGTCGCTCCGGCGGTGTTGACGATCTGGCTGATCACCACGGTCGTTGAATTCGTGGACAGCCGGGTCATGCCGCTGATCCCCGAAGGGTTCGTCCAGCGGTTCCTGCCCGAAGGCTACACGCGCCTCGATATCCTGAACCTGCCCGGGATCGGCCTGATCATCGCGCTGGTTTTCACGCTGCTGGTCGGTTGGCTGGCCAAGGGCTACATCGGCCGCAGCCTGATCCAGTGGGGCGAGGACCTGGTGGCCCGGATGCCGGTCGTGCGGTCGATCTACAACGGGCTGAAACAGATCGCGGAAACGGTGTTCTCGACCTCGAGCACCTCGTTCAGCAAGGCCTGCCTTGTGGAATACCCGCGTCCGGGCCTGTGGGCGGTCGCCTTTGTCTCGACCGAGACCAAGGGCGAGATCGCGCGCAAGCTGACCGAGGCCAGCGGCGAGGACCGGTTGATCTCGGTTTTCCTGCCGACCACGCCCAACCCGACCTCGGGGTTCTTGCTGTTCGTGCCGGAATCGACGGTCATTACCCTGGACATGTCGATCGAGGACGCCGCCAAACTGATCATTTCGGCCGGGCTGGTCTCGCCCGATCCCGATCGGCCGGGCCAGGTGCGCGGCGGCAAGCGGCGGCGCGACTAGTCGAACATCGCCACCAGATCGACCGTCGCGCGCTTGTTCAGGTCCTTGGCATGGGCCGCCAGGAAGCGGTCGGCGGCCTTGCGCCCGGCCTCGAACAGCCGATCCAGCAGCAGGGGCGTCGGCGCGATCTTGGTGCGCACCGAAAGGCTGCGCATCAGCGGCTCGTCGTCGATGAGATGCACCAGAACGTCCTTCATCGCGCCCTTTTGCACCGCCCCCTGGGCGATCAGCCGCTTGACGAAGGCGATCGCCCTGAGATCGCGCAAGAGCGCGGCGTTGAAGCTGATCTCGTTGATACGGTTCAGGATTTCCTGCACGTTGTCCGGCACTTCGGGGCGAAAGAGCGGGTTCAGCGAGACGATCACCACGTCGTCCGGCAGGCCCGGATCATACAGCGGATGCAGCGCCGGATTGGCCGAATAGCCGCCGTCCCAATAGTGCTGGCCGTCGATCTCGACCGCCTTGAAAAAGGTCGGCAGGCAGGCCGAGGCGAGGATTGCCTCATGCGTGACCTCGGCGTCGCCAAAGACGCGCACCTTGCCGGTGTGCACATTGGTCGCCGCCACGAAAAGCCGCGGTCCGGCGTGCGCGTGCACCTCGTCGATCTTGAGCGCGCGCACGGCGGGCTCCAACGGGTTCGACCACAGCGGGCCCCAGTCATAGGGGCTGACCATCTGCGCGGCCAGTTCGGCAGGCGACACCGGCATGAAGCTTTCGGCGACCGAAGCGGCGTATTCCGCGCCCGCCATGAAGGGCTTGAACCAGTCGATGCCGGGCACGTCGTTGAATTCGAACGCGCCGACGCGCTCCCACAGGGCGCGCAGCGCCGCGCGCGCGCCGTCACGCCCGCCGGTCGCCATGCCCGCCTTGAAGGCCGCGCCGTTCAGCGCCCCGGCCGAGGTGCCCGAGATCGCCGCGATCTCGAGCCAATCGTCATCCAGCAGGCGGTCCAGCACGCCCCAGGTGAAGGCGCCATGCGCGCCCCCACCCTGAAGCGCCAGGTTGATGCGTTTGCGGGTCCTCACGCGGCGGTCCAGCCACCATCCACCGACAGGGTCGTGCCGGTGATCTGCGCCGCCGCGGCCGAACACAGGAAGACCGCGGTGCCGCCGATTTCCTCGACCGTGGCGAACTGGCGCGAGGGCTGGCGGTCCAGCATGACCTCGCGGATGACCGTCTCGCGGTCCATGTTGTGCGTCTTCATCTGATCGGGGATCTGGGCTTCGACCAGCGGTGTCAGCACATAGCCCGGACAGATCGCGTTCGCGGTGATCCCCTTGCCGGCGGCTTCCAGAGCGGTCACCTTGGTCAGGCCGACGATGCCGTGCTTGGCCGCGACATAGGCCGATTTGAACGGCGAGGCCCTGAGCCCGTGCGCCGAGGCGATGTTGACGATCCGTCCCCAGCCCTTGTCATACATGCCCGGCAGCGCGGCCGCGGTGGTGTGAAAGGCCGAGCTCAGGTTGATCGCGAGGATCGCGTTCCACTTGTCGATCGGGAATTCCTCGATCCGGGCGACGTGCTGGATGCCGGCGTTGTTCACCAGGATGTCGCATCCCCCGGCCTGCTCCACCAGCGCGCGGCAGTCCTCGGGTTTGGACATGTCGGCCTTGATGTAGCGCACGGTCGTGCCGTGGCGCCGGGCCAGGTCCTGCGCCAGCGCGTGATCCTCGTCGCGGTCGGTAAAGGAATTCAGCACGACCTCGGCGCCGGCGGCGGCCAGGGCCTCGGCGGTGCCCAGCCCGATGCCCGAGTTCGATCCCGTGACGATCGCGCGGCGGCCCGTGAGCGGCTTGTCCATCTGACTCTCCTGTCGATGTTGGTTCGCATGCGCAGCATACGCGCCGCACCCGCGCAGGCCAGAGCGAATTCGGGCGAGCGACTACACGTTAGCGGGAACAATTCGGTCCGACCCCGACACCGCGCGGCGTAAAAAAAAACGCCCGCACAAGGCGGGCGTCAGTCGTTGAGGCAGGTTTCATACAGGCAAGAAACCTATCGAGCAGTGAGTTACTTATAGCCAATCCTTGAGACGACTCCAAGCTTAAAGTTTACAGCCAGCCGCCCCCCCTGTAGGCAGGTCGCGAACGCCAACGGCCTCGGGGGATCGTTTCGACCATGCGCAGAAATCACCGCTTTCACCCATGGATTGTTTCCGTTCTGACCCTTGCCGCGCTGGTATTCGTCCCCTCGACCAGCCCCGCGCAGGACCTGCCGACGCATGGCATCGCTATGTATGGCGACCCGGCCCTGCCACCAGATTTCGCGTTCCTGCCCTATGCGAACCCCGATGCACCCCAGGGCGGGCGAATCGTTTTCGCGGAAATCGGCGGGTTTGATTCGCTCAATCCCTTCATCCTGCGCGGATCGGCGCCCTGGGGCGTCAACCTGCTGACGGTTCAATCGCTTCTGGGTCGCAGTTACGACGAGCCGTTTACCCTGTATGGCGTTCTGGCCGAGTCCGTCGAGACCGATTCGGACCGCGATTTCGTCACCTTCACGTTACGCGACGAGGCCCGATTCTCGGATGGAAGCCCGGTCACGGTGGCCGATGTGCTCTGGTCCTTCGAGACTCTGGGCACCCAGGGGCACCCCCGCTACCGCACCGCCTGGGACAAGATCGCGGCGATCGAACAGGTCGGGCCGCGGTCGATCCGCGTCACCTTTACCGAACCCGACCGCGAGTTGCCGCTGATCCTGGGACTGCGCCCGATCCTGCAACGGTCTCAATTCGACGTGAGCGCGGGTGGGCGGGAATTCGCCGAGTCCGGGCTGACCCCGGTGATCGGCTCGGGCCCCTATGAGGTGGCCGAGGTCGATCCGGGGCGTTCGATCACCTTTCGGCGGGTCGCCAACTGGTGGGGCAACGACCTGCCCTTTTTTCGCGGCCAGAACAATCTCGACGAAATCCGCTATGAATACTACAGCGACGCCTCGGTCGCGTTCGAGGCCTTCAAGAGCGGTCTCATCAGCGTGTGGCGCGAGCCGAACGCCGCCCGCTGGGCCGACAGCTACGATTTCCCCGCCGTGACCGATGGCCGCGTGCGCCGGGTCGATATCCCACACCAGCGCCCCTCGGGGATGTCGGGGTTCGTGTTCAACACCCGCCGGCCGCAATTCGCGGATTGGCGGGTGCGCGAGGCGCTGATCCTGGCCTTTGATTTCGAACGCATCAACACCACCGTCACCGGCGGCGCCGAGCCGCGCATCGCCTCCTATTTCGGGAACTCGGTTCTCGGGATGCGGCCCGGCCCGGCCGAGGGGCGCGTGCGGGCGCTGCTGTCGCCCTTTGCCGATGACCTGCCCCCCGGCGCGTTGGACGGCTACGCGCTGCCCGTCAGCGATGGCCGCGCCAACCGGCGCAACCTGCGCGCGGCGACGCGGCTGCTGGACCAGGCGGGATGGCGGCCCGATGCCGAGGGCGTGCTGCGCAATGCGGCCGGCGATGCGTTCCGCTTCGAAATCCTTCTGATGCAGGGGCAGACCGACTATCAGACCATCGCCAGCGCCTATGTCGAATCCCTGCAAACCCTGGGGATCGCGGCGCGTGTGACGGTGATCGACCCGGCGCAATACGTCCAGCGCACCAATGGCTACGACTTCGACATGACCTATCTTCTGCGCCTGATGTCCTTGAGCCCGGGCAACGAACAGACGCTGTATTGGGGCGCAAACGGCGTCAGCGATCCGGGCACCCGCAACTGGGCCGGGGTTCACGACCCCGCGGTCGAGGCGATGATCTCCACCATGCTGGGGTCGCGGACCGAGGCGGATTTCACCGCCGCGGTGCGCGCGCTCGACCGGGTGCTGATGGCCGGGCGCTATGTCATCCCCTTCTGGTATGCGCCCGTCAGCCGATTGGCGGTGGCCCAAGGGTTGCATTATCCCGCAACCTTGCCCATATATGGTGACTGGACCGGCTTCCTGCCCGAAGTATGGTGGTTTCAGGAATGAACTCAAAACTCGTGCTTGCCCTTGCGCTGATGCTGGCCACACTGGCCGGCTGCAACACCGTCGAAGGGATCGGCCGCGACATCTCGGGCGGCGCCAACGCGGTGCGGGGGTGGTTCAGCCACTGACCCCGACCCCGGCGCGCGCCCGGTCGTGTGTCTGTCGGGCCGGTGTCGCCGGGTCTGGCGCCTAATCCAGCGACGTGACCCAGAGGATCGTGGCATCCTCGGGGCTGAGGCTGATGACATTGTGCCCCATCGACGCATCGTAATAGGCGCTGTCGCCGCGCTTCATGTCGATCGGCGCGTAGAATTCTGTCAGCAACCGGATCTGGCCGGTCAGCACATACAGGAATTCCTCACCATCGTGGCGCACCCAACCGTCGAAATCCTCAAAGGATCGGGCCCGGATCCGGGCGCGGTAGGGCAGCATCGACTTGCGCGTCAGCCCACCCGACAGCAACTCGTGCTCGTAGGTCGTGGTGACATGGGCCTCGCCCTCGCCCGCGCGGGTGGTGGTCATGCGCCCACCCGGCGCGGTGTTGCGCGGCGGGGTGAACAACTGGGGCACGGAAATGCCCAACCCCTCGGCCAGCTTCTTCAGCCCGTCGTAGGTGGGCGACATCTGGCCGTTCTCGATCTTGGACAGTGTCGAGCGCGCCAGCCCCGCGGCCTGCGCCGCCTGCTCGAGCGTCCAGCCGCGATCCTTGCGCAGCGCGCGCACGCGCTCGGCCAGATCGACCGGGGTTGCCAGCGCCTCTTCGCCGTCGGAACGGACAATGCGCGAGATCATCGGGTTGGACAGATCGCTCATGATGGGCGCGTTCTGCGCCAAAACGGCGCGAATGTCGAGATGCCGCCAAAGACGGCGCCCGCCGGCATGGCGCCCGGACGGATGGCGGGCCCGCGCCCTCTTGCCCCGGAAAGCGCAAAAGGTTAGCTCGATTCCATGCACGCGTTAATTGACTCTGGTCCCCCGGCACCGCCGCCTGCCCTGTTCAACCTGGCGCGCCACGTTCTGGGGGCCGGGTCGTGCACGCCCGACAAGATCGCCTTGCAGATCCTGACCCTCTCGGGCGCGGAACGCTGGTCCTATGCGGCGCTCGGCGCGGCGGTGCGGGGGATCGGCACGGGGCTGATCGCCCTGGGCCTGGCGCCCGGCGACCGGGTGTTGCTGCGGCTGGGCAACACGGTGGATTTTCCGCTGGCCTTTCTGGGGGCGATCACCGCCGGTCTGGTGCCCGTGCCGACCTCGTCGCAGCTGACCACCGACGAGATCACCGCCATGGCCGCGCAAATTGCCCCCGCGGCGGTGGTCGCGGCGCCCGGCATCGCGCTGCCCGAGGGCGCGGCGCGGGTGATCGACATCCCTGCCCTGCACGCCATGCGCGCGCTTCCGCCCTGTGACTGGGCGATGGGTGCGCCCGACCGGCTGGCCTATCTGATCTTTACGTCGGGCACCTCGGGGCGACCGCGGGCGGTCATGCACGCGCATCGCGCGGTCTGGGCGCGGCGGCTGATGTGGCAAGGCTGGTATGGGCTGACGCCCGAGGACCGGCTGCTGCACGCCGGCGCATTCAACTGGACCTACACCCTGGGCACCGGACTGCTGGACCCCTGGGCCATCGGCGCGACCGCCCTCATCCCAGGTGCCGGGGTCACGCCCGCGCAATTGCCGCTGCTGCTGAAACGCTTCGACGCGACGATCTTTGCAGCGGCGCCGGGGGTCTACCGGCAGATGCTGCGCGCGCCGCTGGCGCCGATGCCACGGCTCAGGCACGGGCTGTCGGCCGGCGAGACGCTGCCCGAGGGCACGCGCCACGCCTGGACCCAGGCCACCGGCACGCCGATCTACGAGGCGCTCGGCATGTCCGAAGTGTCCACCTATGTATCGGCCGCCCCCGGCCGGCCCGCGCCCGCGGGGACCGCGGGCTATGCGCAGCCGGGCCGCCGGATCGCCGTTCTGGGCCCCGATCACAGCCCGGTCGCGCGCGGCGAGGCGGGGGTGCTGGCGGTCGGCGCGGACGACCCCGGCCTGTTCCTGGGCTATTGGGGCCAGCCTGAAGAAACGGCGGCGAAATTCGCCAGGGGCTGGTTCCTCACCGGCGACACGGTCCGCATGGAGAGCGACGGCGCGATCCGCTACCTGGGGCGCGACGACGACATGATGAACGCGGGCGGCTACCGCGTCTCGCCGCTCGAGGTGGAGCATGTCATGGCCA
>Ga0116152_10003438_pt1 | contig 12707 bp, 16 predicted proteins | sample AD_UKC119_MetaG_FD_89894 | JGI IMG/M metagenome (GOLD analysis project Ga0116152, IMG submission 89894) | Active sludge microbial communities of municipal wastewater-treating anaerobic digesters from Hong Kong - AD_UKC119_MetaG | ecosystem: Engineered > Bioreactor > Anaerobic > Digestate...
AGGATCGGGCGCAGGTTCAAAATGGTGCTCACACTTTGGCGCACCACGCCCAACCGGCCGGAGTTGCGCAGGTTGGTCAGGTCGTTGACGGTAAAGATATTGTGGATCTTTTTGCGTTCTTCGATCAGGATTTCCAGAATTTCTTCAATGCTTTTTCCCTCGCCGATCAGCTCTTTGGCGCGTACGATCAGGAAATAGATGCCGCCTGCGCAGTTGCGGCTGTCCAGCACCTTGATGTTGTCGGCGTTTACCTCCTGCGCGGCCATCACGGCGTTGGCATAGGTGCCCGAAAGGCGGGATGAAATGGTGATGCACAGCACCTGCCGCCCTTTGGCCGTCTGCTTTTCATACGCCTTGATAAACGCGCTCAGCGACGCCTGGCTGGTCTTGCGTTGGGTGTCCTCGCGGCTGATATAGGGCTCAAAACGCCCGTTTTCTCCCAGATAGTGCTCCAGATATTGCTTCTGGCCGAAGGTGTAGGACATCGGCACATAGTACGCGCCCAGCTCCTCGGCCTCCTGCCGCGATATCCCCGCGGCGCTGTCCACCATGATCACAATCACAGGGCATTCCCTCCCATCCTGCGAAACCGCCGGTACCGCTGCTCGCTTCGCGCCGTGTCCTCCATGGCGCAAAGCGCCTGCAGCTCCTCTGTCAGCGCAGCGTGCAGCGTGTCAGTCACCTTATCAAAATTCCCGTTTTCTTCCGAAAACACGCGTTCCACAATTTCAAACGCCAGCAAATCCTGCGCCGTCAGTTTCAACGCCTCGCTGGCCTCCTCGGCCTTGCCCGCGTCCTTCCAGATGATCGAAGCCGCACCCTCGGGCGAGATCACGGAATACACGGCGTTTTCCAGCATCCACACCCTGTCCGCCACCGCCAGCGCCAGCGCGCCGCCGCTGCCGCCCTCGCCGATCAGTATGGAAATGATCGGTACACGCAGCCCCATCATGGTCATCAGGTTTTCGGCGATCGCCTGCCCCTGCCCGCGTTCCTCCGCGCCGATGCCGCAAAACGCGCCGGCGGTGTCGATCAGGCAGATCACGGGGCGGCCAAACTTCTCTGCCAGCTGCATCTGGCGCAGTGCTTTGCGGTAACCCTCGGGATGCGCCGAACCGAAATTGCGCATGATTTTTTCTCCGGTATCCACGCCTTTTTCGATACCGATCACGGTTACGGCACGCTGGTCCAGCCGCGCGATGCCCGCCACAATGGCGCGGTCGTCGGCAAAGCGCCGGTCGCCGTGCATTTCCAGAAAGCCGGTAAACAGGTGATCAATGTAAAATTGCGCGGTCGGACGGTTTTTTTGCCGCGCGGCCTGTACATGTGTAAACGCCCCCGCCATCAGACCGCCTCCCTGCCGTGCAGGCGCAGCAGCTGCGCCAGCTCTTGCTTTTGCTCTTTTCGCGGCACAATACGATCCACAAACCCTTTCACCAGCAGCAGCTCCGCGCGCTGAAAGCCCTCGGGCAGCTTTTGGCGGATGGTTTGCTCAATCACGCGCGGGCCTGCAAAACCGATCAGCGCGCGCGGCTCGGCAAGGATGATATCCGCTTCCATGGCAAACGAGGCCACTACGCCGCCGGTGGTCGGATGCGTGAGCACCGCGACGTATAAAAGCCCCGCCTGGCTGTGCCGCAGCACCGCACCGCTGGTTTTTGCCATCTGCATCAGGGAAAAAATGCCCTCCTGGATGCGTGCGCCGCCCGATACCGTATAGCCGATCACGGGCAGTTTTTGCTCTGTGGCGTGCTCAAACAGCCGCGTGATCTTCTCGCCTACCACCGCGCCCATGGAGCCCATGATAAACTGCGGGTTCATGAAAAACAGCGCGCAGGGCAGCCCGTCAATCGTCGCCGTGCCCGTGATTATGCCCTCGGGTTCGCCGCTTTCCTGCTGCGCCTTTTTTAGCTTTTCGGCATAACCGGGAAATTGCAGCCGGTCAGCAGGCCGCAGATCGGTATCCAGTTCGCAAAAGCTGTCCGCGTCGCACAGCCAGCGCATGCGCTGCCGTGCGGATACCGTAAACAGCGCGCCGCAGCGCGGGCAGGTGTAGTCCTGCTCCGGCAGCGTCTTTGCGGGAAATGAGCTGTTGCAGCTGTCGCAGGCCACCAGCGCATCGGCGGGGTTTTCCTGCACGTCCGCGCTGCCCTCCAGCTTGTTATTGGGCTTTTTGAACAGCCATTTATTAAACAATGTCATGCTGATCCCTATGCCTTTCGGTTTGCAAGGTAGTCCGTGGTGTAGCTGCCGTCGATAAACGCGGGCTCGCACAGCAGATCGATATGCATCTGCGCGTTGTGGTTTACACCCTCGATCACCATTTCACACAGCGCCGCCTGCATCTTGCGGATGGCGTCCTCCCGTGTTTTGGCGGACACGATCAGCTTGCCGATCATGCTGTCGTAAAACGGCGGCACAACGTAACCCTGATACAGCGCCGTATCAAAGCGCACATGCGGCCCGCCCGGGATATGCAGCAGGCTGATCTGCCCGCAGCTGGGGCGAAAGTCGGCTTCCGGATCCTCGGCGTTGATGCGGCACTCGATGGCATGCTGGTCGATATGTACGTCCTGCTGGGCAATCAGCAGCGGCTGGCCGCTGGCAATGCGGATCTGCCATTTGACCAGATCAATGCCCGTGACCATCTCGGTAACGGGGTGCTCCACCTGCAAGCGCGTGTTCATCTCCATAAAATAGAACTGCCCGTCCTGCGTGAGCAGGTACTCGATCGTGCCCGCGCCTACATAGCCTACCTGCCGGGCGGCCTTGGCTGTTATATCGATCAGGCGTGCACGCAGATCGTCGGTAACGCACACGGCGGGGCTTTCCTCCATCACTTTCTGGTTTTTGCGCTGCATGGAGCAATCGCGCTCGCCCAGACAGATCACGTTGCCCGCCGTATCGCACAGCAGCTGCACTTCGATGTGTTTCACATGCTCCAGCAGCTTTTCCATGTACAGCGCGCCGTCGCTGAACGCGCTTTTTGCCTCCGCCGCCGCCGACTGGTACGCCGCCTCCAGCTCCGCCTTGCTGTTGACCCGCCGGATGCCGCGCCCGCCGCCGCCGGCCCGGGCCTTGATCAGCAGCGGATAGCCAATCTTCTCCGCTTCCCGTTTAGCGTCGTCCGGTGTTGTAACCAAATCGCAGCCGGGCACCACGGGTACGCCGGCGGCACGCATGGTATGGCGGGCCATGTCCTTATCCCCCATTTTGCGCATCACATCGGCAGGCGCGCCGATAAACACGATGCCTGCCTGCTCGCACAGCTCCGCAAACGCCGCGTTTTCCGACAGCAGACCGTACCCCGGATGGATGGCCTGCACGCCGCAAAAGCGCGCGATCATGAGTATGGCTTCCTGATTCAAATAGCTCTTGGCCGCGGGCGCGGGCCCGATGCAGTAGCTTTCATCGGCCAGCGACACATGCAGCGCGTCGCGGTCGGCCTCGGAGAACACCGCCACGGTAGCGATGCCCATCTCTTTACAGGCGCGGATGATGCGAATGGCGATCTCTCCGCGGTTGGCAATCAGAATTTTAGAGAACATAATGCCCCCTTGGTGTTATGGTTCACTGTTACGCACGTTCAACAAGCGCGATGGTATACTCGCCCTCGACAATCTTCGTATCCCCCACATGTGCCTGCCCTTTGAACACGACAAACGGTCCGGTCTGCCGGATGACTTGCGCGGTGATCTGCAGCGTGTCGCCGGGATGGGCGGAATTGCGAAACTTTACTTTGTTCATGCCCGCGAAAAACGGCATCTTGCCGGCCAGCTGATCCTTCACAAGCAGCGCAGCGCCCTGCGCGATGATCTCGCACAGCACCACGCCGGGCACCACGGGATTGCCCGGAAAGTGCCCCTGCAAAAACCATTCATCCCCGCGCACGGTATAGCGGGCATGGGCGACACCGCCGTCAAGGGTGGTTTCGTCCACCAGCAGCATCGGCTCCCGATGCGGTAATAGCTGTTTGATCTCGTCTCTGTTCATAGCTCTTCCCTAAATGATCTTCATGATGGTCTGACCGTATTCCATCACCACGCCGTTTTGCGCGCAGATATCCACAATGCGGCCCGATACGGGCGCGGTGATATCGTTCATCAGCTTCATCGCTTCCAGGATACACACGACCTGTCCTTTTTCCACAAAGTCGCCAACCTTGACAAACGGCTCGGCCTCCGGCGACGCGGCGGCGTAGAACACGCCGACCATCGGGGCCTTGAGCTCATGCATGTTGTTGAAATCGTTGTGCTGCTCGGCCATATCCTCGGCGGCATTTGCGGCGGGCACGGCAGGCTCGCACTTAGCGGCCGGCGCACAGCCGGACGCACGCTCCAGCCGGATGCTCACATCGCCTTCCTTATACTCCAGTACCGATAAGTCCGATTGCGCCAGCACCTCGGCCAGCGCTTTTACATCGTCTATATTCATACTTTCACCCTCCGCAGCGCCACGCAGGCGTTATGGCCGCCGAAACCCAGCGAGATATTCAGCGCCAGGTCGCACTGCGCTTCGCGCTTTTTCAGCGGGATATAGTCCAGGTCACAGGCGGGGTCCGGCTCCGTCAGGCCGACGGTCGGCGGAAGAACGCCGGTTTGCAGCGCCAGCGCCGCCGCGATGCACTCCGCCGCGCCTGCCGCACCCAGCATATGCCCCGTTACGCTCTTGGTGGAGGAGACCATGGCGCGGTGCGCGGCTTCGTCCCCCATGGCAAGCTTGATAGCAAGGGTCTCGGAGCTGTCATTGAGCGGGGTACCCGTGCCGTGGGCGTTAATGTATACGCGGTCGCTGTCCTGATAGCCCGCCTCATCCATCGCCAGGCGGATCGCCCGTGCGGCGGTCCGGGCGGTAGGATCGGGCGCGGTAATATGGTAGGCGTCGCAGGTGTTGCTATAACCGCAGATTTCCCCGAGAATCCGCGCGCCGCGCGCTTTGGCATGCTCATAGCTTTCTAGCACCACCACGGCGGCACCCTCCGCCATCACAAAGCCGCCGCGGCGCTTGTCAAACGGCAGGCTGGCCGCCAGCGGGTCGCTTGCGGTGGTCAGCGCCATGCAGTTGGTAAAGCCGCCTACCGCCAGCGGGCAGATGGCCGCTTCCGCGCCGCCCGCTAAAATCGCGTCGGCATAGCCGCCCTTAATGGCGCGGTACGCCTCGCCGATGGCATGGTTGGAGGTCGCGCAGGCCGTGACCACAGGCAGGCTGGGACCCTTTGCCCCATACTTGATCGCCGTATGGCCGGTAGCCATGTTGGCAATCATCATCGGGATAAAGTGCGGCGATACTTTCTCCGCACCGCGCTCATGGCAGCGCACGGCATTATCCACAAAGGTCTGAATGCCGCCGATCCCCGATCCGATATACACGCCCAGGCGATCCGCCGCAATGTTCTCCCCGCTGGCAAGTCCGGACTGCGCCACCGCCTGCGAAGCCGCGGCCAGCGCATATTGCACAAACAGATCCAGCTTGCGCGCGGCGCTCTTTTCAATGCCGAAATCGGCAGGATTAAAATCCTTCAGCTCCGCCGCCAGCCGTACCTTCAGGCCCTGCGCGTCAAAGCGCGTAATAGGGCCTACGCCGCAGCTGCCGGCCACAAGCGCGTTCCAAAATGATTCGACGTCCAAACCGACGGGCGTTACGGCGCCCATGCCGGTAATCACAACCCGATTCATTCGTTTCACTCCTTACATACGCAGTCCGCCGTCTGCCTGTATAACCTGTCCTGTGATATATGCGGCCGCGTCCGAGCACAGAAAGGCCACCAGGCCGGCTACTTCCTCCGGCGTACCCATCCGCCTGAGCGGGACCATCTCGATCCCCTTTTGCCGTACGGCCTCGGGCATAGCGTCGGTCATATCGGTTTTGATAAAACCGGGTGCTACGGCGTTGCAGGTAATCCCGCGTGCGGCCAGCTCTTTGGCAACGGTTTTGGTCAGGCCGACCAGCCCCGCCTTGGCGGCGGCGTAGTTTGCCTGCCCGGGATTTCCCATCAGCCCCGCGACCGAGGTGATGTTGACAATCCGTCCGGCTCGCTTTTTAAGCATCAGCGCGGACGTATGCCGGATGAGGTGAAACGCGCCTTTCAGGTTTGTGCCGATTACCGTGTCAAAGTCCTGCTCGCTCATGCGCATGCACAGCGCATCCCGCGTGATGCCGGCATTGTTGACAAGGATATCGATCCCGCCGAAATCCGCCGTCACAGTTTTCACCAGCTGCTCTGTGGCCATAAAATCCGTCACATCGCAGACATAGGCTTTTACACGCACGTTATATCCGGTAAGCAGCCGAACGGTTTCCTCCGCCATAGCGGTATTGCCGGCATACACAAAGGCGATATCCGCGCCCTGTTGGGCCAGTGCAAGGCAGATTGCCCGCCCGATACCGCGGCTGCCGCCGGAAACCAGCGCCGTTTTCGCACTCAGCATAGTGCAGCCTCCTTGTAATGGTCGATCACATCACACAGCGATTGCTCGTCTTCCACATGACCGATGTAGCCCGCCCCGCCGATTTTGCGGATCAGCCCCGACAGCACGGCGCCTGCGCCGACCTCGATAAAGTCCGTATAACCTTGTGAAAGCATATTGCGGATCAGCTCGGTCCAGCGTACGGGATGGTCCACCTGCATACCCAGAAGATCCGCCGCCTGATCCGTGGTATACAGCCCACAGGTCGCGTTGGCATACAGCGAAACGGCAGGCTCCGCAAAGGACAGCCTCTGCGCATAGGTTCGCAGCATGGCGGCGGCTTCCCGCATGAAGGGGCTGTGAAACCCGCCGCTGACCGCCAGCGGCAGCGCGCGCCCGCCCGCCGCCTTTACCGCCTGTGCAAACGGCTGCATGCGATCGGCTGCCATTGCGCATACCACCTGCCCCGGGCAGTTATAGTTGACAGGATAAGCGCCGTATTGGGCACACAGCGCTTCCGCCTGTTCGTCCTGTAATTTCAGTACCGCAGCCATACCGCCGGGATTTTGCAGCGCACATTCGTGCATAAACTCCGCGCGCCGCATCACCAGCGCAAACGCCTGCGCAAACGGCAGCATACCTCCGGTTGCCAGCGCGGCAACCTCTCCCAGCGAAAAGCCCGCCAGTCCGTCCGGCTGTATGTCCCGTTCCATCAACGCGGCCGCGCAGGCGCAGTCCACCGCCATCAGGCAGGGCTGGGCGTTGAGGGTGATACTCAAGTCCTCTTTCGAACCGGAAAAGCACTGCGCCAGCGTGCCGCCGCGCAGGGCTTCCGCTTGATTGAGGAGTGCTTTGGCGGCAGGCGACGCTTGATAGAGGCTTTGCCCCATACCGGCGTACTGCGCACCCTGCCCCGCGAACACAAACGCTATTTTACCCATGCGGGCGCTCCTTTAAGCAATTGCTCTGCCTGCGTAAACATGGTCTCAATAATTTCCTTTGCTGGCCGGATTGCATGCACCATTGCGGCCGCCTGGCCGGCCAGAAAACAGCCGTTATCCAGATCGCCTTCCACGGCCGCCTTGCGCAGTGCTCCCACGCCAAGCGCTTCCAGCTCGTCGTCCGTACACTGCGGATTGTATTCCTGTTTGGCATAGCGCTTGGTAAACGGATTGCGGATACTGCGCACGGCATGGCCCAGCCGTTTGCCGGTGACGATGGTATCGATGTCCCGGGCGGCAAGCACCTTTTGCTTGTAATTGTCATGCACGGTGCATTCTTCCGCGCACAGGAACACCGTGCCGCACTGCACACCGACCGCGCCCAGCATAAAGGCCACAGCCGCGCCGCGTCCGTCCGCAATGCCGCCGGCGGCAATCACGGGGATGCTGACGGCATCCACCACCTGCGGTACCAGCGTGATAGTGGACAGGTCGCCCACATGCCCGCCCGATTCGCCGCCCTCGGCGATCACGGCGTACGCACCGGCGCGCTCCACCAGCTTGGCCATCGCCGTGGAGGGAACAACGGGGATCACACGGATGCCCGCCTCCAGCCACGGTTTCATATACTGGTTGGGCAGGCCCGCGCCCGTGGTAACCACAGCGGGCGCCTCTTGCGCGCAGACCTGCGCTACTTCCTGTACGTGCGGGCTCATCAGCATCACATTGACGCCGAAGGGCTTATCCGTCAGCGTGCGGCATTTTTGAATCTGCCCGCGCAGATACTCCGCGTCCAGGTTCATCGCGGAGATAATGCCCAGCCCGCCAGCATTGGACACGGCCGCCGCGAGCGCCGCATCCGACACCCAGGCCATGCCGCCCTGAAAAATGGGGTACGTAAGCCCCAGTTCCTGCACCAATACTGAGTTCATCATTGCTTATCGGCATCCACTTTCGCAACTAAATCGGCAATCGTGCGCAGCGATTCGTCAATCTCTACGGCTACGCCCAGCTCGTCTTCCAGGTTCATCACAAGCTCCGCCACATCCAGGCTGTCCAGCTCCAGATCGGAAAAGCTCATATCGGGCCTGATGTCGTTTACGTCCATATCCTTGCTCTCGGCCAGCAGTTTCGCGATGGTTTCAAAAGTGTTCATGTTCATTTCCTCCTAAATATTGAATTGCAGCAATGCCGCACCTGAGGTCAGCCCGGCGCCGAACGCGCTTAAAACGAGGGTTTGTCCCGTTTGCAGGCGGCCGTCCTCCGCCATTTCGGACAGGAGAACGGGTATCCCCGCCGAGCCCGCGTTGCCATGCGTGGTGATGTTTACGGGAAATTTCTCGGCAGGTTGCTTCAGGCGGTTGCGCGCCGCATCCAATATGCGGCGGTTCGCCTGATGAAGCACGTAGTAGTCCACCGTATCGGCCGGTGTGCCGGTGCGGTCCAGCAGATGGCGGATATCCTTGCAGGATTGGGTGACCGCAAACTTGAAGATTTCCTGCCCGTTCATCTGTAGGGGCTTGGCCTGCGGAATCTGATCGTCAAACGGGCAATTGCCGCCGTCGGCCATGCCGTAGAGCGGTTCCGCGGTGCCGCGCGCCGTGAGGCGAACCGCCTTAAAGCCCTCGCCTGCCTCGCATACCGCCGCGCCCGCACCGTCGCCAAAGAGCACACAGGTGCTGCGGTCCTTCCAGTCAGCCAGGCGGGTGATCTGCTCAGCGGCCACCAGAAGCACACGCTTTGCCTTGCCGCACGTCAGCATCGCGTCGGCGAGGTTCATCGCGTATAAAAAGCCTGTGCAGCCGGCGTTGACATCCATCGCGGGGCATTTGGCCCCGAGCTTTTGCTGGATCAGGCACGCGGTTGCCGGAAACAGCATTTCCCCCGCGGTGGTGGAACAGATAATAAAGTCAAGGTCCGCCGCCGTAACCCCTGCCTTGCGCAGCGCCATGCGCGCCGCCTGCGCGCCCAGCGTGCTGATCGTCTCCCCGCCGGATAGCACATGCCGGCTGCCGATGCCGGTGTGGGACTTGATCCATTCGTCCGAGGTGTCGAGTATTGCTGTGAGTTCGTCGTTTGTTACTTCCCGCGCGGGCAGTGCATGCCCGAAGGATCGTACTTTCATTCGTTCACACGCTTTCGTCTAAAGTTGGGCTCGCTGCTGCTGCTTTTTTTCTTCCATATCATCCAGCGCAGCCTGAAAAAACTGATTGAGCTCCGTCATCCCCTTGAGCATGCCTTCGCGCTCATCCGGTGTAAGCAGCTTATTGATGTCCCGTACCATCTTTTCGTGGAAATAGCGATGCGCGGCGTCCATCTTTTTGCCCAGGCGCGTCAGCTCCACAATCACACTGCGCCTGTCCTTTTCGGATTTGCATTTCACCACAAATCCTTTCTTGGTCAGCTTGTTGATGGCAACCGTAACCGTGGGCGCGGAAAGCTCCATGCGCTGCGCCAGCTCATACAGGGGCACGCCTTCGCCCTTCTTCTCCCCGATGGCCTCCAGCAGGTGCATTTCGCTGATGGAAAGATCCATCCCGCTTACCGAATGCAGGATGCCCTCCTCCAGCTTGTTGATTTTGCGGTATGCCATCACCAGCAACTGGTTCAGCTCCCGATCAAACGCATCCATCGCCATGCCGCCCTTCCAGAGTTATCCCTCTTCATTAATTCGTTAGTCTAACTAATTATATCGATTTGCTTTCCGTTGTCAAGCACACACAAGTAGGCTGTGTAAACCACCGGACCCCGCACGGGTATGAAAATGCGGGCGGCAGGCCCCTTACAGCCTACCCGTTACCATGCCCGAGTTTACAAAACCAGCGCCGCTTGCTACAATGAAATCAACCAATTCGGGAGGTGGATCGTTATGGGCAATATATGGCACGATATTTCACCGGCGCGGGTTACACCGGCGGATTTTATCGCCGTGGTGGAGATCGAAAAGGGCAGCAAGAAGAAGTACGAGCTGGACAAGGAAACCGGCAGCCTGATCCTGGACCGCATCCTGTACACCTCCACGCATTACCCATGCAATTACGGGCTCATCCCCCGCACCTATGCCGACGATCTGGATCCGCTGGATGTGCTGGTGGTATGCAGCGAGGTCATCCAGCCGCTGGCACTGGTGCGCTGCTACCCCATCGGCGTGCTGACGATGCTGGATCAGGGGCGGCTGGATGAGAAAATCATCGCCATCCCGTTTCAGGACCCGACATTCAACTGCTATAAGGACGTCAGCGAGCTTCCGCAGCATATCTTCTCGGAAATGTCGCATTTCTTTTCGGTTTACAAAAATCTGGAGGGCAAGGAAACCGTGGTGGACGAGCTGCACGGCCATGAAACCGCCCAGCAGGTAATCCAAAAATGCTTGGATGCCTACATCGATAAATTCTGCCGGTCGTAATATACTGTAAACGCTAATTCCAATCACATACAAACCCCGCCATGGCTATTGCCTGGCGGGGCTTGTGCACGGAAGAGCAGTCGTTTCATCATCCATCAAATAATGGGCAGCCATACCTCCACGCTGCCGTCCCCATAGTTTTCAATGTCCGGGCGGCTGTGGTCGATTTCATACTCGTGCGTGGGCATCCATTCCGAAAAGATTCTGTCCCACAGCCCGCACAGCACATCCGGTACCTTGCCGCTTGCGGGGAAGACGGCCCATTTGGCGCCCGGCACCGCATAGCTTTCCAAATCGTCCGGCATAGCTTCCGTCCCATTTTCCAGCAGGGCCGCGACCGCGTACCGGAACGATTGGTCGCTTTCATCCACCGCAAAGCACGCACCGTATACCTTATGGTTCGGGTCAAGCGCCGTAAGTTGGGCAACCGTGCCATCCCGCTTGGCGCTGTTCCAAAGCTCCGCCGTATCCGTATTGTTTCCCTCGCTGTTTCTGGCAATGATGGATTTTCCGACGATCACAAACGCTTCCTTATCCTCCACCCTGTACATCATGCTATCCGCTCCTATCAGTTTGATTTGAAAGACGAGTTTCGGATAGGATATGAACGGAGCGGTACTGTGAAACACATCGGAAGGAGAAATCCCGTGAAACCCCTTAAAGGCTCTGGAAAAGCTCTCGCTGCTCGCATAACCGTACAGGAAGGCGACGTCGATTACCTTCATCCCCTTTTTCAGCTTGGTCACCGCCTTGGTCATTCTCCTGTTTTTGATGTAATTCGCACAGGATATGCCGCAGGCTGCTTCAAACAGCCCGAAAAAGTATTTGGGAGACAGGCACGCAATTTCACAGAGCTTCCCCGTTTCGATCTCATCTTCCAGATGGTCTTCCATATACTCGATACAGCCGTTCAATCGATCGATCCACTTCATCGGCGTCCTCGCTTTCGATGCCATTATCCGACATCCGGAAACATTCTGCATGATCCAAACGGGCGACGTATATCATGCCCTTTCTCATTGTAAATCCAACGCCGCCAATACGCAAAACCTGCAGGCGGCTTCGCCTTATCCGCCGCCGGTTCGTTATTTTCATCCCGCCATAAATTGATCGTCCCAATACATTGACAACCCCTCAACGTTCCCCTATAATATATCCGTTGCGCTAATGCAGCCTGCGGAGAGTTGGCTGAGTGGTCGAAGGCGCACGACTGGAAATCGTGTTCGGGCCAAAACCCGACTAGGGTTCGAATCCCTAACTCTCCGCCAATAAAACAGCTCCTGTTACGGGGGCTGTTTTTATTAAGAAATCTATTTTTGTATTTTGAGAAACATTCATCTTTCATCACGCCATAATGTGATTGACGGGCAGGCGAATCGTGCGATACACTATACACAGCAACTGTTTTACAATACAGCAAAAAGGAGATATCCCATGATCGTATCGCATATTGATGAAACCAAAATCGTCACGCTGCCCGACGGGCTGTATAAAAACGTCAAGGGGCAGGTGCTGATCTCGCCGGCTTGCGGGTCCGACGAATACGTGCTGCGGCTTTTCCATATCGCGCAGGGCGGGTATTCTGCCAACCATGAGCATGATTATCCGCACTACGTGTATGTCGTCGAAGGGGAAGGCTACGTGGAAGTGAACCATGAAAAGTTCCCCATCAAAGCCGGATCGTACGCCTTTATCCCCAACAACGCGCAGCATCAGCTGGTAAACACTGCTACGGACGGCCAAACGCTGAAATTTCTTTGCATGGTGCCGGTGGAAGGCCACAAAGGGTTTCCCGAATAAAACGGCGCAGCGCTCCATGCGTTGCCTACACAGCAAAATCCCGGCAAGCATCAGCCTGCCGGGACTTGATTTGTATTAGGATTAAAAGCACCGCTGTTTGCGGTTCCTGCGGCAGTTTTCCACCACTTCCCCAATCTCGCACTGATAGCAGAC
>Ga0116152_10003439_pt1 | contig 12706 bp, 14 predicted proteins | sample AD_UKC119_MetaG_FD_89894 | JGI IMG/M metagenome (GOLD analysis project Ga0116152, IMG submission 89894) | Active sludge microbial communities of municipal wastewater-treating anaerobic digesters from Hong Kong - AD_UKC119_MetaG | ecosystem: Engineered > Bioreactor > Anaerobic > Digestate...
AAATGTTCATGAAAGCCTTCCATTGAAAGTGCTTTAAATTTTTCCAAATTATCTACCGGTGTTAAAACAGGCCCTTCTCCTGTCTTGAATGCCAAATCCTGTCCAAGCGCGTGAGGAACAACAAGAATATCTGAAAATAATATGGCTGCATCCATATTAAACCTTCTTAAAGGCTGAAGGGTGACTTCAGTTGCAAATTCAGGATTATAACAGAGATCCAAAAATGACCCTGCTTCTTTTCTAAGTTTCATATATTCAGGGAGATAACGTCCTGCCTGCCTCATAAACCAGAATGGCACCCGTTCACTTGGGATTCCTTTTAAGGTCTGGATAAAAAGTTTGTTCTTACTCATATATTGGATGCTCAGTAAAGTTATTCACGGTTCTTTTTACTTATATTATATTTATATATAAATATTGTAGTTGTTAAGTGGTCCTGTGAAAACTGTGGATTAAATCTTATCCACAGCGTTTACATTAATTACTCACAATAAACTTATTTCGTCTTAAAAATATAATTACAGTATTAGTCGATTAATTTTAGGCATATACATATAGTGATGACGAAAAAAATGATAGAAAAATATAAAATTCACAAAATTATAAATCTGCTTTAATAAAATTATACACAGGCTGAAAACTCTTGGGTCAAAAAATGAATTATGGGTGCAGAATATTTACTTATTGAAAAAAAGTAATCTTATCCCCACTATTCACCTGATTCAAAAATTTATAAAAAACGGAAAAATAATTAAATGTCAAAAGTACATCTTCATCTCGTTTCCGATTCAACGGGTGATACATTGGAACAGGTTGCAAAAGCATCCCTTGTACAGTTTCCAAAAATAGAACCAATTAAACATTACTGGCCGATGATAAGAACAGCAAGACATATGGAACGTCTGATTGCGGAAATTGAAGAAAATCCCGGTATCGTTATGTTCACTCTGGTCGATCATGAAATTGAAAAAGTCCTCGTTGATGCCTGTAAAAGTCATAAATGGCCTTATATATCTGTTCTTCAGGGCATTATTAGGGAATTGGGTCACCATCTTGGTCAGACTCCAACCGAACGACCTGGACTTCAGCATCAGATGGATGACGTCTATTTTGAGCGTATTGATGCCATTCAGTATACTTTGGCTCATGACGACGGGCAGATAACAGAGAATTTAAGGGATGCGGATATTATCCTTGTTGGTGTATCGCGGACGTCAAAAACCCCAACGTGTATCTATTTGGCGAACCGAGGATATAAAGCGGCCAATATTCCTATTGTTCCCGGGCTTCCAATTCCGTCGGAACTTGAACAGTGTAAAGATAAATTTATTGTCGGGCTCGTTAACAGTGTCGACCGTCTGGTTCAGATCAGAAAAAACCGGCTATTAATGTTACAGGAAGACAAAACCACCGATTATGTAGATGAGGAACTTGTCAAAGAAGAAGTAAAGGAAGCCCGGCGGCTTTTTAGCAAAATGGGCTGGCCTACAGTTGATGTAACCAGACGTTCGATTGAGGAAACGTCAGTGGCCATTATAAATCTCAAAAATAAATTTGATGAAGAAAAAGCAGCGTGTCAGAAAAAGAAATAAAAATTGCTGGGGTTGTCGGCGATCCTATCTCGCATAGTCTTTCGCCCAAACTTCATGGGTATTGGCTTAAAAAATATGGCATCAAAGGTGATTATACGGCTTTTCATGTTGCTGCCAATGAGCTTGCAGATTTTATCGACCGGCTAAAGAAAAATAACATAAAAGGGGTTAATATTACGGTCCCTCATAAGGAAAATGTCCTCAAACTTGTTGATAAGGTTGATGATGTTGCTGCAAAAATAGGGGCAGTTAATACGGTTTATTTTGATGATGATGGTAATTTGCTTGGCACAAATACGGATGGGTATGGTTTTTTAACTCATCTTAAACAATCGGTAAAAGGATGGCATTCAAATAAAGGACCAACAGTTATTATCGGTGCGGGCGGCGCGGCGCGGGCTGTTCTTATGAGCCTTCTTGATGATGGGGCACCGGAAATACGTATAACCAACAGAACTTTGTCCCGGGCGCAGGCGTTAGCAACAGAAGTTGGTGATAAAAGAATTAAGGTTATACCATGGGAAGAACGCGAAAAGGCCTTAAAAGATGCACAGTTGCTGGTCAATGTCACCACATTGGGGATGACGGGTCAACCTGCCCTTGATTTAACACTTGATCAGCTACCAAAACAGGCGGTGGTCTATGATATTGTGTATAATCCGCTTGAAACAGATCTTTTAAAAAAAGCAAAAGAGCGTGGCAATGTCACTGTTGATGGCCTTGGCATGCTCCTTCATCAGGCCGTACCGGGATTTCAGGCGTGGTTTGGAATCCGGCCGGAAGTGGATGACGGGCTTAAACACTATTTGTTAAAGGCAATTTCATGAAAATTATCGGCCTGACCGGATCAATAGGTATGGGTAAATCGGAAACGGCAAAAATTTTTGCTGAACAGGGGATTCCTGTGTTTGACAGTGATGCAACTGTACATAACCTGCTTGGTCCGGATGGTGCGGCGGTGGAAGCGGTGGAAGAAAAATTTCCCGGTGTTAAAGTTGATAATTATATTGACAGGAAACGTTTGGGGGATTTGGTGTTTGGTGATGAAGCCGCGCTCAGAGACCTGGAAAATATTTTACATCCTTTGGTGATAAAAGAGCGACAGACATTTCTGGAAAATTCAAAGTCAGACATTATCGTTTTTGATATTCCGCTTCTTTTTGAAAAAAACTACCAGGATCAATGTGATTTTATTGTTGTTGTTAGTGCTCCGTTTAAAATTCAGAAAGAGAGGGTGCTAAAGCGCCCCGGAATGAGCGAAGAACGGTTTATGGAAATTAATCAAAAACAGATGCCGGATGCAGAGAAACGAAAACGGGCTGATTTTATTATTCAAACGGATAAAGGTTTGTCCTATGCTAAAAAACAGGTAACGGAAATTATAAAGAATATCAGGAAATTCGATGCGTGAAGTTGTGTTTGATACTGAAACCACAGGATTTGACCCTTTTAACGGTGACCGGATTGTTGAAATCGGCTGTGTCGTCGTTGAAGACTATATTCCAACCGGTGAAGTCTATCATGTCTATATTAATCCGGAACGGGATATGCCCGCTGCGGCTGAACAGGTTCATGGTCTAAGTGCAGAGTTTCTAAAAAACCACCCGACATTCAGTGAAATTGTTGCTGATTTCAGGGATTTTTGTGGTGATATGAATTTGGTGGCCCATAATGCTGAATTTGATATGAAGTTTATCAATTGGGAAATGGAAAATCTTGGATTTCCGCCTTATCCGGCTAGCCGTTCTATAGATACTCTCGCAATTTCCAGACGCAAGTTTCCAGGCGCAAACAATACGCTCGATGCCCTTTGTAAACGGTTTTCTATAGATAACTCAAACCGTGTAAAACACGGGGCGCTTCTTGATGCTGAGCTTCTTGCAGAAGTTTATCTTGAACTAATGGGCGGCCGGCAAACCGGCCTTGGTCTTGTTCCTGACGATAAAAAACCGGAAGTTCAGACAAGTGATGCTATGCAAAATCGCCTTTTTCGGGAACCACGGCCACACAGTGCCAGCGATCTTGAACTGGAGAGACATAAAGCGTTTATCAAGAAAATTGAAAATTCACTTTGGTAAAATAAGAATTTTAAATAAAAAGGCTCTCAATTTTGAGAGCCTTAAATCAGATTTAATAAATTCAGCGGTTAGTTAACAACAACGTCGTCTTCGCTTTTTTTACCTTTTTTTGCAGCGGCCTGCTGCAGTTGCTGATGATAAAGCCCTGCAAAATCAATCGGCTCAAGCATTAGTGGTGGGAAACCACCATCCCGGGTTACATCAGAAAGTATGCGGCGGGCATAGGGGAATGTCTGACGTGGTGCTTCAACCATCAAAAATCCTTGTAGCTGCTCTTCAGGAAGGTTTTTAATTCCAAACAGTCCGGAATAAAGAAGTTCTGCAACAAAAGCTGTTTCATCACCTGATTTGGCTGTTGCTGTTATTTTCAAATCCACTTCATAAATATCTTCTGCAACCTGCTGTGCATTAAGATTTACATTTATATTCATCGATGGCTTTTCTGTAGCAAGCTTCTGGATGGTTTGTGCCGGTGTCGGGTTTTCAAATGAAAGATCCTTTATATACTGGCCCAAAATGCTGATTTGGATTTCTTCAGAATTTCCTTCGTTGGAAACTTCATTGTTTTCATTAGTATCTGACATATTGCCTTTTCCTGATTTTTAGTCGCAAATTTATTCAGTCTGCTATCATGGTTTTGAATTATTAACAAGTAATTCTATTTGAAAAGTTAAATTGTAGCCTTATTTTCTTCAAAAAAGTGATTAAGCGGACGTATCATTATCCTTGTTTTCTCTATCAATTTTTTTTCTTTCGGGTTCATTTTCATCCGTTTCCTCAAATTCACCGTCAAGGATGATCCCGCCTCTGAACGATGATCGCGGACGATTCTGATAGGATCTGTGCCCTGCATTAATGAGCATTTTCCCAAGCATGGATCGAACCGGGGCAATGGCGAGAAGTACGGCAATAGTATCTGTTATAAAACCAGGCAATAAAAAGAAAAAGCCGGCTATTGCCAGAAAAAAGCCATGAATAAGTTCGGAAACAGGACTTTCACCGCGATCAACTGTATTCTTCAGATTTTTCAGGACTTCTATTCCTTCCTGTCGGATTATAAAAATGCCGAGTATGGCAGTCAGGATTGTTAATGCCAGCGCTGTTACGCCGCCTATTTCTTTCGCCACCTCAACAAAAACAAGGAATTCCAGATAGGGAACTGCGATAATGGCGACTAAAAATAATAAAGGCATTTATTGTCCAAATGGTTGAAATATCTATTCATAATATATACATCATGTTCTATCTAATATAGTATTAAATTTTGCGTATCAAAGAGTCGGCGGAAAATTTATATAAACACGGAAAGAGTTTTTAGGAAATCAGATGGATGACAATCTATTTTTAATTATCATGGCTTTTGTTGCAGGGTTCATCATTTTGCAACTTCGACGCACATTGGGGCGTCGCGATGGCTATGACGGTAAAGATGAAAGGTCCTCTGATCATTCGATTGTTGAAAAAGGCCCTTCAAAAAGAAAGCTGGCAGAGAATGTTGTGCCGCTGAAAGGCGGGGTTAAACAACAGGATCCGGCACAGGAGAAATCCGCTTCTGCCAAAGATATTGGTGTTGCTAAGTCTTCCCCGTTTTACAATACACTTGAGAAAATAAATTCATATGACCGGAATTTTACCCTTCCCTATTTTATTGATGGCGCTGAATATGCTTATGGCATGATCCTTAATGCCTTCTGGGAAGGGGACATCAAAACATTAAGAACCTTTTTAAGCCGGGATGTTTTTAATGAATTTGAAGAAGCCATTAAAGCCATGAAAAATGAAGGGCAGCATTTTGAAAATTCACTAAAGGATATTGAAAAAATTGAATTGGTGGATGCCAGCATTGAAGGAACAATGGCAGAGCTTACACTTCGTTTTGAAAGTCATATGTCAATTGCCAAAAAGGATTCGGACGGAAATATTATTGATGGGGACCCCGAGAAGATTATTCCTGTGATAGATATTTGGACATTTTGCCGCGATGTGAAGCGTGGTGATCCGAACTGGACACTGGTTTCAACGAGCGATGAATAGAGTTTAATCCGGAGCAGAAAAAGTGACGTTACGAAATATTTCGGCTATTTTCCTGCTGTTTGGAATATTTCTCATTGCTCTTTACTTTTTGACCGTACCCGAAGAAAAGCAAGAAGTGGCCAATTTTGAATCAGTCAGTTTTCAAAATATTGACGGTTGGCAAAAGGATGATTTGGGCAAAGCCCTTGAAGCATTTAAAATTTCATGTGACCGACTGCTTGATTTCCCGGATGAGCGCTCGTTTGGCGCGTTTGGAACGGCTCTTGACTGGAAAAGCATCTGTCGTGCTTCTCTTGAGATTGATCCTGTAGCAGCCAGGAGGTTTTTTGAAAACCGATTTACGGCACTCAGATTTTTTGGTGAAGAACCGGGGCTTTTTACCGGTTATTATGCACCACTTTATAAAGGCTCAAGGGTTAAAAGCGACAAGTTTAGCACACCTCTTTATATGGTGCCGGAAGATCTGCAGAATATTGATCTTGGCGATTTTGATGAAAGTCTTAAAGGCAGATCGATCATTGGAGAGGTAAGAGAGAATAAATTCGTTCCCTATAAAGACCGAGAAGCTATAGACCGCGGTGCTCTTGAGAATAAGGGGTTGGAACTGGTCTGGCTTGAAAAACCGGAAGAAAGCTTTTTTCTGCAAATTCAGGGGTCGGGATTTATTGAGCTTGAAGATGGTGAAATTTTTCATGTGGGCTATGCTGAAAAGAATGGCCGTCCTTACCGAGCCATAGGCAGGTTCCTGATCGAAAGTGGTGATATTGCCAGAGAGGATATGTCCCTGCAGGCAATTAGGCGGTGGATGGATGAAAACCCTGAGCAATCGAAGCAGCTAATGTGGAAAAATCCCTCTTATGTATTTTTCAGAAAAAGGGATGGTGATAAACCCATCGGCAGTCTTGGTGTTGGTCTAACCCCGGGTCGCTCACTCGCTGTTGACAGAAGTTATATTCCGCTTGGGGTTCCTTTATGGCTTCAAACCTTTCAGGAAATGTCATCTGATGAAGGTGAAATTATCAACATACCGGATCTGAACAGGCTGGTGGTTGCCCAGGATACGGGTGGGGCGATCAAAGGAAAAATCCGCGGCGATGTCTATTGGGGTATTGGTGATTTGGCTGAATTAAAAGCGGGGCCCATGAAAGATAAGGGGACTTATTTTATTCTGGTGCCCAATTCTCTTGTGCCTTCTCTCTTAAAAGGGACATCTGGAGACCCGTTATGAGAAGGCGCGATCTGACCAAAGATGAGAAGAGGCTATGGCAGATATATACACGCGATGTAACACCAACGGGTTCTGAAAAACCCGCAATATCGGAAGCAGAAGCGCCTGACAGGTATGATATTAAACTTCCCAGGAAAAAAGTTTTTAAAGAAAATCGCCCCCCATCAGTTTCAAATTTTGAAAGCCTAAAAAATAAAGACAGTAATTGGGGGAAGAAATTAAAACAGGGAAAAGTCAGGCCGGACGCAACAATTGATCTCCATGGATTAACCTGCGTTGAAGCACACGAGAGGCTGCTTCGTTATCTTGAAAAGGCACAAAATAATAATAAAAGAGTTGTGCTGATCATTACCGGAAAAGGCGGCCCAAAAAATAAAGCATATGAAGAAATCCGTTATAATGATTTCGAGAACAGCCGTGGAGTGCTAAGAAGGGAGGTTCCGATGTGGCTTTCCGGCGGGGCAATGCGAAATATGATAATTTCATTTCAGGAAGCCCGGCAAGCAGACGGTGGCAACGGTGCCTTATATGTAGTATTGAAGAGAAAATCATGACTCCATTTGGTGAAAAAGTTCGTGAACTCAGGAAAGAGAGAGGCATCAGCCAAAAACTGATGGCTAAAAAACTTGCTATCAGTCCGGCCTATCTGTCAGCACTGGAACATGGCCATCGGGGGAGACCATCCTGGCGTCTAATTCAGCAGATTATCAGCTTCTTTAACATTATTTGGGACGAAGCAGAAGAGCTTGAAAATCTTGCAAGATTGTCTCATCCACGAACAGTTGTGGACACTTCAGGGCTTAGTGCGCGGGCAACGGAACTCGTTAATCTTTTAAATCAGGATATCCGTGAATTGAGCGACGAAAAAATTGAAAAAATGCTCAAAATCATAAAAGAAGAACCTTAAATCAGCCGGTTTGGAGCTGAATGTCACACTAAAAATTACATTAATTACAATAGCCAAATAACCATTATTCTGAAACGGGCGGATGAATTTTAATTTGTGTTATCTGGTTTCTTTTGCGTTTTAAAATTTCGAATTTGAAGCCGTCTTTTTCATAAATTTGACCGGGAAGCGGGATAATTTCTGCCTGATCAATTATATAGCCGGCAATGGTAATCGCATCTTCATCACTTAACTTCCAGTTAAACTGCCGGTTTAGATCTCTTATCGGCGTGGTGCCTTCGGCAACGATGACCCCTGATTTAAGAATTCTGATATCACTGTTTATTTTATCGTGCTCGTCTTCGATTTCACCGACAATCTCTTCAAGAATATCTTCAAGTGTAATTACGCCCATTAAAGCACCATATTCATCAACCACAACAGCAAAATGAGCTTTTCTGGCCAGGAACATTTTAAGCTGATCCCTTAGGCTTGTGGTCTCCGGCACAAACCATGGGTCTTGCGCTATTTCCCTTAGTGTCTGATGATTAAGGTCGCCGTTATTCTGTCGCGTTATGCGCAGGACATCTTTTGCATGGATAACGCCAATAATATTATCCTGATCATTTTCCCACATAGGCAGTCGAGTATGTGAACTGGTAACAATCTGCTTGATTATATCGTCAACATTATCCTGGACATTAATGGTTTCAACATTTTTACGGTGGACCATAACATCTTCCAGACTTATTTCATCCAGATCCAAAATGCCGGCAAGCATATCCTTATGCTCTTTGATGATACCACCTTCATGAGCCTGTAAATCAATAGCACCGCGAATTTCATCCTGTGGACTTAATACTTTCTGATTTTTTTCGGCCTTTACGCCAAGCAACCTTAAAGTGCGCCGCGCAATCAGTTGTATAAGGCGCACAATTGGAGCAAAAACTATGACGATGAAATTTACATAAGGCGCAACCCTGAGAGCCATTCTTTCGGGGTTTGAAATTGCGTAAGTTTTTGGCATCACTTCAGCAAATATCAGGACAACGGCTGTCATAATAAATGTGGCATAAACGACACCAATCTGGCCAAAAAGTTCGATAAAGAAATATGTGGCTAATGCTGATGCAAGAATATTAACAAGATTATTGCCCAGAAGAATTGCGCCGATCAGGCTTTCCGGATCAGAGATGAGTTTCTCCACAAGTGCAGCTTTTTCATTGCCCTCTTTGGACATTTTATGCATGCTGGAAGCAGACGTAGCCGTTAGTGAGGTTTCAGAGCCTGAAAAAAAACCTGAGAATATTATCAAAAAAATAATAACGACCAGAGCAAGAATAAGTTCTATTTCCATTGGGGTAGATTTATCCTTTTAATGCATCCTTCAATAAAGATTTTACGGTTTCCATATTCACTTCATTTGAAAGAAAAGCTTTCCCTATCCCGGAGACAAGCACAAAAGTAAGCTTCCCGCCAGACATTTTTTTATCGCCCTGCATGTGTTTAAGCAAATTATCAACATTAAAATCAAATAATGAAATTGATTGAGCTGAAATATCATCGAAATGTTTCTTTACCCTTTCTACGTCGCTGGGCGGGCATAATCCCATCCGCTCGGATAACTGAAAGGCCAGAATCATACCTATTGCAACTGCTTCCCCATGGTAAAGATCATCATTATATCCGTTTTCGGCTTCTAGCGCATGGCCAAATGTATGTCCCAGGTTTAACAGGGCCCGTGCGCCACTTTCTTTTTCATCCATACTGACGATTGCGGCTTTTGCCTCACAGCTTTTTTTTATGGCTTCCCGGCGCAGCGCGCGCATGCCCGTCTCTTCGCCGTCAATCAATGATCGTCCGTTTTTTTCCAGCCAGTTATAGAAGTCCGGATCATTAATAAATCCATATTTTACGATTTCTGCATAACCGGCAATGATGTGGCGCTTTTCCAGTGTTTCAAGGGTCGTTACATCAATAAGGACAAGGCGGGGCTGATGAAAGGCCCCGATTAAATTTTTACCATATTTGCTGTTAATACCTGTTTTCCCGCCTACAGAGCTGTCAACCTGTGCCAGTAATGTGGTGGGTATCTGGATAAAATTAATACCACGGAGGTAAATGCTTGCGGCAAAACCCACCAGATCACCAATAACACCTCCGCCAAAGGCAATAATGGTATCACTGCGTTCAAGCCGCATTGACAGTAACTTATTGAGTAACGTTTCAAGATGATCAAATGATTTTGTCGCCTCTCCGGCAGGCAGAATAATCACGTCAAACTCAATCCCGCCCTTTTCAAGGCCGGCCCGCAGCCGGGCGAGCTGATGGATAGCAACATTTTCGTCTGTGATAATGACCGTTTTGGAACGTTTTAAATGCGGCCTGATATGGTCTGCCGCTGTATCGATAATATTTTCACCAATCAGTATGTCGTAGCTTCTTGATCCCAGATCAACTGTCGTTTTTTGTATCATTTTCTTTGCCTGTAGCGCTGGTTTTACGATTTGGTGATGGTTTATTCGTTCCGATGCGCTTTTGATATTTCTTTTTTTCAATAGCCAGATATTTATTCAGTTTCCATATTATATCGTTGACCACTTTATCATGGGGACCCTGCCCACTTTCAATAATTAAATGTGCTTCTTCATATATAGGATATCTTTCCTTGGTCAACTTTTGAAGAATTTCTTTTGGGTCGCCGGTTTTTAGGAGTGGCCGTGTATCCCGCTTCGAAGTTCTTTCAACCAGAAGATCGACATCAACTTTAAGCCATATGACAATTGTCTTTTTTAATAATCGGCTTCTTGTTTTTTTATCCATAAATGCGCCGCCCCCAGTACCTAGAACAATTTTTCTGTCTTCAGTAATTAGCCGGTTAATGACCCGGCGCTCTCCTTTTCTAAAATCCTCTTCGCCGAATTTCTCAAAAATCTCGCTCACTGTGTGGCCTGCGGCTTTTTCAATTTCGTGATCGCTGTCGACAAATTTAAGATGTAATCGCCGTGCAAGGCGAACACCGATTGTCGTCTTCCCGCTTCCCATAAGACCAACTAGCGATATACTCTTTCTAAGAGGATATCTCAATCGTGGCGCAAGGCTGTTTTTTCTTTTTCTTTTTATGTTATTCATTATATCTACTATTTACATGTCTTTATTCCGATTAGCCACGAAATAAACATATTTTTTCCTATGCTTTACGCCGAAGAGAAACACGGCTAATATGCGGTGCTGAATTTAAATTTCTTTTATAATATTACAGAGGTAAATATACCAATGGCAAAATTATGGCTTACGCTGATTATACTGATACTGCTGACAATTGTTGGTGCCGGCATCTACCTTATGACAGCGGATATCCCCGCCCCGACAGAACATGTGGAAAAAACACTTCCTGACGATGCTTTCCCAAATTAGGTATGAAGCAGGTAAATTGACATGAACCGAGCATATTCATCAATCCAATCGTTTCTATTTCTGAAAGCTGGTATTTTATCTGGTGTTATGATGATTGGCGTTATGCTGTCTATTCCTCTTTTTGCCCAAAGCCGGGCTCAGCAGACTGAACCATCCGTTCCTGAGGCTGATTCAGCGCCAAAGTCTATTTTATTTCCTTCCGGTGTGCCGGGGCCATATTTTCCAAGTGATAGTGAAATTGCTGAAACGGCTGAAAATAAGCTTAACCCGTCTTCTGGACAATCAGACGTTAACGAAGAGACAGGCCAACTTTCTGCATCCGGGACGGATGTAGATGTCATTGAGCTTGGCGGACAAGATAAATCCGCCTATGGTACTTTATCGCGTAGCAATGGGGGGCTATCCAGAATTATATGGCAGCCTTCAACATATGAAGATGTTGAAAAGCTGTTTAAAGTTCTTCAATTGCCATCCAAATCGCCGGCTATGAACGCCATTTCCAAGAAATTGCTGCTTTCTGCTTCTTTGCCACCATTAGGCGTCGCCGTAAATATAAATCCTGAAGATCCGCAATCAGCGCCCGAAGAAGAGCTTATTGCCCCGGATCTGGTTAAAAAATTTATTAATCTGAGGCTTTCAAAACTGATAGAGCAGGGAAATCTGGATGATATGGTCAGGTTTATTCAGAACTTACCAGAGGGGACGCTTGAGCCCAGTCAGCAAAATGCAGAAATATTAATGCTGGGGGGGGATATAATTGGTGCCTGCGAAATGACAATGAATACCAGAAGTGAGCAGGATAATCAGTCCCAAAACAGCTTTATGCGCCAGAACACTGCGGCTGATGAAGAACAACCAGACGATCTTTTTTGGTTGAAAATGCTGGCTTTCTGCCGCACCCTGGAAGGGGATAATACCGGGGCACAGATTGCCCTTGATATGATGACAGAACGCGGACAGGAAGATTTCATCTTTTTTGATCTGCTTAATAAGCTTATGGAAAACCCTGATACAAGGTCAGTAGTCCTGAGCGGTGGATTATCTACACTGGACCCGCTCCAATATACAATTTTGTCGCTTCTTGATCAGCCGATTGATACCAATTTAATAGAGGACAGCTCACCACTCATACTTAGTGCTCTTGTTATTAATCCAAACATGTCAGCAGATAACAGATTTCAGGCGGCGGTAAAAAGCTACCAATCCGGAGGTGTTTCAGCAGACGTTCTTCGCAATATTTTTGGTCTTCAGGAATTTTCCGAAAGGGAATATAACAATGCGGAACAGCTGGCCCAGTTTGATGACCGGCCAATGATGGATGCACTACTCTATCAAACTGCATCAAGGCAGGCAGATGATGCGGCAAAAACAGAAATCCTTGATGTAATATGGCAGCGGGCCGCTGAAAAAAATGATCTTCCCCGTGCGTCGGAGCTGAATATAAAAACACTTCTGTCCTTAAATCCGTCAA
>Ga0116152_10003441_pt1 | contig 12703 bp, 13 predicted proteins | sample AD_UKC119_MetaG_FD_89894 | JGI IMG/M metagenome (GOLD analysis project Ga0116152, IMG submission 89894) | Active sludge microbial communities of municipal wastewater-treating anaerobic digesters from Hong Kong - AD_UKC119_MetaG | ecosystem: Engineered > Bioreactor > Anaerobic > Digestate...
AACTTACATTTGGGGTAGGATTGAGCAAACCAAAGTATTGGGGTGTTGGATTGGAATATGTAAACCAAAAAACAAGTAATTTTACAAATCGTTCTTTTTCCAGTGAAAATGTAAACTATAAAAACGCTTCTAAATTTAAGGTGGGAGGTTTCTATATTCCCAATTACAATTCTTTTGGAGAATACTACAAGAGAGTGGTTTACAGAGCGGGAGCCAGATTTGAACAGACTGGATTAGTTGTAGATGGGCACGATATAAATGAGTTTGGCATATCTTTTGGAGTTGGGTTGCCCATAGGACGATTATTCTCCAATATGAATTTAGGATTTGAATTGGGAACTCGCGGAACAACAGACTTCGGTTTGATAAAAGAAAACTTTTTCAACACATATTTAAGTTTTTCATTAAACGACCGCTGGTTCGAAAAAAGATTATATGATTAAGATTAATACCACTAATAGCAATACCATGAAAACAAAATTCATTTTATTATTTACAATTGCGCTGCTTTCTGTTTCTGCAAAATCTTTTGCGCAGGCACCGGATGATTGTGCGATAACACTTTCCTATTTTATTGAACCTGCTAAGTCTAAAAATTATGAAGCAGCCTTACCACATTATGACAAAGTAATTAAAGAATGTCCTAAGGCAAGCCTTGCTACATATCAATATGCAGTAAAAATGTTTGAATACTTTGTTGAAGAGAAAGGTGATAAAAGTAAAATAAACGATCTTATTGAAGTGTATCAATTAAGACTCCAAAACTTTCCGGAGCAAACTAAGGAAGGTGAAGTGCTTTCAAGCATTGCCCAAATAAAATTCGACAACAATATTGGTTCAAAAGCTGATCAGTTCAAAGCTTATGACGAAGCTTTCAAAAAAGATCCGGAAAACTTTACCAGTGGAAAAAGCCTTTATGCCTATTTCTCATTGGCTGTAGATCTTTTTAACGATGGCCAAAAAGACATTCAGGAAATCTTTGATCTATATGATGTTGTTATAAACAAAATAGACACCGAAAAAAACAGTCTTGCCTCAAAACTTACTCCTTTAATGGATAAAGACGAAGCAGGTACAGCTCTTACCGATAAAGAACAACGCGCAAAAGATGTTTATGAAAACAACTTAGGGGTTTATGCCACCGTTGAAGAAAGCGTAAACGGAAAACTGGGTCAGTTGGCAGATTGCCCAAACCTTATTCCACTTTATGAAAAAGACTACGAGCAGAAAAAAGATGATATTGAATGGCTGAAAGGCGCAAGTAACAGATTGGATGCCAAAGACTGTGAAAGCCCACTATCAAACAAATTGGCAGTGCGTCTTCACGAGTTGGAGCCAAGTTCAACTTCTGCCTATCTTTTGGGGAAACAAGCTGAAGCTGAAGGCAAAGCATCTAAAGCTTTGGATTATTTCAACCAAGCTGCAGACCTTGAAAAAGATAATTCTAAAAAATCCAGAATCTATTACAGTATTGCTGAAAACTACCGCAAAAAAGGAAGTTTTGGCACCGCAAGAAACTACTATAATAAAATGTTAGAAGCAAAGCCTTCTGCTGGAATTGCCTATTATAAAATTGGCTCAATGTACGCAGATAGCGCAAACAACTGTGGAACAACAGTTTTTGAAAAAAGAGCAATGTACTGGTTAGCCGCAGATATGATGGATAAAGCAGCACGTGTGGATGGAACAATTGCTGGAAATGCAAGAGCAGCTGCAAGCAGCTACAGACAACGCGCTCCACAGGCAAGCGATATCTTTACTGAAGGAATGGCCGGCAAAACTGTTACCTTTAAATGTTGGGTTGGCGGAAGCGTAAGAGTTCCTAACTTATAAGAATGTACACCACTCTAAATATGTTTAAAAGCGTGATGGCCCTGGTATTGGCCATCACGTTTTTTGCATGTGAAAGCAACTACCAAAACGTAAAAAGACTAAGTCTTTCTGATGGTGCTCCCATTGCCGAAGGAAAAGACATCAACTTTAAGTATACTGATTCGGGAAAACTGGTAACCAATCTATTAGCCGAAAAATTGTTGGATTATTCAAACTTGGAATTTCCATATAAAGAATTCCCAAATGGAATCGAAGTACACTTTTGGGACAAAGGCGGAAAAAAAAACACTGTGACCGCCGATTACGCAATCCAGTTTGACAAAAGTAGCTTGGTAGATTTGCGAAAGAACGTAGTTGTAATCACAGCAGATAGTGTGGTTTTAAAAGCCAACCAACTATACTGGGATCAAAAAAACAAATGGGTTTTCACAGACCAACCCTATCAGATAAAGTTCAAGGACGGCTCCTATAACGATGGCGCCGTGGGATTTGACAGTAGTGAAGATTTCACTACCTTTCTATCCAGAAAAAACCAGGGAGTTCAATTAGTTGACAAAACAAAAACCGAAGATGTTAAATAAAATATACCGTTTTTTTGAATATGCATACCTGATTATTGCAATATTTTTTGCTTACGAAGCAGTAAACAACTGGAACACAGAACGAAACCGAGCCTATCTTTTTATCTTTTTTGTGGTAGTTGCTATCTTTATGTTTTTCTTTAAAAGAAATTTCAGAAAAAAAATGGAAGAACGGAATAAATAGTTGAAGGTTTCAGGTTCCAAGTTTCAGGTTGTTAAAAACCAAACTTTGAACTTTGAACTTTGAACTTTGAACTTATAAATGGATTACAGCATCATAATTATATTGACAATGCTCATCCTCTCCGCATTTTTCTCGGGGATGGAGATTGCTTATGTTTCTTCCAATAAAATCCACATTGAGATTGAAAAGAAACAAAACAACTTCTTGTCTGGGGTTCTTAAAAAAATAACCAAGCGCCCTTCAAAATTCATTGCCACAATGCTCGTGGGCAATAATATTGCGCTTGTTATTTACGGCTTTTTCATGGGCGATCTTTTGATGGAATATATTCCGCTGGCAGGTTTCAGCGGTTTGCTAGTGCAAACTATTATTTCCACTTTAATAATTTTAATGACTGCAGAATTTCTGCCAAAGGTATTCTTTCAAATCTACGCCAACAGCTTGGTTAAAGTCTTTGCAGTACCAGCATACTTCTTCTATTTGCTTTTTTCTTTAATTTCTGAATTTATTATTTGGATTTCAGATTTAGTACTTAAACTGATTTTTAAATCAGAAGGCGATACCGTGCAATTAACTTTCAGTAAACTGGAACTTGGCAATTATATTTCCGAACAAATGGAAATCGCCGAAACCAAAGAAGAAATGGATTCGGAGATACAGATATTCCAAAACGCGTTGGATTTTTCCGAAGTAAAATCACGCGAGGCCATGATTCCCCGTACAGAGGTTGTAGCAGTAGATATTGATACATCACCAAAAGAGCTCGCCAAGATTTTCACCGAAACGGGTCTTTCAAAAATATTGGTTTACAATGAAAATATAGACGATATTTTAGGCTACATACATTCCTTCGAGCTTTTCAAAAAACCTGCAAACCTCAAAAAAGTATTGATGCCAGTGGTTTTTGTGCCCGAAACCATGCTCGTTAAAGATGTGTTAGGAATTCTCAGCAAAAAAAGAAAAAGCCTTGCAGTGGTAATTGACGAATATGGTGGAACTAGCGGCATTATTACCGTTGAGGATATTATTGAAGAGCTTTTTGGCGAAATTGAAGACGAACATGACAGCATTGCGCTTACTGAAGAAGAACTTGGTGAGGGCCATTTTAAATTTTCAGCCCGATTGGAAGTAGATTACATCAATGAAAACTACAAACTCAATTTAAAAGAAAGTGAAAACTACGAAACCCTCGGCGGCTTAATTGTGAACCACACCGAAGAAATTCCAGATAAAGGCGAAACCGTTGAGATTGATGATTATATCTTCACAATTCTGGAAGTATCCAACACAAAAATTGAACTTGTGGAACTCAAAATTATCCACGAAGATTAGATTTTAAACATTTCCACAATTTTTTCAATTTACTTTTTTATTAATGCAGGGAAAATGGTATTTTCGCCACCTAAATAATCTAAAAAACAAATTCTCTAAAACCTTGATTAACATTAAGGGATAAAAGGAAATCACAACCAAAAGCCTTTTCATCTGGCAAAACACATGAAAAGGGATATAAATTTGAACATCAAATGGCAATCTTAAACAGTATTAGAAAAAGAGGGATATTCCTTATCCTTATTATTGCATTGGCGCTTTTTGCCTTTATCTTAAGTGATGTGCTGACCAAAGGCAACAGCGGCCCAAAAGGACAGGACACTATCGCTACCGTTAACGGCGAAGACATTTCCAGACAAAGTTTTATGGAAGAAGTGGAAGCCACCCAGCGCAATATGGGGCCAAACGCAAATACCACTCAAGCCATGAACATGGTTTGGGACCGTGAACTGCGCAGCGTTATAATGGACGAACAGATTGAAAAAGCCGGACTTACTGTTGAGAAAGCCCAAATAGACAATGCCCTAAAAACCCAATTGGCCAGCAACCAAACCTTTTTGAACGATACAGGACAAGTGGATCAAGGCAAAATTCAGGAATACATCGCAAGCATTAAAGCTTCTTCTCCAGAAATGTATAAGCAATGGCTTAAGTTTGAAGAAAATGTTGCAGATGGCGTGCTTCAATCTACCTATTATAATATGATAAAAGGCGGGCTTCGCTCTACAGTTGCCGAAGGCGAGCAAGAATATCATTTTCAGAATGACAACTTAAACTTTCAATATGTGTTGGTGCCTTACAGCAAGATTGCCGATGAAGATGTAAAAGTTTCTAACGAAGAAATAAAAAAATACGTTGCTGCACATCCCAACGATTTTCAAGTAGAGCCCCAAGCTGATATCCAATATGTATTTTTCGCTGAAGAACCGTCTGAAGCTGATACTGAGGAAGCAAAAACAGAAATCGCTGCTATGTTAAATGACAAAGTTGAGTTTAACCAAGACACAAAAGCAAACGACACAATCGCTGGCTTTAGAAACACAAATAATTACGAAGAATACGTAAATGCAAATTCTGATGTTCCGTATTATGACCGTTGGATGTTCAAAAAAGACCTTCCGCAAACCGTTGCAGATACGCTTATCAATTTGAAGAAAGGAGATATCTATGGCCCTTACAACGTAGAAAATGCGCTTTATCTTTCCAAAGTTTTAGATACCAAGAAAATGCCTGATTCTACAGAGTCAAAACATATCCTAATCCGTTATGTAGGTACGATGCGTGCACCTGAAACGATTACAAGAACGAAAGAAGAAGCTCAAAAATTGGCCGATAGCATTTTGAGTGTTGTGAAAAAAGACAAATCAAAATTTGCTGAACTTGCTTCAAAGTTTTCTGACGATAGTTCTAAAGACAATGGCGGGGAATTAGGCAATTCAACTCCTGGTAGAATGGTTCCTCCTTTTGATAATTTTATCTTCAACAACCCTTCTGGCACAATTGGTCTTATTGAAACTGATTTTGGCTTTCACATAGTTGAAGTTGGCAAGCAATCTAGTGCTAAACCAGTAGTTAAACTTGCAACCGTTGTAAAAAATATTGATCCTTCAGACAAAACAACAAATCAAATATTTTCAGATGCTTCAAAATTTGAAGTTGCAGTAAAAAAAGGTGATTTTGCAGAATTAGCTAAAGCCCAAAACCTTGAATTGAAACCCGTTAATAAATTGGGAAATATGGATTCAAATATTCCAGGCATAGGTGAAAACAGAACTATAGTTAACTGGGCATTCAATGAAGACACTAAAGTTGGGGACACTAAACGTTTCAGTGTGCCTAACGGTTATGTTATAGCACAGCTTACCCGCAAAAATCCTAAAGGTCTTATGACAGTTGAAGATGCTTCTGCTACAGTAACCCCAATTTTGCGCAACGAGAAAAAAGCTAAGAAAATACAGGAATCAATAAAAGGAACAACTCTTGAAGAGGTTGCCGCAAGTCAAAACGTGGTAGTGCAAACAGCTACTGAAGTTAGTATGGCAAATCCTTTAGTAGCTACTACTAACGAACCAAAAGTTGTAGGTATGGCCTTTGGCACAAAACCAGGTGAAACGACTCCACTGATTAATGGCAAAAATGGCGTTTACAAAGTAAAAGTAACTGCTTTTAATCCTGCACCAAAAATGGAATCATATGTAAACTTTGCCAATCAGATAAGTTCTAAAGCTGCCCCTACCTCTCAGACCCAAGTTTACAATGCTCTTAAAAAGAAAGCAAAAATTGAAGATAATCGCGCTAATTTTTATTAGTAGCCATTAATAATAATAATGAAAAGCCTTGTTGTTAAATTTAACAACAAGGCTTTTTCTTTTAAACTCATCTGCGAATATTTAAAAAAATAGAAAAATATCCCTTATTTTTAGAGACCTTTAAAAACCTCCTTTTTTAAGACCTCTTTTCAAAAAAAACAAAAAATGGAAAACAACAAATTAATAAAAGCGATTGAAGAAAAATATATCGCACTTGGCGAAAACCCAGAAACTTATTTAAAAGGGTTACTACAGGCAAAACCTATTAATTATTGGGATTATATTCAAGTGGACACTTTGCTTTCACTTCAAAAAACACGAACCGATTTTAAGGATGAAGAAATATTCGTGATGTACCATCAAGTTACGGAACTTACCCTAAAAATGATGATTCACGAAATAAAACAACTTTCCGAGGGTGAAAACCTTTCAGAAGAAATCTGGATAACGAAATTAGACCGCCTAAAAAGATATACCAGAATGCTCATCACTTCTTTTGACATTATGAAAGACGGAATGAGCTATGACGATTACAATACCTTCCGTTCCACCTTGACCCCCGCAAGCGGTTTTCAGAGTGCACAGTTCCGTATTTTGGAAATATATTGCACAAAAATAGAAAATCTTGTAAACAGCCAAGGACAAAAGCGTTTGCCTCAAAACCCAACAATGGAAGATTACTTTGATAATTTATATTGGAAAGACGCTGGATATAATAGGGAAACAGGCAAAATGAGCCTAACACTTCGTCAGTTCATCGAAAAATATGAAGCCGATTTTAAATCATTAGCAAAAAAAACAAAAGACAAAACCCTTGAAGAACGGGTGGCACAGATGAACAACCCTTCGGAAGAACTAAAAGATAAACTTAAACAGTTTGACCATTTCTACAACGTGGCTTGGCCGCTGGTGCACTTAGATACTGCGCAACATTATTTAAACAGCAAAGGCGAAACCAAAGCTGCCACCGGAGGTTCGGAGTGGCAAAAATACCTACACCCAAAATATCAGCAGCGAAAATTTTTCCCAAAGCTTTGGACCGAAGAAGAAATAGCAAATTGGGGTGAATAGTTTCAGTGATCAATTATCAATGGGCAATGATTGACATCAAAATAAAACGTATTTATGAAGATGCCTCCAAAAATGATGGATTCAGGATTTTGGTGGATAGAATTTGGCCGCGTGGCGTAAGCAAGAAAGATGCAAAATTAGATGAATGGATGAAAGAGATTGCACCTTCAACCGAGCTTCGGAAATGGTTTGACCATAAAGAAGACCGCTTTGCTGAATTTGAAAAAAAATACTACAAAGAGCTGGAGAATCGTCCAGAATTAATTGAAGAACTTCTGAAAAAAGCCCAGGAAAAACGCCTCACCCTTCTTTATGGCGCCAAAGATGAAACACATAATCAAGCTGCAGTGCTGAAAGATTTTATTGAAAACCAATAAACGTTTCCTATTTAAATTTTTGACTATTTTTAAAGCGCTAACCACTCATCAAAAAATAATGAAATATATAGTCGCGCTTTTTATTATCGGCTTTTCATTTTCCGCAAAATCCCAAATACTTAATGCCGAATCGCTTCGGAAAGTGACAGACACCTCTGGATTTTCAGGCTCTGTAAGTCTTGGTTTTTCTTTGAAACGCGATGTGAATGATTATTTCGCCTTCAGCAGCAGTACACACCTGCAATACAAAATGAACAATCACATGGTATTGTTGAAGAATGATATTGAGCTAAAAAACATTGAAGGCAACAAATTTGAGAATGCGGGAATAACCCATCTTCGCTATAACTATAGGTTCCATCCTCGAATAGCATGGGAGGCTTTTGCTCAAGCACAGTATAACAAAGTTTCAAAAATAGATTTTAGGGGTCTAGTCGGAACGGGACCGCGCTTTAAATTAACCACTTCGGAAAATTATAAATTCTATCTCGGAACGCACATAATGTATGAACAAGAGGAACTCAGCGATGGTGCAACTCCGCTTCAACGTGATTTTAGGAGCACTTCTTATCTTTCCTTCAGTTTGTATCCAACAGAAAACATAAGCCTTGTAAGCACCACCTATTATCAACCTAAACTTAAAGATTTTAGTGATTATCGCATATCAAGCCAAAGTTCATTGCTGATTGATCTATTCAAAAACTTTGCCTTTAAAACCACTTACACCTTTATATATGATGAGACCCCAGCCCTTGGCATCCCAAACTCACAGTACAATCTGGAAAGTGGCTTTGTATATTCTTTTGATTAAACTGTTAAACTTTCGTAAGCGCGCTCCTTTTTGAAAGACTACTTGCCTATATTTACCTTTATTGAAAACCGGAATCCCTAAAACTTCGTACTTATAAATAAAACAACATTATGGCCTCACAAAATTATTATGACCCCGCAGATTTAAAAAAATTCGGAAATATTTCACAATGGAGCAAAGAGCTCGGCGAAAAATTTTTTGAATACTACGGAAAAGTATTTGAAGAAGGTGCTCTATCTGCCCGTGAAAAATCACTCATTGCACTGGCTGTGGCGCATACCGAAATGTGCCCCTATTGCATTGACGCTTATTCCCAGGACGGACTGCAACGCGGCATTACCAAAGAAGAAATGATGGAGGCTGTTCACGTTGGGGCAGCCATCAAAAGCGGCGCCAGCCTGGTACACGGGGTAATGATGATGAATAAAGTGAATAAACTGGAAATGTGATAAACAACTCCATCAGACTTTCTAATGACCGAAAAATTGAATGTGAATTTTCTATGCTAAAAGAAAAAAAGAAACAACAACAATCCCTTCATAAACGCCACAGCGAACTTGCAATGGCAAACAAACAACTCGAAAAACTCTCCAACGGTATTTTTGCCAGTGGGGAGCTCCCTACTTTTTCAGAAAAAATAAAAGAAACAGATCAGTTTCCACTACGCCCCAACAAACTTGAAATTCTTCAAATAAACGTTGGCTATATGTGCAACCAAGTTTGTGAGCACTGCCACGTGGATGCCGGCCCCGACCGAAAGGAAATCATGACGCGCGAAACTATGGAACAGTGCTTGAAAGTTATACGAAACACTGGAGCGCATACTATAGATTTAACTGGTGGAGCACCTGAAATGAACCCAGATTTCCGCTGGTTTGTTGATGAAGCAAGCAAAGCCGGGATTAAGGATTTTATTGTACGGAGCAATCTTACCATCATTCGTGCGAATAAAAAATATTACGATTTGCCGGAATTCTTTAAAAACCACAACGTACACGTATTGAGCAGCATGCCGCACTGGACACGTGGAAAAACTGACAAACAAAGGGGCGAAGGTGTTTTTGATCAATCGATTAAAGCATTGCAGGAATTAAACGCCGTAGGTTACGGATTGCCGGACAGCGACCTTCGTCTTGATTTGGTCTATAACCCAAGTGGCGCTTTTTTACCGGGCGATCAAGCCAGTATGGAAAAGGATTTCAAAAAAGCGTTGTTTGAAGATTTCGGGATACATTTCCACAATCTTTTTGCTATTACAAACCTTCCTATTTCAAGGTTTTTGGATTATTTGATTGCTTCGGAAAATTATGAGGATTACATGCATTCCCTTGTGGAAGCATACAATCCCGCAGCAGTAAAAAACGTGATGTGCCGCAATACCATCTCGGTGAGTTGGGATGGCTATCTATACGATTGCGATTTCAACCAAATGCTGGAATTGAAGGTAGCGGGTAAAATACAGCACATTTCAGAATACAACGAAGATATACTCAATGACCGAAAAATAATCATTAGCCAACATTGTTACGGTTGTACCGCCGGAGCCGGTAGCAGTTGTCAAGGTGCGACGGTAAAATAAATACTGGCTGTTTTGGTTTTAAACAATTTCATGAAAATATTTTTCACATCCTTGGTTTGCTTGTTTTTTTCAGGTGTAATGGTAGGTCAAAAACCGCTTGATGAATTGTTGAAACAATACAACACCCAAAGTGTTCCGTACATTTCCATAGATGAATTGCGCATGTTTCAGATGAATGATACCGTCACAATCCTTGATGCGCGCGAGCCCGAAGAATTTAAAGTAAGTCACTTAAAGTCAGCCATAAATGTTGGATATAGTGATTTTTCTATAGAGGAAAAACAACTCAAAACATTGAATAAAAATATTCCTGTAATTGTATATTGCTCAATTGGAATCCGTTCCGAAAAGATAGCGGAAAAATTGAAAAATGCTGGTTTTGCTACGGTAAAAAATCTTTACGGCGGTATCTTTGAATGGAAAAACAAGGGTTATCCCGTTATTGATTCTACTGGAACAGAAACTGAAAATGTGCACACTTTTTCAAAAATCTGGCGTAAATATTTAAAGAAAGGAAATCCTATTTATTAAAATTATTGAACACTAAAAAAATGGGCTTACTCTCCTCAAAACAAACCGATGGCGACAATGAAATGGCTTTCGATTTTCATTTTCCTACTTCAAAAAAAGCACTAATCATTTTTGCCAGAACCCCCGAATTGGGCAAAGTAAAAACCCGATTGGCAAAATCAGTTGGCGATGAAAGCGCGTTAAATATCTATAAGTTTTTGTTGAAGCACACCGCGGAAATTACAGAAAAACTAAGCGTTGATAAATATGTATTTTATTCCGAGAACATTCACCGCGACGATATTTGGAACCCGGATATTTTCAGAAAAAAGTTACAATCGGGGAATGATTTAGGCGAACGTATGCAGAATGCATTTTCAGAAATGTTTGGAATGGGGTATAAAAAAGTGATGATAGTTGGTAGCGATATTTATGAGCTGCAACAAAAAGATATTGAAAATGCGTATGATGTGCTTGAAACCGCCCCTTTTGTAATCGGCCCCGCAGCCGATGGCGGCTATTATCTTTTGGGAATGAAGGAACCCAATCCTGAAATATTCCAAAATAAAAACTGGGGCACGGATACCGTTTTGAAAGCTACGCTGGAAGATTTAAAAACTGAAAAATACGTTCTTCTAGAAGAGCGCAATGATGTGGATTATTATGAAGACATTAAAAATGTGGATGCTTTTCAGCAATTTTTACCCCCTTATTTAGACAAAAATTTTTTATAGTATATGAGCACCTTAAAATACATTGAAGAAGCCGCAGATTATTTAAAACAACGTGGATTTGAAAAGCCTGAAGTAGGAATTATTCTCGGAACAGGCCTAGGGAAATTAATTGAAAATGTTTCAATTGAGGCCGAAGTAAGCTACAATCACATTCCCAATTTTCCCACAGCAACCGTTGAATTTCACAAAGGAAAATTGATTTATGGCACTTTGGAAGGAAAGAAAGTAGTTTTAATGCAGGGCCGTTTTCACGTTTATGAAGGTTATTCAATGCGTGACGTTACTTTCCCAGTTCGAGTAATGCACCTTTTGGGAATCAAACATTTGCTTGTCAGCAATGCTTCCGGAGCCATAAACCTCAATTTCAAAAAAGGCGAAATCATGCTTATTGATGACCACATCAACCTACAAGGAGACTCGCCCCTCGCCTTCCGCGGAGTTGAAAAAATGGGAACGCGTTTTGTAGATATGAGCGCGCCATACAATGCAGAAATGAACCAGAAAATGGAGCAGATTGCTTCAGGGAAAAATATAAAACTGCACAAAGGCGTTTACGCCAGTGTGGTTGGGCCACAATTGGAAACCCGTGCTGAATACCGTTATTTAAAAATTATAGGAGCCGATGCCGTGGGAATGAGCACCGTGCCAGAGGTTATTGTTGCAAACCATTTGGAATTGGCGGTTTTGGCAGTTTCAATCCTTACTGATGAATGCAATCCTGACAACCTGCAACCCGTGGATATTGAAGAAATAATCTCGATGGCCGCCAAAGCGGAACCGGATATGATTGTGCTATTTACAGAGTTAATTAAGCAATTGTAATCAAACCCTATTTATTGCAAGCGAAAGTACCTTGGAAAAATATTTCGAAATATTCAAAAGTTCCTACCACGGCTATTTCAATTATCTGTGGAATGAAATAACGCATTTCCATTGGGAAAACTATTTCTATGGGTTGATAATCGTTTCGCTTCTAGTCTGGGCCTTGGAGCTTTTATTGCCGTGGCGGAAAAACCAAAAAATTTTCCGAAAGGATTTTTGGCTGGACACTTTTTATATGTTCTTCAACTTTTTTCTGCTGAATTTAATCGTGCTTATTTTTCTTTCAAACACCGTTGAAGCATTGTTCAATGATTTTCTTTCCCTCTTTGGGTTATCTGTCGCAAGTTTTCAGCTATTAAATCTTAATACATTGCCACTGGGTTTGGGGCTTATTGTTTTCTTTTTGGTTACAGATTTTGTACAATGGAACACGCACATGCTATTGCACCGCATTCCTTTTTTATGGAATTTTCATAAACTTCACCATTCGGTTAAAGAAATGGGGTTAGCGGCACACCTTCGGTACCACTGGATGGAACCCGTTGTTTACCGATCTATGC
>Ga0116152_10003442_pt1 | contig 12703 bp, 11 predicted proteins | sample AD_UKC119_MetaG_FD_89894 | JGI IMG/M metagenome (GOLD analysis project Ga0116152, IMG submission 89894) | Active sludge microbial communities of municipal wastewater-treating anaerobic digesters from Hong Kong - AD_UKC119_MetaG | ecosystem: Engineered > Bioreactor > Anaerobic > Digestate...
CCTCGGGGGGCAATCTCGGGGGGCAATCGTGGAACGGACAGCTCGTTCCGTTCTATTCTAGACCCCGAGCGGGTGGGCAAACCAAGCTGGAAGCCTGGGACGGCCGGGGGAGACACCAGATTCGGGTCGGCATTCCGTGGGCATTCCGTAGGCTTTCCGTAGGGGCTATCTGGGGGCTATTCGGGCAATCGGTGGGCCCAAGCTCGAACAACGCGCCCCATCGTGGCTTTTTGCAACTTTCCTGAGGGGATCGGCGCGGGAATTGCGCACAAAACCACACGCCCCCGCTGGGTTCCATGCGGGGGGCGTGACTGCGTTTGGGCCCCACAAGGCCACGACCCACGCAACCCTCCCTGCCCGTTCGTCTTGACCCCTCGCCCCATTCCCATGCGTCTGCTTCTCGTTGCAATCTTCTCCGTGACCTGCCTGATGGCCACCGCCTGGGCCCAGGATCCGCTGGTGGCCAAGGCCGTGGCGCGCATCGCGACCGTCGAGTCGGCGGAGGCCGCCATGCAACCGGGGGATTCCAAGGAAGCCCAACGGCTTTTGGTGGACCTCAATTGGGCGGAGAAGCGCCTGAACGCGGTGGTCCAGAATGGCACGGCCGAGTGGAAGGATGCGAAGTCGCGCCTGCAGGCCGTGCGATCCAAGGTCGAAGCCAAAGCCAACCAACCGGCACCGACACCGAGCCCCGCGCCCACCCCAGCACCGCAACCTGCGCCGACCCCCGCGCCGCAGCCAACCCCCGCGCCGCAGCCAACGCCAGCGCCGCAGCCAACGCCCAAGCCGACTCCTGCGCCGACTCCTGCGCCGAACCCCGCGCCGGCGCCAAGCCCCAACCTCGATCTCGCCAAGCTCGCGCAGCTCGACAAGGAGATCACCAACGCTTGGAACAACATGAACATCCTTTCGCTGCGCATCTTGGCGCAGCCGAGCCGTTCCAATGGGTTCCAACGGGACATCGACGGCTTCCAGAAGCGCTTGGCGGCCTTCCCGGCCGGTGACGCCACCGTCGAGCAGGTTCGCACCAAGCTCGCGGGCTTCGAAAACCAATTCACCACCTCGATCGCCAAAATTGCCGAGGACACGGCGCAAAAAGAAGCCATCGAAGCGCGGCTGGAGGCCATGCAAGCCAAGTACGATCGCGATGCCTTGCCCGGCATCCTGCAAGAGCCCTTCCGTACGGGCCAAATCCAGGCTTGGGCCCAGCAGCTGCGCCCGTTGCTCGAAACCGAATTGCCCGACGATTTGGCCTGGCTGCAAACGGTGGTGGACAACACCGCGCTCAAGCAAAACCAAGTTCAAAACGCCTTGGCCAACCTGCGCAACTCCGTGCAGCGCAACTTGAACGACACCGAGTTCCGCGTACGCGAGCGCCTCGCCAGCGACGCCAACACCGGATTGGAAATGGCCCAGTGGGTGCTCGAAACCGACCCCAAGGATCCCGGTCATGTGGCCAACCGCATCTTGGGCAAGGGCGCGTTCGACGGCAACATGACGCGGCTGCGCGCCGCCGAAGAGGCGGTCGAAATGGCCAGCGTGTACGAACAGGCCATGGGCATCGCCTGCCTACCGGGTCCGCCGATCACCGATCCCACTGCGCCCAAGGCCGAATTCCCCGACCGCAAGGCGCAGGCCCAAAAGGTCCAAGCGGCCATCGCCCACCTCAAGTCTTGCGCGGTTTCCGCATTGGACTCGGTGCGCATGCCCAAGGCCGCGAGCGAAGACCCCGAGCTGCTCAAAATCGCAGCGGAAACGCTCAAGCTCAAGAAGTACGAAGTCGCCGGCTGGCAACGCCTTGTGATCAACATGGACAAGCGTCACCTCGAACGCCGTGAGGCGTGGCTGAGTCCTGGGACCGTGTCCTCGACGATTTCGGTCTACACCTACTCCTGGGACGAATTCCAAGTCACCACCGCCGAAGAACACGACGGGGAGATTTGGCTCTACGCCAACCTCCTCAAGCGCTACGAATCGGGCGACACGACGACACCGATCGGCCACTGGATCCTCAGCAAGCGCTTCGAACTCACCCGCATCCTGCCTGAGAACGTCGACAAGCCGCCCCTGCCCGAGGCCAAGTAGGCTTCGGAGTTGGAGTCTTTGCTCCAGGCCCAGCGAACCTTTCGGCGGGAGCCCGAGTTGGCTGGCCTGGAGCACCGAAAATCGAGGTTCGGGCGACTTCGGACCGCTGGCGACCTGCTTTCTAGCTCATTCATTCCGCACCATTCGGGTCCCCTTGCCACTCGCAACCACCGGGGTGGCCTCAAGCGAAAGCTCACTCCAAGCTTCGCCCATTCCTAGTGAACCACCCCAGGCCCCGCGCGTTGGAGCGCCCATGCGGCGACCGATTTGGATCCTATTGCTCGCCTCGCTGGGGGTGCTGACCTTCTATCTGGCGCGTCCGGCTGTTTCGGGTTGGAGTGCCAAGGTTCCGGATTTCCAGGCGCCCGCGGGTGCTCTGGAGGCAGGCGAACCCGCTCCACTGCTGGCTTCTGGCTCCAAGAGCGGCGAAGCGGAGCGCAAGGTCGCGGAACCCCCAACCGCGCAGGATGCAACCGAAGTGCCCGCAGCGGCTCCCGCCGAACCGGCCGAGACTTCCGGCTCCATGATGCCCCCCGAGGACCCGGTTGAGGTTGGTGAGTGCACGCTGCTCTTGAGATTGGAGGACGCGGAATCCGGCGAGCCCTTGGCAGGCAAAGTCCAACTTTGGCGGCTGGGAGCCCCGGGCAACGTCCACTGGTCGGCCGGAGATCAATTGCAAGCGACCTTGCGTGTCGAGCAAGAAGGCACCGAATTCGGACAGCTACCGGCTGGCGCCTACCGCACCGTCTTTCTCGACGCCGCTGCGGGATCCGAGTATCCCGATTCGTTCCTCGTCGGTGGAAGTTGGACCTCGCACGTCGTGCAGGTTCGCCCCCCGCGCAATGTGGATACCTACTTGGAAATGTGGGATATCCACGGGGTGCGATTGGAGAACATCGAGGTGAAGTCTGCGGGATCCTCGAGCCGGTTGAAGACCCCCGAGTCCCCGCCTTGGCTCGTCCCGCGTACCACGACCGGCGACCACTACCTCGTCGTCAGTGGGATGGGCGGCTCCTATGGAAGCCGGAGCGAAAGGCGTTGGGAACCGCGCCAAGCAGGTCCAAACGGCTTCCTCTTGGGATCCTTGCGCGGGAACACGCGCTCGGCCAGCCGCATGTATCGCTTCTATGTCCGCGTTGGCGACCAAGGCGTGGTTACGCTCTCGGTGAATCGATTGCCCGGCGAGGGCGAGCGGCTTGCGGGCCTGTACGTGAGCAGGGAGGAAATCCTGCAGCATGTGGTCCAATCCGACGGGTTGCCAATCGACCCGAATGCGTCCAATCTCTCGGTAAGCTCGTACCCCGTCTTGATCGATGATCAGCATCCCGCAATCACTTGGCGCAATGCGTCGATCGAAGTGCAGGTTGAGACGGGGAGTCATAGCAACCCTTGGAGTCGAAAGTGGAGCCCCATCGATGGCCCCTTGCCGTACTTCCGGGTGGAAACCGACGAGTGAACCCTGAGCAAGCCGGGACGAGAGCTCCTCGCCCTTAATGGGGTAGGGGAGCGGCTTCGCCGGAGGGTTGCCCCGGTGCGTCGTCGCCCTGCACGAGGGTGATGGTGGCTCCCGCAAGCGAGGGTGCGTGGAGGGTGATCGCGGCGGCATCTTCTCGCATCGGAATCGCGAGGCTCTCCAAGAAGCTCCGGGCCTGCGCGAGCGAAGCCACCTGGATCACCAAGGCTCGGATCGAGTTGCTATCCGCTAGGACAATGCGGATCGCGGGGCCGGATCCTAGCAACCAAGTATCTGGCGCTTGGAAGCTCGACTCGTCAAGCAGCGCGCGCCACGCATCGTGCAATGCTTGCGGATCGGTCGTGCCGTAGACGATTTCGCGTGCCTTCCGAATTGATAAGGGACCTCCAGCTGGAGTCGGGGGGGCGCCTTCGTCGGATGTTTGATCATCCTCCGGCTCGCTGGCGTACTCGCACAGGAAGATTTCCGCAGCATCCCGCGAAATCGTGGGCATCGAGACCGTGGTCCAGAGCGTCTTGCCCATGTCCAAAAGGCGCCGTGATCGAAAGGGTGCTGGCTGGCCGAAGGGGATCTGGCGTGTCCGAAGCTCGGGCAGGCTGCGTTCGAGGGGCTCCGGCTCGAGCGCGAACCCCAAGAAGCGCGCTCGTGGCTCGTCCGCAATCCTGTCCCCAGCCCTTAGGACCTCCAGCTGGACGTTGCCCAGCGACACACCCCCGCTCGCGAAATCACCGAAGTCGGCCATGGGCCAAGAGACGGGCATTTGCAACGATTCGCTGAGCAGCACGAACAAAGCGCGTGCGTCGGTGGATTCGAGCAAGATGTGATCCACCTTCCTCACGATGGGTTGCTGTTTGCCGGAGGAAGGGTGCTCGCTTGTGGGCTCCGCCAAGCGCGGGCTGCATCCCACGACGGTGGCGACGAGCAGCCATGGAAGGAATGGAATTCGGTACAGCATGGTTGGACTCGGGTTGTAGCGGACATCCGGTGCGCTGGCTATCTGGAGGTTTGTGATCCAGCGCGGGTGGGCCCGCGCAGGAAGTTGCATGCGAACCCCGATTGCGATCCGCGGCTGCTGGAGCCGCTTGGCCTAGGTTGGCCGGTTGGCGAATGGGGCCGGCTTGCCTAGATCCCGATTTCGGGGTCGGCCCAGGATCCCTTCGGAGCCCATCCCGGGCTGGGCCTGCGCTCCCCTAGGATCCAAGGATGCGAAGCGGGGGGCGTTGGATGGTGTTGGCCGGGTTGCTGGGGGTAGCGGGGTGGCTTTTGCGCCCGCCGCACCCATCCTTTGCTTATGCGCAACTGGACGACATGCAGCTTGCGAATGGAAAGACCATCGATGCCGTGCTGCGGGACTTTGTGACGGACCCATCGATCGAACGAACGGGGATAGATCCCTCAGCCCCCCCGGTACGAGTCGAACGACGTGAGCTTGACCGGCGGGATCGCGACCGGGAACGCGCGGCGGCTATGCGACGTCTCTCCCTCGACGAGCTCTTCGCAATTTTGGCGAGTTCGCACGATCGAGACGATGTGTGGGAGGCGTGCTATCAGTTGCGCAGTCGCTACGAAGAGAATCCGCCGCGCTTCGAAGACGCACTTTGGTCGCTCCACTACCAAGAACGGCAATTGGCTGCTTCCATTCTCCAAAGCTTGGTCCATCAAGAGCGCGCGGAAGTGAGTCTGCGGCTCTTGGAAGTTTCGGTGGAGGGCCTGGGGAACGACGGCATCTCCGAACGATCTCTTTGGGCCTCCAACGCAGTCGACTGCGCTCAATTTCTTTTGGAGCATGGGAAGCAGCAGGAGTCGGCCTTGATGCGAGACTTGAACTCCGCCGACCACCAGCGTCGCTTCCTCACCGCCCACTTGCTCGGTTGGTGGGGAAGTACTTTGGACCCGGGTGGCGTATGCGCGGCGCTCGTGCCGCATTTGTTCGACAACGACATCGCCTACGACGCCAAGCTCGCCGCCGCAGCTTTGGTGCGGCTTGGTCCCCAAGCCTTGCCCTACCTATGCGAAGCCAGCCGGCGTGCCGACCAACAGGCCCGAAGGATCCTCGAGCTGGTCATTTGGGATATCGAGTCGCCGCCCGCCAACCGCCAGCAAGACACCCAGCGAGTGTGGCAGAAAGGGCTCGGGGGGATCCTCACCGCCCCGAAGGAAGTGCACTTCCTGGAAGTCTCGGCCTTGTTTGGCTGGGAGGCCCTGAACGCGGGCAACCCCGTGTTCCAGCGCTAGCATCGCGGTCGGCGCGCAGGCTGCGTCCCAGATCGATACTCCTACCAGAGGCAGGGGGCGATCCCTCGGCGCCATGGGCGAAGGCCGTCCGCATGTCTCGAACTAGCGCAAGCTGGGCTGGATTTCTTGCTAGAGTCAGCCCTCTTGCCCTGCTGACGCTCTCTCGCTGTCGGCGGCCTTCCGCACGTCACTCCCCGGGAGCTCGCTCCCTGCGTGCCTCGTCCCCATGCAACGACGCTCTCCCATGCAACTCCTGCCCACCCCCTGCACCAAGGCCCTGGGCCTTGGCCTGTTCCTGCTTCCTTTGGCGTCCTCCGCTTCGGCGGGTGACTACGTGATCCGCGTCACCGCAACCGTGACGACGATCAACACGGCGCCCAGCGCGCCCTTCGATGGGGCCGTCGTGGGGGATACGCTGATCGCCTCCATGGAGTTGTTCAACGTGCCTACGGTGGTGACCCCCGAATACTGGACCTACGACTTGGACGTGGCCCACGCGGCCATGCGGATTGGTACGGCCAGCGCCTTGATCAGTACCAACACGGGTCCGAACACCGTCAGTTTGGCAAGCGCACCGCAAGGTATGGGTGGTGACTTCTTGCTCGTAACCGGCGAAGTCTCCGCCGTTTCGATGGAAACGTTTGTGATCGCCGTATTCGATTCTACCGGCCAGTTGATCCCGTCCCAGGACATTGCGCAAGCCGCAGGCACCTACCCGGGACCCTTCCCGGCCAACACGGCGAAGGTGATCCTGCAAGAACCGCTCACCATGGGCCAGCTGCTGGTCGCCGACATCCAATCCCTTTCGATAGAAGCGCTCACCACCACGGTCGGGACGCCGTTCTGCGATCCGGCGGCGGTGAACTCGACGGGCCTTTCGGCCCAAATCGAGGCCAGCGTCGGAACGGGGCTGGGAGCGGACTTGCACCTGGAGGTGTCCAACGGGCCGACGGCCGAGTTCGGGTACTTCCTGGTGGGTACCTCGATCACGAGCCCTGGCATCACGCTGGGGAACGGGACGCTGTGCATGGATTCGGTCGACCCGCTGGGACGCTACAACCTATCGGGCAGCGATCGCTTTTCGCTGGGACAGTTCGACGCGGGTGGGGTCATGCAAAACCTGGGTGGAACGTCCACCGTGGGGAGTGGCTTTGATGTTCCTTTGACCTTGCCCCTGCCGGGGAGCCCCTCCATTGTGGCGGGCGAAACCTGGCACTTCCAAGCTTGGTACCGCGACACTCCGGCTGGCGCGGGTGCCTCCAATCTTTCGAGCGGGGTTTCGATCACGTTCCCCTAGGCTGCGTAGCTAGCGAAGGATCGAGGGGCCGTGGCAGCAGGACTTCCTGCGGTCACGGCCCTTCTGGATCAGTCTGGGGTACTTTGCGCGGAAGCAGGGGAACTGGATGGGTGGGCAGGAGCCTGCTAGCTGATCAAGAGCAAGCGTGGCGGCTGGCCAGGGACCATCGCGGGGGCGCGGTGGATGAAAGCGGGGACGGGGCAACCGGGCCACTGCACGGCCACGCGCCACAGATTCCCCAACCCGAACGAGAAGGGTTCCGCGTTCGGTTCGGCCGCGTAGTGCAGGTCGAAGTGGTGCTCGCGCAGGTACTCGCTGAATTCGCCTGCATCCTCGCCTCCAAAACGCTCCAGGAGCGCAGCGCGCGTCTTGGGAAGGTCCACGTGCCGGCGCGCTTGGTCGTTGCGTAGGCCCTCGGTGGGTGCCCCGAAGTACGAGCAGAGCCACGTGTCGGTCTCGACCGGCGCGCTAGCGAGGTGGAACGAAAACACGTCGGTGGAGACCGGGCCAGGTCCTTCGTCGCGGCGGTACTCGTGGATGGCATTGAGTACGGGGTCGAGGTGGAGGTCGCGCAACCTGCGCTGGTCTTCGAGCAGCAGCTCGGCGGCTCTGCGCCCAGCCGCGCTCAGTTTCAACTTGGCGATCCGCGCATCATCCAGGTCCTCGATCCCCGCACCGGGCCCCAAGGCTTTCACGACTTCCCCAAAGTCGCCGGGAAGCTCCCTCGGCCAACACAGGGCGTTGGTGCCGGCGACCAAGGGAGTCGCGACCAGCTCTTCGAAGCTGGTTACGATGTGGATGCGGGAGTAGCCGCTGGGTATCTGGAAACGAGCCATGTCTTGGGCCCACGATACGTCGCCACGGGCTAGCGATGCCACCGGGAGCGGGCCAGGAACGGGCAAGCCCACGGAGTCCCGTCGCATGGTTTCCGACTCTGGGGTTGGACACGCACGGTGCAGGGTCCAAGGCCTCAAGGGCGGATGAGATCTAGCCGGTGGGCCCAGTTGGAAATTCCAGTTGGAAGTTCTGGGTCGTGGAAACCCTGTAGCAACTGCGCCTCGCGCTTTCACTCCCCAATCCACTGCTTGGTCTGCAGGGCTTCGTCGACGCGATCTTCCAGGTGGGTCAGGAGTTCGTGGATTGGACCGCCCGTGCACCCCAGGTAGTGGTTGGTCGCGTGCTTGGTGTCGCCATACTCCAAGGTGAGCACGACCGAAGAATCATCGGTCCACTCTTCCTGGCAATCGTCGACTTGCTCCTGCGTGAAATCGAGGAACCCGGCATCCAAGAGCTCGTCCGCTAAGGTGCGTACGACGCTGGGTTCGATGGTGTAGGAGTGCCGCCCCTCGGATTTCACGTACCTCTCTCCCGAGAAGGTCACCTGGCCCGTTTGGTCGGCCACAACCGAATAGACCGGGCAAGTCCCATAGCACCCAGACCGGCTCAAGTAGATGCGAATCGGCTCGATCGGCGTGCTAGCCTTCGCAGCGTCGCTAGGGGTAGGATCCGGCCTCTGGGAAGTCTTCGAACAGCTTACCGGGAACAACAAGAGAAGCAGCCAACATGCTGCCCAGACAGCCTTCGAGGGGAAACTCATCGCTGTCAGCCTAGCGCCTCTCGCTTGGATTGAAACGACCTCCAACAGGCGACGCGGTGATGTTGGCAGGGGGGCTGTTGGCTCGGCCAACGCAGGCGTTCGAGTCCCTACCTTCGTACCTACCCCAAAGTGGGCAAACTCTGGAAGTGCCCGCGTAGGGCGGCGATCACCGCTTCGGGGGCTTCGATGGGGGACATGTGACCCGCGCCGGGTACCACGACGAGCTTCGCGTTGGGTAGCGTCGCGACCATGGCGCGCGCTTGATCGGGGGGAGTGAGCGCGTCGAGTTCCCCGACGATGACCGTGGTCGGCACCGAAATCGTGGCGAGCACCCGCGTCCGATCGGGCCGTTCTGCCATGCCCAACTGGGCGGCCACGATTGTTTCATAGGGGGTGTGCTCGATCATCGTCCGCATGCGGGCACGCGCGCCGAGCGCAGCGTTTGGGGCCAGCAGCGCGGCGATTGTGTCGGTGCCCCAGGCCAAACGGCCCACTTCGACCAGGCGCTCGGCGGAGGCCTTGCGTTTGGCTTGGCCGGCAGCATCGTCCGCGCCCGCGCGCGTATCGATCAAGACCAGTGAGCGCAACCGCTTGGGGTAGTGCTCCGCGAAGGCTAGGGCGGCGTAGCCACCCATCGAGAAACCGATGAGGTCCACCGTTTCGATGCCGCGTGCATCCAAGACCGCGGCGGCGTCGCTGGCGATTTGGTCCATCGTGAGCACGGCGTTCGTGCTGGCCTCGGACCGTCCAAACCCGCGCAGGTCCGGCGCGATGCACTCGCGCAGGTCTGCGAGCGCAGGAAGTTGGTCGCTCCACATGGTGTGGTCGAGCGGGAAACCATGCAAGAAGAGCGCGGCGGGGCCCTTGCCGTGGAAGACATGGTGCAAATCGCAGCCGGCGTGGTGGGTCACATGCATGGGGAGTTTGTCGGCAAGGGGAGTCGAGGTGGGGATCGAATCACAAGTTCCCTTAAGGGAGCTCCTGCTTTAGGGCAATCAAGGCGCGTTCGGAATCCCCGGTCGGGACAAAAATGTGGTCATGGTAGAAACCAGCGACGACATTCGCGCTGATCTGATGTTCGGCGAGCCTTTGCGCCACCCACGCCGTCAAGCCGATCGCCTGCAGGCTGGAGTGCACGCTCAGGGTGATGGCTTGGAAGGTGCCTTGGTAGGCGAGGCCATGGGCATCGGCCGTGGCCTTGGGTACGACCAGGGTCCAGCCCTCGGACTCTCGGCAGGCCGCAACGGGGGCCAGCTCGGCGTGGTCCCCGTAGTGCGCATCGGGAAAGCTGAGGAACACGAATTCGCCTTCCATCAGAACGGGCGCCAGTTGGGCGAGGAGCGTGGGGAGGTCGCGTTCGCCGGTCATGGTGGGGTCGTCCGCTTGGGTCCTACACGATAGCAAACGGGACTGACTGGCTTGCGTGTGGAAGCCAAAGCCGAAAGCCCAGAGTGGAGGTGCAACTCAAGGGCATATCGTCGGGTCTTAACGTTGCCCCCTGAGAGGATCTTTCGACCAGAGAGCCAAGTCATGCTTGTACCACTTCCACACTCCCGCCTGTTTGGCATATTGGAGACCTATCCAGCCCTTCGTTTTGATCCGGTGGGGGCCTACAGTGGGAACGATATGAGGCCCCCCGCGATCGGGCGAAGGTCCCAGGTTCCCCATGAGCACATCCAAGAAACCGAAACTGCCCCCGAAGGCGAGCCTCAAGAGTGCCTTTGTGACGATCATCTGGCCGCGCCGAAGGATTTTGGCCGTAGGGTTGCTCTTGATCGTAATCAGTCGGGCGTGCGGTTTGGTCTTGCCCGCCTCGATCAAGATTCTGGTGGACGACATCATCACCCCCAACCAGTTGGGCAAGCTGGGTCCCTTGGTGGGGATTGTCGCTTTGGCGGTGTTGGTGCAGTCCGTCACCTCCTATGCCCTGGTGCAACTACTGAGCGTCGAGGCCCAACTCCTGATTTCCAAGCTGCGGGCCCGGGTGCAGAAGCACATTCTGCACCTGCCCCTGCGCTACTTCGACAACACCAAGAGTGGGGAATTGGTTTCGCGCATCATGACCGATGCCGAGGGCGTGCGAAATCTGGTGGGGACGGGACTCGTGCAATTGATCGGAGGATTGCTCACGGCGGTCGCTGCCTTCGTGATCCTGCTCAAGATCCAGGCGACGCTGACCTTTGTCGCGCTGATCCCCGCCGTGCTGTTTGGCGTGATTTCTACCCGAGCCTTCAAAATCATCCGCCCCGTGTTCCGCGAGCGGGGCCGCATCAACGCGGAAGTCACCGGACGCTTGACCGAATCGCTGGGGGGCATCCGGGTTATCAAAGGCTTCAACGCGGAGGCGCGCGAGGAGCACGTATTCGAACTGGGTGTCACGCGCCTGTTCGAGAACGTCAAGAAGTCGCTGACCACCACCAGCTTTGTGACCAGCTTGGCCACCGGTCTGATGGGACTCGCCAGCGTGGCCTTGATGTGGATGGGCGCCCACCGCATCACCGGGGGGGACATGACCACCGGGGACTTCTTTTCGTTCATGTTCTTCTTGGCACTCTTGATCTCGCCGATCGTGCAGATGTCCAACATCGGATCGCAGATCACTGAGGCGCTCGCTGGACTGGATCGGATGAACGAAATCCTCCACATGCCGCTCGAAGAGGACGATCCAACCCGGACCGTCCAGCTCGATCGAATCGAAGGTCAGGTGCGATTTGAGGACGTACAGTTCGCCTACGATCCCGAAACGCCGGTGCTGCACGGCATAAACTTCGAAGCCGCGCCCGGCAGCGTCATCGCGCTCGTGGGTAGTTCGGGGTCGGGAAAGAGCACCATCGCCGGCCTGGCTGCTTCTTTCATGCAGCCCGATCAGGGGCGGGTGCTGGTGGACGGCCAGGACCTGGCGAAGGTCCAACTCAGCACCTATCGCAAGCAGCTCGGACTCGTCTTGCAGGATGACTTCCTGTTCGAGGGCACCATCCGCGAGAACATCCTCTTCGCCAGGCCCGACGCGACCGAGGCACAGCTGCAGGAGGCCGTGAAGTCGGCCAACGTGGCCGAATTCGTCGATCGCTTTGAAGCGGGCCTCGAAACCATCATCGGCGAGCGCGGCGTAAAACTCTCCGGGGGCCAACGCCAACGGGTCGCCATCGCCCGCGCGCTCCTGGCGGACCCTCGCATCCTGATCCTGGACGAAGCCACCTCCAACCTGGACACCGAAAGCGAAGCCTACATCCAAGCCAGCCTGGCCCTCTTGATGCGCGGCCGCACCACCCTGGTCATCGCCCACCGCCTGAGCACCATCCAACGCGCCGATACGATCCTCGTGATCGAATCCGGCCAGATTGCGGAGCGAGGTACGCACGAGGAATTGTTGGCGCTCGGTGGTCGCTACCATCGGCTCTATACCTACCAAGCACGGATCTAGTCGGGCGAGCGTGTGGCACTGGCCTTCCAAGCCAAGTGCCCCATGGCTGGCAGGGGAAACCCAGGCGACCCTAGGTTTCTAGGGGCCTGCGGAGTGCAAGCCCTCAAGGGGGAGGCGCAAGACCCGATGGGTTGCCCCCTGCATTCCGCGAAGTCGGCGAGCACCGCCGTTCCCGGAGTGCCCGCCGTAGATCCCATGCAGCTCGCTATGCCGGAAATGCGTACCCTGGTGAGGGCTTCGCGCGGAGGGGGCGACCTACTTGGAAGGTGCCCAGGCCCTCAAGAACTTGAGGTAGACCGCTTCGTTGTACCCGTCGCCCTGCTCGAGCTCGCTGGTGCCCTGCGAGTGCAGGAAGGTGCCGTCGCTCTCCAATACGAAGAGGTGGGGGAACGCTTCGACTTGGGGATACTGCGATAGGAACGCCTCGTTCTTGTGCTCCATGGTCCAGGTGACCTTCATGAGCACAAAATTGTCCTCCACCGCGGCGCGTACCGCCGGGTTGGTTTCGAGGAAATGGCTCATTTGCTTGCACCAATGGCACCAACCCCCACCCACTTGCAAGAGGATGCGTTTGTGCTCGATTTGCGCGCG
>Ga0116152_10003444_pt1 | contig 12701 bp, 9 predicted proteins | sample AD_UKC119_MetaG_FD_89894 | JGI IMG/M metagenome (GOLD analysis project Ga0116152, IMG submission 89894) | Active sludge microbial communities of municipal wastewater-treating anaerobic digesters from Hong Kong - AD_UKC119_MetaG | ecosystem: Engineered > Bioreactor > Anaerobic > Digestate...
CGGAAGTGCAGCAGGACGGCGCAGCAGCACCTCGCCGATTGACACCGCGGCGCCGTTCGCTCTATGACGCGCCTTCGCCGCTCCTCGGAACGGTCACCCATCGGCCCAGATGGCGGAATTGGTAGACGCGCACGGTTCAGGTCCGTGTGCCGCAAGGCGTGGAGGTTCGAGTCCTCTTCTGGGCACCAGTACCATATTCGTGTGCATTTTTCAGCATCCGCGGACGTCCATAAAATTCAATAAAAACAATATGTTAAGAGGCGATTTGGTCCGCTGGGGTCCTCTCGCATCCGTCCCCGTCCTGACCGAAGTCTGGTACGGCCTCTGGTAGTATGGTACGGAATGGGGGTCGCAAAACCTACCCGTACCATACCATGCCCCTGACTGACCTGAAGATTCGCAGCCTCAAGCCCGAAGAAAAGCCCCGCCGCTATACCGATGGCGGCAATCTGTTCGTCGAAGTCCGGCCCAACGGCTCCAAGCTCTGGCGCTATGCCTACAAGTTCGACGGCAAGCAGAAACTGATGGCGCTTGGCCCCTATCCGGAAGTCTCGCTCGCCAAGGCGCGTGAGAAGCGCACCGAAGCCCGCATACTCCTGCTCGATGGCATCGACCCCATGCAGCAGGCCAAGATCGACAAGCTCGAACAGAAGGCGCTGACCGAAGACACCTTCTCAGCCCTCGCCGCCGAACTCCTCGACAAGAATCGTCGCGAAGGGCTGGCCGAAGCCACGCTGTCAAAGAAGGCCTGGCTGATCGGCATCGCCAATGCCGATCTTGCCGACCTGCCCGTCACGCAGATCAAGCCGACCCATGTCCTCGTCCCGCTCCGCAAGGTTGAGGCCGAAGGCAATTACGAAACCGCCCGCCGACTGCGTGCGGTCATCTCTCAGGTCTTCCGCTATGCCGTCGCCACGGCGCGCTGCGAGCATGATCCGACCGCTGGCCTGCGCGGCGCACTGATCACGCCCAAGGTCACGCATCGCCCTGCTATCGTTGACCGGGACAAGTTCGCAGGCCTCATTCGCGCGATCTGGTCCTATGATGGCGCGATCGAGACCAAGGCGGGCCTGCAGCTGATGGCGCTGCTCTATCCAAGGCCGGGCGAGCTGCGCCTGTCCACATGGGACGAATACGACCTCAAGAGGCGCACATGGACCATTCCCGCCGCGCGCACCAAAATGCGCCGCGAGCACAGAAAGCCCCTTCCGGTCGCGGCGGTGGATATCCTGAAGCGCCTCCACACCATCACCGGCAATGAGCCTTATGTCTTCGTCTCGCAGCTCTCCAGCGGCAAGCCGATCAGCGAAAACACGCTAAATGGCGCGCTACGCCGCCTCGATTACAAAAAGGACGAGATGACCTCCCACGGCTTCCGCGCGAGCGCTTCAAGCCTGCTGAACGAAAGCAACAAATGGCACCCCGACGCCATCGAAGCCGAACTCGCCCACATGGGCGCAGACCAGGTCCGCAAAGCCTACCACCGCGCCACCTACTGGGACCAGCGCGTCGAAATGGCGGAATGGTGGGCCGGGGAGGTGTTGGGGTTTGTTAACTGATGAAGGCAGCAGAAACCCGAGAAGAGACGTTCGGGAGCTGTTCGTTGAATGGCAGAAAATCGCCGGAAACGACCAGACTCCTAAAAAGCTTGAGTGACTTAGATGGGGCGAATTGAGGACGCTGGGCTAAGATCCGCTATCGAAGTCAGAATGGAATTTCATCATCAAAATCGTCTGAGTCAGAGCTCCCTGCGGCCAAAAATTCTCTCACCCCAAGAAGAGGGGAGCTTTTAGATCCGAGGTCAGATTTCAAAATCAGATATCCAACCATGGTACATCTGGCCACAATACATAGATCCTCATCAATGCCGTTGCGTCTCATCGCAACGAACAAATCATTGAGCCCGTCAGTTACCCAATCAGCTGGTGATTTCTCCTCCATTCGGCTCATGCCACCTTGATAGCTTTCGCACGCGACGCCTGTCCTCTCGATAAAAGCGAGTACCATGGGCTTCTCGCTGCTGCTCGCTGCATCAAGTTCATAAGCAATCACATCAGAGGTCGCGCCATGTCGTTCACAGCTGGCAACAAGGGACCGGCACGCGCTTGTAATCAAGAGCGGGCTTAAGAAACCCGGTGCGGCCGGGAGGCCAGCATGCTTCACTGAAGCTTGCACACCAAACTCACCGCGGTTCGCATCTTCCAGCATGAACAATTGCTGCTTTGCTGTCGGATGATTTAGCTCTGCCGCTTTGCGCCAGTAATGCTCTGCTTGGTCGATATCGTAAGTTGATAGACAGCCTCCACCATGCATTCCAAACAGATTGAAGATTGCAGAGCCATGACCTTCAAATTCTGCAGCCATATAAAGGTCTTTGGCGAGTTGGAAGTCCTCGCGAGAACCAGTCCGATAGGCCCGCGCCAGTACCAGAGAGCCCATCCGATACGCTTCCTCTGCTGATGCGCTAGATCCTTTGAAAAACTGTTTTCCAAACAGCTCGTAAGGAGCGCCTGCAAGATTTGATCCCGAGGCCTGCTCGTCAAGTTTGGTGACATCGGGCCTGAGGACTTCACCAAGTTTGGACAGCAATGCTGCTCCATGCTTTTCAGGTTCCAAGTCTTTTTGGGAAACTTCCTGATCAAGTTCATTGATCAGCTCGTTAAGCTGCGATGGGTTTCTCTTGTTGATGTTTGTAACTGCGTCCTGCCCGAATACATGAACGCATATCCACAATGCCTTGTCGGTCAGATCTGTAACCCTTGCTTGCTTTTCTGCATACTCGTGCAGAGGCGTTGGAACGAACGTCAAATTGTGCTTCGCCGACATAACATTCGATAATTCTTTGCAGATGTCGGGGTATGAGAGTTTTGACAATCGATCACAGTAGCGACGCACTCCATCTACGGATTGCACCTCAATAGTCGGTTCAAATGGGCTCGTAAAAATTGCATCATCCGCGGATAAGCTTTCGTCGTACAGCGCCTCAAAGTCCGGCTTTTTGCGTGAGTTTCTTTTGTGATAGGGCGACAGGAAAACAGTACAGATTGCATCACCTGACTCTCGAGCTAAGTCGTAAGCATCGACGGGATGCTTAACGTGAGAAGAGGTCATCGATCCCACTCTTTTGTAGTGCACTTTGGTACCATCCGGAAAAGTAAGATTTTCCAAATACTCGATAGCACCCAGTACCGATTTCACCGGGATCGGATTGTTGACGTCCAGCCCAAACGCTCCGACCGTACCGGGTATCTCATCGGCATCAACGCCGTCGCCATAAAGATCTCCTTTTTCCATGGCCATCAAGAGGGCGTCGTCTTTGTTCAACTCGCCTTTCGTGGTCGGCGGAGTGCTTTTTACAGGACGTCTGGACGGGGCAACGGATTCGGACGGTCCGCCTTTGTCAAATTCAGGCTTCCCTTTCCCCGGCCAGACAACCATTCCGACGGCGACTAGGGCCGTAGCGATGAGCCCCGAGATCACCATCACGCCTCCGACTTCGACAAATTCGCCGCCGTCGAGTAAGTAATTGAGGCCTTGGATGAACCCTCCGGATTGAATGAAGGCAAAAAGAAACACGATCACGGCCACGGCTTTGCGCATGACGCGCCAAATCTTCTTGATGGTCTGGATCATTGCGCTTCCCCCCAATTCTTCTGGATCAACTCGTTTATCAAGTACGCCGTTCGTGTATATGGGCAATTCAGGCTTCTACCGACGGGGGAACATTGAGCGTAGCGAAATGCACCATCCCCGGCACGAGCAACATGGTGTAATTCGGTCCGCTGCCTCAATTCGCCCTACATCCGCTTCCGGCGAAAACACGACATCATCCCGCTTGGCAGCAACGACTGAATAGGGTCAATCCTCGTCACTCAGATGACCAGTTCTTTACGTCCGGCCTTAGGTGCATTTCAGGCAGCGGCTTGGCTCAACCCCGCTCCGCTTCCACTACCTCGCGCATGTAGGCTTCAACCTCCGCTTCAACCCACACGCTCCGTCGTCCCAAATGGACGGGGGTTGGAAACGGCCTCAGCGGGTCCTTGATCAGTTCATAGAGAAGCGAGCGGCTGATGGTGAGGCGGTCGAGCACGTCGCGCAGGGACAGGAAGCGCTGCGGCTTATGCGCTGGTGGTCGTGGAACATCCGGACGCTTCGGCGTCAGCGAGACAATGTTGGGCTTGGGCATGGCAGCCTCCTTACGCAAACTTCGGCCAACCACTTCGCCAGCCCTGCCCCATGATCCCGCCCGATCCGCACCCTGCCTAGTCGGAATGGCGGCAAATCGCGGCATGAGTTCGCAAGGTCCTGCAAGCAGGCGCAAGATATCCTTTTCGTCGCTACAACACGCGACTAGACTTGAAGCATGAAAAGGCGTGTTGACCTCTTGATGATCTTCTTTGCGTGCTGCGGACCGATCATGCTTGCCGCTTGCGGCGACGTCTCCACGACCACTGAAGATTCTCCGGCGACCGCTCCCGAGACCAGAACCGAAATATCGCCCGACCTGCCCAATGCCGATCTGTCAGACCTCGCTGTCTGCACGATCGAAGTAAGCCATGACTGCGGCCAGTTGAGTCCGCCAGAAGTTGAGTGGCCTCGCCTGACAGAAATCCGAGACACTGACTGCAATTTGAAGATCGGAGTTCAAGAAGACGGGTCGGTCATTGTGATTGAAGCAAGCTGCACCGATGAGCGACTTGTGCCAACGGTTGTCAACGCCGCTTCCACAATCCGGTACAAGGCGCGGGACGTTTGCGGGAATGCATGTCCCGAAGTTGGTCGCGAGTTCGATTATCCGATCCAGTTTCGCCTTGAAGAGTGAAGCTCGGCGAACCACCAATCAATCCGGTTTCGCCCCCTGCCAGCGCAGCGATTCATGTGACAGCGTCCTCCGCTTTTTCATCTTTGCCGAGACCTGATCCATGAAGTGGTTGAACCGCCGGTAGCCCAGCGCCGCCATGGCATCGCGCTGGGATGGCGGAAGCGGGTCGGTTCGCGTCAGCCAATAGTGCATGTAGTGGGACATGATCTCGATGCTGAGATTGGTCTTCCATTCCAGCCGCCCCATGCGCGTTTCGAAATTGTCCATTCGCTTCATCACGCGGTCTTCGAGCGTGTAGTCGCGCTCCTCGCTGAAGAAGTGGCGGAGCGCCGCCTCCAGGACGGCGGTCTTGGTGGTCTGGTGCTCGAAGGCGACGTCCTCAAGCATGGCGAGGAGCTGGGCATCGAGGCGAAGGTTGACGCGGGGCTTCATGGGCGGCGGCTCGGCACTGACTGGTGGGTTGGTCGCAAGTGTCGGCGAGCGGTCCCCTCGTGCCTAGTCGGAATGGCGGCAAATCGCGGCAAGGGTTTGCAAGGCGGCGCAACTGTTCGCAAGGCGTGGTGCACTGATTTTTCAGTGTTTGCGGGCGCCTGACGGAAATTGTGCACCACATCTGCGTACAAGAGGCGCCAAAAAAGAGATGTGCAGACAAGGTCTTAAGTGGGGCCTGGCGCCACTGCTTTATATCTTGCCCTCCCGGATTCGCCGTCCACCCCGATCCAGACTTACGCCGCCTTTTGCCGCAATATGCCGGGCGCCCCAATACTCGCGATACTGCCACCACCCCTTCAACTCGCTGGCTTCAGAGCTCGTGTCGCCGGTTTTGCGTCCAGTCAAGGGCGCGTCGAAGACGCGCCGCGAAGCGGGCAAAGCCCCTTGACCGGGCGCAAAACCGGCAAGGAAAATCACCATGGCCCAAATGGCATTTCATGCCATTGGGCCTGAAGGAAAATCTATTCTTTGAACAGTTCGCCGAGTGTTTTTGCGTTCAAGAGATCAGACAGACGGGCGTATCTTGAACCCTGCATTGAGCCTTGTTTTGCGTCGCCGAAGGGGATCGATTTCTCAAATTTTCGAGCTGGTTCTGAGAATATCAAGCGATACTTTCCGGTGTCGCCATACGGCTCAATCCGCTCCACCGGTGCCCAGTGCGTAACAGCACTTATCGGTTGGGTTTGATAAGCCGCGATGTACCGGATCTGAGGAATTTTCCCTCCTGATATGCGTACTGACCACCAGGCATTCTCACCAAGAAACACGCGCTGAAAGCCGTCTTTCTTCGCGGGCACAATGATGGTGTCGATATCCGTTTCTGTCGAAGTATTCGGTATCACCGGCTGGATTGTTTGCGCGGTCTTGATAACACGAGGGCGCTCGAATGCCGTGATCCCGATCAGCGGGAGTATCTGAATCATTTCCCGCAGAAATGCTTCTGTATCGGCTTTTTCGAATTCAGAAAGGGGAGGTTCCTTTGGCGAATTTCCGTTGTCCAAGTGGCACTGTCCAATCTCCTTCGCGCGCCTGATCAGCGCGTGTTCCAGCCATGTGATATGCGCTCGATTCAGACCGTCATTGGTAGAAATAAACACGACTGCGCGGTCCCAGAAATCCTTGTCCTTCTGGTGCTGGCCAAGCCGATTCAACAGGTCGTCCGTTTGACCGATGTAGAGCAATGGAAGGTCATCCTCATCGTCGGAATCAACGCGGCCCACGAGGATGTAGACGCCGGGCTTGGCGAACTCTGGCCTCGCAATAGCGCGGTCCCAAACGTCACGCGGAAACGCAACACCTCGCCCAGTCCAGTTCATACGGTCGATAACACGAACGCCGTCCGGGTCGCCGTCGGGGACATAGATTCGAATGGTGAAGGGATCGGCCATCAACTCTATCCTGTGGTTCGCAGCAGGATCTCAGAGTCAAAACGGCCGCTCGGTAAAAGGCGATTGGCTCCCCGATCATAGGACAGCCTGAGAAACAGGTCTGAATCCTTCTGCGCCCAAAGAACTGACTGATAGGACCGATGCGCCGCACCGATCTTTTCCAGACTTTCATCGGTATTATCGAGATGCCCGCCCTTTATTTCGATTAAAACGATTTCGTTTGGCGTCGAACGCCCGCGTACGCTGACGACAAAATCAGGGAAGAAATACCCGCCGCTGGGCAAGACAAGATTAGTGCTCCATCCCCGAGACCATCCGGGGCGATGCGGATTGCGTAACCACCATTTCACGCGTCCGGATTTATCGGCATCAAGCCATTCAGCGAAAGCGCGTTCATCCGTATTCAGGTCAGAGGGAAGGACGCCGTAAGCATTTTTTGTCGATGGCGTACAGTCGGGATAATCGTCGTGCGCGCGAGGAACGGGATCGTCCGCGTCACCGGTTTCGATGTAGTTTGCCTTGGCCTCTTTAAGGGCCTGCTTGAAGGCTTGCGGGTCTCGCATGGCGGCGAGGTAGACCGCGCGTGACAGGTCCAGATCAGAAAAGCCTATGCCCTCCTGGATCGCCGCGCGGCGAAGCTCATCTCGCAAAATCTGACGCAGGCGACGGTCATTGATCGACGAGTCGAAGCTGAAGACGCGCTGCCCTTCGCGCTCAATCCGCGTGTCGTCGAGACGGACTTGGACGTCCTCAATCGTCATGGTCAGTTCGTCGTTGAACAGATCGCGAAGCTGGAGTTCACCCGCGCCCATGCGCGTATTGATCCGGCGTAAGATTGACGACTTCTCGATGAAGCGGCGCGCGAAATCTCGGTTGAAGTCTTCGCTGTTCAGCACCTCAGCGCGGGGCGGTTTTTCGGCAATTAAATATTCTGGAACGTCCAACTCGCTACGCAGTGGATACTTTTGGCTCTTGCTCTGCTTGGAGCGAGATGCCCCGCCGAACAGGTTCGGAGCCTGCTGTTGCGGCAAGGTGCCGCCGAACAAGTCCACGCCGGAGACATCGCGCAACTGTTCTGCGACTTGAATCGCCCGGTCGATTTCTTCGGTCGGCCTCTCCCGAATGTCGCCGGGAACGCGCTGTTCCTCGATCAACACATCGAGCCGTTGCTGGCGTTCGGCATCATCTTTAGGCGGCGGCGGGAGCGTCCTGTGCACGAAGGCTCGTCCGTGTTCACCCACTGAAAGCGGCTGGGCAGTACCGAGTTCGACCAGATCGAAACTGCTGGTCACCACATCAATGCTGGAAACCACGGAGTCGAGTGCGTCTGCAGCCTCCTTCAGGCCCGACTGCAACTCCGGGTCCGTCAAGAAGACATAGCCCCGATCAAGAAGGTCATCTTGGCCATGGATCGGCCTCACATGCGGATGCACTCGCATGATGCGCCCCACGATCTGCAGCCCGAAATCCTTGCCCCGGCTGGGACGCAGGGAAACAAGCGTCCACGCGCGCGGTGCATCGAAGCCCGTCGCGACGGCGACCTTGAAGATCAGAACTTCCCGGGACGGATCAAAAGCGAGTGTATGAAATTCCGGGTCCGGATTACCTGACGTATGCGTCGCAATTTTCGACTCAGGCACACCGATGGAAATCAGCTTTTCCTTCACCCGCTCGATGGGGTCTTTTTCGCCCTTTTTCTGGTCTTCGACCTGAACCAGCATGAGCGGCACGACGCCAAGATCGCGCTCGTCCAGCTTGTCCTTGATCTTCTGGTGCTGATACCAACCACAGCTGAGCGCGGAGGTTTCCGGATCAACCAGTGCCTGATCCTGTTCCCGCAAACGCATGACGCCGACCATAAGGCCATATTTGTTCAGGCCGCGCTCAACGACACGGTCGCGGGAGACGATGATCCGGCTCGCAACCTCGACGCCTGCATCCTTTGCGAACTTCTCCAGCTTGTCGTCATTTGGTGTGGCGGTCGCCAGAATGGTCACGTCCGGTTGCAGATGATCGAGATAGAATTTCGCCGCCGCCTGTGCGCCGGTGCCGAAATTGAGGTGCGCCTCGTCGATCACAACGCCAATGGCAAAATTATCGAGCCGCAGTAGTTCGAGCATCTGATCTAGTGAATAGGTGTCTTCCGTGGTGCGGCGCACCTTGCGGGCGTCGGCATTGTTCGCCGCGACCGCGCCCCAGGTATTGACGAAGACGTCGCCATCACGAGCAAGGCTTGGCTCGCGGTCGCGCGTCGCATCACGCAGGCGCAGGCCGGGGCATTGCTCCGACAAGGCTTCAACCGTCTGGTCGATCAGGCCTGAATAGGGCGCAAACCAGAACCAGACCGTCTTGCGCTCCAGTTTGCCGACAAGGCCTTCCAGCGTCCGGCCCAGCATGAGCGTTTTGCCGCTGGCGGTCGGCGATTGGAGCAGCATCACGCCGCCATGCCGGGCGATCTCCAGCCGCTTGTCCGTTGAGCGGACTTGCTGAGCGATGGCGCGGGAAACAACTCCCTGCAGGCCCATGACGGTATCTAGCTGATAATCGGTCAGCACATGGCGGACGGCGGTGTCCGTGGGATCGAAACCGTCGGCGCTCATGCGGCAAACAACCTTTGCAGCGTTTCGCGGATGCTGCGCACTTCGACATTGGCGCGTGCGTCGATGCCGGTGATCTGTCCGGGCGCGAAGGCATAAAGGAAGACCGGGCGCCCCGTATCGAACTCGCGGGACAGGGCTTTCGCCGCCGCCTCACTCCAATAGTCGATCAGGGCGAGCGTCACCTCCTCGCCCTCATGCAGGGCGAAGCTCTCGCCCTCCGGCCAGACTGTCAGCGGCAGGCCGTGATGGGCTTCAAGGATCGACCAGGCCGTCTCCGGGGTAAGCGCATCATCCATTTCCAGCGGATTGATCTCGCGGCAGAGCAGATAGGCAAAGCCCGCGCTCAGCTCCTCATACTTGTCCGTATTCGCGTTGAGGCGGCGCACGCGCTCGGCTGTTACATCGCGGCAGATATTCTTGTCCGGCTCATCGCTCGTGGCCTCGGTTGAAGACACCATGATGAATCGCCGGTCGCCGCCATCCTCGGCATTGAGTTCCATGACGGCCTGCGCGGTGGTGGCGGAGCCTGCGAAGAAGTCGAGCACGAGGTCGCCGGGGCTGGTCGATTGCCGCACAAGCTCCCGGATCAGAGAAACGGGCTTGGCGTAGTTGAAGGCCTTCTCGCCAAACACGTCCTTGATGACCTTTGCGCCCTCATCATTCGTGCCGGAGACGATCATGTTGGCGTCATCCGGCACAGTGTCCGCCTCGGCGTTGGGCGTAATCCAGCTTGAGAGCGGTTGGGTCGGGTTTCGTAGATCTTGCGCAAAACGCTTAAACCTCGGGGTGCCAAATCCGACTTTCTTGCCTACCCAGAATTCTAGGTACGGCAACTGAGTACCATCCCGAAGAATGAATGACGGTAGAGATTCTCGAATCAATGATGCCCTACCGCTTGTTGGCATGTCTCCGGATCGGATCGCGTCAATAACTTGCGATACAGACCCAAATACTTCGACCCGTTGATCCGCTGGGAACAATATTTGATTCAGTTCGACCCACTCTTCCATGTATTTTGTTTTGATGGTGGATGGCGTGCCATACTGTTTTGAAGAATACCGCCAAACGTTATCTGGATTAGGCGGGTAATATATTTCCGTTTCGGGGTCCATTAATGGATAAAAGCCATTGGGTCTTTGCTTATAATCGTGCGCCTTGGTCAGATTATCACTTTGCCAATCTCCTCGCGGGTCATTGTCCGGGTTTGAATAATCAACTAGCGCTTTCGGAGAACCGGAAAACGCGAATTGAGAATTACCGAACGCGAGTAAATGTTCATGATTAGACGAAAGGAACGCACCCTTTGCGTCATTTCCTCCCGTACGTGATCGCCAAGTCAAACTTCCAACCCGCATCCCCGGCAGTGCCTGATCCATCATCAGTTCCAGCCGCGCACGGTTCTCGTCATTGATGGAACAGAGCAGGACGCCATCCGGCGCGAGCAGGTCGCGGGCGATCAGCAGGCGTTGATAGAGGAATTCGAGCCACTGCGAATGGCGATAGCGGTGGGCCTTGTCGACATAGTCGTCATTATAGACCCAGTCCTTGTTCCCGGTATTGTAAGGCGGGTCGATATAGATGCACTTCACCTGCCCGCGATGCGTCATCCGCAACCAGCGCAGGGCGTCGTAATTGTCGCCCTCAATGATAAGATTGTCCCACGGCGCGGGCCGCTCGCAATGATCGCCGATCAGGTCAGCCACCACGAAATTGCTGTCGATGGCCTTGTCGGGGTCGATCTCGTCCCGCTCCCAGACGAGGCCCAGCTTGCGTTCAGCGTCGCGCTTCTTCAGCAGCGCGATCAACTGGCTGCGCGTCAGCGAATCGTATGCGCTCGCCTGTTTCCGAATGTCGTCGCTGCTATCCGCCACGCCTGAACTACCCCGCCAAAGTCTCCATTTTGGGCTCTCTAATCTCCAGCCCGAAATCCAAACCCCCACTCATAACCCGTTCGCCCAGATTCGCCAGTCAGGGGCATCAGAAAGGGCATGGGCGGGGCTGGCGAGTCTGGGTATGCCTTCTGCAGGAGAGAGATAATGCCCAGCCTTTGGTCCATTGACGACCCAAACGCCGATTTGGGGTACCGAAACCTGAAACGCGCTGAGTTCGCGGTCGAAAGGGAAATGCGCGCTGCATTGGACGAAATGTGGGGCGTTTTTGAGCCATATGCTGATCCTGATTTTGTACCAGGATTTTCCCATGATCCGGACGGACATTTCTGGGAACTGTTTCTTGGATATCACCTGCTTAAGGATGGTCGAACTTTGCTATCTGCGGCGGACCGTGGGCAACTAGGCGAAGGATTGCCGGACATATGTGTGATTGACGGCGACCATCGGGTCTGGATCGAAGCCATCGCACCCAACGACGGAGCGGCAGGCCCAGATCAGGTCGCAAGACCGGTTCCGATCAATCAAGGCGGCAGCGCGGTACATGCACCTGAGCGACAAATTCAATTGCGGACAACGAGCGCTCTCTTCAACAAATCACGTGTGTTCGAGCGCTATTTGGAAAGGGGTGTCGTTGCGCGTGATGATGTTAGGATTGTAGCGATCGGAGCCGGGCGGTTCGGGCTTTATGCGTCGGACGATCCGCCGTCTGCGCTGCGAGCCGTTTTTCCAATCGGAGACCGAGTAGTTAGAATAAATAGATATACCGACGAGATAACGTTCAACGGCTGGGAAACGTCTTGGGAAATCGACCGCGCGAATGGACCAATCGAACGCACCGCATTCATCGGAGATGCCTATACCCATATCTCCGGAATCATTTGGTCGCGCGTCAGTATTGGCAATTTCGACAGAAACGTACGGCCAGTCTCAATGATCCACAATCCAATGTCACAGGTTCGCATGCCGGAAGGATGGTCTGCATGGGATCGAGAGTACGTCGCGCGGGTTCACGGAGATGGCTGGCAAGTCGAAAACATCTGCGCCGAAGCGGCAGAAGAATAGTCCATGCGACAACGCTTTTTACCTCAAATCCCAATAAAATCGAAGCGAACGGGATTGCGCCGCCTCGCCGGATAGGCTAAATCCTTATTTACAAACGATAAATTGAGGACTCACACCTCTATAGCCCATTTCAAATATGGTACAGCGTATGGTACAGTTCGGTACCATATTTTTGAAAAAGACAAATATTTTCAACGTCTACATGGTTAAGTCGAGTCCTCTTCTGGCACCAAACCCTGCTTCGGCAGGGTTTTTTATTGCCTGCAGGTCAGATGGCCTTGTGGCTGGCGGCGAACCAGTCGGTGAAGGCGCCCTGCTCTTCTTTTGTCATGTGCAGGTAGAGTTTCGAGCGGCGGCGGAGAATGTCTTCGGCGCTGCGGGCGAATTCCCGGTCCACCAGCCAGGTGACTTCCCGCTCAGTCAGGCCGCCGCCGAAGTCGCGGCC
>Ga0116152_10003445_pt1 | contig 12699 bp, 13 predicted proteins | sample AD_UKC119_MetaG_FD_89894 | JGI IMG/M metagenome (GOLD analysis project Ga0116152, IMG submission 89894) | Active sludge microbial communities of municipal wastewater-treating anaerobic digesters from Hong Kong - AD_UKC119_MetaG | ecosystem: Engineered > Bioreactor > Anaerobic > Digestate...
CTGTTTTCCACATTATTACTGATATGATGTTTTACCCTGCCTGCTTCTGCCATACCACTTGCCGAAATAATGACACAAGGCTCATTCCGGAAGTTCAGCATCTTGCTCTGTTCAACTGATTTGATATATTTTAACTCAGGAAATTTAAAAGGATCATCATCAGTTTGCAGTACTTTCTGTATGGTCCGGTTAAAGTATTCCGGGTATCGTTTAATGACCTCAGTAGCTTCAATACTTAAAGGGCTATCCACAAAATAATCGACTTTAGGAAGCCTTCTTTCCAGGTCCAGTTGGTTCAATGCAAATAAGATCTCCTGCGTTCTGCCCACACTAAAAGCCGGGATAATCAATTTTCCCTTTTTCTTTATGCAGGTTTTCTCAATCCATTGCAACAATTGATCCGGTGTGGTCTCATGCAGGTCATGCAAACTATTACCATAAGTTGACTCCAGTAAAATATAATCTGCCTGCGGAAATTCCTGAGGCGACTTTAAGATCACATCCCGGTAACGGCCCACATCACCACTGAATGTGAGTTGTTCTGTTTTGCCATTCTCAGTAATACGAAGGTGTACACAGGCGCTGCCGATAATATGCCCTGCATCAGTAAATAATAATTCTACACCCTCTGTTAATGGATACCATTTCCCATAATCAACTGAATATAGCCGTTCTGTTGCTTTCTTTGCATCGTCAGTTGTATACAACGGCTGAACATAAGGCTGTCCTTCTGCTGCTCTTTTCTTATTTACATAGCGAACATCATTTTCCTGTATCTCAGCAGAATCTTCCAGTAATACTCCTGCAAGATCTTTGGTGGCCGGTGTACAATATATTTTCCCCTTATATCCTTCTTTTACCAGTTTAGGCAGCAAACCACTATGGTCAATATGCGCATGGGATAAAACAGTTATATCCACCTCAGATGCCTCAAAACCAAGATCATTATTCAAACGGATAGTATCCTTTCCCATACCCTGGAACATGCCACAGTCCAATAAAATTTTTTTCCCGTTCTTTAAAGTGATTAGGTGCTTTGACCCCGTAACACATCTTGCGGCTCCGTGAAATGCGATTTTCATATGTTATGTACCGGGAACTTTACCCGGATTTTTATTTTTTGGCCTTAAACGACCATGTAACAAAAAACTCTGCCACTATTTCTTCTTCTTTATTTTTTCCAACTGACTTTGCCCTTACAGTCTGCGGTTCACCTGAGGTTACGGCCGTTTCTATAGCCTGTTGAAACTGTTCACCATTCTCACAGGTAAAATAAGTACGGCCTGTTGCTTTTTTAAAATATTCAGACTCCACTTTGACTACCAGCATACTTACCGGGGGCTTTCTTTTATATAAATGTGCCATAGCAAGGGCGCCGGTGCTCATTTCTGCTGCCATACTGAGGCAGGCAAAATAGGTGGAACGAAAGGGGTTTTTGGTAAACCATTTATAAGGTACAGTTACACAGCATTCCTTTTCATTCATTTCCCTGACCCTTAAACCTGCAAAGAATGCAGACGGCAATTTTGCCAACAGGAACAACCGGAATTTTACCGGTTGCAAGGATAATTGAATGAATTGTTGTGTCCCGCTTGTCATGATCACTGGTAATTTGTTCCACGTAAAGCTTTCGGTGTCCATTGTCTGAAGAATTCCATCACTTTCGCTTTACTATAGCTCTGTTCTTCTTCCAGGTAAGCAGAGTTTTGTGTATGAATAAGATTGCCATCACCATCGAGTACCAGGAAAACCGGAAATCCAAACCGATCGGGGAATTTATATTTAGCCATCAATGCATCATTTCGGTTTTCTTTACTCCAGTTCAGGTGATATACAATATAGGATGACTGTATCAATGAGTCGATGGATTTATCCTTTGTTACAAAATCATGAAATCTTGCACACCAGATGCACCAGTTTCCTCCTATCTGGATAAACACATGTTTGCCTGCAGATTTTGCCTCATTAACTGCTTTCCCGATTTCTTTTGCCGCATTTTCTTCAGGCTTATACAAGTTGAACTTCTTCATATCCTGTGCGCCAACATTCAATGAAATAAACAGGATCAACCCCAGTAAATATTTTTTCTGCCTCATCTTTTTTATTGTTTGTCAATCGTTACTACGCAGGCCACAGCTGTATTATTAGCAGCATCCGCTTTAAAATAGATGGTACCGTCACTCGTATTATTAAAGTTTGCCTGTCTTGTTACAATACTTTGAACAGCATTATTCAATTTATCCAGATAGGTAGCGCCGCTACTCTGATTAATGGCATCGTTCAAGCTATTATAATTGAGCTCTTGTTTGCTTACTACAATAGCTATCTGGTCGCTGTTGCCGATCTCATCTGCTTCAAATGATTGTGCATGAGGAAACAAACGGTATCCTGTAATGCCGCAATAAGGTGAGTGTTTTGAAACAGTTTCACCCGGCTTCAGGTAAGGAAATAGTACATAACTGCTGCCATCTGTTTCTTTCCCGAAAATATAGATGTAACATTCTGTAGCATTATCGATCGACATTTTAAAACGGGTACCCTTACGAATAGGCGACACAGTTTGAAATTGGTTATTTCCGCTTACCCTTAGTGAAATATTATTTCCCCCATCATTATTTACCAAACCAATTTTACATTCCAGTGGAATATTGGCCACATTACTTCTTTTAGGCAAGGGGTCAATGCCATAAGCTTCTCTTACATAATTTTTAAAATCACCATAGCGAACCCAGGCTACCCCATTATTTCCCCAGTCAGTTCCCCAACTGTTCATGATCTGGAAAGCTCCTCCGTATTTGCTGTCATCATAACCGATCACACACATGGCATGGCCACCCATACCCATTTGTGATGCATCAAGCCCCTGTGGCGTCCAGAGTTCTTTACCCATCATGTCCTGCATAAAGCTCTGCCCTACCATCATACCAATAGCAACCGGCGCTCCGCTGTTCAGGTGTTCTTTAATACCCCGAACGCTGATCTCATTTATATTATCACCATTGGTAATACGGGTAAATCCATGAATTACATTTTGTCTGCCCATCTGAACGTCAGAAGATGTGGGCATCCTTTCGCAATCCTGGTCGTTATAGGGATATTCACTCAAGGGAACCCCACCATTTCTTTGCATGGATTCCATTGCCCTTTGTATATAAGAGCCCTGGCAGCCTTCCAATCGTATCTGGTTATATAAATATGATGGGCTGAACCGGATACTATTAGGATCCTGACCGGTAGCAGCAGCTGTTAAGATCGTCTGCGCCCCATAAGCACAACTCCATGCCACACAACTGCCCTGCTCACCTTGGTTTAGCCTGGTAGGTGCATATTTTATTAAGGATACTGCTTCAGGGAGCGGATTTTTTCCGGCATCATCTTCGAGGCCCTCATATACTGAAGCCTTATCAAACTGGGCAGGATCAAAATTGTAGCCACTTTGTGAGAATAACTTTTGTACAGCAGCCGGTGTGCATACACCACTCCGGAAAAGAAAAAATGCACCGGCACCCAATATCAATAACAGAAATATCCCTTTCCCTTTAAACAGGTTGAACAACAAGGGGATCAAACTCATTAGTCCGCCCCCACCACCGGGTAAACCGGGCCTTCTGCTACCCCCGCCACCGTCATCATCATAGTTCTGATTGGGGGTGTTGGGGTCATCAGTCATTCGGATAGGCATAACGAAAAGTTTTAAAGTGTTAGGATAACTAAAAGTAGGAAGTTAAATCGAATTAGAGTATTATAACCCATTGATCATTTTTTTCTTTTCCCTGCAACGATTATGAAAAAGATTCGTCAAATTTGAAGCTTATATCTATTCTATTATGAGAGTATATTTCTTTTCAGTAATCTTTCTTTGCACACAGGCATTTAAAGCATATTCACAGGACTCTACATCAGCCCCGGCTATTCCTAAACTTGTTTTTGAACAAGGTAAAAAGTATGGGATAACGATGGACGTAAAAACAAAGGTTACACAACAGGCAATGGGCAGACCTGTTGATTTTGATGTGAATGCTACTGGTGTTCATCATTATGCTGTAACCAACGCAACAGAAGATAATACTACGCTGCATCATGAAGTGGACCAGATAATTTTCTCTTTTGATGGTATGGGGCAAAAAAGATCCTTTAATTCTGATTCCGAAAAGGATATGAAAGGAATGTTTGGAAGCACCATCAAACAATACAAAGAGAAAAAATATGATATGATCATTGATCCGACTGGCCAGGTAATGATGTCATTTCCGGAAAAAGTAGATATAAAAGAAGAGGACAGCCGCCTGGCCATTGTCACCAATATGCTCAAAGATGTATTAGATATTGTACAACCGCCAAAAAAAGGAACTGCCAGCTTTTTCAAAATACTACCGGCAAAAGAAATTGTAGTTGGTGATACCTGGAATGAAAGAACAAGCACCAGTGGAAACGTTACATTAACTACATATACTATCAGCGAGATCAGTGACACAGCTATTATTGTAGACTATGAAGGGAATTCATCTGTTAGCACAGAAGCCGAAATGATGGGGAATAAAGTGACCACTAATATGAAAAACACATTTACCGGGAAAATAACACTTGATCCATTAACAAGAATCATGAGAGAAAAGACAATGACGATGGATGGCAAAGGCGAAGCAGAAACTCCATTTGGTAAACAACCCGTTACATCTAAAGTAAACACTGTTATAAAACTATCCCCACCCCAGGAGTAAATATTGCATCAGGATAGAACGATCTGATTTCTCAGCAGATCATCAAAATTTTCCCTTTTACGGATCAAGGATGCTTTGCCATCTTTTACCAGAACTTCAGCAGGTTTGAATCTTGAATTATAATTAGAGGCCATTTCAAATCCATAGGCTCCGGCATTGTAAAATACCAGGTAATCATCTTCTCTTATTTCAGGCAGTTTTCTGTCTGAAGCAAATGTGTCCGTTTCGCAGATATACCCGGTAATAGTATATATTTTTTCTTCTCCACCCGGGTTAGAAATATTCTCTATATGATGATATGCGTCGTAAAACATAGGGCGGATCAGATGATTCAAACCACTGTCAACACCTGCAAAATTCACTGAATGTGTTTGTTTCAAAACGTTCACTTTTGTAATAAAATATCCAGCCTCACTAACTAAATATTTTCCTGGTTCAAACCAGATCTCATACTTTTTACCATTCACATAAAGATGCTCGTCTAAAAACGATTTTAATTTTTTTGCTATGGCCGAAACATCCGTTTCGTCATGATCAGGCTCATACGGCACTTTAAATCCACCACCAAGGTCTATTACTTCCAAACGATCAAAATGTGGCACCAGTTCCGCAAGCACTTTTACGCCTTGCACAAAAACATCAGCATCTTTTATATCACTCCCTGTATGTATGTGCAACGTTTTAATATAAATATTGTACTGATCTACGATAGTTTTTAATTCTTCGATCTGGTCAATTGGAATACCAAATTTGCTGCGTTCATGCCCGGTAGAAATTTTCAGATTACCCCCTGCAAGGATGTTAGGCCTTATACGAACTCCCACCGGATAATTTCCTCCAAACTTTTTTCCAAACTTTGCCAGGTTAGAAAGACTGTCAATGTTTACATGTACCCCAAGATTTACAGCTTCTTCAATTTCTTCAAAAGCAATACCATTTGATGTATAAAGAATTTTTTCTTTAGGCACTCCTGCCTGCAATGCCAGTTTTACTTCGTTAATACTACTGCAATCTATGCCCCCACCTAATGAATGCACATATTGAATAATATTCAGGTTCGTCAACGCTTTACATGCAAAAAAGAATTTAGCCGGCATCAATGAAAAAGCTGTTGTAAGCTTGTTATACTGCTCCCGGATCTTCTCAGCATGATATACATATAAAGGTGTTCCAAACTCCTTCGCTATATCCAATAATTGCCTGCTATCAAGCTTCTGTGACATAAATGCGAATATATGAACTAAAGGATTTCAATCGCAGCATCCCGCTCAAATACGATTCCTTATTTTCGTATAGTTTTAAACAACCCGTTTAAGCCCTCCCGGGCAATTCAAACTTCTGAATTATGAAATATTTGTTTACCATCTGCTTTCTTTTTACAGCTACGATCTCTTTCTCACAAAAAAAGAGCAAGAAAACCAGCACTGATCCATTTAGCGGACTTGACACTGCTTTTCAGCGGGTATTAAAAGATCAAAAAATTGCCGGGTTTGCAGTAGCTGTGGTAGAAAAGAACAAAGTCATTTACGCAAAAGGCTTTGGCTACAGGGATTATGAAAAGAAATTACCTGTTACCGCCAATACATTATTCGCTATTGGTTCCTGCACCAAGGCATTTACTGCCTCTCTTTTGGGTTTGCTTAATAAAGAAGATAAGATCGAGTTTAACAAACCAGTGCGTCAATACCTTCCCGAACTGGAGTTCTATAATAACGACATGAACAACCTGATAACAGTTAAGGATATGATGTGCCACCGTACAGGATTGCCCCGTCATGATTATTCATGGTATTTGTTTAAAACATCTTCAAGGGACAGTTTACTGCAAAGAATAAAATACCAGGAGCCCACGGCTGCTGTAAGGGAAACATGGCAATACAACAATTTTATGTTCCTTGCCCAGGGAATGATCGCTGAAAAGCTTACCGGTAAATCATGGGAAGACAACGTAAAAGAAAAAATTTTTGCGCCACTTGGAATGAACCGGTCAAATTTTTCAATCAAAGACATGGAGAAAAGCAATGATGCTTCACTCGGATATAGGATAAAAGATGATAGCATTATTAAGAAAACAAAGTACTATAATATTGATGCCATGGGACCGGCAGGAAGCATAAATAGCAGTGTAAATGAAATGGCTAATTGGGTGATCACATGGATCAATGGAGGCAAATTCAATGATAAGGAAATACTTCCTCCGGCTTACGTATCGGAAGCCATGAGCTCACAAATGGTTATCGGGCCAGGTCTTCCTGATAAAGAATTGCCCGATGCTTATCTGGCAAACTATGGTTATGGCTGGATGATCACTTCTTACCGGGGACATTACAGAGTAGAACATGGTGGCAATATTGATGGCTTTTCGGCCAGTACCAGTTTTTTCCCAAGTGATAGTATAGGTATTGTGGTGCTTACCAATCAAAATGGATCTCCCGTAACCGGAATTGTAAGAAATATGCTTGCTGACAGGTTATTGAAAGTTTCACCCATTGACTGGAATGGCAGAGCAAATGAGAGGACAGAAAAAGCAAAAAAGAGTGCTAAGGAAGCAGAGACATCAGTTATAAGTAACCAGGTAAAGGGAACAAATCCTTCTCATACAGCTAGTGAATATACAGGTATCTATTCCAATCCTGGCTATGGAACATTTGAAATAGAATTGAAAAATGATTCATTGATATTAGTAACGACAAATGGAAATGGATGGATGCGTCATTATCATTACGACGTATTTGAAGTACTCAATATAGATGATGAGGACGGAACAGTTGACACCAGTAATAAGGATAACCTGAAGATCCAGTTTCAAATGAATACAGCCGGAGAAATAACTTCAGTTAGCGTTCCACTACAACCTGGTTTAGACGATATAAAATTTACCCGTAAACCAAAAGCCAAAGAGATAACTGGTGACGAATTGAAGAAATTTGAAGGAGAATATGAGTTTGCTCCCGGACAAACTGCGAAATTCTATATTAAAGGAGATAAAACACTTTACGCTTTTATTGAAGGACAACCGGAATACGAGTTGGTTGCTACAGACAAAAATAAATTTGCTTTAAAAATCCTACAGGGGTATAGTGTTTTATTTGAAGAAAATGAAAATGGTGAGATCGTTTCGGCTAGTTTTATTCAGCCAAATGGGACATTTAAAGCCAAAAAAATAAAGTAATAATGGACATTGTTATTAGAGCCGCAGTAAAGGAAGATTGTCCTCGCCTTATGGAATTGGTCAATGAATTGGCTGTTTATGAAAAAGCGCCTGATGAGGTAACAGTTACACTAGAACATTTTATAGAAAGTGGTTTTGGCAAAAATCCGGTTTGGTGGGCTTTTGTAGCTGAAGAATCTTCTACTAGAAAAATTGAGGGTTTTGCACTTTATTATATTCGCTACTCTACATGGAAAGGCCAAAGAATGTACCTGGAAGATATATTGGTCTCGGAAGAAGCCAGGGGTAATGGTATTGGCAAAATGCTGATGGACCGGTTAATAGAAGAAGCTAAAGAAAAAAACTTTAAGGGTATTACCTGGCAGGTGCTTGACTGGAACGAACCAGCCATCAATTTTTATAAAAAATACAATGCCAGTTTTGACCCTGAGTGGGTGAACTGTTCTATTAATGTGTAGAAATTAATTTACTCCTGCTACCTGAACCGTCTTGTCAATTCTGCCAAACAGACCCTGCAAGACTTTACCCGGTCCCACTTCTGTAAAACGGTTGGCACCATCAGCAATCATGGCTTGTACACTTTGTGTCCATCTTACCGGTCCGGTTAACTGATGTATGAGATTCATCTTAATTTCATCCGGTCTTATTACCGCTTTTGCTACAATGTTCTGATAAACAGGACAAGCAGGTTGATAAAAGTTTGCTTTTTCTATCGCCTCTACCAGTTCCTCTTCTGCATGTATCATTAGCGGCGAATGAAAAGCACCATGAACGGGTATCATCAATGTTTTCCTGGCACCAGCTTCCTTTAGTAATTCACAGGCCTTTTCAACACCTTTTGCTGTTCCACTAATAACCAGTTGACCGGGACAGTTATAGTTTGCGGGTACCACCAATTCCTTAATGCCACTGCATATCTCTTCTACTTTTTCATCTTCCAGCCCTAATATAGCGGCCATAGATCCTGGTTCATTTTCACAGGCATGTTGCATGGCCTGTGCACGGGCAGCTACCAGTTTTAAACCGTCTTCAAAACTCAATACCCCATTTGCCACTAATGCTGAAAATTCTCCCAATGAGTGTCCTGCCACCATATCTGGTTTGGCTTCTTCTGTAGCAGAAGGATCAATACTTTTATAAGCAATTACAGAATGAAGGAAAATAGCAGGCTGTGTTACTTTGGTTTGCTTTAGATCTTCTTCCTTTCCATTAAACATCACATCAGAAATACGAAAACCAAGTATTTCATTTGCCTGTTCAAATAATTTTTTGGCAAAGGCGCTATTCTCATAATGTTCTTTACCCATTCCCGGAAATTGTGATCCCTGTCCGGGAAAAATGTAAGCATGTTTCATATATAGCAGTTAGTAAAACAAAAATGCCACAAAGGTTTTAAATCAAAAAATCTTTATGGCTGTATTATTATAATGTTGATAATCAGCTTAATCTTCCCGTTATGAGTTTCAAAAACTCACTCCGGGTCGAGTTTTTCTGAAACTCCCCATCGAAAGCGGAAGTGGTAGTAACCGAGTTTTGTTTTTGAACCCCACGCATCATCATACATAAATGTTGTGCTTCAATAACTACAGCTACTCCTTGTGGATTCAAAGTTTCTTTAATAGCATTCATGATCTGCACAGTAAGCCTTTCCTGTACCTGTAAACGACGGGCATACACATCCACTACTCTTGCCACTTTGCTCAAACCTGTAATCCATCCATTGGGAATATAGGCAACATGTGCTTTACCGATAAAAGGAAGCATGTGATGTTCACACATACTATATATCTCAATATCTTTTACGACGATCATTTCACTCACATCCTCATGAAATTTTGCAGAATTAAGAATAGCATGTGCATCCAGATTATATCCCTGTGTCAGGTATTGCATCGCTTTTGCAACCCTTTCAGGCGTTTTTAACAAACCTTCTCTTTCTGCATCTTCTCCTATTAAGCCAATAATGTTCTTGTAGCTTTTCATAAGCTCAGAAGTGGCTTTTTCATCATAGATCTCTTGTTTCTTGTATGCCATAATAAATTTTGAGGTTTATGCCGGATACTCGGCAAAATTCCTGGGTGTCTCATATAATCTGACCAACAAATCTTTCTCAGCATCTATATGCGGCCGTAACAAATCATATATCACCCTAACAATATTCTCCGCAGTAGGATTCAGGTTTTTAAACTCTTCTGTATCCAGGTTAAGATTTTTATGATCAAATCTTGAATGAACTTCTCTTTTAATAAGGTCGCTTAGCAACTTCATATCCATCACATACCCGGTTCTTTTATCAGGCACCCCGGTTACTTTTACTTCAAGTTCATAATTATGTCCATGATAATTTGGCCGGGCACATTTTCCAAATATTCTTTCATTCTCAGCAGCATCCCACCCAGGATTATACAGCCTGTGTGCTGCATTAAAATGTTCTTTACGATATACTGCAACCTTATCTCCCATACAAACGATTCTTACGATAAACAACTTTCTCTAAAGAAAGTTTATATGTACTCATTCTTCGCCATAGTATTCCACATAAATACGGGGCGTTTCATATAATTTAATACAATGTAGCTGAACAGCTTCGGGCAAATGTGGAAGCAACTGATTCCAAATGGCTATTGCCAGGTTTTCGGTACTGCACATTTTACCTTGCATAAATGAAACATCCAGGTTAAGGTTGCAGTGATCCAGTTTCTCAATAATGTGATCCTTGATAATATTACTGAGCCTTTTAACATCAAAAACAAAACCTGTATCCGGATCGGGCTGGCCTTTTACAGTAACAAGCAATTCATAATTATGGCCATGCCAGTTCTCATTGGCACATTTACCAAATACCTGCTCGTTTTTTTCATAACTCCACGCTGGATTATACAACTTGTGGGCAGCATTAAAATGCTCTGATCTTGTTAAGTAAACCATGCTTTACTTTTTTATCCCTCACAGCATTGGGCGGAGGGTAGTGATCCCGCTTTAAATTAGGTTGATAACGGGAGGCGCAAAGTTAACTGAAACTTTGTAGTTTACAGCTCTCATTTTTGATAATTTAAAAATGAATCCTCTAGCTATTCCCTTTATAACCTGATAATTATGAATTGTTTACTTACTGCCGCCACCGTAAAAGAGATCAGCCCCTTTTTAAATTATTACCGGGATACGGACAAGTTGCTACACATTGATATGAATATTGATGTACTGATAACAGGTGTGGGGCTTACGGCCAGTACTTATCATCTCACCAGGCAATTCAGCATCCGGCGACCAGACCTTGTCATTCAGGCTGGAGTAGCCGGCTGTTTTGATAAAAAGATTCCACTGGGGTCCGTTTTAGCTATTACAAAAGATACAATAGCCGACGAGAGTGTAGTAGAAATGGAAAAACTAAAGACCTTGTTTGATCTGAAAATAGTACCTCAAAATTCCGCCCCTTATACCAGAGGCTGGTTAGATAATCCCAATAAAGAATTAATAAAGAGGTCGAAACTAAAAAGGGCAAAGGGCATTTCAGTAAACCAGATCACAACCAATAAGAAAATAATAAAATTCTATACCGATCACTTTGATCCTGTTGCTGAATCTATGGAAGGAGCGGCTTTGCATTATGTTTGCCTCATGGAAAAAATCCCTTTTTTGCAGATAAGAAGTATTTCTAACTATATCGGGGAAAGAAACAAAGCAAAATGGGATATTAAAAACTCTATTTCCAACTTAAACAAAGAATTGATCAGGCTGCTGGAAGGATTATAAACATTTGCAATGAAACTAACACTCGGTTTTTCACCCTGTCCCAATGATACATTCATATTTGATGCGCTGGTAAATAAAAAAATTAATACCGGTGGAATCGAGTTTGATGTTGTACTGGAAGATGTGGAAACCCTGAATCAATGGGCAATGGAAGGCAAACTTGATATCACAAAATTGAGTTTCCCTGCTTTTTTTAACTCAATAGATCATTATGTTCTTTTAAACTCAGGGAGTGCTTTGGGAAAGGGGGTTGGTCCTTTATTAATAAAAAAAGGGGATACTCTTGTAGATAATATTGCAAGCCATTCCATTGCAATTCCCGGTATAAACACTACAGCTAACCTGCTTTTATCTTTTTCTTATCCAAAAGCGGATCAGAAAACACCTATGATCTTTTCTGCAATTGAAGACGCTGTATTAAATGGTGAAACAGATCTTGGCGTTATTATCCATGAAAACAGGTTTACTTATAAAGACAAAGGGCTGGCTAAGGTGGCTGACCTTGGTGAAAACTGGGAGAAGCAAATGAAGGTGCCCATTCCACTGGGCGGTATCGCCATCCAAAGAAAAATAGACACAGATAGTTCCAACAAAATAGATTTACTGATTCGCAATAGCATTGAATACGCATTTTCAGAGTATCCTAAAATAGCAAGCTATGTTAAACAACATTCGCAAACAATGAGTGAAGAAGTGATGCGCCAGCACATTGAATTATATGTAAATAACTACTCCCTTGATCTGGGTGAAACAGGTAAAAATGCGATAAAAACACTATATGATGCTTATAAAAGGCTCCATTCATATAATGATGCACCCCATTCACCGTCAATTTATTCCTTACATAAAATCTAATCCGTTCAACTGATCTTATTTGCTACCTTTCTTGACCCGATTCACAACTCACACACCATGAAAAAGACCGGCTGGCTTATCCTACTCTTGTTTTTTCTTCAGTATATGGGTATTACCCAAAAAACCTATCCTTCAAGATTAAAAGTGTTTATAGATTGCAGTAACACTTCATGTGATATGCAATTTATCCGTTCGGAA
>Ga0116152_10003449_pt1 | contig 12682 bp, 9 predicted proteins | sample AD_UKC119_MetaG_FD_89894 | JGI IMG/M metagenome (GOLD analysis project Ga0116152, IMG submission 89894) | Active sludge microbial communities of municipal wastewater-treating anaerobic digesters from Hong Kong - AD_UKC119_MetaG | ecosystem: Engineered > Bioreactor > Anaerobic > Digestate...
AAGCCCGCTGCTTGAAACCAACATCACCGGTGCAAAGGGCATCGTAGTCAACATAGAAGCGTCGCCTGACATCGGACTCGACGAGGTCGACGTCGCTACATCCCTCATCCAGAACGAGGCGCATCCTGACGCTACCTTCATCTTCGGTATGGTCAGCAACCCCGAGCTTGAAGACGAAATGAAGATCACCGTCATCGCCACAGGCTTTGATGTTGACAAGCGCAGCACCGAAATAAAGAGATACGCTTCTCCTTCAACCGCGAAGCCGACAGACACCGCCGCTCCTGCAAAGGACGCAGCCGCTCCGGCAAGAGGCGAACAGGATATCGACGCTATCATCCAGATGCTCAACAACAACAGAGGCAATTCATAACCCTTTTATACAATCGAAAAAAAGCGGAGGCTTGCCTCCGCTTTTGGATTGTTCGGAACAAAACACATGATGAATGAACAACCAAAAAATTGTTTACCTAAGCATCTGACTTTAAGAATATGTTCGGAAAAATCGGCTTGCGCTTGTCTTTTTACGGCTGCTTTTTAAAAAAAACACATTCTTACTTTTCGTGATTAACATTTATTCAACACATCAACGCGGTATCATAAGTCGAAATCAAGAGAGGAGGCGCGTGCTATGGCAAAGAACACCTTCAAGCGCACAGAGCGCAAATATATGCTCTCGCCGCAGCAGAACAGCGAAATGCTGAAGATCCTCTTTGAAAATATGGATCCGGACGATTACAGCGGCGCCGACGGCGGTTATAACGTATATAATATCTATTACGACAACGATAAAAACTCAGTAATACGTAATTCCGTTTCAAAGCCGCCCTACAAGGAAAAGCTCCGCGTCAGATCGTATGAGACACCCGACGAAAACAACAAAGTATACGTCGAAATAAAAAAGAAAATACAAGGCGTCGTCAGTAAACGCCGTGTAAGCATGACGCTTCGTCAGGTCGAACCGTTCCTCAAGGACGGCATTGTCCCGGAGGGGAAGAGTCCCGCGTCGCAGCAAATGATGAAGGAAATACTGTATTTTCAGAGTATATATCATTCAGTGCCTGCGCTGTATCTCTCATACGGCAGATATGCGTTCAAAGGAAAAGTCGACAGGAATTTCCGCGTCACCGTAGACCACGACATCGTGACGCGCCGTTATGACCTTCGGCTCGATAAGGGCTCGTATGGCGACAGCCTTATCGGCGATAATTGCCTGATGGAGGTCAAATTCGTCGGAACAATGCCGCTGTGGCTCGTGCAGGCGATCCGCCGGCTCGATATAAAAAAGGTCAGCTTCTCAAAGTACGGAACCGAATATGAGCAATACAGAAAAGCTCAGCTCGGCAGATAAAAAACATAAAGGAATACAGAGACAATGGATTGGAACAGCTTTTTTGAAACGATTCTCTCCACGGAAACGGAGGAATCTGCGGAATCACTCACGATGGGAAATCTTTTTCTCGTCATCGGCATATCTTTTCTGTGCGGAATAATCATAGCCGGCGGCTATATGCTTTGCCGCAGAAAAGAAGGCTATCAGACCTCCTTCATACTTACTATCCTCGTAATGCCCGTTCTCACGAGCATGGTCATATTCTTCGTCGGCAATAAGATCGCACGTGCGTTCTCCATCGCCGGTATCTTCTCGATCGTCCGCTTCAGAAGTATGCAGACCAATCCGAGAGACATCGCCTACATCTTCTTTTCCGTCTGTACCGGACTCATCTGCGGACTCGGCTATGTTGCTTACGCTGTCGTCGTTGCCGTTGTGCTGTCGGTCGTCATGTTCCTGATTTCCCTCATCAACTTCGGCGAGCCGAAAAAGAAGTCTATGGAACTGAAGATCAGCGTCCCCGAAGAGCTGAACTTCGACAATGTATTCGACGATATAATCAAAAAATATACCCTCAGCTATAAGCTCGCAAGAATAAAAACGAGCGACTACGGTTCGCTCTATGTGCTCTCGTATTACGTCGTCATGAGCGCCGACGCCGACACACGCGCCTTGATCGACGAGCTGCGTGTCAAAAACGGAAATATGGACATCGCTCTCACCGTCAACTGCCCAGAACGCGAAGCTGTCAATCTGTAAATTATTCAAAATCATCGAACCGCTGCGATCGTAGCGGTTCTTTTTTACGCAGCATTTGTGCAGAATCAACAAAAACAAAGTGTAATCGATTGGAAAAAAGGCAGTCTGCAATGTGTATATGGTAATAATGCACAATAATAACGCTGAAAGGAAAAAATCAGCAAATGTCTTGACAAAGAATGTAATGTAGCGTATGTTACATATGAGAGGAAAAGTAATTAATAATCAATAAAGAAAGGAATAGGAAAATGAAAAAACGCTTGTTAATCTCGCAAGAAAAATGTTTTATTGACAATTATTATTGCCTCGTTTCTTTTTGCCGTTATCCCTACTTATGCATATCAACTGACATCGGATGAAACATGTGAAACAGAAGTAAATAATAACATGAAGTCATTTCCCGAAAACCTGAATTATAATCTTACAGATGAAGAAATACCTGAAGTTTTAAACGGAATAATTAAGGATACTTCTAACCATATTTCTCGTTTATATGAGCTAGAAGACTTATCTACAGTTGTTTATCAAAATATTGATGGTACTATGACTATGTATATGTTTGATGAACCTATAAAGTATGTGGATTCAAACAATCAATATAAAGACAAGACAACAAAATTAGTTCAAACGGAAAATGGATACGCTCTTAAACAAAATAGTGCAATTTATTCATATAATGTGTCGCATAGCAGATATATTATATCTGTAAACTAAAAAATTAATTTTGAAGGGACAAAAACTATGAAAAAAACGTGTTAATCACCCTGGTTCTCGTGCTTCTCGTTTTCGTGCTTGTTTTGGCTTCGTGTCAGCAAAACGGCGAGAACTCCGCGGCAGCTTCTCAGCAGACCGCCGGAGAAAGCAACGCTCAAGCTTCATCAGATAACGTATCTTCTGATGAATCGGTACCATCGGGAGATGAAAGCGAAACGCCCGATGCCGATTATCCCGAGCTTTCATACGGTTCCAATCTCAACGGCGCCTTTGGAGGCGGAACGAGCTCATACGCCGAAGGACAAAAGCTCTATCCCGATTGCCTTGACGCAAAAGACCTTTCACCCGAAACGCTTATTTTCCTGCTCAATTCTTATCCTATCGGAGACGGCGGTGCGGAATACGAATTGACCGACGCCCTTCTTGACAAGCAAATGGCTTTATGCCGCACTTTCATCGAGTCGTTTGACACCGACACCTCGCTTGAGATCGTAATCGATGAAGATGACGAACTCAAACGTGCCCTATGTGCCTACAAGGACATTACAGTCCGCGCCGACGCTCAAGGTCTGAGTGTTCTTTTCGGGGACGAAGGCTTCGAATGCAGTGATGCCGTCACATGCGACAATGTGCTTGACTTGGAAATACCCTACCTTGATGAGCTTTTCGATTATTACAGCATAGATAGATCGACCGCTGTCGTTCTTGATGTTACCGGTGCGTATGGTTGGTTTATCTATGTGTTCGCTCAGGGCAGCGATACCGTCGCGTCCGCGCTTTCAAGAGCTTTCATAAGCGTCTATTGCTATGTTGACTCGGACGGCAAGGTGTTGTTTGTCGGCGGCTCGGATATATCCGGCTTCGATTCATTCACCGCTGCTGCTATTTCGTACGATGATGCTTTGAAGCTTGTTAAAGACGGTACCTACTATCGCGATGCTTATGACATGAGAGAGCTAGGAACAGTGACTGACGACATGATCAAGGGCTGCTGCCTGATCTACACTACTATGCTTGACAGCGATTATTACATCCCGTGCTATTGTTTTTCGGTCGTCTGCGGCGACGAAGGAACAGTTAACTGCGTGGTCCCTGCCATCAACGAGAGCGATGCAAAATCAGCGCTCGCCAAATAGGTTTTGGCAAATACGTACGTCGATAAGCTTCTGTTTGACCTTGCAAAAGATCGCGGCGATTATCTTGATATGCTCGTTCATTCAGATGAGCAGAAAGCTCTGGAACTGGCAGGAAAGATGACTGTTGATGAGCTTAAAGCGAAGCTTGGTCAGCCCGACGAGGGTTTGGAAGCCAGCTCTTTGTTTATACCGTATGTTTATTATGCGGGCAACAGAACGCTTCTTGTCTACTCCTCCATCGACGGTATCTACAGGGCACTCGTATACGACGGAGTGTGTGATATGAGAGGTGAAACAGCGGACGGCAGCGCTGCAAAAATCGTCTATGTCGTCGAACTTGCATCCGAATAACACTATCGTTCAACTATATCACAGACGCGGCGCCGCCGCGTCTGTTTTTTTGGCACACAGCGGAAAAAATGTGAATATCATATTGAAAAGCGAAAGGATTTGTGATAATATCTTTTAAGTATAACTAATATTGAAAGGAACCGATATTATGCCTGATATGCTCGTTAAGCTCTATGAGCTCAAAGACAACAGTTCACTTTATAAAAAACTTGAAGACAACGGCATTCGGATATTCAGACCCATGACCCCGAACAGAGGTAAGGTCAACGCCTTCATCAAAGACAATTTCGGTGACGGCTGGATGAATGAAAACGAAACCGCGTTTGCGCGTTCTCCCGTGAGCTGTTTTATCGCGTATGATACAAACCTGAAAAAGATCGTCGGCTTTGCCGCGTACAACGTGACCGCAAAAGGATTTTTCGGGCCTACCGGCGTCGATGAAAAACAGCGTAAGCGCGGTATAGGCGGAGCGCTCCTGCTTAAATGCCTTGAAGCAATGCGCGAAGAGGGGTACGGATACGCCATCATAGGCAGTGCCGGACCCGTCGAATACTACAAAAAATGCTGCGGTGCGATCGTCATAGAAGACAGCGTCCCCGGTATATACAAAGACCTCATATAAAACACGTACCGAAAGGAATAAGAATTATTATGCAGAAACTGCGCGCCGGAATAATCGGCGCTACGGGGATGGTGGGGCAGCGCTTCATTACCCTGCTTGAAAACCATCCCATGTTCACCCCGACCGTCTTTGCCGCGAGCCCGCGCAACGCAGGCAGAAAATATTCGGAAGCCGTCGAAGGCCGCTGGAAGCTTGATACGCCTATCCCCGAATACGCGCTGGATATGATAATGTGCGACGCCGCCGATGTCGAAAAGGTCAGCTCAATGTGCGACTTCGTGTTTTGCGCCGTCGATATGAAAAAGGACGAGATACGCGCTCTTGAAGAGGCGTATGCCGCCTACGGTACTCCCGTCGTCTCCAACAACAGCGCCAACAGATGGACGCCCGACGTCCCTATGGTCATACCGGAAATCAATCCCTCTCACCTTGAAGTGATAAAATATCAGCGCGAGCGTCTCGGTACGAAACGCGGCTTTATCGCCGTCAAACCGAACTGCTCGATACAAAGCTATGTTCCCGCGCTCACTCCGCTTCTGCGCTTCGGTGTTGAAAAGGTCGCCGTCTGTACCTATCAGGCGATAAGCGGCGCAGGGAAGACCTTTCGCGAAATGCCTGAGATAATCGACAATGTAATACCCTATATCGGCGGCGAGGAAGAAAAGAGCGAGCGTGAACCGCTGCGCATATGGGGCAGCGTCAAGGACGGTACGATCATTGCGCGCAGCGACATCACCATAACGGCGCAGTGCATCCGCGTCCCCGTCAGCAACGGCCATCTTGCCGCGACGTTCGTGAAATTCGGCGATAATAAGCCTTCAAAAGAAGAAATAATCAACATATGGAAATCATCCGGCGGCGTCGACCTTCCGAGTGCGCCGAAGCATTTTCTGCACTATTTTGAAGAAGACAACAGACCGCAGACGAAGCTTGACCGCGATCTTGAACACGGCATGGCAATATCGCTCGGACGCCTCAGGGAAGACACGATCTTCGATTATAAATTCGTCGGACTCTCGCACAATACGCTGCGCGGAGCAGCCGGCGGCGCTGTGCTTATAGCTGAGCTTCTCACGAAGGAAGGCTATATCACGCAGAGATAGGTGATAAAGTGAGTAAATTCTGGAAGGCTGCGATCGCGGTGCTGCTGGCTCTGCTATTCATTTTGCCGACGGTCATAGGTATAATAGCGCTTTTACAGTAGAAAGGACGGTGCCGCGATGGAACGGTATAAGGTAATTGCTCTCAAGGTCGGATTTCTCGAAACGAACTGCTATATCGTCCGTGATACCGAAAGCGGATGCTGCTGTGTTATTGATCCGGGCGCCGACGCCGCGCTGATAAAAAGCACGATGCGCGAGCTTGACACAAAATGCACGCTCATATTGCTCACTCACGGCCACTTTGACCATATCCTCGCTCTTGAGGATATGCGAACGACGCGTGCCGTCGTGGCGATCCACGCGAGCGATGCGCACTGCCTGACCGAACGCGACAGCTTTTCCCCGATGCTTCCGTACGATCCGCGCCCGTTCAGCTCGGCTGACGTGCTTCTTAAACGCGAGGGAACATACGAGCTCGGAGGATTCACCTTCAGAATAACGCATACGCCCGGCCATACGGCGGGCTCGGTATGCTATATCTTTGACGACATGCTTTTTACGGGCGATACGCTTTTTTGTTCCGGTATAGGGAGAACCGATTTTCCCGGTTCAAGCGCGGAGCAGATGAACGCGTCGCTGAAAAAGCTGTATCATATGCCCGGTGATTATGTCGTATATCCCGGACACGGAGAAAAAACACTTTTGAGCGACGAACGCGACTCGAATCCTTATATGGCGTTCATTCGCAGGGAGAGCCGACAATGAAAATATCCGAAGTAGACATAAACTGTGTCTCCGGCGAAGCCGACAGCAGCGGAATGGTCTTTTACGACTGCCGCACGGCGCCCTTTGAACTGACCGGACTCGCTGTACGCAAAGACGGAAAGTTCTCGCGCTTCGATGATGAGCTTGAAAAACAGGCGCGTGATGAGCTTGTTTGGCTTGCATCTCATACGTCCGGCGCAATGGTGCGCTTTCGCACGTCGGGCAGCCGCATATCACTTCGCGTGAAGCTCCCCGGAGTGTTCATGATGTATCATATGCCACTCACCGGCAGCTCAGGCTTCGATATCTATAACGGCGACCGCTTTCAGGGGCTCGCAGCGCCGAGCGCACTGACGGAAACCGAATACGAACGCACTGCAGACCTTACATTTCCTGCCGACAGTGACGGAATGCACGACATCACGATAGGTTTTCCGCTTTACAATAGCGTCACATCGCTTGAAATAGGACTTGAAAAGGACAGAATACTCGAAAAGCCGAAGAAACATAAGCACGGCAAGGTCGTATTTTACGGCTCGTCGATAACACAGGGCGGTGTCGCCTCGCGACCGGGCTGTAATTATGCCAACATACTCGCGCGGCAGCTCGATTTTGAGCTCGTGAACCTCGGATTTTCCGGCAACGCATTCGGCGATTCATACATAGCCGACTATATCGCCTCGATGCCGATGGCTGCGTTCGTGATGGATTACGATTTTAATGCGCGTTCGCTCGAAGAGCTTGAAAATACGCATCTTCCGATGTACCGCGCTGTCAGAGAAAAACAACCCGGTGTTCCGATAATATTCATGACAAACCCGGTGGTCAACGTATATATATCTGAGCAAACGAATGCAAAACGCGCCGAGATAATCATGCGTACATATCAGACGGCGCTCGACAGCGGCGACAGACATGTCGCGTTCATCGACGGCCATAAGCTGCTTGGCACTGATGAAAGAGACAGCTGCACGACCGACCGGCTTCATCCGAACGACCTCGGCTTCATGCGCATGGCGCAGACCGTTTACCCGTATCTTTCCGAATGCTCGGATGAAAAAAGAATAAAAACCCTGCCTTTGCCCGATAATAGAGATATGAAGGGCAGGGGCAATTTTTATGTCTGAAAGTATAAAAAAGCTGAAAAAATCCGTCGTGAATATGCTCGAACGCGGTGATAACGAGCTTGCCGGTGAAAACTGTTATATTGTCACCGACAGGCTTTCGCTCGTGTGGCACAGCAGAGCGCAGCTTGAAAAATGCGAGCTTATGCGTTCGGCGACGCGCGAGTACGTAGCGCGATACGGATTCGATTTCGAGCGCGAAAAAATTATTAATGAATACGGGCATTACAGCGGTATGCTCGGCTCAGACGAGCTTGCGCTGCTTGAATGCTGTATAAGCGAACAGGCGCTTTGGTCACTTGTCAACGGCAGCGATGTACACGGGGCGATCAAAGCAATGCACTACAGCGCAAAAACGGATTTTTCGTTTTTTGTCCGTGAGATGTTCGCTCCCGAGGCACTGCTCGAAACGACACAGCTGTACTGCAGGATGGACGCGCGTACCAAAAGTCTTATAAGGGATCGCATATCCGAAAAAGCGAAAAAGACCGGGATGAGCGTATATGATACGGCTGCCGATATCATAAAGCGAAGGGGCTTGTCGTCATACGGTATATGCAGCGAGCTGTTTTGCAAAAAACGCTTCCCGTGGTATTTCATCCTGGCGTTCGCCGCTTTTCTCGTTCTTGCCGTGCTGTCACTCTTATATACACACTATGCCGCATTTTTGACCTTGATACCGCTTCTTGCGCTCTCCTTCCGGCTTTCGGCGAGTGCTTTGTCATCGTTCCTTTCGCCGCCCCCCGTGCTTAGAATGGAGGATGAGTACGCCGAAAAAATAAACACGCTCGTTTGCATAACGACGCTCCTGACGGGTAACGACGGCGAGACATTTCATTCGCTTGAAAAGTATTATTGCGCAAACAGAAACTGCAACTGCGTTTTTGCCGTGTTAGCTGACCTGCCGCCGTGCAGATTTGTCGATTCTCCTACCGATGAAGCGATTGTCGCGTCAGCGCGCAACGAGATAGAACGGCTCAACAAACGCTACGGCGCGTTTGCGCTGTTTATACGCAGACGTACGCGTGCTGAAGACAATGTGTATTCGGGCAGAGAACGCAAGCGCGGCGCAGTGGAAGATCTCGTTTTGTTTATGAAACGGGGTGAGAACGCCTTTTTCGTCGCTGACGGCGACATGGAGCGCGTGAAGAATGCGTCATTCATCCTCACTCTCGACAGTGACACACGCCTTACCACGGGCAGTGTAGCGAAGATACTCACTGCCGCTTCTCATCCGTATTACGCTGCGCAAATTGAAAACGGCGTTCTCGTGAAGGGCTTCGGCGCGTTCCAGCCGCGCATGGCGTCTTCGATGGAAAGTGCATCGAAGAGCGCTTTTGCCGAGCTGTGTGCAGGCAGCGGCGGACTTGACGTCTACGAAAGCGCTGCGTTTTCCGTGTTCGAAGCGACCTTCGGAGAGGGCGTATTCTGTGGAAAGGGACTTATCAACGTCGATGCATACGACGCTCTCGTGACCGGTGCGCTTCCCGAAAAGCAGGTGTTGAGCCACGATATACCGGAGGGCGCCCTGCTGCACACGTTTTTCCTGTCAGATACCGTCCTTACGGATTCCACACCGCGAACCGTTCTTTCATTTTTCAGGCGTGCAGAGCGCTGGGCGCGCGGGGATATACAGAATCTTTTCCTTTTCGGAAAAATCACTTCTCCGTGCGGACGCTGGGCAATAATAGAAAATGCGCTCAGAGTGATCGCTCCGGTGTTCTCTCTTTTTACAATAGCACTTTGCGCCGTGCTGTACGGCATAGGCAAAATAAGCTCAGGGTACGCCGGGCTTGTGTACCTTTTTGCCGTAATGCCGATATTACTGCCGCCGTTAGTCACGCTTCTTGCTTCACCGTCGCGTATATATATGATAGCATTCCGCCGAAGCTTTGCGCACGTCATGTACAGCGCCGCGCTTGATTTTTCACGCGTCGTATATGAGCTCATCTCGTTCCCGATGAATGCGTTTGTCAGCGCGTCCGCTTCTGTAAAAGCGCTTTGGCGTATGACGGTAAGCAGAAAAAAACTGCTTGAATGGGTCACCGCATCACAGTATGAACGCGCCGCGGGCGATACACTCGGAGTGTATATCTGCGGTATGCTCGCCCCGGCAGTTTTCGGCACGCTGATGTTTTTCATAACTCCCGGAGGCATATACCGCCTTTCAGGCGCGCTTTTTTTCTTGTTTCCCATATTTGCCTGCATAATATCAAAGAAGAAAAAGAAGCAGAAGAGAAAGCCCGACATAGCTGCTTTCCGTCCGCAAGCCGAACGAATATATGCGTTTTTTGCCAATTACGTCACACAAAAGACGAATTACCTGCCGCCGGATAACGTGAGCATAGCGCCTGTGAAATGCGTAGCGATGCGAACATCACCGACGAATATCGGTATGTACCTGCTCGCTCTCGCCGCGGCTGCCGATTTTGGATTGATCGACGAAAAAGAGCTTGCCGCAAGCGTTGGAAACACGTTCGATACGCTTGACAAGCTCAAACGCTGGAACGGCCATTTTTATAATTGGTACGACATTTCGAGCATGTCTGTCATCGGCGGCGAGTACGTTTCGTTCGTCGATTCCGGAAATTTTGTCTGTTCGCTCATCGCTCTTGCCGGTGCGCTGAAGACATATGGACAAAACGAACTGTCAGAAAGAGCAAAAAACCTTGCACAATGCAACTTCTCTGTGTTTTATGATAAAGACCGTTCACTTTTTGCGCTCGGCTGCGACGGCGCGACGGGCAAGCGCTCTGAAATATGCTACGATCTGTATATGAGTGAAGCGCGCAGCGCCAGCTATGTCGCCGTGGCTAACTGTGAGGTGCCGGCAGCTCACTGGAACAGCCTTGCACGCACGCTTCTGTGCGACGACGGTTATATCGGTATGGCGTCGTGGACGGGAACGGCGTTTGAATATTTTATGCCGTGCCTTTTTCTGCCTGTTCCGGAGAATTCATTTCTCTCCGAGGCGCTCTCGTTTGCCTATTATCAGATGCGCAAGCATCCCGCAAAGCGCGGCGGTATATGGGGCATATCGGAGTGCGCGTTCTACGCATTTGACTCTGCAATGAACTATCAGTACCGCGCGTTCGGCATCGGAGCACTTGGGCTCAAGCACTATACCTTTGACGAGCCCGTCGTATCGCCTTATTCGACTTATCTGATGATGTCATATTCGCAAAACGCCGCAAAACGCAATTTCGATAAATACCGAAAGCTCGGAATGTACGGTAAATACGGTTTTTACGAATCGTATGATTTCTCGTTGCGACGCAGCCTGAACGGAACTCCGGTCAAGTGTTATATGGCACACCATATGGGTATGTCGCTCGCAGCGCTCGCCAACTTTTGCTTCGATGATGTTTTCGTTCGCCGGTTCATGAATGACATACGTATGGAAAGTGCGCGTGAGCTTCTTGAAGAACGAATACCTGAGCCGAATATTTTTCGCGACATCACGCCGCGTGATAAAGAAGAAAGGCGCGTGATATCGGGCAGGAGCGCGGCAGGCAAAACACCTGACCCAAACGAGCCGGAGTGTGCGCTCCTGACGAACGGAAGCGTGACGGCGGTAATGAGTGATTCGGGGCATATTCGCATGCAGGGCGGAAAAACAATGTTCAATGCCGCGTTGTTCAGACGCGGTGATGTCTCATGTACGATGAAATTAAGCTGCAATGGGGAATGCATCACACAAAAAGCATCAACATTTGAAATATCCGATGACAGAGTGACATATGTGAAGGCGTTAAAAAATAATTGTTGCCGTGTGAGCTTATACCTTACCGGAAACTGCTGCGTTGCCGAAGCGTTTTCAGCAAAACAAAAAAGCTTTTCGCTCGATTTCATCCCCGTTTTCGATCAGGAACATGCGTATCTTTCTCATCCTGCGTTTTCAATGCTTTTTTTGTCGTTCTGGTTTGAAAAAGAAAGCGGTATATTGTTTATAAAACGATCGTTTCGCGACGGAGGAGAGGTGTGGGGTGCCGTTGCATGCGGTACGGATGCATATGCTTCCCATTATGTTGATCGGGATAAAACGGAGCGCATGGACAAACGTCATTATGCGGCACTCCCTATGGTGCACATGAACTCTAAAAGTGTAATTTCTTGCCGCTTTTTCATTACGTGTGCAGAAACGCGCGATGAAGCGAGAAACAATATTCAATGCGCACGGGAAAGTACGGCAGAAAACCCGTCGGCGCCTTGCACCGGCGGAAATCTGCTCAGAGAACTGTTCTTTGAAAATCTGAAGAAAACGGAAAGCTGTTTTCCTGTAAACCAGCTCTGGCGTTTTTCTGTCAGCGGCGACCGACCGCTGCTATTCTTGAAAAATCCTTCTTATGAAAAGCTTGTACAAACTCTGCTGTTTTTCCGAACGCTCGCCATTGCCTCAGTCCGTATAGAAATGTTGATTTTGGTCGTCGAAGCGGACAGCTATGGTTGCGAGAATGATCGTACAGTGAAAAAGGCGTTGCACGAATGTGCCTGCGAGGGCTTTCTCGGAAGGCGAGACGGAATATATGTATGCAATGATATGTCGCTTGCGGAGGAGGATTTTTGCGCGGCGTTCTGTTTCAACGGTAATGAACACCAAATCCGGAGCCAAATCCTAATAATACCGCATGAAGACATCGTTACAGCTGTCGCAAACGGCGCTGTAAATGCGGAAGACGAGCTCTTTGACGTATATGGCGGTACGTTTGGAAACAAAAGCTATACTGTACGAAAGGCGCAGACTAACGCTCCGGTGCTCAGCTGGGTGATTTCCG
>Ga0116152_10003450_pt1 | contig 12677 bp, 9 predicted proteins | sample AD_UKC119_MetaG_FD_89894 | JGI IMG/M metagenome (GOLD analysis project Ga0116152, IMG submission 89894) | Active sludge microbial communities of municipal wastewater-treating anaerobic digesters from Hong Kong - AD_UKC119_MetaG | ecosystem: Engineered > Bioreactor > Anaerobic > Digestate...
CCTTCCTCTTCCAGTCGATCTCCCAGCCGTACTTCGACTCCAGCTCCTTCATCATATCCTCCTTCCACTTGAGGGGGAGGTCTGAGGCGTGCCGGACGTAGATCGGCCAGTCTGGAGGCATGCACCCGAAGTACTTCATGCAGATGTCGCAGTAGTGGGTCAGCTTGATCATCCTGCCCTGGCTGTTGTCGCTGGGCCTGAAGCAGAGCTTCGCCATCATCATCATAGCCTCTTCCTTCGTCTCGGCGACGTAGAGGAGGTGCTCCGGAGCGGGCTCGCAGTAGACCTTCGAGCCGTCTCGGGCGTCGATGATCTCCCAGTCCTCCTTCTTGTCGGTCCTGCCGAGGAATGCCCGGCGGTACATGACGCTGTGGGGCTGGACGACTGCGGGAACGCCAAGCCTGTTGAACCCGGTGGCGATGGAGGCTGCCTTCTGAGACATGGCACCCCAGGCGACGCCGCATGCGCCCACCTTGGAGAGGATGTAGTCGGCGATGTCGTCGTAGTTCGCCCTTTCGTTCCTCCCGGCGAATATGGTGGCGACTTTGATGGCAGCGCCGTGGATGTGAGCGTTGGATACGCAGCTTCCTATGTTGCAGATGTTTCTGCCGTCGAAGCCTCCTGGGAACTGCTCCCAGATCGTCTTGCCGTCCTCGTCGGTGTAGAGGGACATGTCCATCGCCATGCAGCCGGTGGTGGTGACGATGAAGCCCCTGTCAACGAACTCGCGGGCGATGTCGTAGCACTCTTTGGTGCCGTTCGGGTAGTTTGCACATCCGATGATGGCGATGACCCCGGGGATCGTTCCGAGAACCAGGGGTGCGCCGACGCGCCTGATCTCCGTGTCCTTGACGGGACCTCTGCCGGCCCTCATCTTGAACTTCTGGTTTTTGATGTACTCCTGGTTGGCGTAGGCGTAGAGGCTGAGGATCGGTATGTTCTGGGGACATGCCTGCTCGCATCTCCGGCAGCCGACGCAGATCTCGTAGGTCGTGCTGAGAGGCTCGAGGTTGCCCTTTGCTGCCTCCTGGACGACGTCGCCTATCTTGATGTGGGGGGGACAGACGAACTGGCAGGTGTGGCAGTAGGTACAGGACTCGGCGTACTTCTTGAACTCCTCCTCAGTGATGAAGGCCTTCGCCCTCTCATCGGCCCGCTTCGGCTTGACGGCGATGGCGGTCCGCACGCCGACCTCTCCGGCCTTGACCGGGTCGATGATGGCGACGCCCGGAATCCTGAAGTTCACCAGATCGTCGACGATCTCGTCTACGGGATCGTTCGTCCTGTCGGGGAGGCCGAGCATGATCTTCTCATTGGTGGCGATCAGGGGCACCTTCTTTGCTGAACACTCCTGGAGGGCGTTGGTGTAGACGCACTGTTCATCGACCATGACGCAGTCCATTACGTCGGCCTCGACCATCTTCCTCCACCAGCCCATGGCTCCAGCGATCTTGGCCTTCGTCCCGACCATCCTGTATCTATCGTTGATTATTTCAGGATAACCTAGACCTTCGCCGATCCTGGTGTTGTCGATGGCCGTGCAGCATACGCCTCCGATGTCCACCTTCTCCCAGAGCTTGTTGTCCTCAGCGTAGAACATCGCCTCTGCGGAGCCCGCCAGGTTGTGACCGTAGGTGATCAGGATCGCCTTGTTCTTGTCGAGGGTTCCCATCCCGCACTCGACGAGGGGAGCGTCCTCATCGCCCCGGGGCATGTCGTAGGCGATGATCTGGATCATGTCCGAGACCTCTTTGCCGAGGGAGTCGAGCATCCCGGCGTGGAGGGCCTTCGACTCGAAGTCCCTGTAGTTTCCTTCCTGGCCGGTGTGGGTGCAGGCCAGAAGCTGGGCGACCTCTTCTTCGACGTAGCTGAGGACGGGCCCGAACTCCTTCAGGGTCTTGGGCTTGGTTCCGGTGATCGTCCTGGTGAGGGGCGCGTCCACCAGAATCTCGTCGCCCATCTTGAAGGGAAGATCCCCGAACTTTTCCAGGGTCCAGTGGTAGAGATGTCGGCCGTGAGCGCAGTGAGCTGTGCAGCCCATGAGGACCGCCAGAAGGACGATCCTGCCCTGCTGAGCTGCCTGGTCAAGGCCGCAGGCACCTCTCGACCGCGTTAGGTCACAAGGGCCGTAGGTACAGAGGGTGCACCGATCACAGATCGGCGAGTAAAATACCCTGTACCTGTTTATGAGCTTGAAGTCCCAGTCTCTAAGCGTGGCGATGCTCGGGAAGGGGAACGGACCCATCGGTTGGTCCCACTCCTCCACCTCCTTCACTACCGCGCCGATGTTGATCTGGACATTCTGCATGTCCTCAACGGAAAAGCTGCCTTCCATCTTATCCATCTTCTCACCTCTTAATGACAAATATCCGCGCGCTATAGTGGGTTGATTGCTTGATATAAACCTTGTGGGTTCTTTGTCAAGCATATGCGAGATTATATTCTCAATTAAATCCACTTAAATGGGTTTACATATCGTTGAAAGTCCAAAATAATACGAATCATTTTACAAAATATAGACTCTTTTTTTGCCATAAACAGATGATAAAAGATGCTATTTGAATTAAATATTTTACAAAAAAGCACAGCATTTTCTTTACGATTCGATGATAATTAAGTGAGGATTTTTGGCAAATATTTTACAAAAAGGGTTGACCCCTCGATAGGTGGCGAAGATCCTAAAGGCCAGCCTAAAAACCAAAAGGTAAAAGCAAACGGCCAGGATAGGTCTTTGTGATGGCGACTTCCGACGATCAGATAACATCCGATCAGATCAGCAGGTCCAGAGCTCCTCTCAATGTCTTCACCGGAATCTGGCCGGGGGCCGTCGGGATTCCTATGTAGCCGTAGGTGAGGACCGAGCCGTATATCGGGGCCACCGCTCGGAGATGTCTGCCCAAATCTCCCATCCCCAAAATAGAGGTGGGGGCCGTAGTATCCAGGAGGAGCCTAAGAAGACCGAGGCAGTCCTCCAGGGTGGCTGGGGTCACGGCGAGCTTGGCGATATCGGCTCCGGCCTCGAACATCTCCGCCAATATCGACCTTGTGGCATTGATGGAAGGCATACCTTGGAAGTCGTGGTAAGAGATTATCACTGGCCGCTCCACCATCTCCAGGAGGCGGTCGCGCCCCTCGGCCAATAGCTCCACGTCCACCAGGTCCGCCCAGGCCGAGGCCTCCGCCAGGATCGCGATTCTATCGTCCTCCCCGCCCTGAAACCCGCCCCCCTCCGTCGTCAGTCTGTTGGTGGCGATGATGGGCAGACTGGTCGCCTCCCGCACTCCTCTTATGACCTTTATCGGGTCGCCGGGGAGGAGGTCGAGCCTCACCTCCACCAGGTCGGCTCCGAGCCGCTCTGCAAGGGGCGCATTCGTCTCCGCCTCCTCGCCGCTCAGGACTGCCACGATCGCCGGGGCTTCTATCTCCAGGCCTTTGAGGGCGAGCTTTCTTTTGCCGAGCTTCTGCTTCTTTTCGTTCATCTTCTGGTGCCACCCTTCCTTCTCTCTTTATCCCGCTCCCTATATCCCGCTCCCTAGCTTCTCGTCGCTCTCAAAAGGCTCATCTCTCGAGGATGGATTCCTCGATCTTCATTCCGAAGTGGCGGGCCTTCCCCTCGAAGTGGACCAGAACTTTGTCACCCACCTCGAGGTCAGTCACCGACTTTGGATTGCCGTCCTCGCCCACCAGCTTTATCGTCTCGGCGTTCTGGAGGAGGGTGCTGATGATCTCGCCGTCCACCTCGGCCTCGATCAGCATCAGGGGCCGTTTCTCGATCTTCACCCTGCCGACGACGGCGGTCTTCGTCCCCCCCTCCTTATCGACGATCGTCACCTCGTCTCCGGCCTTCAGCTCCGAGAGGTACCGGGTCTTCTCGCCGACTTTGACGTAGGCGTGGACGGCTCCAGCGTTCACCCGGAAGGGGCGGGCGGCGACGTAAGAGCTCTCCTCGGACTCGCTGTGGACGAGGAAGGCGGCTTTCGACTGGGAGCCGACGAGCATCCCCTCTCCCGGCCGCATCATGGTGCAGGTGTCGACGCAGACCCTGTCCCCCATTCCGACGGGCCTGACCGCGGTCACCATGGCGGAGACCAGATCGAGCCTCGCCATCCCCGCCTTCTCCGCCAGCTTCTGGACCCTCTTGATCTCCGAGAGGTCCGGCGAATCGAGGAGGATCCCGTCGGCTCCTTTCTCCAGGGTGGCGAAGTCGACCTCAGCCTCCTCTGCCGTCTTGACGCCGCTGATGATCTTGACCATCTCCCCCTGGAGGCCTGCGATCATGTTCTCGAGGGGGATCACCTTCCAGTCGGTCCCGACGACCACCAGGTAGTCGACGTTCTTTCCCAGCTCCACCGCGAACTCTTCGTACCTCTTGCTCTTGATCTCGACGTAGCCCGCCACCGCCCCATCGGCGGCCCGGGCGAGGCTGATGTCCAGAGAGGACCCGAACTCTTCGGGGAGGGGGACCGAGCCGTCACCTTCGCCGCCGCGGCCTATTATGAGGATGTCTTCTTTTCCCCTCTCGGTCCCGAAGGAGGCGACCCGGATCTCGCCCAGCTTTCTGATCTTGTCGATGTCTTCAGGTTTTGCCACCACGCAGTCGAACCCGGACTCGAGAGCTGTGGTGATTCTGGGCTTCATCTCCTCCCAGGCGCCATCGCTGGCCATGATCCACTTCTCTTTCATGGATCTCGGGATGGGGGCTAAGGTTACTAATTTCTTTTGGACACCCCGGGCGTTCGTCTCGATGACCGGACCGCCGGCGCGATGGTGTGAACCGCCATCTCGTCCGTGCTACTTAAGAAGGGGGGACGACGATACGAGGAGCAAATGGCGGGTATGGTCCAGATCTTCATCGAGTCGGCAGCCCTATCTTTCAGCCTCCTATCCAAGTCCCTGCCGCCGATTGTTCTGGGGCTGGTGCTGGCAGAGCTGATCGTCGTTTTGAACGCGGCGGAGAGGATCGCCTTCATCGCCAGGCCCATAACCAGGTTCTCCCATCTTGGAGATGCCGCCGGGGCGAGCTTCATGATGGCCTTCTTCTCGGCGGCCAGCGCGAACTCCATGCTGGCCGGCTACTACGACGACCGGATCATCGAGAAGAGGGAGCTCTTCGTCGCCTCCCTCGTCAACTCTTTTCCCGCCACCACCATGCACTGGAGGTCTCTATTGCCGGTGTTGATACCGCTCCTCGGTTTCACGGGCCTCGTCTACTTCGGCCTTTTGATGCTGGTGGGGCTGTTGAAGACTGTCCTGGTGATGGTGGCAGGCCGCCTTCTCCTGGAGGCGAAGACCGGAGATTGCGACATCGGTGCAGACGGTCTCGCCTCCGATAAAGGAGGAGCTGAACGTTCAAGCCGGGATCGGATGCCCATGAGAGAGGCGCTGAAGCTCAGCTTTCGGGCCGCAAAGCCGAAGGTGGTGAGGGTGACGAAGATGACGACGGGGATCATGCTCCTCGTCTCGGTCCTGATCGAGATCGGAGCCTTCGATGCTCTCTCCCTCCACATGAGCGGGATCCAGAACATCCTGCCCTTGCCGGCGGCTGGAATCAGCATAATAGCCGCCCAGTTCGCGGGGTACGTCGCCGCCTACACCGTTGCCGGCGGCCTTCTGGCGGCAGGGGAGCTCTCGGGAAAGGAGGTGGTGGTCACCCTGATGATAGGAAACGTCATCACAAGCATAACGTGGGCAATTAGGTGGCTGATCCCGTCTCACGCCGGGATCTTCGGACCCCGGATAGGAACGGAGCTGGTGGTCTTCTCGACGGGCCTCAGGGACGTGATTATGCTCATCGTCGCCTTCGGGGTGATAGTCCTCTGGTAGGTGCATAAGCCGAGAAAGCCGATCGGAAAAAAAGCTATGACAATGGGCCTCAAAATACCATGGGCCTAAAAGATGGAAACGGGAGCCGGAGGGAAGATTCGCTTCATAGGAGTGATAAATTCCAGAGAGGGGGCCGGCGGAACGGCGGAAGAGCAAGCTTCCAGATCCCAACGCCGCCCCATTCTGGATATTCAGCTTCCGGCTTCAGATATCAGGTCCGCGATGATGCCGTAGAATGTTCTCCTCTTATTCGGCCTGTCATCCCACCACCGTCAGAGTGTACTGGAATGTGCTGCTCCCGAAAGCTCGGACCTTGATGTAGTAGGTTCCTGGATCCAGATCCTCCTCGATCATCGACCAGCTCCCCTCTCCATCGTCGTCGTCTGAGGCTATCTCCTCCTCTTCGTCGTCGTAAAGGTGGAGGTAGGAATCGGCGAAGTCGTCTCCAGAGGTCTCTATAGTCACTTCCAGGGGCTCAACGACCTCCAGTATGTAGTAATCCGCGTCGTATTCGGGGAGGATGCATCCGGTTGCCGTCAACTCGACCCCTTCGGTCAGGTTGCCGAGATCCAGGGCCTCGTCGAAGTCGTCGTTGGACTCATTGTCACAATCGAGGTCGAGGAAGGAGATGACCAGGACGTAACCCAGGGTGGAGTCGGCGTACTCGGACTGGGCGCGAATGGCGTATCTACCGGCAGGGAGATCCGTCGATATGTCGTCGATGCCATCTTCAATGGGGACGTAACCGCCTTCGCTGTCATTGTAGGTGTAGAGGACGAGAGATAACGAGTCCACATAGTACCACCAGATATCTTCATCCCCCAAGTCCTCTTCATCCTCGAGTTCGAAGGTCTCGCCGGTTATCGATACGTAGCCCTGCGACTCCGGCCCGATCTCGAATAGGAAGAAGTCGGTGTCGGCCATCGGATCGATGGATCCGGAGATCATGGTCGTATTGGCCAGGAGCCCCAGGTCGTGGCCCTCGGAGATGCAGTCGTTGGGCTCGGACTCGGCCATTACGGTTCCGACGGCGATGGTGTAGTTGTCGGTCTCAGAGTAGATCGAGTCTGCGCGGACGAAGTAGGTCCCGGCCTCAGCCGTCAGCTTGAGGATCTCTTCGTCGTCGTCGAGGTAGCTCATGTTCGCATCGAAGACGACCAGCCTCATGGAGCTTATGTCTGAAGATATGATCAGATCAGTCGGTGCCTCGACGGTGAACTTGAACCAGTCGATATCGCCGGGATATATTAGGTCCGACTCATAAGATATCTCGCCGCCTTCTGCCCCGATCGTCCCCAGGTCCGTCGCCCCGTCGGCGACGTCGTCGGTCTCTACATCCTGAGCCAGGACGATACCGATTCCTCCCGAAATTAGAAGGATCGTCAAAGATACCATCAATCTGGTATTCATCATGTAAATTCCCCTCTACGTAGTATTAAGCGTCAGATCCTATATTTAATTAGTGCTCTCCCGAGAGATCGCCCATTTCATTGAGGCGGTTTCGACGATCGCCCGTCCACAGTCTTCCTCATCTTCTACATCTCGGGGTTTTGCTTCATCAATAAAGGCCGAAATCGGCTGTAGGAACAGTGAATCTTTTTATAGGCTCGGCTCCAGTTCATCATAAGGAGGAATTCGCGACGAGATCGATCCCGGCCCTCGGCCTGACGTTGGCGCTGGCGGCGCTTCTGCTGCTGATGGCGGCGGGCGCGTCGCTTGGCGCGACAGACGACTCGCGCAGGGTCGTCCAGGCTGACGAGATCCTGGCCAAGATCGAGCGAGGCGAGAACCTAGATGGAGTGATCGTGGAGGGCGATTTGGATTTAAGCGAAAGGGCCTTGGGAGCGATCCATTTCAACAATACCATATTTCTAGGATCGGTCAATTTTAAAAACACAACATTTACAGGAAATGCGTGGTTCATGGGATCTAATTTCAGCGATTATGCCGTATTCTCGGGAGCGGAGTTCTCGGGTGGAAATGCAGAGTTCTCTTTTGCAAAATTCTCTGGTGGATATACAGAGTTTTCGAATTCAGAGTTCTCGGGAGGAGATGCCAATTTCATTTTTGCGGAATTTTCTAGCGGCTATTCCTCCTTCTCGCAGGCGAAGTTCTCGGGAGGGAAGGCCTACTTCATGAATTCTAAGTTCTCGGGAGGGCATACCTACTTCTCGCAGGCGATGTTCTCAGGCGGAGATGCCTCATTCAGTGAAGCTGTGTTCTCGGGTGGAAGTGCCAAATTCTGGATGGCTGTTTTCTCTGGCGGAGATGCCTCCTTCAGGGAAGTGGCGTTCTCTGGCGGAGATGCAGACTTCTGGAATGCGACTTTCTCTGGTGGAGATGCCTACTTCTCGGGAGCAGTGTTCTCTGGTGGATATGCAGACTTCTCGGATGCGGACTTCTATGGTGGAGATGCCTACTTCTCGGAAACCGAGTTCACGGAGGATGCCCTTTTTGAGAATGTAAGGTTCACGGGCGAATTCTCTTTAACAAGGGCAAGATATAACAAATTATATATCAGGTGGCATAATATTGAAGGTGGGCTAGCTTACGATGATGCAGCATACTTATCACTGCTGAAGAACTTCAAAGAGCTGGGCTACTTCGAAGACTACGACAGCTGCTACTTCGAGTACAGAAAGGAACGCCGAAACCAGCCATGGCCCCTGGTGGGCTACTGGGAGGAAGCCTTCAGGAAAAAGATCGACCTCCTGCTGGAGTGGTTCTACGGCTACGGGACAAAGCCCGTCAACGCCTTGTATTTTTCTATCGGTATCATCATCCTATTCTGGGGATTCTGGTGGTTTATTGGCCTGGGCAGCAGGCCTGAGTACATCCTCGACGAGTACAGTAAGTTAGATACCAGCCTGGATCAAATACACGAAGTTCTCCTCTTCAGCGCAACAGTCTTCCTCTCCGGAACGAGGCTATTTATTGAGCCACCGTCCATCCCGAAGATAGGGGGAAGGTCTCGATCTATGGTAAGATGCGCCTTCATCTTTGAGCGAGTCCTTGGGGCGCTCTTCTCGATCCTCTTTTTCCTCGCCATCAGCGGGACGGTGGTGAGGCAGCTGTAGCCGGGGCGCGGTCAACGCCGGCCGACAGCGAGCGTCAACGATATTCTATTCTATCAGATCGAATTGAGATTCCAGATGGGCATTTTTGACGACCAGCTCGACTTCTGCCCGAAGATGGGAAAACTCTTTCAGAAAGAAAAGCGCAAATAAATAACAGAACGTGGCTCCCAGGCGGCCTCTCGCCACCGGGGGCGATTCGTGGCGGTGATTCGATTGGCTGAGATCAAGGTGGATTGCAGGGGCCAAAACTGCCCCGTGCCCCTGGTGGAGACGAGAAAGGCCCTGAAGCGGGCGGCGCCGGGCGACGTGGTGGAGGTGACGGGGGACCATCCCGCCTCCAGAAAGGAGATCCCGATGGCGGTGAAGGCGCTGGGCCTTGAGCTTCTGGAGGTCGAGGGCGAGGAGGGTGGAGAATGGCGGATCAGGATAAGGAGATGACCGAAGAGATGAACGGGGAGATGACTGGGGCGGACAAGGTCACCATAATCGTTCACAGCGGCGACCTCGACAAGATCTACAGCGCCCTCATCATCGCCAACGGGGCGCTGGCCATGGGGATGGAGGCGTCCCTCTTCTTCACCTTCTGGGGGCTTCAGCGGCTGAAGAAGGGGTGCCTTGAGAAGGGCCCCCTCTCGAAGATGAACATGCTGGGCCTCGGCCGGTGGATGGTGTTGCGTCGGATGAAGGCGGCTAATGTGTCATCCCTCGAAAAGCTCCTCTCCGACTTCAAGGAGCTGGACGGCAAGATCATCGCCTGCGAGATGACGATGGAGGTTATGGGGATCAGAAAGGAGGACCTCCGGGCTGACCTGATCGACGAGTACGGGGCCGTCGGGACCTACGTCCAGGAGGCGAGAGGGTCGGCGATCAACCTCTTCATCTGAGGTTGGCTTTTTGGCTTTTTGATTTTGGATTGAAGAGAGATCAGGAGAGATCAGGGGGATCAGAAGAAGATGTTCGAAACTTCCGTTTATCTTGACAACGCCTCCAGCACCAGGCTCGACGAGAGGGTGATGGAGGCAATGAAGCCCTACTTCTTCGAGGTCTACGCCGTGGCGACCTCGGAGTTCGGCTACTCCATGGGGATCGAGGCGAAGGAGGGTTTGGCAGGGGCGAGGGAGAAGCTCGCCGGGATGCTCCGGGCCGGCCCAGAGGAGGTGGTCTTCACCTCCGGGTCCACCGAGTCGAGCAATTCGGCGATCAAGGGGGTCGCCCTCGCCCTCGGCAAAAAGAAGGGGCGGCACATCATAACGACGAAGATCGAGGACTTTCCGGTCCTTCACAGCGCCCGGTCCCTGGAGCGGGACGGCTTTGAGGTGACTTATCTTGAGGTCGACTCTGACGGCCTCGTCGACGCCGACAGGCTGCAGGAGTCGATTCGAAAGGATACGATCCTCGTCTCGATCCAGCACGGAAATCAGGAGATAGGGACCGTCCAGGACGCTGAGGAGATCGGCCAGATCTGCATGGACAGACACGTCTTATTTCACACCGACGCGACCCACACCTTCCGGCGGATGCCCATCGACGCCGACCGGGTCCCGGCAGACCTGATCACCATCTCCGCCCACACCATCCACGGCCCTCGGGGGATCGGCGGCCTCTACATCAGGGAGAAGACGCCGATCTCGAAGTGGATGGACGGCGGCTACCAGGAGTTCGACCGGCGGGCGGGGATCGAGAACATCCCCGGAGCCGTCGGGTTTGCCGCAGCTGCAGAGCTGGTCACCCCCGAGGAGAACGATCGGATCAGGGGGATGAGAGACCGGATCCTCGACCGGGCCCTCGCTGAGATTCCTCAGACGACATTGAACGGCTCCAGGCAAAAGAGGACGCCCCAGAACGCCAACGTCACCTTCCACCTTGTTGAGGGTGAGTCGATCACCCTCCACCTGGACATGATGGGGTTTGCGGTGAGCACCGGCTCCGCCTGCTTCTCGAGGTCTCTTGAGGCAAGCCACGTCATCGCCGGGATCGGGGGCGACCACGAGCGGGCCCATGGGTCGGTCCGGTTCACCCTGGGCAGGTTCAACACCATGGATGAGGCTGACGCCGTCGTCGACGCCATCTCCGAGGTTGTGGAGACCCTCCGGAAGATAAGCCCCCTCGGCAAAGGAAAGTGAAGTGAGTAAAGTTGGAGGAGAATTTGATATGACCAAGTTTCCTTACAGCGACCTGGTTCTCGAGCACTTCAAGCACCCGCGGAACGTCGGCGAGATCGAAGACCCCGACGGCAAGGCGACGGAGGGAAGTCCCGCCTGCGGCGACATGGTCTCCGTCTACATCAAGGTGGACGACGAGACGAAGACGATTTCAGACGTAAAGTTCCAGTCTTACGGCTGCGCCTCAAACATCGCCACCGGATCGATCATATCGGAGCTTGCAAAGGGAAAGACCCTGGAGGAGGCGAAGAAGATCACCTGGAAAGAGGCTTCAGAGGCTTTGGGGGGCCTTCCGCCGATCAAGGCCCACTGCTCGGTCCTGGCGGTGGAGGGGCTCAGGTCGGCCATCAGAGACTACGAGGAGAGGCACGGCCTCGTCACAGAAAAGGTCCCGACGACCCGGGAGGTGGTGGAGAGGCGGCTTAAGAAGGTGATGAACCCGCTATCCGGCCTCGACCTGGTGAGGACGAAGCTAGTCGATGAGATCGAGGTGAAGGACGGCAAAGTCAGGGTCGTGATCGACCTTCCGCCCGATCACCAGTTTGCTAGGGCCATCCGGGAGGAGGTCGTCGAGAAGATCGAGCCCCTCTGGGACGTGGAGAAGGTGGAGGTCGAGTTCAAGGATTGAAGAGCCGGGTGCCTTGAAGAGCATGATGACCTATGACCTGATGGCCCAGCCGGCTTTTAGGGAGAAAACTCGCTTCGGAGGATGACGGATAGCTATATCTAAACCGGCCTCGATAAATTTTGATCGATGATGAAGGTCGATCTAGATCAGATCCTCGCCCTCTCTGGGGACCTGGCGGAGGAGGGGGCGAGGGATCGGTTCCGCCGATTCCTCCTCGATTCGGCGAAGGACTCCGACTCGATAAGAGAGATCGCCGCTGCGGCCTCGAAGGAGCAAGACCGCCAGCACCGCCTCGCCCTCGGAGATCTCGTCTGGAGCCTCGGCGTCCACCTTGGATTTGAGCCCGCCCTCTCGTTTGGAGGAGTTTGGATCTCCCCCACCGGTGTCCACGTCCTTCTGGAGATGGTGGCCGAGGGGGAGGCGCCGGAGATCGCCTCCATCTTAGGCAGGGCGGAAAGCCTGGTCTCAGCCACTACCCCCACCGCCGCCCCCAAGGCTGAGGAGTCGGCCGGAGGAGCGGAGGTCACGGCAAAAGGTGAGGCCGTTGGGGACCTGGAGGGAGGTGGGGACGACGAAGAAGAAAAGGAAGAGGTGGGGCTGAGCGCCTTCGGCCTCCTCATCGTCGATGATGATGAGATCCTCCGGGTCGAGGACGCCATCATCGACGAGGACGATGAGGGGCAGGTTCGGGCGATCTCGATCTCAGCCCTCCTCGCCCTATCGAAGATCGCCAGGGACTATCATCTCACCCACGAGGACGTCCTTCTGTTCCTCCTCACCTCGGGACCCTCCGTCGACCCCCTCATCGACCTCATCTCCCGGGTCATATCCCAGTGCGAGGCCGAGACCCGGACCCTGGAGGAGATCGCCCAGATCCTGGGGCCCCTGGGGCGGCGCGGCGAGCGCAGCCCTCAGGAGGCGCTTCAGGGCCTGATCGACCAGAGCCAGTTTTACGCTTTCGGAGGCGAAGGACATAATATCGGCAAA
>Ga0116152_10003454_pt1 | contig 12670 bp, 15 predicted proteins | sample AD_UKC119_MetaG_FD_89894 | JGI IMG/M metagenome (GOLD analysis project Ga0116152, IMG submission 89894) | Active sludge microbial communities of municipal wastewater-treating anaerobic digesters from Hong Kong - AD_UKC119_MetaG | ecosystem: Engineered > Bioreactor > Anaerobic > Digestate...
TTAATTATTAATTAAAACTTAAAGTTATGTCTGATACTGCATCAAGAGTAAAAGCAATTATCGTTGATAAGTTAGGAGTTGACGAAAACGAAGTTACACCAGAAGCAAGTTTTACTAATGACTTAGGTGCTGACTCTCTTGACACCGTTGAGTTAATTATGGAATTCGAAAAGGAATTCAATATTTCTATTCCGGATGATCAAGCTGAAAACATCAGCACAGTTGGTGATGCTATTAAGTATATCGAAGAGCACGCTAAGTAATTTCTAATATTTCAAAATCTTGTTTTAAATCTTTGAATTTATGGAGTTTAAAAGAGTTGTAATTACCGGCGTGGGTGCACTTACCCCAATCGGAAATAATGTCGAAGAGTATTGGACAAATTTAATGAACGGAGTAAGCGGCTGCGAGCTAATTACCCTTTTCGACGCATCAAAATTTAAAACAAGATTTGCTTGTGAAGTAAAGAACTTCGACCCAAACCAGCACTTCGACAGAAAAGAAGCAAAGAAACTGGATCGTTTTGCTCAGTTTGCTCTTGTAGTTGCTGAACAAGCTATAAAAGATTCCAACCTGAATCTGGAAACGATCAATCACGATAGAGCTGGTGTTATCTGGGGATCTGGGATTGGGGGTATAAATACATTCCTTGAAGAGGTAAGATCTTACGTTCAGGGCGATGGAACCCCTCGTTTTAGTCCTTTCTTTATCCCTAAAATGATTTCTGATATTGCATCAGGGCATATTTCTATGAAATATAATTTCAGAGGCCCTAATTTTACAACCGTTTCGGCTTGCGCATCATCAACAAATGCTATGATTGATGCTCTTAATTATATCCGATTGGGTAAAGCTGATATTTTCATCACTGGTGGATCTGAAGCTTCTGTTAATGAGGCTGGCATGGGTGGTTTTAGCTCGATGCAAGCTATTTCTTCTAATAATGAAGAATATAAATCTGCATCGCGCCCATTCTGTAATACCCGCGATGGTTTTGTTATGGGTGAAGGAGCCGCTGCATTGATTTTTGAAGAATTAGAGCACGCTAAAAAACGTGGAGCAAAAATTTATGCTGAGGTTGTTGGTGGTGGTCTATCTGCTGATGCTTACCATCTAACTGCACCACATCCTGAAGGTTTAGGTGCAATGAATGTTATGCGTAATGCTCTTGCTGACGCAAACATGAAACCCGAGGATATTGACTACGTAAACGTACACGGAACAGCTACTCCGCTTGGAGATGTGGCTGAACTTAAAGGAATTGCCGAAGTTTTTGGTGAGAACGCTTATAAAATGAATATAAGTGCAACCAAATCTATGACAGGCCACTTACTTGGTGCTGCAGGAGCCATTGAAGCTTTGGCTGCTTTATGCGCTGTAGTGAATGATGTAATTCCTCCTACAATTAACTTACGTGAAGTTGACCCAAATATTGATAACAGATTTAACCTTACTCTGCATAAAGCTCAAAAAAGAGTTGTAAATGCTGCATTAAGTAATACTTTCGGTTTTGGTGGACACAATGCTTCTGTAATCATTAAAAAATATACTGAATAGTATCGTTTAGTGCTTAAGCATCTTAGTCGGATTAAATATTACTGGTCGGAAGATAAAAAGTTTTATCAGCTTGTTTATCGAATGACCGGGATACATCCTACGCACATTGATGTTTACAAAGTTGCTTTTATCCATAAGTCGGCGGTACGTCCCGAAAATGGAAGTAAGAATTTAAATAACGAACGATTAGAGTTTCTTGGTGATGCCATATTGGCTTCGGTAGTTGCCGATTATTTATTTAAATTTTACCCCTACCAGAAAGAAGGGTTTCTTACCAAACTAAGGGCCCGTATTGTTAACCGCGAACAGCTTAACGAAATAGCATTAAACATGGGTTTACAATATCATATTGTTGCTCAAAGCCGGTTTAACGGAACAAAGAATGTATATGGTAATGCCCTGGAAGCACTTATCGGTGCGGTATATATCGATAAAGGTTATAATAAAACAAAAGAATTTATACTCAAAAAAATCATCCTGAAACATATTGATGTTAAAGATCTGGCTGAGCATGATTCTGATTACAAAAGTCAGCTGATTGAATGGGCACAAAAAAATAAGTTTGAAATTCTTTTTGATGATGAGGAAGTGGAAAGTACTGAACAAAGTAACTTGTATTTTACCTCCATTGTAAAAGTTAACGATAAAATATTGGGGCAGGGAAAAGGATTGTCGAAAAAAGAAGCTCAACAAAAAGCTTCGCATCAGGCACTAAATAATATCGAGTTAGTTTGTATTGATTAAATAAATCCTTAAATTTTCGGTTTTAAGGAGTCTTTGTTTTATGACAAAAAATAAAAAAATCCATAAACTGGTTGTTGAGTTCGATAAGGATTTTGTGTTGATCGCACTGGCATCTCATGAAAATGATTACAGGCTTAGCTGGGCAATGAATAAAAAACTTGGTTTTGGCTTATCAAAAAGTGAGAACCTTTCTTTTATGCATCCAAAACAGAAAACAGAAGCCAGTTTTTCGCTTTACCAGTTTGTTGACGATTCTGATATTATTTTTCATTTAATCTCCAATAAATCGGAGGGGGGCTTTTTAATCCCCGAATTAAAAAATATAGATTATATTTTAAAAGTAGAAAATCATCCCGGCCAGTTATATATTGAGAAGTTAATTACAGGACTAAAATCAATAGATATTGTAATAACGGCTTTTGAGATAAAAGAGCTTTCTGAGAAGAATCATAAATTGTTTTTATTTTAGTGATACAAAAAAGAAAAGAGAGATTATCTCTCTCTTTTTCCTAAACCCTAAAATTTAAACCTAACGACAAATCTATTTGCATTCCTTATTTGTCATTACAAAAATATCTTAAACTATAGTTAAGTAAATTAAACCTATGTTAAATATTGTTAAATAATTAATAACTATGGTTGTAAGCCTTTATATTTGTATTCTATGCATAAAAGGACACTTTGGATTATAACTGTTGTTTTATCAACTACACTGGTAGGCTTAATTTTGGTTCAGGCCTATTGGATAAAAAATGCCCTCGAAATTAAAGAGGCTCAGTTTGAACAGTTGGTTAGCAATGGAATGGATCAGGTTATTAAAGAACTTGAAAACCGTGAGTTGGTTTCGCAAGTGGTTACTGAAATAGAGCCTTTTTATGATGTGAATACAACCGGAAACGCTTCTTTAAATTTTAAATCGAATAAACTAAACCAGAATATTTTTGGTTTATCTTCTACCGACATGGAAAAGGAGATTTTTGTTATCCAAACCGATTCTCTTAGTCTTAACTCGCAACTCCGGTTGATAGGTAAAAACCCAATGAATTTTAGTAAGAGCCCCGATCTGGATCTGAAAAACATAAAACAGCATACTTATGGCAATCTTTCTATAAACAATCGGTTTAACGAAAAATTAAACAACCGTACTGTTTTTGTCGAGAATATTGTAAATAAACTCATACAGGTTGATGTAGATATAAAAGAACGTATTGATCAGGAAACGCTGGAAGGAATAATAAATAGGAATTTTAATCATCTGGGTATAAATATTCCTTACGAATATGCCTTAATTCAGAATGGGCTGGAGATAATTTATAAATCGGAAGATTATACTGGCCCTGAAGAACTAAAATTATTTTCCACCCAATTGTTTCCAAACGATATTTTTGCCAGGGATAATGTTTTGCAAATATATTTTCCCGGTCAACGGAATTTTATTTTTAAATCTACTGGTTTTATTGCTATAAGCTCAGTATTCCTCACATTGATCATTATATTGGGATTCTCAGTTTCTATTCACATTATGTTTAAACAAAAACGTTTATCGCAGATTAAGAACGATTTCGTGAATAACATGACTCATGAGTTAAAAACACCTATATCAACTATTTCTTTAGCATCTCAGATGCTAAGAGATGATAGTATCCCCATGGAAAACAAAAATATCGGGTATATATCGGGTATAATTGAAGATGAAAGTAAAAGACTTAGTTATCAGGTTGAGAAAGTATTAAAAACAGCTCTTCTTGAGCAGGGGCATATTAAGCTAAAACAAAAGGAACTGGATGTGCATAAAATAATTGATAACGTAGTTAAAAACTTTGAGATACAGGTTAATTCAAGAAATGGTAATTTAAGAAAGAACTTAAGTGCAAAAAATTCTTTATTGTTTGTTGATGAGATACATTTTACCAATATTATTTTTAACTTGCTCGATAATGCCGTAAAATATAGTAATGGAACAGTGGATATAACCGTATCCACAAAAGATGATAAAAGTGGGTTTTATTTGCAGGTTAGTGACAAAGGGATTGGTATCAAAAAACAAGACCAGAAAAGAGTTTTTGATCAGTTCTATCGTGTTTCGACAGGAAATGTGCATGATGTTAAAGGTTTTGGACTGGGATTAAGCTACGTTAAAAAAATTGTGAATGCACATAATGGTGAAATCAATTTAATATCTGAATATAAAAAAGGTTCTACATTCGAAATATTTATTCCAACTAAAGAAATAAGCTATGGATAAGCATGATTATAAAATATTACTGGCCGAAGACGATGAAAATTTAGGCGCTTTACTGCGTGAATACCTTATTGCAAAAGGCTTTCATACAGATTTGTTTGTAAACGGAGAATTGGCATATAACGGCTTTATGAAAAATAAATACGATATGTGCATTTTAGATGTGATGATGCCTAAGATGGATGGCTTTACACTAGCTAAGGAAATCCGAAAAATAAACTCGAATATACCATTTGTTTTTTTAACAGCTAAGTCGTTAAAAGATGATGTTATTGAAGGTTTTGCCGTGGGTGCCGACGATTACATGACCAAACCCTTTAGTATGGAGGAGTTGTTATTCCGTATAAAGGCTATTTTGCGCCGAACAAGTACCAATCATGCTTCGGGCGATGATGATTTGTTTACCATCGGGCAATATCAATTTGATGCACAAAAGCAAATACTAAAACACAATACCAAAGAGCAAAAGCTGACCACAAAAGAGTCTGAGTTACTTAAGCTGCTGTGTAACAATATGAATAATGTGTTGGAGCGCAACTTTGCATTAAAGACTATATGGCAGGAGGATAGTTATTTTAATGCCCGAAGTATGGATGTTTATATAACCAAACTACGAAAGTATTTAAAAGACGACCCTTCTATTGAAATCCTTAATATACATGGAAAAGGGTATAAGTTAATTGTTTAAAAAATTAAATGACCTGGTGTTTAAAATAACTGGTACATGATAGATCAGCAAAAAAAGGAAATAAGGGTTAAAATAAAAGAACTCAAAAAGAAAGTTACCCTGGAAGAAAAAAAGCGAAAATCGGAGGTCATTTTTGAGCAGGTTGAAAAACGGGGAGATTTTAAAAACGCTCAGACTATTATGGCTTATTGGTCGATGGATGATGAGGTTTTTACCCACAATTTTGTGCAAAAATGGTATCAACATAAAAAGATCATATTACCTTCGGTTAAAGGGGATAAACTCGAATTAAGAGTTTTTAAGGGTGTTGAAAATATGAGAGCCGGAGAGGCTTTCGGAATATTGGAGCCAACTGATATTTTTGAAGGTGATTTATCGGAAATAGATTTGGTAATTGTGCCGGGTGTAGCTTTTGATATAGAAAACAACCGCTTGGGAAGGGGTAAGGCTTATTACGATAAACTATTAAAAAATACCGGGGCAGTTAAGATTGGGGTATGTTTCGATTTTCAGTTGTTTGATAAAATCCCTGCAGATGAATATGACATTAAAATGGATTTAGTAATAGCTGATAAAGAGTATGATACAGAGGGAAGTTCATTCTAAAGAATTGTTTAAAAATATATCCTTACCTGCCAATTATGACCCACCAATTATTGTTGCCTGTGAGTTAAAAACTCCCGAAAATATCGGAAATATTATGCGTTTGGCGGATAATATTGGGTGTAAAAAGCTTCTTTTGATTACTTCTGGTGTTGAAAACCGGACTTCAAAAATACGTCGTACGGCATCATCAAGTTTTGATGCAATAGATTGGGAGTATTGTAAAATTTCAGAACTGAATCAGAAAATTCCCGAAGACTATACATGGGTTGCTGTAGAGACTTCAAGTGATTCAGAAAATATTTATAAAACCAACATGCCTGAAAAGATTGCTTTTATTGTGGGTAATGAGATTTCCGGTATTGATCATATTATTCTTAATCAATGTCATAAGATTGTTCATATTCCGGTATATGGTAAAAACACCTCTTTGAATGTTTCGCATGCCCTTGCTGTAGCCCTTTTTGAATGGCAAAGACGAATTGTTGGTTTGTAATCTTTTTGTTTACAGTGGTTTATATAAATAGTTTTGCTTTGAATTATTGGAGTTAATAATTTTTATATTAACTTTAAACACTATAATATTAACCAATAAAAAAATACTATGAAACTTTATTACCCTTATTTTAACCTGTTTTACAAACGTGGAACAAGCAATTACCGTTTAGATGTGCTTGTAAAAATGCCCGGAAATTGTTACAAAGAAACAATAGAGCAAAAATTTGATGGTGAATATTGGGAAGTGCGTATAAAATTGCGCGAGAAGAAAGATGATTTGACTGCTCAAAAAGAAAAAATGGAAGAATTTAATATTGATTTAACAACAACCGATGTTAAGCAATTGGATAAAATAAATATTATTGTAAAAAATTACGATAATACTTTACGTAATGGCGATCCGGATGGTGAAGGAAAAACCGGAGCTGGAAACGGAGAAATTGAACCTTAAAGATATTTTATCAACAAACAATAAATGAGGTATTTAGCCTTAATATTTATTTTTATATGTTATTCACTGCAAAATAATGTTATTGCAGTGAATAACTCTTTAGATAGTTTGAGGTTGCATGTCAGGCAAATGCCAGATGATACCTTAAAAGTATATAAGCTAAAAGAAATAGCAGATAAATATATTCAATATCAGCGAGATACAGCTCTTGTGATCATAAAGGATGCAATTAAATTAGCTGAAAAAAATAATTATAAAAAAGCAGCAGCAGAGTGTTATTATATTCTTGGGAAAGTTTACAAATACAGAGGTAATTACGATTTATCCATTGTAGCATATAATTCAGTGATGAAACTCTCTAAAGAAACAGGGGATAGTTTGTTATTATCAAAAAGTTTAAATGGATTGGGTAATATTCTGAAAAGGCAGGGTGAATTCTCCAGGTCGTTAGAGATTTTTAACGAGGGGCTAGCTATAGCCAGATTAATTGAAGATACCCTTATGTTATCGGCCTTTTATAATAATATGGGTGTTTTATATTATGATATGGGTTATTATAATCAATCCATAGAGCATTATAAACAATATTTAGAATTAAAAAAGAAAAATAATCAGGTAAAAGGAATTCATACATTATTGATGAATATTGGGAATGCTTATTTGGCTATGAGCGATTATGAAATGGCCATGTATTATTATAAGCAGGCCATGGAAAAACTAGGGGAAAGTGATAATAATTACGACCGTTTATTATTAATCCATAACCTTGGAATTGTATATGAAGAAACAGGCAAGTATAATGATGCCATAAAATATTATAGCGATGCGATTATATTAGAAAAGGAAATAGGGGAGAAAGAGATGTTGGTGTATTCGCTGCAGGGATTGGGAAACTCGTACCACAAGTTGGGAAATATCAGTAAAGCAAAAAAATATTTAGAAGAAAGCTATGCATTAGCTAATGAAATAAGAGATATACGTAAACAACATAAATTATCAAAGAATCTTTATTTGTTTTACGAATCGCTTGGCGATTATAAGAAATCTTTTATGTATATGAAGGATTATATTTTTATTGAAGATAGTATATATAATCTCGATAAGAGAAAACAGATGTTAGCACTCGAACAAAAATATAAAGCAGAGCAACGCGAGCAACAAATTGCATATTTAGAGAAAGAGCATGAGATACAAAAACTGGAGTTATCCAAAAGCACGCTGGAGGCAAAACAAAAAAGTATACAACGAAATATTTTAATTGTATTTTTTATTATTGCTTTGGGTATTACTCTCTATTTAGCATTGGAAAGCAAAAAAAGAAAAAGGCTAAATAAGATTCTGGTATATCAGAACAAAAAAATAAACGAACAACGGACAGAAATTGTATCACAGAATGAGAAACTACTGGAATCGAACAAGATAAAAGATAAGTTGTTCCAGATTATTGCGCACGACCTACGTAGCCCAATTGTTTCAATGGACAGCATAACGCAGTTGATTCCTTATTGGATAGAGGAGCAGGATTATGACTCTTTAAGCAGGCTTTCTAAAACACTGGAGCTTTCTGTAAATAGTGTGCTGTCGTTAATTGATAACCTTCTTAACTGGGCTTTAAGCCAACAGGGGAAATTTCCATTCCAGCCCGAAAAATTAAATTTAAACGATAATATTCTGGAAACAGTAGAAATATATCACCAGATAGCCAAATTAAAAAATATTACCCTTGAATTTAAACCGGTGGAAGATATAGCAGTTTTTGCCGATCGTAACATGTTATTTACCGTAATGCGTAACCTGATTAATAATGCTGTTAAATTTACTCCCGAGAAAGGAAAAATAACGGTGGGCATCGAGAAAAATATGCAAGTAGCCAAGGTCTGGGTTAAGGATACCGGAGTGGGTATAGCTAAAGAAAAACAAGAGTTGGTTTTTGAAATGGCTAATGGCAGTAGTTCCGGAACAAGTGGAGAAACAGGGAAAGGCTTAGGTTTGTTTTTTTGTAAGGAGTTTGTTAATATGAATCAGGGTGATATTTATATCGAAAGTAAAACCGGAAAAGGAACAACCATAAGTTTTACGGTACCTCTGTTTAATAATACTGAAAACTAAGGGGAGTGACCGCAATAAAATAATAAATCTAATTTTGTAATAAATCTTATAAATGATTAAAGTCTATGGCAAAACGCGATAATGCAATTAAGGATATTGTAGATATTGATGAATTAGAAGGGATTCTCAAAAAATGTAATATTTGTCGTGTGGGTATGGTTGATGTGGATACTCCATACGTTCTTGCAATGAATTTTGGTTACGAAGATCAGACCATATGGCTGCATTGCGCAAAAGAAGGCAAAAAAGTGGATATACTAAAAAGAAATAACAAAGTATGCCTCGAGTTTGATACTGACCATAGATTGTTTGCTCGGCACGAACATGTGGCGTGCTCCTGGAGGTTTGCCTACCGAAGCGTTTTGGTACACGGCCATGCTTTATTTGTGGAGGATTACGAAGAAAAAATAAAAGGGCTTAATGTTTTTATGAGAAATTATTCCGACAGGGAGTTTGAATATTCAAAACCTGCTGTAGATAATATTTTAATTATAAAGATCCCTGTAGAATCGATTACAGGAAGGTCCTTTGAGTATTAATATTGTTCAAAATGAAAGAAATTATAAACCCCTTTATTAAACGCGAAGGATATAATTGTTTTGGCTGTTCTCCGAACAATTCTTTTGGCTTACAGATGAAGTTTTTTGATGATGGTGAATACCTGGTATCGAAATGGGAACCAAAGGAGTATTTGGCAGGTTATGGAAACATTCTGCATGGTGGGATACAATCAACAATTTTAGACGAAATAGCCAGTTGGGTTGTGTATGTAAAGGTTAAAACAGCAGGAGTTACGGCAAGTTTAAATGTAAGATATAAGAACCCCGCGTATACCGACAAAGGGCAGCTAACGGTTCGTGCAAAATTACTAGATCAGAATAAAAAATTTGCTACCATCCATGCACAACTATTGGATCATAATGGTGCAGTTTGTTCCGAAGGTGAAATTAAATATTTTTTATTCCCCATAGAAATTGCAAAACAACAGTATTACTACCCTGGTTATGAAGCATTTTTTAATTCTGCCGATTCAGATTCAAATAATAGTTAATACCGAAATTTGATTATTTTTGTACCCTATAATGAAGAAATTGAGGATGAGGAGATTTTTGGGTCTGATAGTTTTTCTTTTGGTTTTTATTCAAGGGTTTGCACAGGATAATTTTTCTGCTAAATTTTTTGGTTTTAGTTTTCATCCCGATGGTGATGTAAATGCTGATAATATGCCTACCAAAATCGACAGGAATGGTTACCTGGTAATTAACTTAGGTGTTTACCTGGGGTACGAGAAGTTTTTCCATAAAGATAAATTATCCCTTAAAGCGGTTACTGCTTTTTATTCCGATTGTGGTGGTTTGTTTTCCGGGCTGGCACATGTTGGTTTCAGGGGTGTAATATTTGATACAGAAAACTTTTCTGTAAATGGTGGTATAGGGCCAACTTTAATATATCGCCGAAGCTGGTACTCAAAGTTTGATGATTATATTAATTCCGGGTTCTATCGTGGAAACGAAACCGATTTTTGGCAATATAAATTCCTTTGGTATGGTGGCGAGCTGGAGTTTAATTTTAAAATGAATAAAGCACTCGATTTATCAGTAACCTTTATTCCTGGCTATCCTAAGCTTATGGCTTTATCGGTGGGTGTGCGCTATCGATTCCATTACCGCTCGAAACCGAAATCAAAAAAAGTCGAAATGCAAACTCAGGGCATCGCTAAATCCTGATTCCTGGTTGCTTTTACATACTGGGAATCTTTCTTTCAGATCATCGGGAGCATTGTCAACAACATACTTTTGGGCAGTATATTCCAGCATATCAATATCGTTGTAATCGTTGCCAATGCTAATACTATTTAATGGGTTTATTTTTAGGTGTTTGCAAAGCCAGTCGATACCATGCCCTTTCGAAACCGTATTGGGAAATATCTCCATCCATATTGATTCTCCGTCAATGGGCGAGGTGGTGCGTATAATTTTTATATCCTGAAACTTACTGCTTATTTCATCAAAAAGGCTTAGATTATTCGGGAATACAGCTATTATCTGGCAGGCATGTGTATGTTTATCCATAGCTCTGTCCAGTTCAACAGCAAAATCTTTATAAAGCCATATTCTTTGTTCAAAATCGGTATTGGGGTTTCCCGAACGATGGAATAAGAATTTATGATTTTCAGGAATCACCTCGTGGATCATAAAATCAACATGATGATCGATAAGTATTTTTGAAATTTGGGTAACTTCAATATCGGGCAGGTATTCTGAATGCAACAGGGTTTTATTTTTCCAATCGTAGATTCCGGCACCCGACGAAAAAACCAGGTAATCGATAGGAAAATTATTTTTTATTACCTTGCTTAAGCTAAAAAAGTTACGCCCGGTTGCAATTACCCTAACAATGTTATTATCTCCTAACCAATACAACGACTTCATATCTTCCAGGCTAACTTGTTGCCTGTTGTTTAGCAACGTCCCATCCAGGTCGGTAATAACTATTTGCCATTTGTTTTTTGCCATAAGTGTTAAAAATCGATCGCTTTGGTATTAAAATAGGTTTTTGCATCTTCGCGGTAGGTCATTTGTGTGTCAAATTTCCACTGCCAATGCTGCGAAAAGTTACCTTCAGGCAAATCTACACGAATTAGAGGATTTATGCCAATTAATTCGTTATCCGGATTTAAAATTTCTTCTTCAATATCCGTAATAAGGCAGCTTTTGCCTTTGGGGAGCATGCTAATGTGCGAGTGCTGGATTTGTTTTTCTAAGGCTGAAAAGTCAATTGCCGTTTTGCCGGATAAGCTTTTAATGTAATCCATCAAGATAATATGCAATTGGCAGAGTATATTCAGTGAAATCACAAAATCGGCATCTTTTGAAACAGAAAAATGGATATTCTCGGGGATAATAAGCGGTTTGTTTTGTTTCAGATTTTTTCGGTTGTAATAAAAAAAGTCAATCATTCCGCCCGTAATATCTTCGTTTTGTGTAATGATGTTGCTGTATTTACTGATTTTCTTAAGTATTTGTGCCGGATGTCTTATATCTACTAAAACAACCTGTTTAAATTGTGTTGCCAGCTCGTGAATGGGCAGGTCGAGTAACCATCCGCTACCTAAAACTACAACTTTGCCTTTTTCTTTATTTTCTAATGATTTTAAAATAAACTGCCTGGAGTGGTTTAAATGATCATCCCAACTTGATTTCTCGCGTAGGTATCTGTTTAAAATGCCTTGCTGGTCGGAGGAGTAACCCATCCTGTAAAGTCTGAGTTTGGTTTGTAATTGTTTTATGATGTTTTCCGATTTCATTTTAAAACACAGCAAATCCTTTTGTTTAATGATAAAATAGTAATTTTGCCCTTTTATAATTCAAAAGTAATAGATTTAAATGATCAACAAAAACAATTGTGCTTAGCTTTTGTTAAATTTGAAATTGAAAATAAGGAATCCAATGAAAAATCCACTTATAACAGGTTTAAACGAATTAATTGATTTTAAAAAGATTAATTCAGAAGAGGTATCAGAAGCAACAGCTTTAGCTATTTCTGCAGCAAAAGATTCACTTCAGAAAATTTATGGCATTGCAGTTGCCGAGAGGACATTTGAGAATACTATGCGTGCATTAGATGATATTCAAAACGAGTTAGTTAAGGTTAGCGAAGTTATCTCATTGCTGGCTTATGTTCATCCAAATGACGATACAAGAAGCAAGTGCCTGGAATCGATTTCGGAGTTTGGCAAGTTTTTTAACGAAATTGGATTAAGCGAAGAGTTGTATAA
>Ga0116152_10003456_pt1 | contig 12668 bp, 8 predicted proteins | sample AD_UKC119_MetaG_FD_89894 | JGI IMG/M metagenome (GOLD analysis project Ga0116152, IMG submission 89894) | Active sludge microbial communities of municipal wastewater-treating anaerobic digesters from Hong Kong - AD_UKC119_MetaG | ecosystem: Engineered > Bioreactor > Anaerobic > Digestate...
CAGTTTCGCTGGCCTCGCCGGCCTCGCGCGCGTTCAGGCTTTCCTGCAGTTCCTGCATATCCGCCTGCGCCAGCTCCAGGTCCATCTGCAGCGCGGTCATCTCTTCCTTCAGCTCACCACGCTCACGCGCATGCTGCTCACGCTCCTGTTCGCGCTGCTCGAGGATCTCGGACAGACGTGCAGACAGGTCTTCGAGGCTGCTGGTTGCAGACTCGGCCCGTTCGCGTTCTCCAATCAGCTCACGCTCGGCCTTTGCCAGCCGGGTCTGCAGCTGTTTGTCCAGGCCCTCGATCTCGGCCATGCGACCCTGCAGCGAGGCGCGTTCGCTTTCGACCCGCTCCAGGCTGCTGGTGAGGCGCTCCATATCCGCGTAGGCCTTTTCCTGTGCGGCCAGGGCCTCGCGTTTCTGCTCCTCGGTCTCGACCAGCTTCCGCCGTGCCTGATCGACCGCAGCGCGCACCTGCTGCAGGTGCTGCTGGCGCTCGGCCTCGGCATCCTGCTTGACGCGCTCGGCCGCTTTAAGACGCTCCTCGAGTTCCTCGGCGCGCTGTTCGGCCTCCCGGATTCGCGAATGCGCCAGATGATCTTCCGGCACGGCCACCGCCGGAGCTGCGGCCTGTGTCACCGCCGGTGCGGTCTCGCCGTCGCGAATGCCCCCCTCGAGCACCGATACGTCGATGCCGCGTTCGATCAGCAGAAAGGCGCCTGCCATCGCCCGTCCGCCGGTGTTGCTGTAAAGGACATAGTGACCGTCCGGGGCAAGACTGGCAGCCTGGTAGCGCAATGACTCGAACGGGAAGTTGATCGCCCCGGGCAGGTGCGACTCGTCGTACTGCTCACTGCTCCGCAGGTCCAGCCAGATGGCCCCGCGGTCGACCTTGGCCTGTGCAGTCTGCATGTCGATGCGATCGAGCAGGGGGTTGTGTATCAGGTCGAGGAAATCCTGCTTGCTCAGCCGCAGTACCTCGCCGTCCTGCAGCATCGTTACCGTGGAATTCCGCGGGCTGTCCGACAGCAGGGCTTCCTCGCCGAAGGCATCGCCCGGGCCCAGTGTCGCAAGCTCGCAGGGACCCTTGCCATCACCGGCGTCGCGGCGCACGACTGCCCGCCCCTTGGTCAACATGTAGTAGTAGTCGCCCGGGTCACCCTGCCTGACCAGGTCGTCGCCACTGGCGACCTCGACCTGCTCGACACTCATCATCACGCGCTGGATATTGGACGCAGGCACCTGCTGCAGAACGCGGGACTGCAGCAGCATGCTCATCCAGTCATCTTCCGAGGCATCGTCGAGGTCCGAGACCTGGTAATCGACGGTCTGGGTACGCGCCAGTGCGTCACTCAGCAGCCGGCTGTCGATGCGCGCGATCCGTACATCTGATTTTGCCCGCGCTGACTGCTTGCGTGGCAGTTGATGGGCAAGCGGGAAACGCGCCGTGTCGCTCCCGGCGCTCACCTTGTCGACCACCGCACGGTCGCTGAGGAGGACGATCGAGCCGTTCAGCAGATAGACGTGTTCATGGTCGGTATCGCCCTGCTCGAACAGCATCCTGCCCTTGGCAATGGACTCGAACCGCGCCTTTTCCAGCAGCTCGCCGAGCGCATCGTCGGGCAGGGCGTGTAACGGTACGAGGGCGCGCAGGTGCGCCATTTCCTCACTGGAGGCTGAGTCTGACATGCGGGTGGCGGTATCCATTAGTCCGTGCTGTTCCGGTGGTGGCCAGGGAAACGGGGTACGTCAGTCCTTATCGACCCCGACCAAGGTGATCTTGAGCAATCGAGTTCGCCGTGACCCTGCCTGACCCGCTTGCCGATCGGTCGCCAGGCACCCCCCCGGCTCACAACCGGTAACTGTTAGCATAGTCGCACTTGCTTTTTTGCGATCCAGACCATGAAACAAGGCATATCCATGTATTGGACCGCGTTTTTCTATGCTATGTTTTCTGCGGTTTCCCACCAATCGAGCAGGAGTCATACATGGCAGTGAAAAAGAAAGCCGCTGCGAAGAAAGCCGCGGCCAAGACGGCAGCCGCTGCGCCCGCAGTGAAAGCCATCGCCAGCAAGCAGACCAAGACCCAGATCATCACCGCGCTGTCCGAGAGCACAGGACTGTCCAAGAAAGACGTGGGCAATGTCCTGTCCTCGCTTGGTGCGATGGTCGAGGCCCATATGAAGAAGCGTGGTTCCGGTGAATTCACCATTCCGGACACCGGAGTCAAGATCCGCCGCGTGAAGAAACCGGCGCGCAAGGCCCGCATGGGCCGCAACCCGGCAACCGGTGAACCGATGAAGATCGCCGCCAAACCGGCTTCGACAGTGGTTCGCGTGACCGCATTGAAAGCACTGAAAGATACGATCGGAAAGTAGGCGCGGCCGACCGCGGGTTGAAAAACGCCGCATTTTGCGGCGTTTTTTTCGCCCGCATCGCGGGCTCAGTGTCGCAGTAGCAACTGGCCCTCGCGCTGCACCAGTTCGACCTGACGCAGAAAACTCATCCCCAGAAGCACAGGATCGTCGGCACGCATCGCAGGCAGGATCGAGGCGCGGACATCTCCAAGTGCGATCGAGCCTATCCGCACCTGGTCGAGTATCGTCTGCCATACCGCAACCGGCCCGTTCGCCGTCTGACTGATCGCGCCACCGCCACGCTGCAATCGCAGGCGCTCGGCCAGGGCTTCCGACAACGCCACATCGGTCGCACCGGTATCGACCAGGAAAGTGACCGGGTACCCGTTGATGAACCCGTTCGCCACATAGTGGCCCTGCGCGTTGCGTTCGAGCACGACTTCGCTACGGCCGTCCTGGCCCGCCCGCACCAGCGGTTCACCGTTCGGATTGAAGCGTGATTCCAATACGTCCTGGAACAACAGTGTCAACAAGCCCAGACCGCCGACCCATGCGGCGATCAGCATTACCCTGCCGGTGCGTTGTGTGGTGTCCTGTTCTGGTCCTGGTTTCATTTGCCGTGTAACTTGGCGATGACGCTGCTGCGCGACATTGGAACCCGATCCACTGATGAAGTTCAAACCCGTCTACCGGACACTGTGCTTATGACCACCACGCGCACCCTGATCTACGTGCACGATCCGATGTGCTCCTGGTGCTGGGGATTCCGCCCGACGTTCGAGCGCCTGTGCGATGCACTCAGCGGTGAGGCGACGGTCGTGCGGCTGCTCGGCGGCCTGGCGGCCGACTCGGATCAGCCGATGCCGGCAGAGATGCAGACCCGATTGCAGGAAACCTGGCGCCGCATCCAGCGGAGAATTCCGGGCACAGAATTCAATTTTGATTTCTGGCGTGATGCCAGGCCAAGGCGCAGCACCTGGCCTGCATGCCGCGCCGTGATCGCCGCGCGTCGACTCGACAGCGGCGCCGAGGCATCGATGATCGACGCCATCCAGCGCGCCTACTACCTTTTGGCGCTCAACCCCTCGGACGACAGCACGCTGATCGCACTGGCCACGCAGCTGGGCCTGGACGCCGACCGGTTCGCACAGTTGCTCAACGCACCGGAGACCCGGCAGGCACTCACCGACGAGGTCGCGCAGGCGCGCCGCATGGGCGCAGACAGTTTTCCGAGTCTGCGCCTGCAGCTTGGCGACAGCTTCTGGCCTGTACCGGTCGACTACACGGATGTCGCTCCAATGCGAGACACCATACTGGGCCTGTTCACGGTGTGAGCTGAAATCGGCGAAAAAAAACCGGGCCAGGCCCGGTTCACACGATCAACGCATGGGCATGGGCCCGTAGACACCGGGCGGCATGCCGCGCTGCACAGGTGGCGCCATACGACGCATCTGCGCCATACGCTGCTGCTGGATCTGGCGCATCAGCTGCTGACGGTAGTGCACGATTGCGCTCTGACCGTTGGCGGCCACGTCATAGACGCGCCACTGCTTGCCGACCCGGTAGAGCCGGAAATCAAGGCGGGCAGGATAGCTGCCCGGATTGAGCACCGCTGCACTGACCTGTGCCGTCTTGCCGTCATTGCCCGCACGCGGTGGCAGGAACCGCACCTGCTGGCTGTCGTAGGCACCAAGCTTTTCCGCCATCTTGGTCAGGAAGCTCTGCTTGATCTCCGCCACCAGCGCCTGCTGATCTTCGCTGCTGAGCTGTTCGAAAAGACGCCCCCCGGCCGAACTCGCCATGTATTCGAAATCGAAGAAAGGTGCGATCTCCTGATCGAGGAAGGCGGCCAGCGCCTGTGCCGACGGCTTGGGCTCACCGCCCAGGAAAGCCAGCAACCTGTCCACGCCGGCGCGAAGTTCGACGGCCGGGTTCGCGGCCTGCGGCTGCGCGGCCGGTCCAGGCGGATATGGCATCGGCCCCGGGCCATAGTAAGGAGCGGCATGTGCCCCACCCGCAACCAGCAGCGTCGCGAGCAGGCAATAACTTAATTTCATTGAATTCCCCCCTGTGGATGTGAACCGGCAGCCTTTGTGTCGGGACTCAGTTGACCTGCCGGACGGGGCACTGGATGGCGCCCCGCAACCGGCCCCCGCGGCCACGGCTCGGCAGAGGTTGCCAAGGCGCGGCGGCGATTGCAATGCGGAGATTCCCGATCAGCTGGTTATTCGGCGATAGATGTCGGAGATCCTGGTCGGCAGCTTGGCGACGTCGTCCAGGACCGTGAAATTCGCGGCGCCGTACATATGCGGCAGATAATCCTGTCCCTCACGATCGATGGTGATGCAGTACGCGTGTATTCCCTCCCGGCGTGCCTCGTAAAGCGCCTGTCGCGTGTCTTCTATTCCGTACTCGCCCCGGTACTCCAGGTCGTAGTCGTCCGGCTTGCCATCGGACAGGGTCACCAGCAGCTTGGTCCTCGCCTCGACCCGTTTGAGCTTCTGCGCCAGATGACGGATTGGCGCCCCCATGCGCGTGTAGTCTTTCGGCTCGATACCGCACACCCGGCCGATGACCGCCTCGTCCCAGGGGTCATCGAAGTCCTTCACCCGAAACGCCTCGCAGCGTTTGCGCGTCCAACCGGAGAAGCCGTAGATCGCATAGCGGTCACCCAGGGTGTTGAGTGCCTCGGCCAGCAGGATCAATGCCTCACGCTCGGCATCGTTGATCCAGCCACGCGTCGAACCGGACATGTCGACCATGAACATCACGGCGATGTTGCGCTCCTCCTTGTGCATGCGGGTAAACACGCGGTCGGTCATCTCCAGCCCACTGTGCACATCGCCCCAGGCCTCGACCAGGGCATCGATATCGATATCCTCACCGTCACTGCGCCGCCTCAGCATCCGGTCCTCACCGCGCAGGATCTCAAAGGTGCGGCGCAGCGAACGCACGAACCCGGAGTATTTGGCCAGGGTGGTACGGTGAAACGCAGTGTCGCCTGGCTGTACATCGATCTCGCGCAGCACGCACCAGTTCTTCTTGTGTGCCTGTCGCGCCACGTCCCATTCGTTGTACAGAAAAGCCCCTTCCTCGTGGTAAGTACCACCCCAGACGTCTTCCGGATTGAGAGAGGTCTCCTCGAACAGGCCGGGATCGTATTCGCCTTCGCCGGCGGGCGTCAGGTACTCGGGCGGGATCTCGCCGAGGTCGAGCAGGATGGACCGCAACTGCTCGCGCACCTTGTCAGGGATCGGCAGCGGCTGCTCGGCGAGCGTGACCTCGACCTGCAGGGCACCGACCTGCGCCTCGTTCCCGGCCTGTTCGACGTCGAAGCGCTCCGGCGGGGCATGATCACCACGCCCCTCGGCGATCTCGTTGGCTATCACCCGCAGGCTCTCGCGCAGGCGTGCCTTGTCGCGCTCGAGGCGGCGCAGCCGGGCCGACCATGCCGCCACGGGGTTAAGCTGGCCCTGATAGCAACGTGGCGCAGGCGCAGCACCTTCATACAACCGCCCAACCCAGCGCAGACTGTCCTCGACGCGCGCGCCGATCCGCGACAGGTCCTGTGCCGCCGCGTGCCATGCCGGTCCCAGAGGGGGATCTCCGAGGGCTGTACTGAGCGCCTGCATACGCCGGTGCAGCCCCGGCAGTTCAGCCCCTATCAGGGTATCCAGGCGCAGCGTCTCCAGCGCATGGAAAACCGACTGGGCGTGCTCCGCACGTGGGAACCGGCCGAGGAACTCCATCAGGTTGACGTTGAGCGTGCCGTAGCGCGTCTGCGCCCACAGATGCGCAACGATCGACTTGAACAGCTGGAAATTGTCGGCCTGGTTGTCGAGGCGCGCGACGATCTCAGGCAGGTACAGGACTTCCCCATCGGTCCAGGCGTATTCCCCGGGCTCGATCTTCAGACGCCGGCCTTCCAGTCCCTGCACGAAAGGCCGCAGGATCGGCACCGCCTCCTCGAACACGGACCCGGCAGCGCGCTGGTGGCCGACAAGCAGGAATCCGTCGAGATCGCGTATCACCGCCATTGCCGCCTGCAGACCGGCGCGGTCGTAGCTGTCCATCGCGTGCAGACACCAGGCAGACACGACCTCCGGCGCCACCTCGCTCAGCGCCTGATGCGCCCGGCTGGCAAACTGAAAGGCCAGTTCGGTATTGGTCGCCGCCGCCCGTCGGGTCCATTGCAGGATGAAGTCCTGCCGCTCTCGCGGCATACCGGCCAGGGACTCGGCCAGCCTGTCGGTATGGATGAATGTGAACTCGACCTCGAGGACTTCGTCGAGGCGCGCAACGATGGTGGCGTGATCGAGGGCGGAGCGGCTCAACGGCTTGGGATGACAGTCATTGGAAAAGTGGTGCCGATTGGATACGCGCCGCGAATTGGCTGCGGCTCGCTGACAGATAACGCAACGCTATGCGGTAGACGTCACCGGGTCAACCGCACACATTGCGGCGTAAGACGTCGGCGCCCTGCGCCACCCTGTCGTCTCAGGCACGGCGATCGGACGGAAACACGGCGACGTTGTCGAACACGATCTTCGCACGTTTCGCATGTTCCGCCGGCCGACCCAGCAGGTAACCCTGGCCGCGCGAGAAACCCGCCGCCTTCGCCGCCTCCAGCGTGGCCACATCCTCGATACCCTCGGCCACCAGTTGATGACCTGCCTCGAGGATCATCTGCGCCAGGTGCGTCACCATGATGCGCTGGGTGTCGTCCTGCAGGCCATGCACCAGGCTGATATCGAACTTCACTGCATCGACCGGCATGCTGGCCAGATAGCGGACCGATGAGTAGCCGCTGCCAAAATCATCCAGCGCGATCTCGAACCCGAGCTGCTGCAGGCGCGTCAGGTTCTCGTTGGCCAGCCCGATCTGCGTGATCAGGGCCGTTTCCGTCACCTCGATCATCACCCGATAGTCCTTCAACAGTGGCTTGAAGTCATCGAACCAGGCACACACCTGCTCGTGCACCACGGATGGCCCGGAGAGGTTGATCGAGACGCCGGTACCGAGCTGGACCTTGCCCCCACGCAGATCGGCCAGCACCCGGCGCAGTACGGCACGGTCGAGTTCGACCTCCAGACGACGCGCCTCGACGACCGGGAAGATGTTGGACGGCATGATCACCTCACCGTCCTGCTCGATGCGCACCAGGGCCTCGTAGTGGCAGATCTTGCCGCTCCCCAGATCGACGATGGGCTGGTAATGCATCAGCAGGCCCTTGCCGTAGACCACGGCATCGTAAACCGCCGTATTCACCCAACTGGAGAACAGGCCCTCGGAATCACGCGCCAGGGCCTCGGTGAACATCACCACATTGGCATGCCCCGGTCGCTTCGCCCGGTACATCGCCACATCGGCCTTCCACTGCAGGTTCTGCAGGTCTTCAATATCGTCCACCCGCGCCGACGCCAGGCCTGCGCTGATACGCAACGGCTCGCGGATTCCCAGCCGGCTGAAATCGTAGCCGACGATTTTTTCGTGGCAGCGCTCGGCGATGCGCAGGGCCGAGGTCTCGTCACACTCCATCAGCACCACCGCGAACTCGTCGCCGCCGATACGAAACAGTTCCTCGCCGCGGCGCAGAACCGAGGCAATGCGGCCCGCGATGACATTGAGCACCTGGTCACCGACGCCGTGTCCGTAGGAATCATTGATCGCCTTGAAGTGATTGACGTCGAACAGCGCGAAACAGACGCCAATATCGCGTTCACCCAGCATTGCCGGCAGGTTCTTCATGAATTCGTCGAAGGCGCGGCGGTTCTTCGCACCGGTCAGCGCATCATGATGCGCCATGGTCCACAGCTCCTTGCTCTTCTCTTCCAGGCTGCTGTGGACGTCGATCAGGCGGTTCTGATACTCATTGAGCGAGGCGCGGATCTTTTCCGTCTCGGCGATCGGCAGGACCCCGGCCAGATCGTCCAACATCAACCCGCCAGGACTGCTCTTCAACCGGTCGATATGCGCGGAGATCGCGCGCAAGGGACGCACGATGAGGAACACCAGAGCCGGAAAAAGCAGCAGTGCGAAGATCCCCAGGATGACACTGAGGTTCGCAATTGCGCCGGACAGTAGTCCGGAAACCGCCTTGCTCATCGGGTTCTCACGCACAGTGAACTGCGTCGCGGTCTGCAGCTCCGCCCAGGTCATCGTGGCCTTTCCGGCCGGTGCAAAACCGATCGTCTGCGGATCGATATACCGATAAACGCGATTCTCTCGCAGCTGCTTCAGCAGGCTGATGCGCAGACCGACATACCCGCGCGGCCGTGACTTTGCCTCGCCGGCGACCGCCGGCACGGCCCGGAATACCAACAGCGCCGGCTCGGTGGCCGAATAGTCCACATAGGCGGGGGGTAGCGGCGTCCCGATCTGGCTCGGCAGCTCGTTGACATCGAGCTTTGCCAGCGCGACGCCGTCACGATCGTAGACCTCGGCGTCCGTCACATAGTCCGGCAACACGCTGTGGTTGAACATCCGGTAGCTGCGCCAGTAGGCGTAGTACCGTGGCACGTCCAGCTGCTGGCTGACCTCCTCCCACTCGGCGAAACGGTCGGCCATCTCCTCCGACTCGCGAAGCATCCGATCCATGACCAGCCGCAGCTCGTCCCTGGCCGCCGCGTGCGCGGTCGCTTCCACGTCCGCATGCACGCGCTGGAATTCGCGATACGTGAACAATCCGTATGCCACGAACGCCACCACCACCAGGACAACCATGATCACCGCATAGCTGCTGATGGAAAGTCCACGCCTCGAATCAGCCATGGCTGCCCTCCGAAATCACCCTGAGCACCTCGTCCAGCAGATCAAACTCGTGTGCGAGGTCGAAAAAATGGTTTGCGCCGGCCACCGGCCGAACCGCCACACCTCCCGAGCGCAGGTTCTCGATCCACGCCTTGTCGATGCGCTCGTCCCGGTCGCCATAGATCACAGTCACTGGCACGGCGCTGCCGTTCAGCGCAAACATCAGCCGGGCCTTGTCCCACGTCAGGTACGAAAGCAGGTTTGAAGGGGTGGTTACATAGGTCTTGCAGTAACTCAGCGAGTACGGGTACATCGCATCTGCCGCGCGCGCCTGGTCGGTGGCAGCCCGCGCACGCAGAAACCCGACCTCTTCAGGACCCTGCTCCTCACCGAAGGAAGACAGGCTGACCAATACCGCCCGCGCGACCTCCAGGTCGCGGTCTGCATCGAGCATGGCGGTCAACTGTGCGCCGCCTACGCTGTGCCCGATCACCACCGGGGCCTTCCCGGCACGTTCGGCCAGCCAGTGGACCCAGGAACGCAGTTCGGCCACGTCCTGTTCCATGGAATGTGTATGGATGGCCTCGCAGGCCACGCTCTGGCGACGCCTGTTCACCCCCAGTGACAGCGTCGGGGCAAGCACGCTGAAACCCTCGCTGGCAAGGGCCTCGGAAAGCCGGCGGATCGTCGGGAATTCACGCGTTGCCAGAAACCCGTGTAGCAACAGCACCGCCGGCAGCTCAGACTCGCCCGGCCAGTACTCGGCCTCGGCAACGATTCCCGGGGCCACCGTCAGTTCCATCCGCGCACTGCCTGCATGGACTGCCATTGGAACTGCCAGGACCAGCAGCCGAATGAACAGCGCAGTTACAGGCATCACCTCTCCCAAATAATCACAAATATCGCGTAAGCCACTCAAACATAGCTTATTTGTGATTTTTGAGCAGCATTTTTTTCGCGCGCAGGGCGCGCGCTGCCGCCATGCTGAAAAATGGTGAGGCTCGTCGGGGGGTACTCAGACATCGCCCGCCGGGAGAGCGGGCGGGGTGCACGTCAATGGCGTCGTGACAGCAACGGGGACCCCGTGGTACCCGTTGGCGGCATCTCAGTGCTTGTGCACGTCGTCCGCGGAATCGGAGGCGTCCTGGCCCTGGCTGAACAACAGGTAATCCTGGGTGGTGTTGTCGGCGCGTTGGTAGCGATAGATATTGCCCCAGGGATCCAGCCAGGGCGTCGTGCCTGCGGGCGTGGTGGAGGGGTCACCCAGCTCGATCTGCCCCGCACGCAGGTACAGTCCGCGCTCGTCCTCATTGCCGCCATCGAGTGCGACGAGATTGCGATCCGCCGCCAGGTCGTCCAGCAGCAGCTGCGCCTGACTGACGTCTTTCGCGGCCGTACCGAAACGCGCCTCGGTGACGTACCCCTGGTAGACGGGGATCGCAATCGCCGAGATGATCGCCAGAATCGCCACTGCGATCATGATCTCGATCAGAGTAAGGCCAGCTTGCCGAATCAATGGATCCACCTCGATAGATTCACACGAATGTCTGACTGAAAAGTACCGCTGATCGGACCGCAGGGCCAGCGTGCGTACACCTGCCGTTGGGCCGATGGCGTGTTCCCAGCGCCAACTCGATCACAAAACCGCGGCAAGTTGATTTTAAGGCATTCGCTCAGGCCCTGCCGGCGACACGCGAATGGCTCACCATCTCCTCGCTCAGGCGGCTTTCGAGTATATCGGCAGGCAGCCCCTTGGCGAACAGAAAGCCCTGCAGGTACGGCACACCGGCCGCTCGCAGATACTCCGCCTGCGCATCGGTCTCGATGCCTTCTGCAACGATCTTGTACCCCGACTTGCGCGCGAGGCGGACCACGGCCTCGACGATCGCCTCGTCCGCTATGCTGTCGGGCAGATCCTTGACGAAAAGCCGGTCGATCTTGAGTCCGTCCACCGGCAGCATCTTCAGGTACTTCAATGATGCGTAGCCGGTGCCGAAGTCATCGATCAAAATCTTCACTCCCAACTCGCGGATCCGCTTGAGACGTTCGACGCCTTCGTCGAACTGGCCGATCAACGCGGTCTCGGTAACCTCCAGCGTGAGGATACCGGGGGGAATACCCGATTCCCGGATCGCATTACGGACATGTTCGAGGATGTCATCGCTCGCAAGCTGTACGCTCGACACATTGACCGTCACCGTTTCTATCGCGTAGCCCTTGCCCGACCAGCTGGCGAGCTGACGGCAGACCTCGCGGATCGCCCAATTGCCCATCTCGCCAATCAGGCCACTTTCCTCGGCAAGCTCGATGAACCCACCCGGCATAATCAGCCCCACGCCAGGGCGTTGCCAACGCATCAGTGCCTCGGCGGCATGCACCCGACCGGTCAGCGCGTCCACCACCGGTTGATAGTGCAACACCAGCTCATTGTTGGCGACCGCGCCCTTGAGCGCCTGTTCGATCTCAAGCTTCCCGGTCAGTTTCGCTCGCATCCCGGACGAGAAAAACAACAGCCCACCCCGCCGCGACGATTTCGCCGCATAGGCAGCCGCGTCGAGGGCCTGCATCACCCCTCCGAAATTCGTGCCATCACGCGGGTACAGCGCCGCCCCCTGGGTGGCACTCAGCCGGACCTCCCGCATACCGAGGTCCAAGGGGCGGTCCAGTTCCCTGCCCAGTCGCTCTCCAAGCCGGGCAAGCCTTTCTGCTGTCGCCTGATGATCGCTGCCCCGCAGCATAAGCACGTACTGGTCGCCGGCGAACCGCGCCAGCACGCAATCCGGCGGCAGCACTGCCAGCAGGCGCTGCCCCGCCAAACGCAGCAGCCGGTCACCAGCGCCGTGCCCAAGCGAATCATTCACCTGTTTGAAGCGATCCAACGCCAACATGAGCATGCCGATCACGGCCTGACCACGATTATCGCCGGTCGACCACTCGTCAAACAGGTCGCGCAGCCGCGAACGATTCGGCAGCCCGCTGACTGGATCGTGATTCGCCTGGTGGAAAAGGCGGCGTTCAAGTACCAGGTTTTCCAGAGAGATCGCCAACACATCACCGACGCGACTGACAAACCGTGCATCGGCCGGCTGCACCTGGCGGATCAGGATATCGGCGACCGCGAACTCCGACTTGAACACACGAAAAACCTGCAGATAAGCCGCCGACCCGGCACCACAGTAGCGGGAATACGCGTAGTCTTCAGGCTGCACGAGCACCCCGCCAGGCGAGACCTCCATCGACTGCGTGGCGTTGCGGGGAAAGCGGTGTATCGCCACGTCCGCGGCCTCGAAACCGCGGCACCAGATGGTGTCTTCCGCATTGCCCCATTGCTCGTGGCACACCAGCGCGCACCGTCCCTCGCCCAGCAAACCCTCCAGTCCCTGGGCCGCCGCCATGAGCGCGGCCTTTATTGTATTTGCCGTTTGCAGATTGCGGTCGACCTGGGACAACATTTCCAGCTCGGTGATCTGGGTGCCGATCTGCTCGGCCATGCTGTCGAATGCCTCGCCAAGCACCTGGAACTCGTCGCCCGACTTCATGCGCAACCGGCTTTGGAAATCTCCGGCCGCCAGCCG
>Ga0116152_10003457_pt1 | contig 12668 bp, 12 predicted proteins | sample AD_UKC119_MetaG_FD_89894 | JGI IMG/M metagenome (GOLD analysis project Ga0116152, IMG submission 89894) | Active sludge microbial communities of municipal wastewater-treating anaerobic digesters from Hong Kong - AD_UKC119_MetaG | ecosystem: Engineered > Bioreactor > Anaerobic > Digestate...
GCCGGCCGCGATCGGATACATGCCGACATAGTGGTTGATGGTGTCCATCTCGTGCACGCAGTCGAGTGCCTGGTCCTCGTGGATCTCGGTGCTCTCGATCTTCTGGCAGCCGTTGAACACGCCATTCATGTGGAAATGGATGCGCACGCCGTCGGGGAAGGCCTCTGGCGGGTAGTTCGGCGCCTTCAGGGCTACCCACCAGGTCGGCAGAAAATAAATGGCGGCCAGCAGGGCGACGGCAACCAGGCCGAGCATCATGACCGGGAGGTTCTGGCGGATCCGGATGGGCGGGTTCATCATTGCTTATCCAGCTTCAATAGTGGACGGTCGGACCGGCCGGCAAACGCACCAGCCGGCCGGTCATAGGGGCTGAGACTTATTTGAAGTCCGGGTTCTGCCAGTCTTTCGACGGGGCAAGCTGTTCCGCTGGGACCGGAACCCAGGAGACGTAATTGATCACGTTCTTCATGTCCTGGTCGGAGAAGTTCTTGATCTGCTCGACCATGTCCGGGTTGGCGTTGCGGCGCTTGCCGTCACGGATCCACTCGAACTGACGCAGCATGTAGTTGTAGTGCTGGCCGTTGATGCGTGGGTAGAACTTCTCCTTGTCACCCATGCCGGTCTCGCCGTGGCACTTCACACAGTTGTCTGCAAACAGTTTCTTGCCAGCCTCGAAATGCGGGGTGCCGGGCTCCCAGGGGCCGCGACCCGGCTCGGGGTTCATTGGCAACTGCTCGATATAGGCGACCACATCGGCGATCGCCTGGGCATCACCGATCGACTCGGGCAGGGCGAACGGATACATCGTCGGGTTGTCGCGGTTCAGCGCGCGGATGTCGGCCAACTGCTTGATCAACACACCACGGTGCTGGCCGGCGAGCTGCGGAAAGGTGCCTTCCTGCAGGCCCCAGCCTTCGGGCAGGTGACAGGCAGAACAGACTTCGTAGACGTCACGACCGTTGTCGAGGTCTGGCGTCAGGTGCAGTGCCTCCTCTTGTTCGCCGCCGCCTTCGTTCCACCCGGAAAGGGTCGGGGCGGAGATCAGAGCGGTAACCGCGGCTGCGATGAATGAGCGTTTCAGGCTTGACGAATTCATGGTGTGTGCGGGCTCCTCGAGAAACATTTAAGGTGACGCGCCGGAAAGATTGTCGGCGCGCATGCCGCCCATATTAGTCGCGGCTAAAGCCCCCGCCTTGACGACGATCAAGCCACCGGCCGGGACGGCCGGTGGCTTGTGTCGTATCAAAGCGTCGACAGCCACTGGGCGATGGCGTCGATCTCTTCGTCCGAGACCAGGTGCATGACGCCTTTCATTGCCGCAGTCATGCCGTTCGAGCGCGCGCCGCTCTTGATATCTTTCATCTGCTGCGCCGCATAGACGGCATTCTGTCCGGCCAGTTTCGGGTAGGCGGGAAGAATCGGGGTCTTCGCATCCTTGCCGTGGCAGGAGAAGCAGGTCTTGCTCTGGAACAGGGCGGCGCCATCCGCGGCGGCGGCAGTGCCGACGCCGAGCACCAGCGTGGAGGCCAGAACGGCACCAAACAGGTTTTTCATCATCATCGTCTAATAACCTCTCGTGTTATCGGGTTTTTGTCGCTCATAAACAAACCGGGGGGCACGATGCCCCCCGGTGATTCCTAACTCAGGCGGCGATCAGATCATTTGATCTTTTTCGCACCATTCTGTTCCAGGAAGGTCTTGGCACGCAGACCGAGGTCGGCGGTCTTCACCTGATACTGCCACCACTGGTTGGCCCACAGCATTGCGTTTTGCCAATCCTGCTTGGCCGCAGCGGCCTCGGATTTCTCCTTGGCGTCCTTGGCGAAGCCGAGCTGGTCAGTCGCATCTTCCACCAGACCGACTACCGTTGGGAAGTCCTGATAGTTGTGGCTGGTGATGTAGGCCACCACAGAGTCGATGACCGCCTGGGTATCAACGTTGGTCTTGACCTGCTTGTCGTAGTCAGCCTGGGTATATGCCACGCCTTCCTGCATCGCGGATGCCTTGGCCTGGTAACCTTTCGGCTGGACCAGCAGGTAACCCTGCATCTCCAGGTGGAGCGCCGAGCAGAACTCGGTGCAGTAGTAGGGGAACACCCCTTCCTGATCGGCGACGAACGAAGCCGTGGCCGTCTTGCCCGGCTCAATCGACAGCTGCACGTTCTGGCCGTACATCGCGAAGCCGTGCACCTCGTCCTCCGCACGCTCGAGGTTGGTCAGGTGGATCTTGACCGTGTCGCCGACCTGCGCCTCGATGATCTCAGGCGTGATGTGTGAACGGATCACCGTACCCCAGACCTCGGTCGTGCACTTGCCGGCGGCATCACAGTTGCGTTCGGTCTTCTCGCGACCCGCCCGGGTCTTGAACTCGGAGACCTTGTCTTCGCGGCTGTTCCAGCCCGACTTGTAGCGGACCTCAGGCTTGAGCTTGTCCGCCTTGATTGCGACCACGTAGTGCGGTTCGCCCAGTGGCAGCGGCATGTCGTACAGCAGTTCCATCTTGTCGCCGCTGATGTCGATCAGCTGGTGGTTCTGCGGATGTAGCGGACCGACCGGGTTGAAGCGGTCGATGGCCAGCTTGTTGAGTGCCACCAGGTATTTGCCGTCCGGCGATACCGAGTCACCTTCCATCGCCATCAGGTGGCCAATGTTGTAGTGGATCGAGACCTTGTCCAGCACCTTGCCTTCGCAGTAGTCCCACTTGGCGACCATCGAATCCACATACAGCGAGGTATAGGCCACGCAGGCCTTGCTGTCATACTGCGTATGCAGCGGCCCGAGGCCCAGTTCGACCTGGCGGGCGATTGCATCTTTGAGGGCGATGATCGGAATACCGTACGGGTCTTTGCCCTCGAACTTGCCGGCCTTGATTGCGGCCTGGATCTTCTCGAAGCTGTAGACCGTCGCATGGGTGTCGAGCTTGCCGGAGACGATCATGTATTTGCCGTCCGGTGATACGTCGACGCCGTGCGGGCTCTTGACCTCTGGGATCAGGAACATCACGCCTTCCTTGACCGCGACGTCGATCGGCAGCACGTTGCCACCGTTGATCTTCTTGGTCTTGCCGGCCTTGAACAGCTCCTCGGCCTTCTTCCAGTTGATGACGTGCAGGAAGTCGGTGTCCTTCGCTGAGCAGCCGGCCTCGAACGGCGGGCGTCCGCGCTCGATGCCGCCGACGTAACGCTCGGAGCAGAACGAGTTGGTGAACGACCAGCCATCAGACGGTCCCTTACCAGCGTCCGAGAGGTCCTGGCTGTAGGGCGGTGCCTCGACTATGAAAGAGTTCTCCGGCTCGATACGGCCTTTCTCGCGGTTGAACTTCCAGTAGGTGATGCCACCGCGGTACTTGTCGTTGAATTCCTCGAGCGGGACGAAGTCGTTCTCAAACGGTGCTGCATACTGCGCGGCGGTGATCACGTAGTCGGTATTCGGCGTGACGAAGGCGCCACCGTGCTGCGACTTGAACACCGGGTTGACCACGATCTGCTTGGTCTCGAAGTCGTGCAGGTCGATGACTGCGACGCGCGGGTTGGCCTTGTCGTTGATAAACAGGTAACGGCCGTCGTAGTCACCGTTTGTTTCGGAGATCGCCGGGTGGTGAGTGTCACCGTAGACGAGGTCCTTGCCGCGAACCCTGCCTTGGGCCAGCACGGCCTTCGACTCGTCGTCGAAGCCGTAGCCCTGCCAGGGTTCCGGGGTGAACACGCCGATATACTTGAGGATGCGCATCGACGGGATGCCGTAGACGATCACCTGGCCGCTTTGCCCGCCGGAGCTGAAAGCGAGGTATTCGTCACGCCCGCCGGTGGGCGTGTACGTCTTGGCCGCAGCCAGCACGTCTTTCTCGGTCAGGCCACGGTCTTTCATGACCTTTTCCAGCTGGCCGTTGGCCAGTGCACTGCCTGCAGCGCTGGCGCCGAGCGCAAGGCTAATCAGCAGTGGTAGGGTTTTTTTTGCGATTTTCATGGCGTATAACAGCCCCCCAAGGCGGTTTCAGGAAATTTGGTTCGGACGAACCGGAAGTCTGGTTCAAAAGCGGGATTCCGCCTTGATCAATGTCAAAAGGATGTGGCAAATGACACACCCGGGCATGGCAAATCCCGCGGTGGCCTCGGCTGCACCAGCGGCCCAGAAAAAACATAGCACTCCGCAAAGACGGAGGGCATCGATCGCAACCATTCAAAAACGTTGAGGAGCTACTTAGTGAACAAGCCTGAGATCACCGAAGATATGATTTTTGCCTGTTTTGCCGCCGCGCGGCAGGACAGCCGGATGCACCAGACGGCGGAGTCGTTTGTCGACGTCGAAGAGTACGAGAACCAGATCATGTACCCGGAGTTCGCGCGGTGGGCGGAAAAGGCCGGGCAACCGGATCTGGCACGCCTGTTCCGCAAGGTTGCCGGCGAGGAAAAGCTGCACGCGGTATGGCTGCGTGAACTCTACGACGATATCGGCGTGCCGAGCCGCGGCGAGGATACCCAGCGTGCGATCGATGCGCTCAATACCATCCAGGCGAACTGCGACGAGCTGATTGCAATGAATCCGCAGGGCGTGATTGAAAAGGCGCTATCTGTCGCGATCAGCGTCGAAGAGCGTGAGTATCGGGATATCTACCCGCGTTTCCGTGACCAGGCGATTGCTGAAGGTGAGACGGCAACAGCGGCGGTTTACCAGCGCGTGATCGATTCGGAGGCGCAACACGCAGACTGGTTCCGCGGCGCACTCGCCGACTTCCGCGGCGCACAGAGCCAGACCCAGGCTGCGGCCCACGCCTGAGCCTTACCACCCTGCAGGCCCATGGCGCCTGCGGGGTGGCCCCATCAATTGCCTGTGGTCCACCACTGCCCGTCATCCGGGGCGCATCTTGAGGCCCAGACCTTAAGTCAGCCGCGTGGTTTGGCCGGAGGGCAGGGATAGTGAAAGGTGTCCGCCAGCGATACGTCGGTCTGGCCACAGACGTTTGCGAGTTGCTGCAGCTGCTCGCGGTCACCGATTTCGACACGGCTGCCGCGTACCGCGAGGACGCCCTGTTCGCTGAGATTGCGGATGATCCGCGAGAACGTCTCCGGCTGCACAGACAGGCGCGAGGCCAGCGTCTGCTTGGGCACCTCGAGTTCGAAGGTTGTCCCGTCAGGTGACGACTTGGTCAGCAGGTAGCCGGCGACGCGGCAGGTCGCACTGTTCAGGCTGAGATCGTCGATCTCACGGATCAGACCTCGCAGGCGCTGGCTCATATCGCCCATGAGCATGAAGCAGGTATCGACGGATTCACGCAACATGCGGGCAAAATCCGCGGCATCGACGCTGATCACCTCGGCCGCCTGCAGCGTCTGCGCACCCACCGGATAGGTCGGCCGCTCGAGGAACATCAACGCCTCGGCAAAGGTGCTGCAGGGCGTGACGATCTCAATGACCTTTTCGTTGCCGTTCGGTCCCAGGCGAAACAGCTTGATCTGTCCGCGCAACAGCAGATAAAAACGCCCCGCCGGTTCGTGCTGCTGGAACAGCAGTTCACCGTCGTCGAGCATGATCCGCACCGCGTGCTGCGCGACCCGCTCCAACTGGTTGTTGCTGAGGCGCGCAAACATAAAGCTCTTTTTCAGATCGTCTATGAGCATCGGACGGTGGCCCTGGTGCGAATCGCGCGGGCAGGCATTTAATCACCGAAAGTTGATCTGAGGCAATGTTAGGTGTTGAGCTTGACCAATATCAAGGTCAGCGCATCCCCCCGAATCTCAAATGGCGCCCACGTGGTGCATTTCAGGGGAGGTCCATGCCATGTCACAGGCTTTTACAAAGGCCATGGCGCGCAACATCTTTTACGGTGGAAGCGTGTTTTTCTTTCTGCTTTTTCTTGCTTTGACGTTCGATACACACAATGCCTGGCCGGACCGCGACAACCACGCGGCCCTCAACGACTCCGTCGCTCATGGCAAGGCCCTGTGGGAAGAAAACAATTGCGTCGGTTGCCACAGCCTGTTGGGTGAGGGTGCCTATTTCGCACCGGAGCTCGGCAACGCCTTCCAGCGCCTTGGCGGCAAGGACGGGATCAAGGGCTTCATCATGAGCCGGCCGAAAGACGGTATCCCGGGGCGGCGCAGTATGCCGCAGTTCAATTTCAGCCCGGAGGAACTGGACGCAATCGCCGATTTCCTGGAATACGTCTCTGGCATCAATACGGCGAACTGGCCGCCGAACATCCAGGGCTAAGGAGCAACAATCATGCAATACAAGTCGCAAGCGGTCGCCAAACCGTATTTCATTGCAGCCATTGGCCTTTTTGTCGGTCAGATCCTGTTTGGACTGGTCCTTGGGCTGCAGTACGTCATGGGGGACTTCATGTTCCCCGAGATCCCGTTCAACGTGGCCCGCATGGTGCACACCAACCTGCTGATCGTATGGTTGCTGTTCGGCTTCATGGGCGCCGCCTATTACCTGGTGCCCGAAGAGGCAGAGCGTGAACTCCAGAGTCCCGGTCTGGCGCTTCTGATGTTCTGGGTGTTTCTGATCGCCGGTGCGCTGACGATCCTGGGCTATCTGCTGGTGCCGTACTCGGGTCTGGCCGAACTGACCAGGAACGAGTTGTTGCCGACGATGGGCAGGGAGTTCCTCGAGCAGCCGACGATCACCAAGCTCGGTATCGTTGTGGTCGCCCTGGCGTTCCTGTTCAACATCGGTATGACCATACTCAAGGGTCGCAAGACGGTCGTCAGCCTGGTGCTGTTGATCGGACTGGTCGGCTTGGCGGTGTTCTTCCTTTTCTCGTTCTACAACCCGGACAACCTGGTCAAGGACAAGTACTACTGGTGGTGGGTCGTCCATCTCTGGGTGGAAGGCGTATGGGAACTGATCCTCGGCTCGATCCTTGCCTTCGTGCTGATCAAGACCACCGGTGTCGACCGCGAGGTGATCGAGAAGTGGTTGTACGTGATCATCGCCATGACCCTGATCACCGGGATAATCGGTACCGGTCACCACTTCTACTGGATCGGTGCACCGGAATACTGGCAGTGGTGGGGTTCGATCTTCTCCGCTCTGGAGCCGATCCCGTTCTTCATGATGACAGTGTTCGCTTTCAATATGGTCAACCGTCGTCGCCGTAACCACCCCAACAAGGCCGCGATCCTGTGGGCCCTGGGCACGGCGGTGATGGCGTTCCTCGGTGCCGGTGTGTGGGGCTTCCTGCATACCCTGTCACCGGTGAACTACTACACCCACGGTACCCAGATCACGGCAGCACACGGTCACATGGCGTTCTACGGCGCCTATGTGATGATCGTGCTGACGATGATCTCCTATGCGATGCCGATGCTGCGGGGTCGTGAAGCGGCCAACAGCAATCGCTCGCAGGTGCTCGAGATGTGGTCTTTCTGGCTGATGACCGTGTCGATCGTGTTCATCACGCTGTTCCTGACCGGTGCCGGCATCCTGCAGGTCTACCTGCAGCGCTTCAGTGCCGACCCACTGCCGTTCATGGTGGTGCAGGACAAGATCGCGCTCTTCTACTGGATGCGTGAGATTGCCGGCCTGGTGTTCCTGATCGGCCTGCTCACCTATGTCGCCAGCTTCTTCGTTGGCGCAAGGGAGCCTGAAGCCACCACAGCAGTGGCAGATAAGGCATCGGCCTGACCGCAGCGGGGTGGGCGCGGTAACGCCCACCCCAAACAGTTCTTCCCGTGGTGGGTATCGCCCATCTCCTATTCGCCAGCCGCGCATTGAGGGATGCAGAGCTGGCGGTTTTTTTTGGATCTGATATAGAACCCAACCTGATGTCCGACGACATGAAAATCTCCAGTACCACTCCAGGCGGCGCGCAGCGTGTGGCAGCGCCGAACTACCCGCCGGGCGATCTGGCGATCTGGATCTTCATCCTGGCTGAACTGCTGGTGTTCGCGGTGTTCTTCGCCGCCTATGCGTTCACCCGGATGAATCATGTCGAGTTGTTCAATGAATACCAGGCGACGCTGAATCGCGATGCGGCGCTGATCAATACGCTGGCCCTGCTGACATCCAGCTACTTCGTGATGCGCGGCGTGGTCGCGGCGCGCGAAGGCAACAATGCGTTTTGTGCGCGCTGGCTATGGGCCGCGGTCGCGATGGGTGTGGTTTTCGTGGTGGTCAAGTCTGCGGAATACGCCCACCATCTGGGTGCTGGTGTCAGCCTCAGCACCAACACCTTCTACATGTTCTACCTGTCACTGACGTTCTTTCATTTCATGCACGTGATACTGGGCATGGTGATTCTGGTCGCGGTGGCGGTCAAGGCACACGGCGATGGCTATAGTGTCGAGGACCATACCGGCGTCGAGACCGGTGCCAGCTACTGGCACATGGTCGACCTGTTGTGGTTGATCCTGTTCCCCCTTGTATACGTGATGCGATGAACGGCATTGAACCGACGCGACAACTGATACGTCCCTGCACGCTGGTCTACGCCGTGTTGATGCTGTTGACCGTGGCGACCTGGGGCATTGGGCGGGCCGGGCTCAGCGGTCTTGGTGTGTCCCTGACGGTGCTGGCATTCGCGATGTTCAAGGGACACCTGATCGGAGACTGGTTCATGGGTCTGCGCGGCGTGCGGGGTATCTGGCGCTGGGTGGTGGTGTTGTGGCTGCTGATCCCGGGCGGCCTGATCTCACTGGCGTTCTTTCTCAGTTATCGGAGCTAAGCTGTGGATATGCAAACCGACACCGATCAGACACCGCAGCAGGAGTTGCCGTTCTATCGTCCGCAGGGCAACGAGATCGCACTGTTCGAACGCGCCTGGGCAAACCAGCTGCCGGTACTGATCAAGGGGCCGACCGGTTGTGGCAAGACACGCTTCGTGCAGCACATGGCGGCGCGCCTCGGCCGGCCGCTGTACACGGTGGCCTGTCACGATGACCTGACGGCGGCCGACCTTGTGGGCAGACACCTGATAGGCGAGTCCGGTACCTACTGGTGTGACGGCCCGCTGACCCGCGCCGTACGCGAGGGCGCGATCTGCTATCTGGACGAAGTGGTCGAGGCGCGCAAGGACACCACCGTGGTGCTGCATCCGCTAACGGACGACCGCCGCATCCTGCCGCTGGAGCGCACCGGGGAGACCCTGCAGGCGCCGCCGGGATTCATGTTGGTCGTCTCATACAACCCCGGTTATCAGAACCTCTTGAAGGGCATGAAGCCCTCGACCCGGCAGCGCTTCCTGGCGATGAGCTTCGATTTTCCAGGCCCCGAACTCGAGCTCGAGGTGCTGCTCGGCGAGACCGGGATCGATCGGCCCCAGGGCGAGCGCCTGGTGCGACTGGCGAATGCACTGCGTGCGCTCAAGGACCATGACCTCGAGGAGGCGGCATCGACCCGCCTGCTGGTGTACGCGGCCACCCTTATCAAGGATGGCTTCGAGGTGCGTGAGGCCTGCCGTGCGGCGATGGTTGAACCGCTGAGCGACGATGACGAGACGCTGGCGGCTTTGATGGAGGTGATCGATGCAACACTCGGCTGAGTTGACCGAGGGCGCTGGTACGGCGATCACCGCGGAGAGCCTGTACCTGGTCAATCTGTTGCTGGCACCCGGCCTAGGGTTTCTTGTGTTGCTGTGGATCTGGTGGCGGTCGCGCGAGCAGGCGCCGCCGCTGGCGGCATCGCACTTGTCGCAGACCTTATCCGGCAGCCTGTGGGCCGGGGTGTTGCTGGTGGTCGCCAACGGCCTGATCCTGTTGCTCGGCGGCTATCGTGGGCCGCATGTCTGGGTTGTGGTAATCACCTATTTCACCTTTTGTCACTCGATGCTGGTGATGTTCGGTGCCTATGGCCTTTCCAAGGCGATGGCCGGCCAGTGCTGGCGCTACCCGCTGATTGGGCGGCCACTTCCGGCGGGTTGCGGCGGGGGCTGAGCCGGCGATGGCGCGCACGACCCTGCAGCGCAAGCGGCTGGCCTTTCAGGTCGGTTTCTTCGTGCTGTTCGTGCTGGCGCCGCCGCTGGACATCCTGCGCATCGATCTGACGCGAGGTCACGCCATCCTGCTGGGGTTGGATTGGACGCTCGGAATCGATGCCTTTGTGAGCGGCGAGGGCAGTGCACTGCAGGCGGCGTTCAACCTGCTGTGGCGTGGCTTCGTACCGCTGTTCGGCGGTGCAGGGTTGCTGCTGTGGCTGGCATGGCGATATGGCCGCCTGTACTGCGGCTGGCTGTGTCCACACTTTTCGGTGGTGGAGACGATCAACGGGCTGATGCGCCGTGCCAGCGGTCGCCCCAGCCTCTGGGAGCGCCGGCCGTTGCCGCAGGTCCAGCCGGATGGCGTGCGCGAGGTGCCCAACCCCTGGTACTGGCTACCGACACTGTTGGCGGTATTCGGATTCGCGTTCCTGTGGGCGGTCGCGCTTCTCACCTATCTGTTGCCGCCGGCCGAGATCTACCACAACCTCTTCAGTGCCGAGTTGACACTGCGGCAGTCGCTGTTCATCGGCGCGGCGACGCTCGCATTCAGCATCGAGTTCCTGTTTGCGCGTCACCTGTTCTGCCGTTTCGGTTGCGCCGTCGGCCTGTTTCAGAGTCTGAGCTGGATGGCCAACGATCGCGCGATGGTGGTGGGTTTCGATGCCACCCGCGCGACCCGCTGCCGGGACTGCAACAATGCCTGTGACAATGTCTGCCCGATGCGCCTCAAGCCGCGCACGATCAAGCGCAAGATGTTCACCTGTACCGAGTGTGCGCAGTGCATATCCGCGTGTACCACGGTGCAGGGTGGCGATACCGAGCACAGCCTGCTGCGATGGGTCGAGGGTGCGGATGCCCTGCCGGTGGTTAGCGGCCGGCCGGCCCGGCCGTCGGCGCACAAGGCCGAGCCGATGGCCGCACAGCCGCGGCCGGCACCGCTGTGCCAGGAGCCCTGAGTGGAAGAGCAGGTCGGTGAGTTCTGGCACCGTCTGGTCACGCGACTGGCGGACAAAAGCTACCCGCAGGCCGCGGTGACGCTACCCGAGGTCGAACGCACTGTCAGCATCCTGTTTCGCGCGCTCGGTGGCGATGGTGGACTGCAGGTGACCAGTGCCGAACAGCTGCATGACCGGTCACGCCGCAACTGGGTGCAGCGTCTGGCCGGCAGCCAGCAGAAGGTTGCACTGGCATGGCGCGACGACAGCTACTTGCGGCTGCCTGCGCAGCTCGACTGCCTGCCGCAGCGCTCGCTCAACCGCGATCTTTATCTGTGGCTTGCCGCGCTCGCAGTGTCGTCGTGCACGACCGACGAGGACTGGTTCAGTGCCAACCAGCATCGCACGTTGGAGACGTTGGCGCGTTTCCCGGGTCTGGCGCCGCGTTATGGCCGCCTGGTCGAAGCGCACATCGCGACCCGCCCGGCACCCGAGTCACTGCGCCGTGCCGAGGCTCAGGCGGAGTCGGCGGTACGTGCCGCGCTGCGCGAGCCCGGCAGCGTGCAGCACCTGCCGAGCGCGAAGCGTCCCCCGTCACCGGTACCGCTGTGGCTTCATCCGCAACCGCCGGGGCAGCTGTCGGCGCACAAGGCCGCCGATCCCGATACCCCCGAGGCAGCCGGTGACGAACAGCGGCGGGAACTGGAACGTCTGCGTCGTCAGGCCGAACGGGTCAAGACGCCGGAGAGCGACCGGGGCCTGATCACGGTTCGCATGGAGAACATCTTCACCTGGGGAGAGTTCGTCAATGTCGATCGCGGCTCCGAGGACGAGGATGATCTGGACCGCGCCGAATCGATCGCCCGCGACCTCGACCGCCTGGCGGTCAGCCGTGATGCCAAGCGCGCAGCGGCGACCCTGAAGTTTGATCTCGACCTGCCGGCGGAGGCTGAGGACGACCTGGTCATCGGCGAGGGCATCCGTCTGCCCGAGTGGGACTGGAAGCAGCAATGCCTGCTGCGCGACCACTGCCGCATCGTGCCGATGCTGGCGGCTGATGCACCGTCCATTCCGCTGCCGGAGCGTCTGGGGCGCACCGCACGCCGCCTGCGCAACCAGTTCCAGGCACTGGCGCCCGCGCGGGTCTGGCACCGGGCACAGGCGGACGGACAGGAGATCGACATCGATGCCTATCTGCGGTTTGCCGCCGACCGGCGTGCCGGCAGTGCGGTCGAGGGCGATGGGCTTTACCGCGAGCTGCGCAGCGGTGCGCGAGACCTGGCCTGCCTGCTGATGGCCGATCTCTCGCTGTCCACCGATACCTATGTCGACGATCATCACCGCGTGATCGACGTGGTACGCGACAGCCTGTTCCTGTTTGCCGAGGCACTGGACGCGACCGGCGACCGTTTTGCGCTGCACGGTTTTTCGTCGCGCAAGCGTGACCCGGTGAGGGTGCATACGCTGAAGACATTCGAGGAACGTTACGGCGGCGCGGTGCGCGGACGTATCTCGGCGATCAAGCCGGGTTACTACACCCGGATGGGGGCGGCGATCCGCCACGCCAGTGCGATGCTGGCTGCACAGCCGGCCGGGCGCCGCCTGCTACTGCTGCTGACCGACGGCAAACCGAATGACCTCGACAAGTACGAGGGGCGCTACGGGATCGAGGACACGCGCCAGGCGGTCCTGGAGGCACGGCGACTGGGACTGCAGCCGTTTTGTGTGACCATCGATGCCAAGGGCAACGACTACCTGCCGCACCTGTTCGGCAATGGCGGCTATGTCGTGATCCGCCAGCCTTCCGAGCTGCCC
>Ga0116152_10003462_pt1 | contig 12661 bp, 7 predicted proteins | sample AD_UKC119_MetaG_FD_89894 | JGI IMG/M metagenome (GOLD analysis project Ga0116152, IMG submission 89894) | Active sludge microbial communities of municipal wastewater-treating anaerobic digesters from Hong Kong - AD_UKC119_MetaG | ecosystem: Engineered > Bioreactor > Anaerobic > Digestate...
ACTCGCGATACGGAAACTTCAGATAACGTCCCAGTTCGTTAGAAATACAAAGCTCCCAGAGCGCGCACTCCGCCGTCCCTTTATGGTAGCATTTGGGTTCGATCCCGGACCGCCGATTACAAAAATGCGGAAGGAAAAGTCGCTCAATAACAATCTCTACAATTACAAGGCTTTAGAGTTTTTTCGCAATCACAGAAGTCCTGAAAAATACATAAAAAACCCGAATTTGCGCGCCAGTTGCGCGCCAGTGAGCTATGCAAATTTGTTTGAATCCTGCTTCAAACTCGTCAGTATGGCGATCAATTCCTGCACCTCATTCGAACTGTACCTGACCGCCGAAAGAGAACGGTAAAGCCGTATTCCACCAGATCGACCACTCGCAAGCGCGGGAGCAAGCGTGAAGCGCTTCAACGCTGTTTCATGAATAGAAAGCCGAGAGCAAACAAGCTGCTTCCAGCCGCAAGCGCGGAAAGCGCATCTGGCCAGCCTTGAAACAACAACGCCAAAACGAGTCCGGATAGGCTGATCGTGAACACGAGCGCCGGGAAGGCGAAGATCATCATGAGACCACGCCGCTCAGGGACGTTCGGGTCTGACGGCCTCACGACAACACCTCCCGACTATACCGTTTGCCTCGTGCCAGCCAGAGATAGATTCCGCTGCCGAGCACGATCAGCGTGACGAGATCCAGTGCGGCCCACACCAGTTTCAGGAGCACGCCGCCATAGTCTCCAAAGTGCAGCGGCCGCGACAAGGACAAAGCCTTTGCATACCATGGCATGTGGCGCAGGCCAGCCACCTCACCGGTGCCGGCATGGATCAGGACCGGCGCAATGATGTGCTCGGTGACAGCGGTGTTTCCGTGCAGGAACACCGCATAGTGTGCCTCGGTCGAAAAACCGCTGCCCGGAAAAGCAACGAATTGTAGCGTCATCTCCGGAGCTGCCAAAACGGCAGCATTCACCGCCTCATCGAGAGAGGCAGTTGCCTCCCCTGCCGGTACGCTTTCATTCTCCGCGACAAGGTCTGCCAGCTCTGCGGCGCGCCAGGTGTCGATGATCGGCTGTTCGAGCGTGTTCACGACACCGGTCAGGCCAACAACCAGCACCCAGGCAGTCGTCACAATGCCAAGCAGGTTGTGATAGTCGAGCCACCTCACCCGCACTGACTGTTTCCGGCGAACTGTACCGAAATCTAGTTTCCGCATGAATGGAGCATAGAGCACGACGCCTGACACAATTGCGAACACGAAAAGTGTGCCCATCGCGCCAAGGAACAACATGCCCGGCAGGCCGAGGAACATGTCCGTATGCAGCTGCAACAGGAACTCCATCACGCTTTCGCCGGCATCTGCCGGTGGCACGAGATCACCGCTGGTCAGGTCGAACGAGGCAAAATGCATTTCGTTACCCGGCACGTCTGCACGGGCACCGGTGGTGACATTGACGACCGGCCGGTCAATGTCAAAGCTCATGAATATGGGTACTTCGCCGGGCCGGTTCTCGATTGCCGCCGCCAGGACGTCATCAAGGTCAAGATGCATCCCGCCGGGATTGGCAGGCTCCCACGTCGCGGGGTTCAGGGCGGCATCAATCTCGTCATGAAAGATCAACGGCAACCCCGTCAGGCACAGCATGAACAGGAACGCCGTGCAGATGAGGCTGGTCCATTTATGGATCCAGCCCCAAGCACGGATGGTGGAAGCGCGCATTCCGTCTCCCTCAGAAGTCGATCGAGGCCGACATCATGAAGGTGCGCGGATTGCCCAGAATGAGATAGTTCGCCCCCGGATACCCACCGGTCGATGCCCAATAGGCCTCATCGGTCAGGTTTTCGATGCGTGCACGCAGTGTCAGCGCCTGATCTGCGACGTCCAGGGTGTAACGTGCGCCAATATCGACCCGCGTCCAGCTGTCGAGCGCCGTTGCATTGGCCGCGTCGACATATTGTTCACCGGTGAACACAATACGGCCGTCCAGCGTCAGACCCACCAGCATCGGCACATCCCATTCACCGTTCAGGGTTGCCTGGAGCTCCGGAACACCAATCGGTGAATTGCCCTGGTTCACACCGCCTTCCGTACGGGAGAGTTCGGAATCCAGTAGGGTCGCCCCGCCGATCAGGCGGACGCCCTCTACAGGCTCACCAAACACGGTCACTTCGATACCAGAATTCTCCTGCTCGCCCGATGCACTGAACACCTGGTTTGCAACAATGGCATTTGGCCGGGTCAGCTGAAACAGCGCGACCGTCGCACCGAAATCGCCGCCATCGTATTTCACACCGGCTTCGATCTGCTCACCTGTGAACGGTTCCAGCACTTCGCCGGCATTCAGGATCGTAACGCCGCCACTGGTCGCCGGCGCGATCTGACCGGGCTGGAGACTCTCGGCATAGTTCCCGTACACGGATACATTCGGTGAAACCCTGTAAACAAGGCCCAGCGCCGGGGTCACCTTGTCGTCGGAATAGCCTGACAGGCGCGTGCCGGTATTGTAGTCGAAACTGGTCGTTTCAATGTCCTGCTGGCGCAGGCCAACCGTTGCAAGCAGGCGGCCATCCAACAAGGACATCGTGTCCGCGATGGCGATGGATTGGTTCGTCACCGCCTCGGTCTTCAGCGGATTGCCGAGATCACCGCCGATAAAGAAATCTGCTTCCGGCATCGCCACGTCGACCGGATTGTAGAGATCGGTTGCAAACGGGGTGAAGAAACTGGAGAAGGCATAGGCGTTCTTGGAGTCCAGCTGCACCTGCGAAGCGGAAACGACGACCTTATGGCCGACCGGACCGGTGTCGAACGCGGCGCTGAGGCCTGCATCCAGCGAGAGAACATCGTCTTCGCGGGTATTGTCGAAACGGTACGCCGTCAGGCTGCCGTCGGCCGCAGCGCTCGGGTTCGCCAGGATGTTCGCTTCTTCTCCGTTCCGGGCCCCCGCCCCGACCCATACAGTCACGGCATCGGTCACGTCATACTCACCGCGCACCACACCGAAGAGCTGTTGTTCATCTGTGTACGTCCATGGCTGCGCGAAGTTGCCGTCGGAGCCCGGGACAGCCGGTACGCCTGCCAGCGGAGTCACTTGCGGGCGAGGCGCATCGATGTGGTTGTCCTGGAAACCAATGTCAGCGGAAAAGCGGAAACCTTCGCCAGCATAATCAGTGCCGAGGGAATATGCGCCAAGGGAGCGTCGCTGGTCTTCGACAGAGGTTTCGCCATCACGCAGCACGGCGTTGAACCGGACACCCCAGGCGTCATCCGCGCCGAACCGCTCGCCGACATCCACTGCGGCATAGGACTGGCCACCGCTTTCCATGCCGATGGTCGCGCGGCGCACACCGTCTGCCGGAGCGCGTTTCAGAACAAGATTGATCGAGCCGCCAACACCGGAGCCTCCCGGCGCTGCACCGTTCACGAACGCATTTGCCCCCCGAAAGACTTCCACCCGCTCCACCAATTCCCCAGCCAGAAATTGACGCGGCAGGACACCAAATGCACCATTCAGCGTGATGTCGTCCGAATAGACCGGAAAGCCGCGCAACACGTAAACTTCCTGGAAGTTGCCAAAGCCTTTCGCAACGCGAACGACCGGGTCATTCTGAAGGACATCGCCGATGCTGTCGGCTTGTTGGGCCGACACCAGATCTGAAGTATAGGCTGTGCCGGAGAAAGGTGCGTCAAGGAAATCGAGATTTCCCAGCAGGCCCGCCCGGCCACCACGCGCAACCTGGCCACCGGAGTAGACTTCCGGAAGCTCGACCTGCGAAGTATCTGTTACAACAACAGTTTCGAGGACGCGCTCGCCGTCTTCGTCTCCTTGCTGCTGCGCGATTGCGCCCTGACCCAGCGCACTGATGGCCACGCCTGTTGCGAGAGTTTTCCAGAAGACCGATTTCACAGGTTCACCATTTGTTGAGAATGAGTTTCACCCGCTGAATAGGTGCAAATCATTCTCAGAACAAGCCAAACGCAACAGTTCGGCCTGCGTCGTCTTGGCGCAAGCAGAACGACAATTTGTTTCGCCCATTCAGCGGCGAGGTAAGTTGACGAAACCCAAGGACTGGCGGCCCAAGCGCACGCATGGTTCTCCGAATATACCAAGGGCGTCTTTGTCGAACGCCCATCGAACGCTCATCCGGAAGAACCTCGAAAGAGGTGCTTCGATAATCCTGCTTGTTTTCAGGGATTCTGCCGCCCCGGAACATCCCCAGCTGGCTCACTCAGGACCTGATTACGCCCGCCCGCCTTCGCATTGAAGAGGCAGGTATCGGCACGGCGGAACCAGTAGTCGGCTGTCTCCCCAGGCCTGTATTCTGCGACACCAATCGACAAGGTCACCCTGCCGATCACGTCTCCGCTATTACGAATGCGAAGCGGACGGCTACCCACGTCGCCCAAGAGCTGAGTCGCGATTTTTTCCGCTTCCCACGCCGTCATTCCAGGCATCACGAGGACGAACTCCTCACCGCCAAATCGAGCGGCAAGCCACCCCGGTCTGGCAAGGCTTCTCAACTTCGCTGCGACGAAGCGGATCACATGGTCCCCGACATCATGCCCCCAGCGGTCGTTCACGCGCTTGAAATGGTCGATATCGCAGACAAAAAGGCTTAACGCAGCCTCGCCCCCTTGTGCATCGGCGACAAAGCCCAACAGCTTCGTATCCAGCATACGCCGGTTCGCGAGACCGGTCAGCCCATCCGTCAATGCCGCCGTCCTGGCAGCTTCGAGGTCTGCCGTGAGGCGCTCCACCTGATCCAGGGAATGGTTCAGGGCGATCGCCAACTGGGCATTGTTCTGGGCGATTGTATTTGTTTTCGCTGCGATTTCCGTCAACATCTCCTCGAAATCAGTCACACTGCGTGTGGACCTGACTTTCTCGATCGATTTCCTGAGACCATCTGCATAATGCGCCGTTTCAGCGCCGGTTTTGCGGATACTGGTCGAGACATCGGAAAGCTCTGCTGCGAACGCTTCGCTCGCGTCGACGATACGCATGGATAGTCTGGTGTCGGTGAAATATTTTTCGAACAGCCCGGCATTTACATCTTCAGTGAAGGCATGCCCATCAGCCATGAGGCGTTTGATCTCACGGCAAAGGTCGGGGTGCTCTTCCGCTTTAAAGGTCGCCCAGATCTCGTAATTTTCCGGATGGGTCGGAATATCAAATTGAGCCAGCATCTCTAGCGTGTCTCGCGCGATGGAACGTCCGTGCTCACCGCGATACGTCTTGAACCGGTCAGACATCTGCTGGTGCCCCATCGTGCGAGCCCTTCCGTACGAATACCAACTGGTGCTTCTCGGTTCGTCGGACGCACAACCAGTCGAGCGGCGAACAGAAAAATGGACCACCCGCCCTTCTCAAAAGGCTGCCAGGTTAAATCAACTCCAATTTTGACGTTCAGTTCTGTGGTGTTTTTGGCAGCCGTCCCCTTACCTCCATGCCACCGGCAAGATAGCATCCGGTCGTGCCAAATTTGTCTTCTGGTCATTTGAATTCACTTAGATACAGGAACAGCTGACGTATTTCGAATATGGGTAGGGGGAGTGGAAAATTGTGTGTTTAGGCCATCGGGAATTGGCGAACATGCTCAGCCAGGAACTCGGCGTGAGCGTTTTCACAACTGAATATGATATCCTGATACTGCTCCACGAGGCGGGCGAAGCATCGTTCACAGATCTATATTTCCATCTGCAAACGTCAGGCTCAACTATTGGCAGGAAACTCGGCCGGCTCCGTGACAAGGGGCTGATAAAGTCCCGCCTCAATGAAACCGATCTGCGCAGGCGAAAATTCGTCCTGCCGGACAATGTACGAAAATTCCTGGACACAGAACTGGCCTATTTCAGCTCCTGGGAAATTCCCGAGGCCGAGCCAAGGGACAAGGCCTTGAGTCTGGTGAAAAATCTCAAGCGAGACCTTGGCGTCGAAGTCCTCGCTCAGAAATACAAATTGATCATAGGCTGTTACAGCCAGAATGGCCCGAGCGCCTCCGCCTTGCTGGAATTCGCGGCTATTTCTCAGGGGAGTTTCTTCACCAGGCTCAAAGAGCTGCAGGAGAATGGGCCGATCCATTCCGTCAAGGAAACTGACGATCAGCGAAAATCCAGGATTTACCTGTCCGAACATGTGGCCGGGGCGGTCGCATACGCGCACGCTGAAATGTACAAATGGGCTTCCCGAACACTGCCTTCGATCTGATGGGGCGGAAACATCTATGGTGACTGTTCTGAATGATGCCCTGCCGATTGATCCTGTGAAGTCATGAACGGCTACCATCAAATTTCAGATTTTATTGGTGCCCAAACGTACACATTCCAAATAAAATACAAATTGTGCCCGTCGTGACGGACCACCCGCGATTCCCGGAAATCATCTTGCCAGCCCAATTCTTGTTGAGACTTATACACAGGACTGACAGCCAGCTGCCAAACCGCCTCAGGGCGGGGCCTCCTGACTGCAAGGCCCGATCACGGCACGGGAGAAAAACCTGACATGACCAGGCGAATGCGCCGAGACTTGATGATCCAGGACGGTAAGCGCTCCCCGGAAAGAGAGAACAGTTATATTCGGTCCAAAGACAAGCGGACAAAACCAATCGGCCGTCAGAGGTTTCGCGTAGACCGCGGTCGAAATAGCTCCTTACCGGTGTCCGAGTCGGCGGCTGACATCGGCATAATAGGCAATCATGCCCTGCTCCAGCTGCCTGATCTCGTCGCTGTCGCACGCGCTTTGCCTCATCGCTTTGTCCAGACCATCAATCAACCTGTTGGTTTTCTGGTCATTCACCAGCCAGTCCATGAAGCGAGCATCTGCCGTTCGCACGTCGGACCGCCACAGAGTCCTGAAATGCGGCTCCAGCGAGGCGGGTACCCTGTATTGATCCCGCGTCGTCCAATTGGTGACCCGGGAGATTTCATATCCATAGGCATCCTGTGTGACTGTCGACATGCTGGAAGTCACCTCAAAGACCGGATCTGTTTTCTTGAGACATTTTGGCCAGGCCTCCTGATAGTTCAGCAGGTAGGTGCCGAACGCGCCGTGAATGGCCGACAAGTTGGCCAGCTCCCGCTCGAAAGCTGGCCCTGCAGCCGGGTTCATCATGGAGAGGCTGGCGCCGGCAAGGGCGATCATCGGGCGATAGCCACGCGTGTAGTGCGCATCGAGTTCCCGCAAACGGGACATGTCCCGGTTGACGAGGGCATTGAGGTAATCGCCGCCGTCCAGCCGGCGGAATGGCGCCTCATCGGCGAGCCGTTCATCAAGCGTTTGAGCGATTTTCCGAACATTCCCATGCCCGAGATCATCCCCGTAGAAGTAGCGGCTCTCGAACCTTATCAATGCATCCGCGCCTGACAGCTCGCCAAGTTCCTTCTGCAAAGCACCCGAAAGACGTTTCTGCAGGTTTTGCCTGACCCGCCTGACATCCGCCCAGCCATCCTGCAGCTTTCCGATTTCCAGAAGTTCGCCATAGAGCAGGTCCATGTCCTGTGCGAATTTCACTTGCGTTGCCAATTGTTCAAGTGACCGCTCACTTTTGTCAGTACGCTGAAATGCAGCCTGCTTAAGTGCCGCGGCAAAATCCTTGGCCATTTCGTCCGTGCGAGCCTCGAAGTGCTTGCCGATTCCACGGCAGACCGCCGGCCTGCTCAGAGGACACAAATCATCAGCACCTGTCTGAGACGCCCAGGCGAGCATGTATTCGGCGTCGCTGACATTATTGGCGTCCCGGACAAATTTTTCACTTGCTGGTTTCAGATAGGCATCGAGTTTTGCCTGGACTTCCGCAAGAAAGGCCTCGTCCTCATTTGCATGGCTACGTGAGACTTCAATTAGAAGGTCAAACCGGTCTTTGTAGCGGTCATAGAAGGCCAGCATTTCGGCGCGGTTTGCTTCTGCCTGCAGGACATTTCTGCGGTGCGCGATGTCTTGGTTCAACTGACTGAGATTGTGCCCATACTGGCTGATCCCGATGCCGCGCCACATGGTATCGAGCCTTTTGAGTTGCTCGACAGTCATGGGGACATCGCTTTGCAATTTATCCGACCGTATCTCGACCCAACGGTCGGCCACCTCACTTCCAAATTTCCACAGGAGATGATCCTGATGTGGCTGGCCTAATCCGACCATATAAGCGAGCTGATTGGTCTTTTGTCCCTGAATGCGGTCTTCCGGCCGGCAGGCGCCGCGCAACAGGCTGGCATTCTTCTTTAACTTGTCAGGGGCAACTATTTGATAAGGAGCACCGAAGGCTTTCCTGAAAGTGTCAGTGTAGAAAATATCAAACTGTTCTACCGGACCGCGCCGTGTCTCCTGAAAGGTCAGGGTCTCATCCCGCCAGGCTGCCAATGCCCTGGGACACTTCCCCTCCGCCATGTCAGGATGCCAGCCTTCGAACGCCGCTGACAGCGCCGTAATCCTTGCCAGCGCGGCTCCTCCATTGCCATCACTTGCAAAGAATGCCTTTGCGCGCTGAGCACCTCTTCCATTCGTGCCAAGCTGCTGAGACGCTACGGCAACCGAACCGACATCGCTGACAGCCATGTCAAAGATCAACTCACCGCGCCGGTCTCCGGACTTTGTGGTGAGTGATAGAACGCCGATGGCAGGGTCATACTTCCCGTCCAACGGAATATCGGTCTCGGCATTGATCAGGTGTGGTGATGAGCCATTGAGAACTTCGATTCTGAGGAAACCTTGCACATCTGTCCCATCCACATCCAGGGCAAGCGTCGCTGGAAAAGGATTACGCGACTCCAGGATCAGGCCCGACCAGGACCGCGGCAGCTCGGTAACGGTCTTTTTCGAGAGAGAACGCTCTGTTTGACCTTCTGCCGTCGAACCTCCGCAGGCAGCAAGGACAATGAATAAAACCGCACAAACGACCGCGCAGAGCATGAAATGACCATTTACGCTTCGCGTCATTTGTTTCCCACTCCAAGCGTTTCGGGCTTTCCCTCTCGGCTTGCCCTGAGGTTGTCATAACACCTGATCCCGAGAATTTGAAAATGCACCCTTCCCGAGTTTGAAATCCAATTTTTGTTCAGGCCGGTTCATCCAGCGGCTTGTCCGCTACAACCAAGCCCGCAGCAGCCAGAGCCGCACCTGATGAGCCGGATCAAGGTAAGACGCCTTTCCGTCCCGGGAACCGCAGATGTATTAGAGAAAGTACAGCACGAACAAACAAGTATTCTGAACGACTGCACTTCGACAAAATTTCCTGCATCACACCAATTGGCAGGGAGAAACTTGGCTCTGGCGCGTAGGCGGAGTTTCGCACCTGTTGATCACCTGACAGGAAAACTGGGAGGCAGAGCCACTGCTTCCTCGCCTTCCCCCCGTGACCTTCGTGAAGGTTCGAGAACGGCTGGACTTTTCACGTGCGAACGCCAATCGCTCTTGTTGGCAGCCAGCGCTGGTCTGAAGCTTCCTGTCTCCACATCTTGTACGGCATCCCGCGAGATGTTGCAGACTGTCCAGGAAAGACTTCTACGACATTCGGGAGACAAAGGTCCAGATGGAGGGTTGCATGAGCGACCAAACCGGCCTCCGACGAATATGTTCTCTGATCTATCGACCGCCGGCAAAGCCTGACTATGCGATCTGAACAATCTTACTGGAGGGGCTGTGCATCCAATCGCAATGACCTCTTCGGGCCAGCGCGGTGCGTCCGGTCGCAACGTCTACAGAAACCCTCACAAACCTGACAGTCAGTTATGCGCCCACAATTTCTCTTCAGTCCTGACCATTTCCAATACAGCTGTGTGTGCAGATCTCGCGGGAACTTTGCGTTGCAGAAGTCCCGCTTCAATCAATGCCTGAGGCCCCATCGGCTTACCAAAGAGATAGCCCTGCAACTCTGTACACTGTTCTGCGATTAATACATCCATATGCTGCTGGCTTTCTACGCCTTCCGCAGTAGTCTTCATGCCGAGATCCTTGGCGAGATGAAGAACGGCGTGCACGATCGCACGGCACTCGTTGCTTGCTTCCATCTGCTGAACGAAGGATTTGTCGATCTTGATCTTGTCAAAAGGAAAGATCTGAAGCAACGCGAGGGAAGAATATCCGGTACCGAAATCATCCAGCGAGATCGTCACACCAAGACTGCGCAATGCCCGAAGCGTGGACAGAATTTCTTCGGTATCTTCTACAAGAGCTGTTTCGGTTATCTCGAAATCAACCCGCGCGGGATCGATTTCGAACTGGGCGAGTGCCTGCGCGACCGTTGCGACGATCGCCCCGCTCCTGGCTTGCAGCGGCGACAGGTTGATTGAAATACGGATTGACGTATCCCAGGTCGACGCCTCCCGCAACGCCTCCCGAATGATCCAGTCACCGACCACATTGATCATTCCAGCCTGTTCAAGAAGCGGAACGAAAAGGTCCGGGCTGACCGATCCGCGAACAGGATGATTCCAACGGATCAGCGTTTCAAATCCACCGATACGCCGGGACTGAGTGTGAAATAGCGGCTGGAAATTGAGTGCAAACTCATTGCGCTCCAGAGCATCTCGCAGGTCGTGCTCGAGGGCGACTGCCTTGGCAGTTTCAGCCATCATGCGCGGCTCGAATGCCCGGTGCGTGTTCCGGCCGGACTTTCTGGCCTCCAACAAGGCAAGATCTGCACACTTCAATAGCTCGGGTGCATGGAAAGAATGTTCAGGGCACAATGCAAAACCGAGACTGACGGTAGACTGAACTTTTACTCCATCGATGAAGACCGGCTTGCCAAGTTCGTACAGGATTTCGTCTGCAAGCGACTTGGCATCATTGCTAACTGCAGCATCATTTTGAAGAATGACAAAGCCGTCAGACCCAAGGCGGGCAACCATGTCATTTTGACCAACGAGTTTTTCCAGGCGCCGCGCGATGACCTGCAGGAAGGCATCGCCGATCGTGTGACCGAAGACATCATTGATCGTCTTGAACCGGTCGAGATCCAGCGAATGGAGCGCAAACGCTGGGGCTTCACCTTTGCTGGACGCGATGGTCTTGCCAATCGCCTCCAGAAGAAATTCCCTTTTCGGAAAGCCAGTCAGCGTATCGAAGTGTGCCAACTGGTAGATCTCTTTTTCCGCTTCATGTTTTTCCGTGATGTCGGAAGCGCCCCCCCGATACCCTTCGAACACACCGGATTCGCTGAAGACGGGCTTCGCCGACATCTGCCACCATCGCGTGGCCCCATTCAGATAAACGGGGGCGCAGAGATCGTTGAATTCATCCTGATGATCCAAGGCAGCGCGCATCTGGGACAGATCATCCTTCGCTTCCTGATGGTCTGCGTCGAAAAAACCAAGCAGAGGCTGACCTTCAAGCTGGGCAACAGTAAAACCGGTCCGCTCAGCAAGGGCGTCCGAGGCACGCACTAGCCGTCCTTCCGCATCAACTTCCCAAAGGCAATCCGAGACTGATTGTTCGAACTCATTGAGTAGCAGGCTGATGACGCTTTGTTTCTTTTCCAGCTCATTTGCCTGATCTCTCAGCCTCACCTGCTGGAGCCACGTCCTGACATAGTTCGCATGATTCCAGAAAAGCGCGCGTATCATGATAATGGTGAAACAGATCAGCACCGCGATCATGATCCATTTGTCTTGGTCTGTCCCAGACCGGAGAATTCCAATCACGGTTCCAAAAGACAGGGACACCACAAAGGGGATCGCGGCACTGGGCAGCGTGGACAATACGAATGCGGCGCCTGCCATCATTCCGGCACAGACGCAAAGAATCACTGTCGCTTCATAACCAGATGCCTGAGGCAGGAACAGGACCGGACATGCTGCCCAGGTCATTCCAAGCAATGCCGACTCCGTGATCGGACGGGAAAGCGCTTGCACCGACCGGGGCTTTGGCTGAGGCTTATGCTCGACAGCAACCACGTGGTCCGGACTCCCAACACTCCCATGACAACCATCAGGCCAGACCAGAATGGAAGTGAGGCGGAAGGATGGTGCCAGACCAGGATAGCGACCATGACAACGGAATTGAAGAGACTTGCGGTCAATCCAAATGGAAGCAACATACGATAAGTATGTAGCTGCATGCCTCGAATGAAGGCTGCATGCTCGCCATCCCGGTCGAAAACTTCGAAGAGATGCTCCGTTTGGCTAAGTCCAATTTGTTTAAACATTTTCCTGCGCCCCCCAAAGCCGCCGGTTCGTTCGGGTAACAAGCCCTCATGTGCCTTCACTTTAGTAACGAATGGTGGAAAAACAGGGCCAACCCGCCACGTATTTTCATGCAAATTTACTGTATTCTCACGAGGCGGTTTGTATCGTGCTTTTCGTGAGGCCTTGTTCCACAGCTTCAACATCGATGTGCAGGGACTTCGCATCTCGTGTGACGCAGTTCCAAGCACTGCCGAAGTCATCACAGACCACTGACAACTCCATTATCCGAACATTTACCGCGGATGCTCTCGCTGGATATCGGAGCTCTGTACGCCGTCATGCATCAGCACACCTTTGCATCCTGCCCCCGTTCCGGAAATCCGATGCAGCGGACAACGAACCTATGGCGCAGACCTGCCCGAACGCTCGATAACAAAGGTGCACCCACAGGGAGCTAGTTCGAACGAATTGTTCGAGGTTCTCGCCGACTGGGAACGGGTTCTAAAGTCCCTCGGCTACGCGGCAAACGATCAAGCTGACCTCGTTCGGGAG
>Ga0116152_10003464_pt1 | contig 12659 bp, 11 predicted proteins | sample AD_UKC119_MetaG_FD_89894 | JGI IMG/M metagenome (GOLD analysis project Ga0116152, IMG submission 89894) | Active sludge microbial communities of municipal wastewater-treating anaerobic digesters from Hong Kong - AD_UKC119_MetaG | ecosystem: Engineered > Bioreactor > Anaerobic > Digestate...
ACGGCAGCATCCTGATCGGCATCGGCGCCACCGGCGAGGTGTGGTACGACGGCCGGCGCATCGACGTGCGCAGCGTGCGCGCCCACGTGGAGCGCGCCCTGGCCGAGGACCCCGAGGCGGGCGTCGTGGTGGTCGCCGACAAGGACGCCGCCACCGGCGTGGTGGTGCAGGCCATGGACCAGGCGCGGCTGGCGGGCGCGAAGGGCGTGAGCCTGGCCGCCGGGCGCGGGGCGACGCCGTGAGCTTCGCGCGCGCGGGCCGCCTGCTGCCGGCCGCCCTGCTGGCGGCGGCGCTGAACCTCGTATTGCTGTACGCGGCGGGTCACCTGTCCCGCGAGCGCCCGGTGGTGCGGGACTACGGCCCGCCGGTGGCCGTCGACCTGGTGACCGTGCTGCCCGACGAGACCCCGCCCCCCGAGCGCCCCCGCGACGATCCGCCGCCGCCCGAGCCCACGCCGCCGGCCGCGTTCACGCCCGAGCTGGCGGCGCCGGCGCCGGCCGACGTGCCCGCCATCGCCGTCAGCCTCGACCTCGATCCCGACCTGTTCCGCAGCGGCGCCCCGCAGGGCGACCTGGTGTTCGACGCGGGCGCGCTGGACCAGGCGCCCCAGGCGCGCGTGCGCGGCGAACCGCCGTATCCCTACCGCGCGCGGCAGCGGGGCATCGAGGGCGAGGTGCGCGTGCGCCTGCTGGTGAAGGCCGACGGCTCCGTGGGCAGCGTCGACATCCTGGGCGCCGATCCCGCCGGCGTGTTCGAGGACGCCGTGACGCAGGCGGTGCCCCGCTGGACGTTCACGCCCGGGCGCATCGGCGGCCGCGCGGTGGCGTCGTGGGTGGTCACGACCGTGCACTTCACGCTGGAGGGCGGTGCGCGATGAAGCCTGCGCTCGTGCTCGCCCTGGTGATGCTGGCGACGATGGGCGCCGCGCCCGACCGCGCCGCCGTGCAGGCGAACCTCGAGTCGGAGGTCGGCCTGCCCGAGCGGGCGCGGGCCGTGCTGTTCACCGCCCGCAGCCAGGTGGACGAGGGCGACCCCGCTGCGGCCGCGCAATCGCTGCAGACCTGGCTGGACGGCGGCGAGGGCCGCGACCACGCGCTGCTGCGCACCGAGCTGGGGGCGGCGCTGCTGGCGGCGGGCCGCGCCGACGAAGCGCGCATCGCGTTGCGGCGGGCCGTGGCGCAGGAGCCTGTGTTCGGCCGGGCCTGGCTGCGGCTGGGCGAGGCCTGCTACGAGACCGGAGCCTTCGCCGAGGCGGCCGACGCCTTCGTGCGCGCCCACGACCTGCTGCCGGACCCGTCGCCCGAGCTGGTGCATTACGCCGGCGTGTGCCGCCTGCAGGCCGGCGATGCGCGCGGCGCCTGCGACCTGCTCGAGCCGCTGGTGGCGGCCGACCCGCAGGCGCCGCTGCCGTGGATCCAGGCGTTGGCGGCGGCGGCCCTCCAGGCGCAGGCGCCCGGGCGGGCGCGGCCTTCGGTGCAGCGCCTGGTGAGCGCGCATCCCGATGATCCCGCGTCGTGGGATCTGGCCTGGCGTTTCGCCGCCGGCAGCGGCGACTACCGCGATGCGGCGGTGCTGTTGAAGGCCTCGGGCTTCCTGGCGGAGCTCGACGCTGCAGCGCTGGACCAGCTGGGCGCGCTGTTCGCGGCGGCGGGCGTGCCCCTGGAGGCGGCGCGGGCCTGGGCCGAGGCCCTGGACCGCCGCGCCGGCGCCGGGCCCGCGCCCCGCGACGCCGTGCTGCGCCTGGCGCGGGCCTGGCTGGCGGCGCACGAGGCGGCGCAGGCCCGCCGCGTGCTGACCAGCGCGCTGGCATCGGGCGAGGATGCCGGGCTGCGCGCGCTGCTGGGCGACGCCTGGCTGGCCGACGGTGACCACGCCCCGGCCCTGGATGCGTACGCCCGCGCCGCCGGAGCCGACCCCGCCGCCGGGCGCGCGCGGCTGATGGCCGGCTGGTGCGCCCTCGAACTGGGCCGCACGGCCGAGGCCCGCCGCTGGCTGCAGGAGGCCGTGCGCTTCGATGCCCAGGCCGCCGACGCGCGGCGGCTGCTCAAGACGCTCGACGGCGGGACGTGATCGCCGCACGTCCCGCCGTCGTCGATCTCTCCGCGTTGCACCGAACTACTGCCCGCTGATGATCTCCACCAGGGCGTCGGCCGCCCGCGGGTCGTCGAACTGGCCGATCCAGAACACGGCGTTCTCGCGGATCTCCGGGTCCTTCTCCGCCCGCACGATGGCGAGCATGAGGTCGAGGGCCTCGGGATCGTCGCCGCGCTGCGACAGCACGTGGCAGACCTGCATCTTCAGCTCGCGGCTGTCGGTCGAGTCGTAGATGCGCCGCAGGCGGTCCACGCCGACCTTGCCGCTGGTGCCGGCGTTGAACAGCGCCATCGACCGCATGTCCTCGTCGGCCGCGGGATTCTCGGCGACGGTCATCAGGGCCGCGGCGGCCTCGGGGCTGTCGCTGCGCGCGAGCACCATGAACGCCATCTCCAGCAGGTCGTCGGAAGTCGCGGGGTCGGACACCATCTGCTGGGCGGTGCGCACGGCGCGGGGCTCGTCGGCCTCGGCCAGGCCCATCAGGGCGTGGGCGCGCACCTCGGGATCGCGCGACGGGTCGGCGACGACCGTGGCCAGCATCTGCGCCGATTTCGCGTCGCCGCGGCGCCCGATGGCCAGCAGGGCGACCTGCTGCACCTCGGGATCGTCGCTGCGCTGCAGCACGTCGGTCAGCGCCTGCAGGGCGGCGTCGTCCTCGGACTGGGAGAGGCACATGACCATGGCCTGCACGACGGCCGGATCGTCGGTCGTCGGCAGGGCGGCGATGACGGCGTCGACACCGTCGTCCGCTTCCTGGCACAGGATGAACACGGCGTTCTGCCTCAGCTCGGTCGAGGCCTCGGTCTCGCCGCGCACGATCCGCTCGAGCATGGGGCGCGCCTTGGCGGGGTTCATGCGCATCAACGCATGCAGGGCGGCGATGCGCGTGGCGTCGCGCTCGCGGCCCGCGTCGGCCATGCGGTACACCTCCTGGGCCGCATCCACCTCGCCGCGGGCGGCCAGCTCGCCGGCGATGCGCGCGGCCAGGGCCTCGCCCTCGGCGGCGGTGGCGGCGGCCTGGAACTCGTGCTGCTGCTGCTTCAGCAGCACCAGGGCCTTCTTCAGCTCGCCCGTCTGCTGCAGGCGGTAGCGGGCGAAGGCCTCCCAGTAGAGGGCGTCGCCCACCGCGTCGCGGGCCTGGCTGAGCTCGCGCAGCTCGGCGTACAGGCGGGCCGCGTCGCGGTAGCGCTCGGAGTTCATCGCGGCACGGGCCTCGTCCAGGCAGGCCTGGGCCCGGGCCTCGGCGTCGCGCTGGGCGGCGGCCGCGGCCTTGGGGTCGGCCGCGTGCACCGCCCGGGGCGCACCGGCGGCCAGGACCGCCAGCAGCGCCAGCACGGTCATCTTGCGCAGGGTGTTCGGCGTCTTCATGGCGTCATCCTTCCTCGGTCAGAGCAATCGGGGATCGAGCTTCGTGCCGCCGGCCAGGCGCAGGCGGTCCAGGGTGGTCGAGGCGCGCAGGTCCTGGCGGATGCGTTCGACATCGTCGCCGCCGGTACCGGGTTCGAGGCTGGCGATGCGGGCGAGCACCAGCTCGAGGTCCTGCAGCAGCGCGTGCGTCTCGGCGTCGTCCGCCAGCGGCGAATCGAGCAGCAGCCGCGTCTGCGCCAGCATGCCGCCTGCCCAGGCCGGCAGCGCATCTTCGGCGGGCGCCGCCGGTCCGGCGGTCTGCAGGCCGGTCAGCAGCGCGTCGGCGCGCCGGAACAGGCTGGCGGCGGCGAAGCGCACGATGGGCTTCACCGGCGGGTCGTCGGGAGTCGGGTCCACGGTGTTGGGCTGGGCCACGTCGATGGTCGGCGCTCCGGCGCGGTCGGGCTGCAGGCCGAAGCGGCCGATGGCGATGCCCACCACCAGCACCGCGGCGGCGGCCAGGCCGGCCTGCCACCACGCGCGGCGGCGGCGGTGCGCCGCGCGGGCCGCGGCGATGCCCGACCACATGCGGTCCGCCGGTGCGGGCGGAGGGTTGTGGTGGCTGGCGCGCGCCATCGCGGCCATTTCGTCGAATTCGCGATCGTCCATGGCTTCCGTCCTTCCGGTTCAGTCCTGCTCGGCGACCGCCAGGCGGCCGGGACCGCCCGTCAGCAGGTCGCGCAGGCGTGCGCGCGCCCGCGACAGGCGCGCCTTGGCCGTGCCCACGGGCGTGCCCATGGCGTCGGCGATCTCCTGGTGGGTGTAGCCCTCGAGGTCGTGCATCACGAACACGAGGCGGTGGTTGGTGTCGAGCTCGGCCACCGCGCGGTCGATGCGGCGCCTGAGGTCGAAGTCGGGCTGCGGTGCGGGCTCGGGCAGGACCGCCACGTCCTCGTGCCCGGTCTCGTGGTCCCGGCGGCGCCGCCGGCGGCGCAGGTGGCCGAGCACCACGGTGGTGGTGATGCGGTGCAGCCATCCCTCGAACGATCCGTCGCCGCGGAAGTCGCGCAGGCGGTCGAAGGCCCGCACGAAGGTGTCCTGCACCGCGTCTTCGGCCAGCGCGGTCTCGCCCGTCATGCGGTAGGCCAGGCGCCAGACCCGCTCGACGTGCCGGTCGTAGAGGCGGCGCTCGGCGGCGGCGTCTCCGGCCAGGATGCGGGCGATGAGGTCGGCGTCGGTCACGGGGGCCTCCGGGGCCGTCGGGTGGGGGTGCCTGGAACAACCCCTAGACACCCGGGGGGCCCGAAGGGTTGCGCCCACTTCGGATTTTACTGGACCGTTTCCTTGCCGATACTTATTCTTTTCGGCGTAACAAAAAGTTTGCGCCGGGACCCAAACCGGCCGAAGGGAAGGGGCGTCCGTGGCCGAAGTGATGAACCTGAGCGCCAGCCTCGAGGACTACCTCGAGGCCATCTACCACACCGTCGAGGCCAAGGGCGCCGCCCGGGCCAAGGACATCGTCGTGCGCCTGGGCGTGCACAACTCGTCGGTGACCCAGGCGCTCAAGTCGTTGGCCGAGAAGGAACTGGTCAACTACGCGCCCTACGACACCATCACCCTGACCGAGTCGGGCCAGGCCGTGGCCCTGGACGTGGTCAAGCGCCACCAGACCCTGCGGGCGTTCCTGGGCAAGGTCCTGGGCCTGCCCGATGCCGAGGCCGACGAGGGGGCCTGCCGCATGGAGCATGCGGTCAGCGGGGCCATCCTCGACCGGATCGTCAAGTTCGTGGAGTACTTCGAGAACTGCCCGGCCAACGACATCCGCTGGGACGCCTCGGTCGGCTACTTCTGCGGCCGCAAGCAGGAGCACGACGGCACGTGCGGCCGTGATTCCTGCGGGCACGACCTGGACCTGCATCTGCCGGACCTGAAGAAGCCGGCCGCCCGGGAGGACGCGTGATGCCCCTGACCATGATCCGCGAAGGCGGAAAGGCCGTGCTCAGGAACATCGACGGCGGTCGGCAGATGCGTGGCCGGCTGGCGGCGCTGGGCCTGCTGCCGGGCACCGAGCTGGAAGTGGTGCAGAACTCGGGCGGCGGTCCGTTCGTCGTGTCGGTGCGCGGAAGCCGCATCGTGATCGGGCGCGGGATGGCCGCGCGCATCGAGGTCGAGTGATCCATCCCGGGCCGGCCGCACGTGCGGCAGGCCCGGATTCCTCATAGAGGTGGCGTTTGGGCACGACGACAACCGCGGCGCGCACGGGATCGTTCACCGTCGCCGTCGCCGGCAATCCCAACTCGGGCAAGACCACCATCTTCAACAACCTGACCGGCGCGCGGCAGCACGTGGGCAACTACCCCGGCGTGACCGTCGAGTGGAAGCGCGGCACCCTGCGCCGCGGCGACCTGGCGCTGGACCTGGTGGACCTGCCGGGCACCTACAGCCTGACGCCGTTCTCCGAGGAAGAGCTCGTCGCCCGCGACTACCTGCTGAACGGCCGGCCCGACGTGGTGGTGAACGTCGTCGACGCCGGCAACCTCGAGCGCAACCTCTTCCTGACCACCGAGCTGCTCGAGATCGGCCTGCCCATGGTGCTCGTGCTGAACATGAGCGACGTGGCGCGCAGCCAGGGCCTGGTCATCGACACGGGGCGGCTGTCGCGCGAGCTGGGCGTGCCCGTGGTGTCGGCGGTGGGGAACCGCAACCAGGGCATGGACGACATCATCGACGCGGTGATGACGGTGGCCGCCCACACGGCGCACCTGCCCGGGCCGGCCGAGGTGTGCCGCGACGCGGGGCCGGCGGCCGGCGCGTTGGCGGCGCCCGACCTGCTGGGCAAGGGGCCGCGCGTGGACTATGGCGACGCGGGGGAAAAGACGATCTCGGCGATCGCGGACGCATTCCGCGGACAGGCCCCCGGCCGCTGGCAGCTGGTGAAGCTGCTCGAGCGCGACGAGCGCGTGCTCGACGCGCTGGCGACCGAAGCCGGGGCCGAGGCGCGCGCGGCGGCCGTCGCCGCGGCCGAGCAGTTCGCCGCTGGCCTGGACGAGGACGTGGACGTGTACGTGGCCCGCTGCCGCTACGCCTTCGTGGGCGACGTCTGCCGGGTGGCCTGCCGCGTGCCCACCGCCCGCATGACCACGGTGTCCGACCGCATCGACCGCGTGGCGATGCACCCGGTGTGGGGCGTGCCGATCTTCCTGAGCCTGATGTACGTCGTCTTCACCCTGACCTTCACCCTCGGCAACCCGCTGATGGACCTGATCGACGGCGGGTTCGGCCTGCTGGGGAGGTTCATCGCCGGCCTGTGGCCCTCCGGCAGCGGGAGCCCGCTGAAGTCGCTGCTGGTGGACGGCATCATCGGCGGCGTGGGCGGGGTGATCGTGTTCCTGCCCAACATCGTGCTGCTGTTCCTGGCCATCGCCATCCTCGAGGGCACCGGCTACATGGCGCGGGCGGCCTTCGTCATGGACCGCTTCATGTCGAAGGTCGGGCTGCACGGCAAGAGCTTCATCCCGCTGCTGATCGGGTTCGGCTGCACGGTGCCGGCCATCATGGCCACGCGCACCCTCGAGACGCGGCGCGACCGGCTGATCACCATGATGGTGCTGCCCCTGATGAGCTGCGGCGCGCGCCTGCCCATCTACGCACTGATGATCCCCGCCTTCTTCCCGGCGAAGTGGCAGGGGCCGGCGCTGTGGCTGATCTACGTGACGGGCATCGTGCTGGCGCTCGGGGCGGCGCGCGTGCTGCGGGCGACCATCTTCAAGGGCGAGACGACGCCGTTCGTGATGGAGCTGCCGCCCTACCGCCTGCCCACCGGCCGCAGCCTGCTGGTGCAGATGTGGACGCGCGCCTGGCTGTACCTGCAGAAGGCCGGCACGGTCATCCTGGGCGCCGCGGTCATCCTGTGGTTCCTGACCTTCTACCCGAAGCCCGACGCCGACTACGTGCCGCCCCAGGGCTTCGACTCCGCGCCGGCGGCCGCGGCGGTGCACGCGCCGCCGGTGGCCTACGGGCAGCTCACCGATCCGGCGCAGGCCCAGGCCGCCGAGCTGTCCTATTCCATCGCCGGCCGCGTGGGGCGGGTCATCGAGCCGGTGCTCAAGCCGCTGGGCTTCGACTGGCGCATCGGCACGGCGCTGGTGGGCGCCATCGCCGCGAAGGAGGTGTTCGTGGCCCAGATGGGCATCGTCTTCGCCGTCGGCGAGGCCGACGAGACGAGCGAGCACCTGCGCGCCCAGCTGCGCGCGCGGTACAGCCCGCTGGTGGGCTTCTGCATCATGCTGTTCGCCCTGATCTCGACGCCGTGCATCGCGACCTTCGCCATCACGCGGCAGGAGGCGGGCTCGATCGGCTGGGCGCTGGCCCAGGCCTGGGGGTTGACGGCGCTGGCCTGGATGGTGACCTTCGTGGTGCACCAGGCCGGACTGCTGCTGGGGCTGGGCGGCCTGGCCGGAGGCCTGTGATGGGTGTCGAGACGATCATCGTGGGCGTGATCGTGGCGGTGGCCGCGGCCTTCGCGCTGAGGGGCGCCGTGCGGTCCGCGCGGCGCAAGCAGGTCTGCTCGACCTGCGGGTCGTCCGGCTCCTGCCCGCTGGTCAAGGGGACCACCGCCGCGGACGCGCCGGGGGTGCCCTGCGGGCTCGAAGCCATGGCCCGCCCTGACGAGGGCGATCCTTCCAACTCCTGATTCCATCGCCATTTTCCGCTACAGCCGGACGTCCGCGGGCCGATGCCAACCCCGTGCGCGCCGCCCCGCGCGGCATCCCGGTCGCCCCGGGGCCATCACGAGCCATATCATGGAAGGGAATGGGATGAGGGAGATCGCCCCGAACCTCCTCGATTCCTGCGAGCGCATCGTGGCCGCGGTCACCGATGTCCGCAACACCGTCAACCAGAGCGCCGACGACATCGTGGCGGCCATGGACGCCGCCCGCGAGCAGATCCTGCGCGACGAGCAGCAGCGCCAGGCCGACGAGGCCCGCCTGCGGGCCCTGAACGAGCAGCTGGGCGCCGAGATCGCCGAGAAGCGCTCGGCCGAGCAGGAGCTGCGGGCCCTGAACGAGACGCTCGAGAAGCGTGTCGCCCAGCGCACCGAGCAGCTGCGCCGCACCAACGAGGAGCTCTCGCGCACCATCGACCAGGCCAACCGGCTGGTGTTCGAGGCGCGCAACGCGACCCGCGCCAAGAGCGCGTTCATCGCCCACATCACCCACGAGCTGCGCACCCCGCTGAACGCGGTGATCGGCATGTCCGAGCTGCTGCTGGACATGGAGCTGGGCGCCGAGCAGCGCGAGACCGCCGGCATCATCTCCGGCAGCGCCCGCTCGCTGCTGGGCGTCATCAACGAGGTGCTGGACTTCTCGAAGATCGAGGCCGGCAAGCTGGACCTCGAGACCGCGCCGTTCTCGCCCGCGGGCGTGCTGCGGGGCGTGGTGGATACGTTCACGTTCCAGGCCCGCGAGAAGGACGTGGCGCTGGCGCTCGAGGGTGTCGACGCGCTGCCCCCGGCCGTGGCGGGCGACGCGGGCCGCCTGCGGCAGATCCTGGTGAACCTCGTGGGCAACGCCATCAAGTTCACGGCCGAGGGCGTAGTGACCGTGCAGGCCGAGGTGCTGGCCGCCTCGGCCGCCGAGGTCGACCTGCGCTTCGAGGTCACCGACACCGGCGTGGGCATCCCCGCCGACCGCCAGGCCCGCCTGTTCGACGCCTTCGTGCAGGCCGACCCGGCCACCGCGCGCAACTACGGCGGCACCGGCCTGGGCCTGACCATCTCGCGCCAGCTGGTCGAGGCCATGGGCGGCGAGATGGGGCTCAGCAGCGCCGAGGGGCGCGGCTCGCGGTTCTGGTTCACGGCCCGCTTCGCCCCGGCGGCCGCCGCGGGGGCCGAGTCGGCGCCGACGGCGGCCATGCGTCGGCCGGGCCGCAACCTGCGCATCCTGCTGGTCGAGGACAACAAGGTGAACCAGAAGGTCGCCGTGGGCATGCTGAAGAAGCTGGGCCATGGCGCCGTGTGCGCCGACAGCGGGACCGACGCGCTGCGCATGCTCGCGGACGAAGACTACGACCTCGTGTTCATGGACGTGCAGATGCCCGGCATGGGCGGCCTGGAAGTGGTGCAGCGCCTGCGCGCCGGCGACGGCGGCGGCCGCAACCGCGCCGTGCCGATCATCGCCATGACGGCCCACGCCACGCGCCAGGACCGGCGCGCGTGCCTGGACGCGGGCATGGACGACTACGTGGCCAAGCCCGTCAGCACCCAGCGCATCGAGGAGGCCATGGCTCGCGTGCTGTCGCCGCGGCCGAGCGCCGACCGCGACGACGGTCCGGCCTTCCGCCTCGACCGCCTGGTCGCGCGCCTGGACGGCGACGTGGCCCTGGCGGGCGAGGTGCTGGACGTGTTCCTGGCCGACACCGCCCAGCGCCTGAAGGCGGTCATGGGCGCGGCGCTGAACTACGACTTCGACTTCGTGAACGAGGCCGCCGCGGCCATCGAGGGCGGCGCCGCCAACGCCATGGCCGAAATCGTGACGAACCTCGCGCGCGAACTGCAGCAGGCGGCGATCGCGCGGCAGCAGGAGTACGCGGTCTCGCTCATCGGCGAGATCGAGGCCGAGCTCGAGAGGATCCGGCAGGCGGTCTAGGCCGGCGGCCAGGAGGGAAGACGAACGGGCCGGGCCCCTGGGGTCCGGCCCGTCGTCCTTCCCGGACCGCGGCGGCGGGCGTGCAGCTCACTTGACGAGCGTCACCGCCGTCGAGCGCAGCGTGTGCCCGGCCCGCACCGTGGCCAGGTACACGCCCGAAGGCATGCCGTCGGCGCGCCAGGTCAGGTCGTGGCGGCCGGCGTCCAGCTCTCCGCGGAACAGGCGCGACACGAGGGCGCCCCGGAGATCGTGGATCAGCACCTCGACCTCGCCGCGATGGTCGATCGTGAAGGAGAGGTTCGTCGTCGGATTGAACGGGTTCGGGAAGGCGGCGACGCCTGCGGGGGCGGCCGGCAGGTCGCCGACCGGGCTCGCGGCGCCCCCGGGGCCCGGGAAGACCAGCACGGCGCCGTCGCCTCCCATGACGAACGCCCCCACGGCCAGGTGGTCGGCGTCGACCGCGAGGCTGTACCCGAACAGGTCGTTCGAGGCCCGCACGCTCGACAGGTAGGTGTCCGCTTCGCCCCACACGCCGACGCCGCCCTGGTCCTCGTCGAAGCGGTAGGCCTTGCCGGCGCTGGTGTCCTGGCCCTGGGCGCCGACGTAGACGCTGCGGCCGAACATGGCGGTGCTTGTCCCGAAGTAGGCGAAGTCCTGGGGATCGCTCGCCTGCAGCGCGGCGACCTGGGACCATCCGTCGACGACCTGTCCTGGATTCTCGAACACGTAGGCGGCGCCGCGGCCGTAGCCGGCGCCGTTGACGCTGTACCCGCCCATGACCACGGTCGATCCCGACAAGGCCACCGAGATGCCGCACCGCTCGTTGCCGAGCGCGCCGTCGCGGAAGAGCTTGGCGACCTGGGACCAGGTGTTCGAGCCGGGATCGCGGCGGAACACGTAGGCTCCGCCCTCGTTGTTGTAGGTGCCCGGCACGCGGTCCAGCAGCAGCGCGCCCACGACGAGCAGGTCGCCCTCGAGGTCGACGCTCTCGCCGAACCCGGCGTTCGAGTCGAAGATGTCGTCCTCGAGTTCCTGGACCTGGCCCCACGTCCCCGGTCCGCCCTGGTCGCGCTCGTAGATGAACGTGCGGCCGTGGGCCGGGCTGCCGCCCTTCGAGGCGCCGATCACGATCCGGTCGCCCTCGATGTCCACGTCGTGCCCGTACTCGTCGAACGAGCCGAGGGTGTTCTCGAAGAGCTTGTGGACCTCGGTCCACGTGCCGCCCACGCGCTCGAAGATGTAGGCCGCCCCCTGGGCCGCGTTGCCGTTGATGTCGGCTTCCTCGGCGCCGATCACCATGCGGTCGCCCGAGATGGCCACACTGAAGCCGAACTGGTCGAACTCGGCGCCGTCCGAGGCGGTCATCTTCTGCACCTGGGTCCACGCGCCTGCGACGAGTTCGAACACGTAGACCGCTCCCTGGCCCTGGACCCCGCCGATGTCGGCGAGAGGGGCTCCGACAGCCAGGGTCGGGCCCTCGATGGCGACGGACCAGCCGAAGTCGTCGTTCGCGGCGCCGTCGGCGCTGACGACGACGGCGGTTTCGGTCGTGGCCCCGGCGGTGCGGGGGGCCGGGGCAAGCCCCAGCACGACGGCTGCGGCGGCGGTCAGGATGCGCATCCTGGTGTTCATGGTATCGACTCCTCTGCTGGCGGGTTCGGATGAATCGGGGCCGTCGGCCTCCCTCCCATGACCTCCCACGCACCCCCAGCAGCAATCAGGGATCAAATTTCTCCGAAAAAATTCCCCGGGCGGGCCCGTTCGCATACAATGCCCTGCGTGGCAGCATGTTGCGGGAGGTGAGCCCATGGATCCGAGTCGGTGGCGCCAGATGGCCGAGGCCTTCGCGCAGGTTTCGGAACATCCGCCGGACGGCCGCGCCGAGGCCCTCGAGGCGTTGCGGCGCGGGGATCCGGAGCTGGCCGCCGAGGTGGCGTCGCTGCTGGAAGCCGGCGACGATGCGGGATTCCTCGCCGGTCCGCCGGCCTGGCTCGAGGCCCGGGACCTGCTGGACGATCCCCTGGAAGGCGCGCTCATCGGGCCGTACCGCATCGTCGAGCGGGTCGGCGCCGGCGGGATGGGTGTCGTGTACCGCGCGGTCAGGGACGACGACCAGTACCGGAAGGTCGTCGCGCTGAAGCTCGTGCGGCGGGGCATGGACACCGAGCAGGTGCTGGCGCGGTTCCTCACCGAGCGGCAGATCCTGGCCAACCTCGACCATCCCGGCATCGCGCGCCTGCTGGACGGCGGGGTGGCACCCGACGGGCGTCCCTACCTGGTCATGGAGTACGTCGACGGCCGGCCGCTGGATGCCTGGTGCGAAGGGGCCGCGCCGGGGCTGCGGGCGCGGCTGGAGCTGTTCCTGACCGTCTGCGGCGCCGTGCAGCACGCCCACCGCAACCTCGTCGTGCACCGGGACCTGAAGCCCGCGAACATCCTGGTGGATGCCGAAGGGCGCGTGCACCTGCTGGACTTCGGCGTCGCCAAGCTGTTGGACGAAGGCGCCGCCGATCGGACCGCGGCCGTCACGCTTCCGGGCGCCCGGATGCTGACGCCGCGCTACGCGGCGCC
>Ga0116152_10003467_pt1 | contig 12658 bp, 8 predicted proteins | sample AD_UKC119_MetaG_FD_89894 | JGI IMG/M metagenome (GOLD analysis project Ga0116152, IMG submission 89894) | Active sludge microbial communities of municipal wastewater-treating anaerobic digesters from Hong Kong - AD_UKC119_MetaG | ecosystem: Engineered > Bioreactor > Anaerobic > Digestate...
CGCGGGGCAAGCTCTTTGAGCGGGTGCACGCCTTCCATAAAGCGCTCGCCCTTTTCGTTGAGCAATATACCGCCCTCGCCGCGTACTGCCTCGGAGATGAGGAAGCACTGGCGGTTGCGGTTTTCCGGCGTGTACAGCCCCGTGGGATGGAACTGGATGAACTCCATATCCTTAAGCTTTGCGCCCGCGCGCATCGCCATGGCCATGCCATCCGCCGTAGCAACGACCGGATTGGTGGTGTAGCGGTAGATCTGCCCGATACCGCCCGAGGCGATCACCAGATGGTTGGTGCGGTACAGGTGCCAGTAATCGTCTTCAAACACCGTTACGCCGCACACACGCCCGTCCTGCGTAATCACGTCGGCCGCGAACGCGTTTTCATGCAGGCGCACGTTCTGCTTTTTCTGCATGGCCTGCTCCAGCGCGCGCACCATGAACAGCCCCGTGGCGTCGCCGCCCGCGTGCAGGATGCGGTGCATGCCGTGGCCGCCCTCGCGTGTGGTCATCAGCCGGCCTTCGCCATCCAGATCAAACTGTGTGCCGATTTTGAGCATCGTCTCGATCTCGTTGGGACCCTCACGTACGATCAGGCGTACGGCGTCCTCGTCGCACATACCGGCACCGGCGGTGATGGTATCCATATAGTGATAAAGAAACTGGTCGTCCTTCTCGGTTACCGCAGCAATGCCGCCCTGCGCCAGCGAGGAGGAGCTGGTTTCCGTTTTGTTTTTGGTAAACAGCGCACAGCGCATGGTATCGGGCAGGTGATAGGCGGTGTACATGCCCGCTAGCCCGCTGCCGATAATGGCGACGTCCACATCATGGACGATAAAATCATCGGGATTGATATCGGTTATGCTTCGACGCAAAGTACTTCCTCTTTTCATTCAGCCAATGAAAGCATGCGCTCCAAACAATGCCGCGCACGGTTCATCATGGTCTCGTCCAGCGTAATTTCATACCGGTTATACAGCAAAGCGTCACGGAGATCCGTCAGGCTCGTTTTTTTCATATCGGCACATACGAGCGTGGGCGAAAGCAGCCGGAATGTTTTACCGGGGTTAGTGTTTCTCAGTTCATGCAAAATACCCTCTTCCGTAGCGATAATGAAATCGGTTTTGGAAGATTGCTTTGCATAGTGCAACAGCTGCGCCGTGCTGCCGATGGTATCCGCCTCCTCCAGCAGCGCCTGTGAGCACTCGGGGTGTGCCAGCAGCTGCGCGTCCGGCATGCTTGCCCGTGCGGCCGCCGCCTGGGCAGCCGTAAGCTGCTGATGGATGGGGCAGTAGCCGGAATGCAGAATGACTTCCTTGTCCGGAAGCTGCTGGGCTACATAGCGGCCCAGGTTTTGGTCCGGTACGAAGATGATCTGTTTTTCGTCCAGCGCCCTGACGATTGATACGGCGTTGGACGAGGTAACGCACACGTCGCTTTCGGCCTTTACCGCACACGACGAGTTGACATAGCACACCACCGCCGCTTCGGGATGCTGCGCGCGCAGCCGTTTAATATCCTCCGGCGTTACCATGTCGGCCATCGGGCAGCCCGCGTGCGGCACCGGCAGCAGCACGGTTTTATGCGGCGACAGGATTTTTGCGCTTTCAGCCATAAACAGCACGCCGCAAAACACGATCATGTCGGCGTCGTTATCCTTGGCTTTCCGGCTGAGGGCAAAGGAATCGCCCACAAAGTCCGCAATATCCTGAATGTCGTCTGTTTGATAGTAGTGCGCCAGAATGACCGCATTTTTCTCCTGTTTGAGTTGTTTAATTTCCGCCAGCAGCTGTTTGTTATCGCTCATGCTCGGTTCCTTATCCGCTTTCCCGGCACTGCCGGATATGAACAAACAGCCGCTGCCTGTGCACAGCGGCTGTTTGCAATGTATCGATTATCGCGTGGAGTCTACCACGATATCGCCGGCTTCGATTTCCAGCGACAGCTCCTCCACCTCGGCCTTCACCGCATCGGACACCTGCTGGGCCATATCCTCCGTGCCATAGCCGATGGAGATAATGCCCGTTGACATATCGGCTTCCCAGATCGTGCCGCCTTCAAAGATGCCGTCCTCCAAGTACAGGCCGATGATCTGGTATACGCTCTCGCCGATGTTTTTTACCATCGAGCAGATGATATGGTCGGGATCGATGTACTTCTGATCAGAATCCACGCCGATGGCATACACGCCCTGGTCGGCAGCGGCTTCAAATACGCCCAATCCGGTTTTGCCGGCCACGGCGAACACCACATCCGCACCCGCGGCATACAGCGCAATGGCAAGCTCCTTGCCCTTGTCGGGCGATTCGTAATCGCCGGCGTACACGGGCGCAAGCACCGTGCCTTCGGGATTGGCGTCCAGCGCGCCCTGGCTGTAGCCCACAAAGAAGTTGTTGATCGTGTCGGAATCTTCGCCGCCTACAAAGCCGACCGTCTGCGTGGCGGACGTCTTCATGGCGATATAACCGGCGAGATACGAGCCTTCGTTTTCGGCATAGGTGACGGACAGCAGGTTGTCGCCCACACCGTCCAGCCCGTTATCCACAAAAATGAACAGGGTATCGGGCATCTGGGGCACTACCTCGGTCAGCGCGTCCCAGTACTGCCAGCCGATGGCAACCACGATATCGTTTTCTTCGGCGGCGTCTACCAGCGAGGTGAGGTATTTGCCGGCGTCGGTTTTGCACTCCACATAGCTGCCTTGCACGCCGTAGTCTTCCTCCAGCCGGACAAGGCCGTCGTACGCGCTGTCGTTAAAGCCGAGATCGCCCAGCGCCTCGGCAAAACACATCGCGACCTTCAGCGGTTCATCATCTGCCGAAGCCACTGTAAAAACAGACAGCGCCATCACGGCACACAGGATAACGGAAAAGAGTTTTTTCATTGATAAATCCATCCTTTCACGCCCCAAATCTTTATATGGTAAAGCAATTAAGACTGCCTTCATTATACATGACGAACATGGTGAATGCAATCTGACTTTTCGCATCGGCAAGACCTTGACTTTCTCCAACCCAGCGGCTATGATAGGCAGAGGGAAATGAAAAAATCCCTGTCGTACTTTGCACAGAAAAGGAGGAGCGCACGTGGACGCGGACCCTTACAGTAGGCACATTTTCGCAATCCGCATCAATGAACTGAATATCACGCTCCGGAGGGCGGTGCAAAGGAACACGGCGCATTAGCCGTTTGTATCGATGACCAATCAGCCTGTCCGGAAGCATCGCCGTCACCTTGGCGGCGTACAGAAGGGCAGGTTTTTGTGATGAAAAGAGTTTTTCTGACGGTTGATGATCACCTTACCGAGATCACCACCTTCGAAAAGGGCTGCTGGATTCATCTCCAGTCGCCCACAAGGGAAGAGATTCAGGGGCTTAACGCGCGCTTTGCGCTGGACCCCACGTATTTGCAGGCGGCGCTGGACGAAGAAGAAAGCGCGCGTATCGAGCGCGACGGTGATCAGACGCTGATCATCGTGGACGTTCCGTATGTGGAAACCGAGGAAAAAGGCTTCAGCTATTCCACGGTGCCTATGGGCATTATCATGGTGGACGACGTGATTATCACCGTGTCGTCCCGCGAATCGACCCTTGTCAACGATTTTACCGAGGAACGCGTGCGGGGGTTCTGGACGTTTAAGCGCACCCGTTTCCTGCTGCAGCTCTTAAACCGCAACGCCAGCCGTTATCTGGCATACTTAAAACAGATCGACAAGGCATCGTCCTTCGTGCAAAAACGCCTGCAGGAAAGCATGCGTAACCGTGAGCTGCTGCAGATGATGCAGCTGGAAAAATCACTGGTTTATTTTTCCACCTCGCTCAAAGGCAATGAGATCGTGCTGGAAAAAATGATGCGCATGGACATGCTGCGCAAGTATCCCGAGGACGCCGACCTGCTGGAAGATGTTATCATTGAAAACAAGCAAGCCATCGAGATGTGCGCCATTTACCGCGATATTATGGGCGGTACGATGGACGCCTATGCTTCGATTATTTCCAACAACCTGAATATCGTCATGAAAATCCTCACCAGCTTAACGGTTATGCTGGCCATCCCCACGCTGTTTGCTTCGTTCTGGGGCATGAACACGGCGGTGCCGTGGCAGGGCAACCTATTGGGCTTTTGGATTGTGTGCGGGCTGAGCGCCGTGGTGACGGTAATCGTATTTTTTATCCTGCGCTGGCGTAAGATGTTTTAAGCGGTTTACCGGCGGCGCATGGGATCGTATCCGCCGGGATAGTGCTTGGGCTGCTCGGGCGGCTGCGGCTCCACATGCTCGCCCCGGGGGTCCAGCTGCGGCGGCATGGCGGGCTCGTCCTCGCCGTACTCCGGCGTTCTGCCGTAATGCGGCTGCCGGGGCGCCCGCTCCCGCGAGGGATTGCCGCCGCGCAGCAGGCGATTGGTTTCCATAATGCCGTCGTGGATGGAAAAGAGCATCATGATCAGCTCGTACGCCATCCGGATGCCGATGGGTGCCAGTACCGTGATCACAAGCCCCAGCCAGAAGCTGGAGGTAAACATGGTAATGATTCCGTTAATAACAGCGGCAAGCGCCGAAAACACATACAGGAATTTGAGAATCAAGGGAATGATATAACGCTCGAAGTTCACATGAATGCTGATTCGCTTCATCCATCCGGTGTAATAGGCACGGTTCTCCGAGCGGATAAAGACCGCCGCCACGACGATTGCGCCGATCAGCGCCAGCACAATACCGATGATATACCAGTTGTTTGATGTGGTGGACTGAACGGTGGAATCCAGATTATACAGACTGCTCCAATCAGACATCTATTATTCCTCCCATTATATTTCATTTCCGGTGTTTCATTTGCGTGTATATTGATTATAAAAGATCGCATGCCGATCCGTCAAGAACGTATAACCGTGAAAGGAAGTCCCATGACCGGCGAACTGGCTTATAAAATTTCCATGCTTCCCGAAAGCCCGGGCTGTTATCTGATGAAGAGCCACGGGGAGATATTGTATATCGGGAAGGCCAAAAACCTGAAAAACCGCGTGCGCCAGTACTTTCATTCGCCGGAGGGACACACGCCCAAGGTGCGGGCGATGGTGGCGCGCGTGGACGATTTCGACATTCTGCTGTGCCGCACCAACTTTGAAGCCCTCACGCTGGAAAGCAACCTGATTAAAAAACACCGTCCGTTTTACAATATCTTATTGAAGGACGACAAGCATTATCCCTATCTGTGCTACGACCCGCAGGAACCGTTTCCGCGGCTGACGGTAGCGCGCACCTATAATTCCAAAGACGGTAAAAAGTATTTCGGCCCTTACATCGGCGCCACGGCTGTGCGGCAGGCGCTGGATGAGCTGGGGCGCTATTTTCCGCTGCGCCGCTGTGCGCTGAAATTCCCGCTGAAAAGCCCGCACCGGCCCTGCGTGTACTACGCCACGGGCAAGTGCCGCGCGCCGTGCGCAAACCTGATTACACCGGAAGCGTACGACGAGATTTTGCGCAGCTCCGTGGCGTTTCTAAACGGAGATACGCAGCCCGTGCTGGCCGAGCTTCGCAAAAAGATGAACGAGGCGGCCGCCGCCATGGAGTACGAGCAGGCTGCCGTGTACCGCGATAAGATCGCCGATGTGCAGACCATTGCCGAGCATCAGCTGGCCATCCAAACCCGCTCGGTGGAGCAGGACATTGTTGCCGTGGCATCCGACGAGGTAGACGCGGTGGTGCAGCTGGTACATATCCATCACGGCCGCATGGAGGACGGGCAGCATTTTCTGCTGGAGCAGCAGGGCGGCGATTCCGCGGGCGAGATACTCTCGGGCTTCCTGCCCCAGTACTACGGGGAGGACCGCATGATTCCCCGCGAGGTGCTGCTGCAGGCCGAAGCGGAGGATATGGAAGCGCTGGAAATGCTGCTGCGCCAGCGGCGCGGCGCGGCGGTTACGCTGCATGTGCCCCAGCGCGGCGAAAAGCGCACGCTTGTGGACATCGCCCAGAAGAATGCCGAGGATGTGCTGCTCAAGCACCAGCAGAGCAAGCAGATCAGGTTCCAGCGCACCACACAGGCCATGCGGGAGCTGATGGACGCACTGTCGCTGCCCGCTATGCCGCGGCGCATCGAGGGCTATGATATTTCCAATACCCAGGGTGTGCTGTCCGTCGGATCGATGGTGGTGTTTGAGCAGGGCATGCCCAACAAAAAGCAATACCGGCATTTTCGCATCAAGACCGTGGAGGGCGCCAACGACTTTGCCTCCATGGAGGAGGTGCTCCGCCGCCGTTTTACCCATGGACTGGAAGAGAAAAAGGAACGTGAGCAAAACGGGCAGCCGGTTGACGAAGGACGGTTTTCCCGCTTTCCCGACCTGATCCTGATTGACGGCGGCCCGCAGCAGCTGGCGTTTGCGCGCCGCGCAATGCTTGACTGCGGCGTGAACATCCCGATGTTCGGTCTGGCCAAGCGCAACGAGGAGCTGTACCTGCCCGACCGCGAGGATCCCATCGTGCTGGATAAGCGCAGCCAGGGCCTGCATCTTTTGCAGCGCGTGCGCGACGAGTCACACCGGTTCGGTATCACGCACCACCGTATGCTGCGCGGCAAGGCGGGGCTGCAAAGCGAGCTGACCGGCATCCCCGGCATCGGCGAAAAGCGCAAGGTGGCGCTGCTGCGCGCGTTTAAGAGCGTATCCGCTATATTTACCGCCGATAAGGAAGCGCTGCTGCAGGTGGAAGGCATGACCGGGCCCGCGGCGCAGGCGATTGTGGATTACAGTCACAAAAGAAAAAACAGCGGCTGAACTCTTACTTCTTTGGCAAACCATGCTATACTGTAGGAGTGTAGCTTTGGCAGGCGTGGCAATAACGCCGGAAAGGAACCTCATTGCCTAAGGAAAAGAGCATTTACGTCTGCTCGGCCTGCGGATATCAAGCCCCGCGCTGGCTGGGCTGCTGTCCGGACTGCAGTGCCTGGAATACATTTGAAGAACAAACGCTTTCCGCCGCACAGGCTGTTGGCAAAACAGCCGAAAAAGCGGCGCGGTTCCGCATGCCCTCTACCGAGGCGATGCTTTTGCGGGATATCGACGACGCCAAGGAAACCCGCGTACCCACCGGCAACGAGGAGCTGGACCGCGTGCTGGGCGGCGGGTTGGTGGAAGGCAGCGTTACGCTGTTGGGCGGCGATCCCGGGGTGGGGAAATCCACCTTATTATTGCAGGTGGCGGCAGAGCTTAGCGCCTCGCGCCATGTGCTGTATGTCAGCGGGGAGGAGAGCATCCGCCAGATCAAAATGCGCGCCGGACGCCTTGGCGTAAAACAGGACAAGCTGTATGTGCTGGCGGAAAACGGCGTGGAGAGTATCTTGGAAAAGTGCGAGGCCGCAAGCCCCGATGTGCTGGTGATCGACTCCATCCAGACCATGGTCTCGGCGGACAGCGCCTCGGCCCCCGGCAGCGTGTCGCAGGTGCGGCAAAGCGCCTCGGCTATAATCCGCCATGCCAAAACCAGCGGCACCTCGGTGTTTCTGGTCGGGCATGTAACCAAGGACGGGTCGCTGGCCGGCCCGCGGGTGCTGGAGCACATGGTGGATACGGTGCTGAGCTTTGAGGGCGACCGCCAGCATGAGTACCGGCTGCTGCGCGCGGTGAAAAACCGCTTTGGCAGCGTCAACGAGCTGGGCGTGTTTGAAATGCGGCAATCCGGCATGTTCCCCGTGCAAAATCCCAGCGAAACGCTGCTGTCCCAGCGCGCACGCGGGGCCAGCGGCAGCATCGTGTTTTGCACCATGAACGGCAGCCGCCCCATCCTGTGCGATCTGCAGGCGCTGGCGGCCCACAGCTTTTACAACATGCCCAAGCGCACCGTGGGCGGCATGGATTCCAGCCGCGTAGCGCTGCTGCTGGCGGTTATGGAAAAGCGCGCCGGGAAGAAATTATACGATCAGGACGTTTATGTCAACGTAGCCGGCGGGCTGGAACTGGACGATCCCGCCGCCGATCTGGCGGTGTGCCTGGCCGTGGCTTCCAGCCTGGAAAGCTTTGCCCTTTCGCAAAAGCTGTGCGTGATGGGGGAGATCGGCCTGTGCGGCGAAGTACGCCCCATCGCCAATGCCGAGCGCCGCGTGGCCGAGTGCATGCGGCTGGGCTTTACGGAGATCATTTTGCCCAAGCAAAACCTTAAAAACCTGCCGCCGGTGCAAAACGCGTCCGTAACGGGCGTGGACACGCTGATGCAGGCGCTGGCTGTAGTGCACTGATATGAAAACCGGAAGGAACGACGATATGAAGAAATCAAAATGGATCGGACAAATGCTGCGGCTGCTGATTACGCTGGCGGGCGCCGGTATCGGCGCGATTGCCGCCACTATGGCGCGGCCGTTTTTGCAAAACGCCTACCCCGACTTTTTTTCCACGCCGAGCAGCCTGCTGTTTTTGTATATCACGCTGTGCCTGATCGGCGGGGTGGTGCTGTTTGCGTTTTCGCACACTATTAAGGAACACCTGATGCACCTGAGCGCGACGATTGAAAACCGTTGGTCATCCATGCCCACGCGGCAGATCCTGCTGTCGGCCATCGGGCTTATTCTCGGGCTGGTGGTGGCGGCGCTGATCCATTTGCTGATTCTGTCAGCGGGCTCCAGCCTGCTGACGGTGTCCATCAGCGCGATTGTGTATGTGGTGCTGGGCACGATGGGCATGCGCATCGGGTATCGGCGGTATTCCTCCAAGCCGTTTTCCATCCGGGGGCGCAAGCATCGCAATGCGCTGGATATCATTCTGGATGAAACCATGACCGACGACGAGGAAGAAGACGAGCCGGACGAGCCGCAGGCGATCCCCGCGCCCGCCGCCATCCCCGCCAAGGTGCTGGATACCTCCGTGCTCATTGACGGGCGGATACTGGACATCGCGGCCACAGGCTTTGTGGAGGGCGATCTGGTGGTTGCCGAGTTTGTGCTTGACGAGCTCCGCCACATTGCCGACAGCGCAGATTCCCTCAAGCGCACGCGCGGCCGGCGCGGATTGGATATCGTAAAGCAGCTGCAAAACCAACTGGGTGACCGTGTGGTGCTCCACAGCCCGCAGGAGGCGGACGACAGCGAGGTGGATGTCCGTCTGCTCAAGCTGTGCCGTACGCTGGGCGGCGTCATCGTGACCAATGATTATAATCTCAACAAGGTCGCGCGCATCAGCGGAGTCAAAGCCCTCAATATCAACGACCTGGCCAATGCGCTCAAGCCCATGCTGGCCTCCGGCGAGGAGATCGGTGTGGAGATCGTGCGCGAGGGCAAGGAGGCCGGACAGGGCGTTGCTTATCTGGACGACGGCACGATGATCGTAGTCGACCATGCCAAGCCGCTGGTCGGCCAGAAGGTCGATGTCGTGGTAACCACGGTGCTGCAAACCAGCGCCGGACGCATGATATTTGCCAACGTAAAAGACAACCCGACCGGAAAGGACAACTGACCGTGATACTGTTTCAAAGTGATTATCAGGAAATGGCGGATGAAAAGGTGCTGCAGGCGCTGCAGTCCGCTGCTGCCGTGCAGCGGCCCGGATACGGCGACGACGAGTTTACCCCGCAGGTACAGGCCATGATCCGCGGCCTGTGCCAGGCGCCCGGGGCGGGCGTGCATTTTTTTGTCGGCGGCACGCAAATCAACCTGACCGTGATTGCCGCGGCGCTGCGCCCGTTTGAAGGGGTTATCAGCGCCGATACGGGGCATATCAACGTGCACGAAACCGGCGCGATCGAGGCCACGGGGCACAAGGTGCTGGCGCTCAAGAGCACCGACGGCAAGATCTCAGCCAAGCAGATCCAAGCGGCCTATAACGCGCATATCAACGATGGTACCCATGAGCATATGGTGCGCCCTGGCATGATCTATCTAAGCCATCCCACGGAGCTGGGCACGCTGTACACGCGCGCGGAGCTTTCCGCTATCCACGCTGTCGCCAAAGCCTGCGGCCTGCGCCTGTATATCGACGGCGCGCGCCTGGCCTATGGCATGGCCGCGGAAGAGGCGGTAGACCTGCCGTACCTGGCAAGCATCTGCGATGCCTTTTCCATCGGCGGCACGAAGTGCGGCGCGATGTTCGGCGAGGCGCTGGTGCTTAGCAACGCCACGGACTGGCCGTATTTCCGCTATCATATCAAGCAGCGCGGGGCGCTGCTGGCCAAGGGCTGGCTGCTGGCGGTGCAGTTTCAGGCGCTTTTAGCCGATAACCGTTATGTGCTTTTGGGTCAGCAGGCCAACGAAAAGACGCAGCAGATCAAGCAAGCGTTTATTGCAAAAGGGTTTCCGCTGCTGTGCGATACCCGCGCCAACCTGATTTTTCCCGTTCTGCCAAACAAAACGCTTAAGGCGCTGGAAAAGGAGTTTGCTTTCGCGTTCTGGGAGGCTGTTGATGACGAGAAAACCGCTGTCCGCGTCTGCGTAAGCGCCACCACGCCGGCGGAAAATGTTACAGCTCTGTTGCGCACTATGGAGGCACTCTAGGAAGTGTCGCAAATCCTTTGCGGAGAAATAGCGGAATAATCCCTAAAAAACGACAAATAATCTCAAATTATTTAAAATATTCCTTGACAATGTAATAATTTTGTAATATTATCATGCTGTGAATTTATCTGCTACCTCATAATGTAATTATGACGGAGAAATCATACGGAAACGGGGAGAAACCAGCATGAAAACAAATAGTCGCGGCTGCACCAAAATTCGCAGAGGCGTTTCGCTCCTGTTGATGATGAGTTTGCTGTTAACCCTTCTGCCGGCCGCCTCCATGGCGGATACGTCTACGATTGGCGCATACGGCAGCTGTACGGTTACGACCAAAAACGTTGTCATCCGCACCACCGCTGCCGGATCCAGAACGGGTTATTTTGCCCAGAAAGGGACCTACCCGATGATCGGGCCCGTGGTTACGGTGGACGGTGTGGAATGGTATAACATCCAGACCAGCGATACGGCGGGCTACGTCAGCGGCAATTATGCCACGGCCAACTACGGCAGCGCCGGCATGCCCTCCACGGATAAAACCGACGTGGATATCCAAGATAACGACATTACGCTGATCAAGGGCGCCGATCCGGCAAGCCCCACGATGAACACGCTGGTTACGCCGAACACCACCATCACGGTGGATAACCTGAAGGGGCAAATCCTCCAGTTGGTGGACAACGATCCCTATACCGCGACCGGTTACGGACAAACGTCGTCCGCGACCTATATTAACGTATATTACAATTACGAAGAATACCATACGCTGTATACCAATGCCTTTGCCAACGGCATTATGACACAGGACAACCTGAACACCTATATCGTTGATGTGACCTGGGAAGCCTCGACGACGGGGTTCTACCGCGACGGCAACGCAAAAGGCGACTATCTGACGCATGCTTTGCAGGCCGCGCTGTCCGTGCTGAATTACTATGATGATGATATCGATGGTGATTACGGCGACAATACCGAAGACGCTGTGATGGACTTCCGTGCCGACAACGACCTGACGCCGTTAACCAGCAACACCGCGACAGCAGATGTGTTTGACGAAGCCTTTGACCAGGCCGCGAACATGATCGAATACATCCGTTCCACCGACGGCCTGAGCGGCGGCACCGGCACCACAGCCACCACCACAATGATCCAGACCACGGTGGATAACCTGCGTATCCGCAAATCCTATACCACAAGCTCCGCCTATATCGGTAAAATTGCGGATGCCGGAACGGTGCTAACCTATACCCGCACCCATACCACCGGAACCACCACCTGGTATTACATTCAGTATGACGGCACGTATGGCTGGGTAATGGGCACCTATGTATCGGAATACACCGTGTCCACCGGCGCCACTACCACTACGACCACCATTACCAATTACGGTACCGTGACCATCACCAAAAAGCTGGTGGCTATCCGTACCTCGCCCAACGGCTCACGCTCGGGCTACCATGTCAACACCGGCGACGTGTGCACCATGATCGGCCCCGCCACCGAAGCGGGCGGCTATACCTGGTATTACATCCGCACCGAGAACGGGCGCGAAGGCTATGTGCGCGGCGACTGCGCAACGGCTGACTTTGACAGCAGCGCCGGTATGCCGGACTCCGATAAGAGCTATGTGCAGTTCCTGTATGATAATATGCAAATCACGATTGGCAACAGCCCCAGCAATGCGGGGACCACGGTTGTTACCGTACCGGAGAACACGGTATTGCAGCTGCAGACAGGCACTGTTTACAAGGTGAGCGATGTGGAATACATCAATGTGTATTATAAAAACGAAGTGTATTTCACCAAGTATACCAACGACTTGGTCAAGGGCCTGATGAACGATGATAATACCAACGACTATATCATCAACACCATTTGGGCCACAGGCCTTGCCAGCGGCGAGATTGCGGCGGATATTGAAAACAACAGCAGTTACATCCGCACCGGTGATATCCGCGTACACGCAATCCAGGCTGCGCTGTATCAGCTGGGATATATGGATGACAATGATAAGTTCGATGGCATATTCGGCGACGATACTGCCGATGCCGTCAAGGACTTCAAAACGGCTTACAAGAGCAGTATTTCGACTGTAAACGAGCAGATTAACGCGGATGACAGCGTCGTGCTGTTCAACGCGGCGGCGGCGGCCCTGCAGGCCAAGCTGACCGCGGCGGCCGGCATCGATA
>Ga0116152_10003470_pt1 | contig 12652 bp, 10 predicted proteins | sample AD_UKC119_MetaG_FD_89894 | JGI IMG/M metagenome (GOLD analysis project Ga0116152, IMG submission 89894) | Active sludge microbial communities of municipal wastewater-treating anaerobic digesters from Hong Kong - AD_UKC119_MetaG | ecosystem: Engineered > Bioreactor > Anaerobic > Digestate...
ATGAGCGGCGGCGGCGGATCTGGCCCGAGCAACTAAGGGGTAACGGGCATGCTGGTTCTTGAACATATTTACAAGACCTACTATGTAGGCGATGAGGCGGTGCACGCACTGGACGACGTGTCGCTGCACGTACGACCGCAGGAATTCGTCGCCATCTGCGGGCCGTCCGGTTCGGGCAAAACAACGCTCATGAATGTGATGGGCTGCCTCGATCTGCCGGATTCCGGGACCTATATCCTGGACGGTATCGATATTGCAGACTGCTCCGACCGCGAACTTTCGCTGATCCGCAGCGAGAAAATCGGTTTCGTTTTCCAGCAGTTCAACCTTCTCGACTCCATGAGCGCGCTGGAAAACGTGGAGCTGCCGCTGATCTACCAGAAATGTTCGCAGAAGGAGCGCATCGAGCGCGCGAAAGCGGCGCTCGACAAGGTCGGGCTCGCAAACCGCATGCAGCACCGTCCGTCCCAGCTCTCCGGCGGCCAGCAGCAGCGCGTGGCGATCGCCCGCGCGCTGGCCAGCGATGCAAGGGTGATACTGGCCGACGAACCGACCGGCAACCTGGACAGCAAATCCGGCAATGACGTCATGCGCCTGATCTGCGATCTTTCCGACCAGGATAATACGATCGTTTTGATCACGCACAACATGGAAATTGCGAAGCTGGCGCAACGGATCGTGTACGTCCGCGACGGCAGGCTCTATGACAAGAGCGAGGAGGCGGGATTATGACGATGTTTTTTAACTCGCTCCGCCTTGCGTTACGTTCGACGCTCGCCAACAAGATGCGCTCGTTTCTGACGATGCTCGGCATCATCATCGGCGTGATGAGCGTAATCGTGCTGGTGTCCATCGCGCAGAGCACGACCTCCTCCATCACCTCGGCCATCTCCTCTATGGGGTCCGATCTGATCACCGTTACGGTCACGGACGAGGACGTTTCCGTCACGGCGGACGATTACATGGTCCTGGAGGATTACGATTCCATCGCCGGCGTCGCGCCGTATCTGACCGTGAGTTCCACCGCGCGGTACGGTTCCAACTATACGACCGTTTCCGCGATCGGCGTGACGGAGGAATACATGGACGTCGCCGGGCTGGAAATGGAAGCCGGACGCTCCATCGTCCTCTCCGACCTGGAATGGCGCACCTACGTGGCGGTGATCGGCACGGAGGTCGCGGGCGATCTGTTTGAAAGCTACGACGTGAGCGGAAAGACCTTCACCATGAGCGGACACACCTTCACGATCGTCGGTCTGCTTGCCGAAAGCGGCTCGGACACCACCGGGTCGCTGGACAGCCGGATCCTGATTCCGCTGACCACCGCCGAGCGCGTGGCCGATTCCACGGCCGTCACCACCTGCTACGTCAAGGCCGACTCGGCCAACGACGTCACGCTCGCGCAGGCGATTACGGAATACCAGATGCTGCTCCTGACCGGCGACGAGGATTCGTACGAGGTCTACAACATGTCCGAGTTGCTGGACACGCTGAGCGACGTGATGAGCACCCTTTCGCTCATGCTCGGCGGCATTGCGGCGATCTCACTGCTGGTCGGCGGCATCGGCATCATGAACATCATGCTGGTCTCGGTAGCCGAGCGCACGCGCGAGATCGGCATCCGCAAGGCCATCGGCGCGCGCAGAAGCCATATCCTGCTGCAGTTCCTGATCGAAGCCTGCGTGCTTTCGATCCTGGGCGGGCTGATCGGACTCGGGCTCTCCGCGCTCGGGCTGCAGATCTTCTCGCTCGCCGCGGATATGACGATTGCCATGGAGTGGCGCGCGGCCATCGCGGCGCTGTTGTTCTGCATCATCATCGGCGTGGTGTTCGGCAGTTATCCTGCCGCAAAGGCGAGCAAGATGACCCCGATCGACGCGCTGCAGCGCATATAACCGGCGGCATATGGCCCGGCGGCGGTCGCAGAAGCGGCACGTGCCGGGCTTTTCCCCGCCGTGGCAGCGGAGCGCATCCGTCGCAGCGCCTGCGTTTCGCTCTTCGTTGCCCCCGCCGCGGCGTTCGAACGGAGATGCGCGGGAACCGATGGTCCCCGGTGAGGCGGTTCGCTTTTCCGGGGACCGTCGACGTTTCCGGCGCGATTGTTTTGACACAAAGCCGCGGCCGGGGTACAATAAGCCTATCAGACGCAATCAAGGCAAGGAGTTTACCGATATGCAGTTCAGCGGTCATTTTACGATCACAAAAAAGGACAACCTGCGCTACAACTTCTTTCTGATGCGGAAGAAACTCATCGCAACGACCATTCTCGTCTTCGTCATCATCGCCGTCATGATCGGCTTCATCCGGTATGCGCAGGGCGCGAGCCTGACCGAAGCGATCGGCCACGCGCTCCTCATGGCGGTGATCGGCACGCTGTTGCTGCTCGCGATCAACGTCATTTCCACCGTCCTGCGCGTCAAGAATCTCTATAAGCAGAAGAAGCTGACCGATTTTTCGGTGGATTTCACCGTCGACAAAACCGGCATTCACGCCGTTTCCAGCCGCGGTTCGTCCGACCTTCCGTGGAACCGCATCGTCTATGTGCGGGAAACGCGGACCGCGTTTTATATCTTCATCACCGACACGCACGCCAACGTCATGCCGAAGGACCAGCTCAAATCCGCCGCCGACGCCGCGACGATCCGCGCGCTGATGGAGAAGAACATCGAAAAGAACCGCCGAAAGCTCAAGCAGTGAATCGCGGAAGCGAACGCAGTGAATCGGCGGAGCCCGAACGGGCTCCGCCGATATTTTTACCGCCGGCAATGCCGATGACAAATCGCCCTTTCCCACAGGACGGCGCTGCAAAGATCCATCCGATCAACACCGTGATTCTCCGGCATGCGCTTTGGCCCCCGTGCCTGCGCAAACTTGTAAGGAATGAACGGGCACCGCCGACCGGCTGTAAAAAATCCTTTCACAGGGGGTTCACCCCTGCTCCCCGCCCAAAGAACGCGTCCCTTGGGAATTCCTGACACTGCAAAAGACCCTGGGGCGCTTGCGGAAATGGGTTCTCAGGGCTGTTACGGCCCTGAGCGGCGGTTTGGAGGCAGAGTCTCCAAGTCCCCCGTTATCGACAACCGGACCCGGCAAAGCGGCAGAGCCGCTTTGCCGGGTCCGGTTCAGTCAAGTCTGCGGTTCCGCCTGCGGACGATCCGCCTGGCGGCGGTTTCCGTCAGCCGAGCTTCACGTTCGCAAGCACATCGTAGCTGTTCAGGGAGACGATCGTCACGCTCGATTCGCTCAGAACATAGAAGTTCTCTCCGATGAACAGCCCCCTGAGATACCAGCTCGAGAGATCGCTTCCCATGTCCACCTTGGCCAGCAGCTCAAAGCCCGTGCCGGCGACGTAGCGGTAGATGAAGTAATCGTCCTCCGCCGGGAAGGCGATGAGGTTCTTCTCCGCGTTCGCAAGGATCGCCTTGTGGTTGCTGCCGGCGATCGTCCAGTCCGCGTCCACCGCGGCCGTTGCGATTTCGGTCACGTTGCGCTTGTCGCTCGTATCAAACATCGAGAGTTTAACGCCCTGCGTGATCCCCGTGTCCTCGTCCGCCTGATAGCCAAGCCCCAATAGCAGGTTCGTGCCGTATGTCTGCAGATACTCCGAGAAGCCCGGGATCTTGAGCGTACTCAGGACGCGCGGCGATTTGGGGTCCGACAGATCCACCGCAAACAGCGGATCGGTCTGGCGGAACGTGACGAAGTAGCCTATGTCGCCGTCGAAGCGGACGCTCTTGACGGTCTCGTCCTCGGCGAGATTCTCGATCTTCCCGAGGATGTTCAGGTCCTGATCGAGCGTGTAGAGGTTGTTGTAGTTGCTGCTGTCGTACTCATAGCTGTCCACGCCGTCGGTATAGATGCGCTGCTCCCAGTAATCCACGGTGGTCACGATGCGGAACGCGCCCTCGTACTCGTCCATCGAGAACTGGTTGAGCAGGCTGCCCGGAACGCTGCCGGAGGCGAGCCGCTCGACGGCGCCCTCGTTCAGGCCGAGCAGGACGAGGTCGGTTTCGGACTGGCCCGTCGTGATCTGAACGTTCCGGCCGTCCTCGTCCGGTGCGATGGGCGAGGTCGAGCTCTCGTATTGGCCGATGGCGAGCAGCATGTGCTCCGCGTTGGCGTACAATTCGCTCGTGCCGCCGAACACGGCCTTTGCGGACGCGTGCTTCACGCCGTTTTTGAGGTTGATGGAACCGACCACGGTGTAGGCGGCGTCCTGCGGCGAATCGCACACGTACAGATCGCCCGTGCCGAGCAGCGTCGTCTCCCCGTCGACGGAGAGCGTCGGAATATATGTTTCCGGCGTTCCGCGCACCGCGCTGTAGACATACTGCGCGGTCACAAGGTACACGTAGTCGCCGATCATGCGGGAGCTGACGTAGCTGCCGCTCTGGCCGAGGGAAACGATCTTCGCGGGCTTTGCCCGGTTGGAGATATCGTAGATGACCGCCTCGGTCTGGTCGGTGCTGTTTTCGTAATGATCGCCGTCGTCGTTGACCCAGACGGTGGAGAACCCCTGTGTGATGATCATGAGCCGGTCGCCGAGCAGGAACATCTCCGAATTGTAGCCCCACCAGGAATCCTCGCTTTCGAGGATGGTCGTGGAGACGAGCTTCGTATTTGCGCCGTCCGCCTTGAGGATGCTGAGCTGGTTATCCGCCACATAGTAGATGTAGGTCCCGTCGGTTTTGACGATGTCCGCCTCGTCCACGCCCTTGACCTGAACGTTGGTTTCGGAATAATCCGTATCGCCGTTCAGCGTGCTGCCCTTGACCATGCTGCCGGCCGATTCCGTCGTCTCCGTATCCACGCTCGGCGCGGGCGCTTCCGCCGCTTCGTCCGCGGAGGCCTCCTCGGTGACCGTGACGCCGTAGCCCCGGTCGACGGTCTGCATCTGCTCGATCAGATCGTAGATGTCGTTATAGTCGGTGACTTCGGCCGCCGTGTCGCCGGATGCTTCTGCGGCGGAAAGCGTCTGTTCGGCCGTCGGCTGAACGGTGTTCCCGCTGTGCGCGGCAAACACCGCGCCGAACACGCCCCCCGCGACGAGCAGCAGCGCCGCGGCCACCGCGCCGTAGCGGACAAACCGCTGCCTGCGCGCGTCGCGCGATTCCTCGCGCCTCGCCTGATTCTTGATCTCCATGAGCAACGTCTCCTTTGCGTGCAGTTTTTCGTTGTCACGGATATACTGCTCCTTAAACATCGAGAAACTCCCCTTTCAGCTGTTCCCGCAGCATATCGCGTGCGCGGAAGAGGTGGGACTTGACCGTGTTTTCGCTCATGCCGAGCAGTTTGGCGATCTCGGCGACGTGGTACCCCTCGTAGTAATACAGGTGCACGATCGTGCGGTACTTCGCCGGAAGCGCCAGCACGTACGGGTAGACCTCGGTCGTCGTCTGCATCTCGGTGAGCAGGTCGTCCCGTTCGGGGACGGTATGCCGCCGCCACGCGGAGGTCAGCAGCGATTTCGTGCAGTTGATCGTCACCTTCAGGAACCAAGCCCGCTGATGGGACGCGTCGTTCCAGGCGGGCTTTGCGCGCAGGCACCGAAGGAAGACCTCCTGCAGCACGTCGTCCGCGTCCGCGGCGCTCTTCGTGCGCAGAAACGCAAGCCGGTACACCATGTCCGCATACGCCGCAAACAGCGCGTCCGCGTCGTCCGCGGGAATCGGCGGGGATGGCAGCGCTTGTTTTTCCATTGCCGGTCGTACCTCTCTCTTCCACCCGTAACACTTCGCGGGGGCGTGCCCGGTTGCAAAGTCGGGGAAGTTTTTTGCCGCAAAGGCGGCGCTTGTAAGCGCATTATACCATACCGGCCCTTCCCCCGGGCCGTTTTCGCCCGGATTCGCAGGAAATTCACACGCCCCGCGGCATTTCCCGACCCCCGCGCCAGAGCGCCGAAACGGCCGTTGACACGCGCGCCTGCGGCGGATAAACTAAGATCAGAATCTCTCAAACGGAGGACGCCGATGGTTCGCTGACCGGTTTGGCATTGGCAGGAAATCCGCGGACGCGCTGCGCGATCGCGGCGGTTCTGTGATGCCGAACGTGTGCGCAACCCATAACCGGGGCCCTTTTTCTGTTAGACGGGAGGTTCTTTTGTATGTCCCTGATCCGCGTTTCCGATCTGACCTTTCATTATGAAGGCAGTTATGAAAATATTTTTGAGCACGCGTCCTTTTCCATCGATACGGACTGGAAGCTCGGCTTCGTCGGTCGGAACGGACGCGGCAAAACCACGTTGTTAAAGCTCCTGACGGGGCAGTATGCCTACGAGGGCACGATTTCGGCCAGCGTTCCGTTCGATTATTTTCCGTTTCCCGTTGCCGACCCGTCGCTGACCGCGGAGGCGGTGCTTGCCTGCGCTGCGGATTCGCCGCGCTGGCGGCTCGAAAAGGAGCTGAATCTGCTTAAGGTCGCTCCGGACGCGCTTTGCCGCCCCTTTTCCACGCTGAGCCCCGGCGAGCAGACCAAGGTGCTGCTCGCGGCGCTGTTTTCGCGGCCCGGGCATTTTCTGCTCATCGACGAGCCGGCGAATCACCTCGACATGGAGGCGCGCGCGCTCGTGAGCCGGTATCTCAACGGCAAGCAAGGGTTTCTGCTCGTTTCGCACGACCGCGCGTTCCTCGACGGCTGCGTGGATCACATCCTCTCGATCAACCGCGCGACCATCGAGGTGCAGAAAGGCGACTTCAGCTCCTGGGCGGAGAATCGCCGCCGCCAGGACGCCTTCGAACTGGCCGAAAACGAGCGGCTTGCCCGCGAGATCGGCGACCTCCGGCTCGCCGCGCGGCGCACGGCCGCGTGGAGCGAGCGCGTGGAGCGGACAAAGATCGGCCTGGGCTGCCGGGAGGGTGCGCCGGACCGCGGCGCGATCGGGCACAAATCCGCGAAGATGATGAAGCGCGCCAAAGCAATCGAGCGGCGACGGGAAACCGCGGCAAAGGAGAAGGAATCGCTCCTGAAGGATCTCGAGCGCAGCGACACGCTGACCGTCACCCCGCTTTGGCACCACGCGGACATCCTTGCCGAAGCGCGCGGCCTCACCGTCGCATACGGGGAGCGGCCGGTCTGCGGCCCGCTGGACTTCACGCTCCGGCGGGGCGAGCGCGTCGCGCTGGTCGGCAGGAACGGCAGCGGCAAGAGCAGCGTCGTGCGGCTGCTTGCGGGCGAACCGGTCCCGCACACCGGCACGATTCGCCTTGCAAGCGGGCTCGTCGTTTCCTATATGCCGCAGGATACGTCGTTTTTAAGCGGAAAGCTGCTGAATTTCGCGCGCGAAAACGCGCTGGACGAAACGCTCTTTTTTACGATCCTGCGGAAACTGGACTTTCCGCGGACCCAGTTTGAAAAGGACATGCGCGATTTTTCCTGCGGGCAGAAGAAAAAAACGCTCCTTGCGAAGACGCTTTCCGAACGCGCGCACCTCTACGTATGGGACGAGCCGCTCAACTTTGTGGATGTTCTTTCGCGGATGCAGATCCGCGACCTGCTGCTCGCGGGGAACCCCGCGATGCTGTTTGTCGAACACGACCGCGCGTTCGTCAACGAGGTCGCGACAAGTGTTATCCGTTTGTAAGCGGCGCTTTATCGTCCGCAGCCGCGCCGGACGAGCCGGCGTTCGCCTCGGGCAGCAGATACAGCCGCCGAAGCAGGCGCTGCACTGCGGAAATCCGGAAGAGGAAGTAAACAAGCAGCGTGCCGGCAAGGTTCAGCAGCACGTCGTCCACATCGCAGCTTCCGCAGCAGAGGATGAGCTGCAATGATTCCACCGCAAGCAGCACCGCAGCCATGAGCACGACGAACCGCCAGGGCTTTTGCATCGACGGGAACAGCGCGGGCAGGAACAGTGCCATCGGCATGAACAGCAGCACGTTGCCGATCAGGTTGAAGATCGGAATGCCCGATCCGATATAGTTGTATTTCAGCGCCCGCAGATACAGCCGGATCGTAGCAAACGGCTGAAAGTTCGTCATGAGGTCGATGTTTTCGCGGTAAAAGGCCACGTCTCCCGCAAAGTTCTCAAAGTCGATGCGCGAAACGATCAGCGCCGCGAACAGCGAAACAAGGTAAAACGCGAACAGCGCGGCCACCACCCGCCGCACGACGCGGCGCCGGGCGGATTCGTCCGAAAACGAACGTGCAAAAAGAAACGCGCCGAGGAACAGCGGCACGCAGACCATCGCAACGAGCAGCAGCCCGGACTGCACGCGACGGATACCCGCCGCGAACAAGCTATACGATTGCCACAGCATCACGACCCCGGCGACAGCCAAAAAACAGACGCCGGCCATGCGTAACGCCTTCCCGTGTTTTTCCATTTCTGTTATTATACCACAACCCGGTCCGATTGAAACACTGCCGGACGCGTCTTTTTCGCCGCCGGGGGCGGCCTGCGCGGCACGGGTTCCTTCCTTGCGTATCCGGCCGCGAGTGCGTATAATAGAGCAAGAAATCGAACCGAAAGGACGGGGATTCCATGCAGCACGAACTCTCCGGCGGACCGCTTCTGGACGCGCGCGGCGCGCTCTGCGAAGCCGGTTACGCCAAGTCGCCTGTCAAGACGTACGACCGCCGCGCGATCCGGGGCGGCGCCATGCGCATCAAGGAATGGGACTACTACCTGATCTACAACGGCAGATTCGGCGTCGCGCTCACAATCGACGACAATTCCTACATGGGCCTGATCTCTGCCACGTTTCTCGATTTCGAGCGCCGGACCGAGACGACGGTTTCCCCGATGTTCTTCTTTCCCATGGGGCGCACGAATTTCCCCGCCGCCTCACGCACGGGCGACGTGAAGAAGTCGCTCAGGGGCGCGTCCGCCTCGTTCACGCATGAAGACGGCGGACGGCGGCTCGTCTGCAGGATCGACCGCTTCGGCGGCGACGCGCCGTTTTCCTGCGACATTCTGCTGACCGACGAACCGCGCGACACCATGGTGATCGCAACGCCGTTTGCCGAGAAAAAAACCGCCTTCTACTATAACCAGAAGATCATCGCCATGCGCGCGAAGGGGACGGTTTCGTGCTTCGGGCAGACGTATGCGTTCGACCCGGCCGATTCGTTCGGCCTGCTCGACTGGGGGCGCGGCGTCTGGACGCACGAAAACACCTGGTACTGGGGCGCGGGGCAGGGCGTGATCGGCGGCCGCGTCGTGGGCTGGAACATCGGCTACGGCTTCGGGGACGTATCCGCCGCTTCCGAAAACATGATCTTCGTCGACGGTGCGGCGCATAAGCTCGACCGCCTTTCGTTCAACATCCCGCAGAAGGACGGTAAGGACGATTTTCTCTCGCCGTGGACCTTCTCCTCGAGCGACGGGCGCTTCGAGGCGGCGTTTACGCCGATCCTCGACCGCGCGGCCTATACGAACGTCGGACCGCTCCTTTCCGACCAGCATCAGGTGTTCGGGCATCTGGACGGAACCCTCACGCTCGACGACGGCGGGAAAATCGAGCTGAACCGCTTCCTCGGCTTTGCCGAAAAGGTGCACAATAAATGGTGAACGGCCGCCGCTACGATCTGGTCATCTGGGACTGGAACGGCACGCTGCTCGACGATACGCAGACCTGTTACCAGATCGCAAACGACATGCGCGTGGAGCGCGGCATGCAGCCGATGACGGACATCGCCGCCTACCGCGCCGTCTTCCGCTTCCCCGTCGTGGAATACTATAAAAAGATGGGTTATACGTTCGAAACCGAGCCGTACGAGTCCGTCTCCGAGGAGTTCGTGCGGCTGTACGCGGAACGCGTGTCCCGCTGTCCGCTGCAGCCGTACGCGCGGGAAACGCTGCAGGCCGTGCTTGACCGCGGCGCGCGGCAGGTGCTGCTTTCCGCCACCGGCCAGGGCCGGCTGGACGAGCAGGTCGCCATGTTTTCCCTGACAAACTGCTTCGAGCGCGTCATCGGCGGACAGAACAATTTCGCCTGCGGAAAGGCGGACTACGCCTGCGCGTTCCTCGCGGAATGCGGCGTGCCGGCCAGGCGCGCGCTGTTCGTCGGCGACACCGACCACGATTTTGAGATCGCCGCCTCGATCGGCTGCGGCTGCGCGCTGCTCGTGCCCGGCCATCAGTCGCGCGAGCACCTTGCCTCTCTCGGGGCGCCGCTGCTCGATTCCCTCCGCGAGATGCCGGACCTGCTCTGACCGGCCCGGACGCAGAACAGTACAAAAAGCGGGAGGCGCATGCGCCTCCCGCCCAGCTTGTCGATAGAAGGGGTCCGGAGGCTCCGCCTCCAAACCACCGCTTCGGGCCGTAACGGCCCTGAGAACCCATTTTCACAAGCGCCCTGAAAAAGGGGCGCTTGTGTGGTCAAGATGCAGGAATGAAACCCCTGCAAAAGAACTTTTGGGCAAACTGTGAGCGGGAGACGCATGCGCCTCCCGCCGCTTTCGTTCCGTTCGGTCCCCCGCTCAGCGGAAATCGACGGTAACCTCGTTGAAGCTCGTATCCAGATCGTATCGGTACGACCACTCGAACTTGCTGGTCGAATAGCCGAACTCCTGCGCGAGCGACAGCGCGTTCGTCTTCACGTGCGAAGCATAATCCGAAACGTCCTGCGTCGCCTGGATCAGATCGTTGCTCTTTCCGTCCGCGTAACGCTGCGCTTCCTTCTTTGCAATCGCCCGCGCCTCCTCCAGGTCGTCCAGCGACATCAGATACTCGTTGAACATTTCCCGCTGATATTCGTTATACTGCTGCACCTCTTCACCCTCGTTTTGCACGGCGGAACCGGCCGAAAGGCGCACGATGCCGAGCAAACCGCCGCCGCGCTGCGCCGTGCCGGATGTTTCTTCCGGCGTTGGCGTCCCTTCTGGCGTCGGCGTGGGTTCAGGCGTAATCGTCGGCGTAATCGTCGGCGTAATCGTCGGTGTGACCGTCGGCGTAATCGTCGGCGTCTCATCAGACGTAGGCGTTGGCGTTGACGCCTCCGGCGTAACGGTCGGCTCCACCGTCGGCGTGGGTGTGATGGTCGGCGTGGGGGAGGCCGTCGGGAGCAGATCGTCGGCGGCGAGCGCCGCGGAAACATAATCCGTCAGCCCGCTCACGGTATCGAGGTACTGCGAGGCGATCATGTCGGCCCAGCGGTATCGCGCGTAATTCGCGGTGTACTCAAGATGCTTTGGCACGTCGACATCATAAACGGTCTTGATGATCTTTACGCGGTTCGACTCGTCGGTGAGACAGAAATTCCAGTTAAAGATATTTGTGGTGCCACCGCTTGACGAACCCATGGAATACATGCCGATATTCTCGCTGGAAAGCCGGTATGCAAACGCCGTCAGCGCCGCGGTCTGCCCCGCCGTGCAGTTCGTATACAGCTGCCCGCTGAACGAGCTGATGATGTCCGGGATCTTGAGGAGCAGGTTCTCCTCCTGCATCGACTCAAACAGCGCGATCAGCATCTTCTTCTGGCGGTTGACGCGGTTCGCGTCGCCCGAACTCTGCACGTTCTTGCGCACGCGCAGGTAGTCCAGCACGGCCTGCCCGTCCATGTGCTGCGGGCCCGCGCTGTAGCTGCGGCCGCCCACCTTGAAGTCGATTTCGAGGTTGTAATCCACGCCGCCGACGGCGTCGACAAGCTCTTTGACGGCCGGCATGGTCACGGCATAGTAATAGTTCACGGGGATTCCACCGAGCATCCAGCTCGCGGCCTCGCAGGTCTTGAGGAATCCCGCGCCGCCTTCGGCCTCGTATCCGCCGCCGCAGTTGAGCGAGGCGTTGAGCTTGTAGATACCCTTGACGCCGGGGATATTGGCGTATGTGTCGCGCGGGAGAGAAATCAGGTCCACACGGTTCTCGTCGAAATTGATCGCCGCCACCATCATGACGTCCGCGTGGTATTCGTGTTTGCCGCTCCAGGTTTCGCGCTCCTCGGCGTAGTCCACGCCGATGAGCAGCACGTTGACGATGTTCTGCATCATCGACGTATCGGCCTGCTCGTAGATGACCTGATAGGGATCGACCGTCGGCGTAGGCGTAGGAACGGGCGTCGCCTCGATCTCGACCCCCCCGATGGTCTGAATATCGCCCGTCGGTGTGGGCGTGGCGGACGCGGTCTCAAACAGCGACCCGGGATCGGTCAGAAGCGTATATGCGTACGCGCCGCCCACGCAGAGTAGAATGATGCCGAGGCAAAGCACCACCGCCCAGACGATGCGCCGTCTGCGGTGCGAACGGCGCCTGCGTCCGCGGCGTGCGGTAGAGGGAAAGAAATCGGTCGGAACAAACGCTTCCACGTCGGCGTCCTGCTCCGAGAGGGGCGTCAGGCCCTGTTCCGCTTCTCCGCCGGACGCGTCAGCGGCTGCTTCGCCGTCGTTTTCCACGTCCGGCTGCGCGCCGCTGAGGTCGTTTTCATTGGAAGCGTCAATATCGTATTCGTCGTGCGGTTTTCGTGCCATCGTATCGCCATTGTCCTTTCCGTGGCTCGCGCCAGCCTTTATTATATCAGAGAATCCTTTGAATCCGTGCCGTTTTGAATATATTACAAAACGTTTACAATGTTTCCGCCGCCGACGCGCTTCGGGAAAAACAGACCTTTTCACCCGGAATGAAATAGGTTATAATGTATGCTGTTATTTTGTGCGCCTCCCAATTCGAGAAAAGGAGATTGCGAAATGATCGTTGTCATTCCGGCCTACCAAC
>Ga0116152_10003471_pt1 | contig 12650 bp, 9 predicted proteins | sample AD_UKC119_MetaG_FD_89894 | JGI IMG/M metagenome (GOLD analysis project Ga0116152, IMG submission 89894) | Active sludge microbial communities of municipal wastewater-treating anaerobic digesters from Hong Kong - AD_UKC119_MetaG | ecosystem: Engineered > Bioreactor > Anaerobic > Digestate...
CACCGGCGCGGGATCGCCTGGCGCGCCCACCGGCAGGTCCAGCGTGTCGAACCCGTCCGAACCGTTCACCGTCCCCGTGGTCGAGGTCAGAACCTGCACCGTGTCGTCGCCCGAGCCGAGGTCCAGGTTCTCGATCTCGACGAAGTCGATGGTCGCGCTGCCATCGCTGATCGTGCCCGTCTCGTCGCCGGAATAGGTCACGTTGACGCCGGTGTTCAGCGAGGTCCCGTCGATGGTGTCGCCGACCACTTCGCCCGCTTCGCCGCCGATGATCTGGTCGTTGCCGAAGCCGTCAAAGATCTGGAAGGTGTCGTCGCCGGACCCGCCATAGGCGGTATCATCGCCGCCATCCAGCACCAGCGTGTCGTTGCCGAAGTTGGGTTCGGGCGTGTCGGTCGAGGCCCAGCCACCGGTATCGCCAAAGACGTCGTCGCCATAGAGCAGGTCGTTGCCGGTGCCGCCTGTCAGCAGGTCGTCGCCGCCGCCGCCGATCAGCTTGTCGTCGCCGTCGTTGCCGTAGAGCGTGTCGTTGCCCAGGTCGCCCCAGATCGAATCGTTGTCCGCCCCGCCCGAGGCCAGATCGTTGCCGTCGCCGGCAAAGATCCAGTCCTGACCGGCGCCGCCGTCGATCGTGTCGTCGCCCGTGCCGCCATAAACGGTGTCGTCGCCGCCGTTGGCCATGATGACGTTGCCGCTGTTGTCGATCTGGTCGCCATCGGCATCGACATAGCCGCCGTTCATCGTCTCGCCGGTATCGGTGCCATCGACGACGCCGTCAGGCGTCGCGGCCGGGGCGGGCACCCCCATGGCGGTCAGCACTGCCGGGGTCACGCCGACGGGATCGACCCCCATCAGCAGGATCGATTCGCCGTTGGGGAAGGACAGCAGCGTGTTGCCCAGGCCGTCGCCGCTCACGCTGACGTCGCTGGCATCCACCGGCGCGCCGCCGGCGTCGGTCAGGCCCGACAGGTCCAGCAGATCGACCGGCGTATAGGTGCCGTCGCCGTTGTCGATGGGCATGTCGAAGCCGGTCACGGTATCATTCCCGTCGCCGTCGCCCATCACCAGCACGTCGTTGCCGTCGCCCAGCGGACCCAGGGTGATGGAGTCGTTGCCGGCCCCGCCCTGCACGGTATCGCTGCCGGTGCCGGCGTCGATCGCGTCGTCGCCCGAGCCCCCGAGGATCGAATCGTCGCCGGCGCCGCTCGACAACTGGATGCCGGTGGTGGTGGCCGAGGCATCGACGGTGTCGTTGCCCGATCCCAGGTTGACCCGTTCGATCTCGTAGAATTCGGTATACCCGGTCGCGCCGATGTTGGCGGTGCCTGTCTCGTCGCCGGTAAAGGTCATCGAGATGTTGCCGGTGGCGGTTCCGGCATCCAGGCTGTCGGTGTCGCCGCCTTCGTCGCCACCGATGATCTTGTCCTGATAGGTGCCGTCGTCCAGGATGAACGTGTCGTTCCCGAGACCGCCGTCGATGTTGTTGACACCGTCGCCGCCGTCGATGGTGTCGTCACCACCGTTGCCGTAGATGGTGTCGTTGCCATCGGTGATCTGGTCGCCGTCGCCGTCGGTAAAGCCGACGCCCATGATCTGGCCCGCATCGGCGCCATCGACCAGACCGTTTCCGGCTGCGCCCCCTTGAACCAGAACCGCCCTTTCCAGAACCGAGGGGGTCAGCTGCGCCGGCGTGATCGACTTCAAGGTGATCGTTTCGCCATTCGGAAAATTGATGACCGCGTTGCCACCGACATCGGCCGTCACCGTCAGGTCGGAAATCTGGACCGGCATCCCCGACGAATTGACCATGCCGCGCGCATCGATCACGTCCACCGAGGCGATGGCATTGCCAAAGCTGTCAACGAGGGGCAGTTCGAACCCCCCGATGGAGTCGTTGCCGCCCCCGTTGTCCATGATATAGCTGTCCTGGCCACCCGCCGCCAGGTTGACCACGTCGTCGCCCAGGCCGCCGGTGATCGTGTCCGATCCGGCGCCGCTGTAGATAACGTCGTTCCCGGCGCCCGCGTCGATCATGTCATTGCCGCCCCCGGCGTCGATGACGTCGTCGCCGCTGGTGATCTGATCGCCGTTGGTGTCGGTATAGCCGACGCCCATCGTGTCGTTCGTTTCGGTGCCGTTGACGACGCCATCGGGCACAGGCGTGGCCGCGGACGCCGCAAAGATATCCACGTTGTCATAGTTGGAGGGGCTGGTCGCGTAGGTTCGCGTGGTGCCCGCGCCGTCCTCGTTCTGGCCCAGCTTGATCGACAGCTTGTTCGGGTCGAGTTCGGTCACGCCCAGCGTCGAGGCCAGGTTGCTCAGCGCGGCGTCATCGAACAGCACCATATAGGTGCCGTCGGTGAACAGCGCGACCTGCACGTTGGCCATGGTATCCACGGGATATTGGACGCCGTCATAGGTGATCGTGTTGGGCGCCCCGCCTTCGCTGTCGCCAAAGTTGACGAATTCATCGACGGTTTTCGTCATGCCGCCAAACGTGAATTCCGAACCGGTGTTCGAGTTCCCGATGGCGCCTCCGAACGTGGATTCATCGGTGTCGGCGTCTTCCATCCAGCCGTTGACGTTGGTCGTGGCGGAAATGCTGCTGATGAAATTCGTTCCGTCAACGGACGACCCCTCGAGCGCGTTCAGCGCCGTCGAGGCGGAATCCTCCTGGCTCGCGGAGGGGTCCGCGACGATGACGGTATCGACAAACCAACCAAAAATCGTTGCCATTTCTACACTCCAACACCTGTTAAGCCCACGGATCGGGGTTATGAGTGCTGTTAGACAGCCGGTTTCGGGCGCAATTGCGGCAAGAAGGGGAAACATTTGGGATTTCGAAACCGATTGTTTCGAAATTCGTATGGGCGACCCGGGGTCAGGGGCTCAGGCGCGCTCCATCGCCCCGCGGCAATGGCGCACCATGAAATCCAGGAAGCGCTGGATCTTGGGGTCTTGCAATTTGCGATGCGGATAGAGACAGCCGAAAACGGCCGGCTGGGGCGGGGTGGCGGGCAGGACCTCGATCAGCGCGCCCGATTCGAGGTGGCGCGCGATCTCGAACCGGGGCTTCATCGCGATGCCCCGCCCGTCCAGCGCCCAGTCCAGCAGGACATCGTGGGTATCGGCGTCGAACCGGCCGGCAACCTCCAGCTTCTGGGGACCGTCGGGGGTATCCAGGACCCAGAAATATTCGGGCGAGCGCGGAAAGCGCAGCAACAGGCAGTTGTGCCCCTGATCCAGCAGGTCCTGCGGCTGCCGGGGCACGCCGTGGCGGGCCAGGTAATCGGGCGCGGCGCACAGCAGCCGGGGACAATCGGCGATCTTGCGCATCTTCAGCGTGGAATCGCCGGGCATGCCCAGGAAAAAGGCCACGTCCTGCTCGTCCTCGAACAGATCCACGCGGCGATCGGACAGCCGCAGGCGAATGTCCACCTCGGGGAACAGATCGCAAAAACGCGGTACCAGGGGGGCTATGATCCGCTGCCCCGCACCCAGTGGCGCGGTCACCCGGATGGTGCCGCGCGGACGGCCCTCGAACCCGGCGAGCGAGGCTTCGGCATCCTCGAGCGCGGCGACAACGCTGCGGGCGTGTTCGTAGAACACGCGCCCGGCCTCGGTCGGGACCAGTTTGCGCGTGGTGCGGTTCAACAACCGCGTGCCCAGCTTGGTCTCCAGTTCCTTGATCCGCTTCGAGGCCACCGCCGGCGTCAGGCGCTGGTCGCGCCCGCCCGAGGTGATCGACCCCAGTTCGACCACGCGCACGAAGACCTTGATACTTTCCAGGTAGGGCATCGGACCTCCAACGATCCGTTGACAATACAACAGGTTTTGGGCCCGATTTTCAACGCCTTCTTAAAACAGTCAAACGAATTCACCGGTTGCGCGATCCGGCGGGGCGGCTAACCTGCCGCGCCAACCGGGTTGAGGGCCGAAATCATGACCGAACGATTGCTGCGTGGGCGCGTGTTGAGCTTCCGGCGCGAACCTGCCGGGCCGGGCGACCTGCAAGCCCTGCACTGGCACGAGGATGGCGCGGTGCATCTGCGCGACGGGCACATCGTGGCGATGGGCGATTTTGACACGCTGGCGGCCGCGGCCCCGACCGTGCCCGTCACCGACCACCGCCCGCATCTGATCACGGCCGGCTTCATCGACGCGCATCTGCACTTTCCCCAGGGCCAGATCGTCGCCTCGTGGGGGGCGCAATTGCTGGACTGGCTGAACGACTACACCTTTCCCGCCGAGACCCGCTTTGCCGATCCCGACCACGCCGCGCGGATGGCCGGGGCCTTTTTCGACCTGCTCTTGCGCAATGGCACGACGACGGCCTCGGCCTTCTGTTCGGTGCACCCCGCGTCGGTCAACGCCTATTTCACCGAGGCCGAGCGCCGCGGCCTCAGGATGCTGGGCGGCAAGGTGCTGATGGATCGCAACGCCCCCGAGGACCTGCGCGATACGCCCCAGACCGCCTATGACGACAGCGCCGGGCTGATCGCGCGCTGGCACGGGCGCGGGCGCGCGCTCTATGCAATCTCGCCGCGCTTTGCCATCACCTCGACCCCGGCGCAGATGGCGGCCGCGCAGGCGCTGATCGCCGCGCATCCCGACTGTCACGTGCAGACCCATCTCAGCGAGAACCGCGCCGAGATCGCCCTGGCCTGTTCCCTGTTCCCCGAGGCCGACGGCTATCTGGACATTTATGCCCGCTACGGGATGCTGGGGCCAAAGGCGCTGCTGGGCCATGCCATTCACCTCAGCGACCGCGAACGCGCGGTGATCGCGGAAACCGGCGCGCATCCGGTGCATTGCCCCACCTCGAACCTGTTCCTTGGATCGGGGCTGTTCGACGAGGCGGCGTTGAAGACCGCCGGGGCGACCAGCGGCATCGCGACGGACATTGGCGCCGGAATGAGCTGGTCCATGCTGCGCACCGGCGGCGCGGCCTATGCGATCGCGCAGTTGCAGGGCCGCGCGCTGGACCCGCTGCGGGCCTTCTGGTGGATCACCCGCGGCAACGCCGAGGTTCTGGGCCTGGTTGACCGGATCGGCACGCTGGACCCGGGGACCGAGGCCGACCTGGTCGTGCTCGACAGTCGGGCCACGCCCGACCTGGCGTTGCGGATGGAGGCCGCGCGCGATCTCAAGGACGAGCTTTTCGCGCTGCTCATTCTGGGCGACGACCGCGCGGTGGTCGAAACCTATGCCGCGGGCGTGCCGGTCAAGCCCCGCGACTGACCCGCGCGCAGCGCCCTAGCGCCGCGAGGCGCCGTCGCGGCGGAACAGCCCGCTGGGTTGCGGCGGCGGCAAGCTCGAGCCGCGCCGACGCACGACCGGGATCTCGACCTTTGCCGTCGGGTGCGGCGGACGCCCGCCATAGCGTCGCCAGAAGGTGCGCGCACCCCGCATCCGCCACAGGCGGACGCTGAACGCGATGCCGGCCAGAAACCCGCCGACATGGGCCCAAAAGGCCACCGCCCCGCCCGCGGGCGCCGACAGCCCGCCCAGCACCTGCAACAGGAACCACAACCCCAGCAAACCCCAGGCCGGCACCGGCACGGCCCTGAGGCCGACGACGTAATAGAACAGCAAGTCCACCTTGGCGCGGGGGAACATCAGCACATAGCCCCCCATGACCCCCGCCACCGCACCCGAGGCCCCGGCCACCGGCACCGGGCTGAACGGCGCCGACACGAATTGCAGGAAAAACGCGACCAGCCCCGTCACCAGGTAGAACCCCAGAAAGCGCAGGTGCCCCATCTCGGCCTCGAGGTTGTCGCCAAAGATGCGCAGGAACAGCATGTTCAACGCCAGGTGCAACCAGCCGCCATGCACGAACATCGCGGTGAAGATCGTGACCAGCCCCTGCCCCGCGCTTAGCCGGCTGGGAACCATGCCCCACTGCCGAAAGACCGCGTTCACCGACTCGTCGGTGCCCAGTGGCCAATAGGACAGGAACACCGCGACGTTGATGACAATCAACCCCCATGTCACATAGGGCGTCAGGCCAGAGGGGTTGCGGTCGCGTATAGGTAGCATGGCAGGACCCTTCCGCGATCCGCGGCGGTCCGTCAAGCACTCGTTGCGGCAACAAGCAGTTGCGCGTTCCCTCCCGATGCCGTGGTGTCGATGCACAGGTGGCGCTCGGTCACGGCGTGGGCGGCGTCGGGCATGGCGGTTATCAGGGGCACGATGGGCCCCGCCCGCCGCGCCAGGGCCGTCACCAGGCGGCGCCCGGTGACCTTGTCGCCCCACCACAGCGCCCCGGACAGGCCCGGCGCGGTTTCCAGCCAGTCGTCCGGCACCGCGCCACCCGCAAGAACCGCCACGCCACCGGCGGCACGGATGGCAGCCGCCTGGGCGGCCTCGGCCCCGGGTCCCGGCCCCAGGCACAGCACCGGGCCGCGCGGATGCAGGCTCAAGCGGTTCGATTCCCCGGTCGGACCGGGCAGGTCGTGGGTCGCCGTCGCCGCCTCGGGCACGGGGTCGCGCAGGGTCCGCGCCAGCGCGGTCAGATCGGCCGGCGCCCGGTCGCCGGGTTCGGCCGGGATCGTGGCGAGGATGGGCGCGGGCCGGGCCAGCCGTGCGACATACTGCGGCCCGCCCGCCTTTGGCCCGGTGCCCGAAAGCCCCTCGCCGCCAAAGGGCTGCGAGCCGACGACCGCGCCGATCTGGTTGCGGTTGACATAGAGGTTGCCGACGCGCAGCGCCTCGACCACCTCTTGCACGCGATTGTCGATGCGGGTGTGCAGGCCAAAGGTCAGCCCGTAGCCGCGCGCGTTCACCGCTGACAGCACTTTTGGCAGATCGCGGCCCTTGAAGCGGGCGACGTGCAGCACCGGGCCGAAGATCTCGCGCGGAAGATCCTCGATCCCGCCGACCTCGATCACCACGGGGGCGACGAAATACCCCTGGGTGGGGGCGCGCAATTCGTGCAGCACGCGGCCGGCACGGCGCGCATCGGCCACATAGGCGCGGATCTCGCGCGCGGCGTCGGCGTCGATCACCGGCCCCACGTCGGTGGCCAGCGCCCAGGGATCGCCCAGCGTCAGTGCGTCCATCGCGCCGGTGAGCATCGCCAGGACGCCGGGGGCGACGTCGTCCTGGACGTAGAGACACCGCAGCGCCGAACACCGCTGACCCGCCGACTGAAAGGCGCTGGCGATCACGTCGCGCACCGCCTGCTCGGGCAGGGCGGTGGAATCGACCACCATCGCGTTCAACCCGCCGGTTTCCGCGATCAGCGGCGCGCCCGGGTCCAGATGCGCGGCCATCGCGCGGCGGATCACCTGCGCGGTTTCGGTCGAACCGGTGAAGACCACGCCATCCACCCGCACATCCGCCGTCAGCGCGGCGCCCACCTCGGCCCCGTCGCCGGGCAACAATTGCAGCGCGCTGGCCGGCACGCCGGCCTTCGGCAGAAGATCCACCGCCAGACTGGCGATGAGGGGGGTCTGTTCGGCGGGTTTGGCCAGAACGGCGTTGCCCGCCGCCAGCGCGCCGGCGATCTGGCCCGTGAAGATCGCCAGCGGAAAATTCCACGGGCTGATGCAGACGATCCGCCCGCGCGGCGCCGTCTCGGGGGTGATCCGCGCGGCGTAGTAGCGCAGGAAATCCACCGCCTCGCGCAATTCGCCCACGCAATCGGGCAGGCCCTTTCCGGCCTCGCGCGCCAGCAGCGCAAAGATGGGGCCGAATTCGGCCTCGTAAAGATCGGCGGCGGCGTTCAGGATGCGGGCGCGCTCGGTGGGCGGGGCGTCCCAGACGCGGGCGGCGTCCAGCGCCGCATCCACGTCGGCGCGGCTGGCCTGCGTGACATGGCCGACGGTTTCGCCCGCGCGGGCCGGGTTGCCGACCGCGACCACCGCCCCGCCCCGGGCCGCCACCGCCAGACGCGGGCCGCCCGTGAAGGTCGCCTGCGCATGGGGGGCGCGCGCGGCCTCGATCATGGCCAGATCCGGCGCGGCGGTCAGATCCCAGCCCTGTGAATTCGCACGCTCAGGCGCGAACAGCGCGGGCCCGGTGGTCAGCGCGTGCGGGCGGTGACGGCTTTGGGGATCGGCGGCGACGACCTCGGGCGGGACCCTGTCATCGACGATCTGGTTCACAAAGGACGAATTCGCGCCGTTTTCGAGCAGGCGCCGCACCAGATAGGCCAGAAGATCGCGGTGCGCGCCGACCGGGGCATAGATGCGGCAGCGGGTCCTTTCCGCCTCGAGCACGAGGTCATGCAGCCGCTCGCCCATGCCGTGCAGGCGCTGGAATTCGAACGCATCGCGCGGCAGGCCCTGCGCCATCTCCAGCACGGCGGCAACGGTATGGGCGTTGTGCGTGGCGAATTGTGGATAGAGCCGGTCGGTCAGGCCCAGCAGCTTGCGCGCGTTGGCTATATACGAGATGTCGGTTGCGGTTTTCGCGGTGAACACGGGAAATCCGGGCAGCCCCAGCACCTGCGCGCGCTTGATCTCGGCGTCCCAGTAGGCGCCCTTGACCAGCCGCACCATCAGCTTGCGGTCCAGGCGCGCGGCCTCGGCGTGCAGCCAGTCGATCATCGCACCGGCGCGGGCCCCATAGGCCTGCACGACCACGCCGAAACCGTCCCAGCCATCCAGCGCGGGGTCGGCCAGAACGGCGGCGATCACGTCGCGCGACAGGGCCAGCCGGTCCTGTTCCTCGGCGTCGATGTTGAAGCCCATACCGCGCTTTGCCGCCATCCGCGCCAGCCGGGTAACCCGCGGCACAAGGTCCGCCATGACGCGGGCGCGCTGGCTTTCCTCGTAGCGGGGGTGCAGCGCCGACAGCTTGACCGAGATTCCCGGGTTGGCCTTGATGTCCTGCCCCTTGCAGCCCTTGCCGATGGCCTCGATCGCGGCGGCATAGGCGGCCTGATAGCGGAGCGCATCCTCGTCGGTGCGCGCCGCCTCGCCCAGCATGTCATAGGAATAGGCGTAGCCGCGGGCCTCCATCGCGGCGCCGCGTTTCATCGCCGCGTCGATGGTTTCGCCCAGCACGAACTGGCGGCCCATTTCCTTCATCGCGCGGCCCACCGCGGTGCGGATCATCGGTTCGCCCAGACGCTTGACCGCGGCGCGCAAATGGCCGGCGACGCCGGGCTCGCGCGCGTCGTCCAGCACACGGCCCGTCAGCATCAGGGCCCAGGTCGAGGCGTTGACCAGCGACGAGGCCGAGTGCCCCAGGTGCCGGCCCCAGTCCGACGGCGCGATCTTGTCCTCGATCAGGGCATCCATGGTGCCTGCGTCGGGGACCCTGAGCAGCGCCTCGGCCAGGCACATCAGGGCAATCCCCTCGTCGGTGGACAGACCGTATTCGGCCAGAAACACCTCCATCAGGCCGGGGCGCGCGCCCGTGCGAATGTCGCGCACCAGCGCCGCGGCGCGGCCGGTGATGCGCGCGCGCGCGGCGGCGTCCAGAGCGGCGGCATCGGCCAGCGCGGCGACCAGCGCCTCTTCGTCACGCGGCAGGGCAATCAGCAGGGGATCGGTTTGCATGGAGGCACCCAAGGGGTTACATATGTTCCCCTGAATACCGCGAACAGAGCCCGCCTTCTTCCCGATTACCCCGCCAACCAAGGCGAAATTCCCGATTTCTATAAAGGAACCAGCCAAATGACCCGCGACGATCTGGACAGTTTCGACCTGGCGATCCTGCGGGTCCTGCGCCACGAAGGGCGCATCAGCGTCACCGAACTGGCCAACCGCATCAGCCTGTCGAAATCGCCGACCCAGGCGCGGCTCAAGCGGCTGGAAAACGCCGGGTTCATTACCGGCTATCAGGCCCTGCTGGACCATCAGCGGCTGGGCATGGGACATATCGTCTTTGTCGAGGTCCGGCTGTCCGACACCCGCGAGTCGGCGCTGAAATCCTTCAACACGGCGGTGATCGCCACCCCCGAGATCGAGGAATGCCACATGATCGTCGGGGCCTTCGACTATCTGCTCAAGGTGCGCAGCGCCGATATCGTCGATTATCGCCACACGCTGGCCGAGAAGATCTCAAGACTGCCGCATGTCGCCTCGACCTCGACCCATGTGGCGATGGAATCGGTGAAGGAAGGCGGGCGCTGATCACCAGCGCAAGAACCGCGCGCCCAGCGCCGCCCCGGCCAGCGTGACCGCCCCGATCGCGATGCCGTAGCCGGTAAAGAAATAGATCACCGGGTCATGCGGGCAGTGCAGCGAATAGATCGCCGCGGCGATACCGGCGGCCAGCAGGCCCAGGACCGCGCCGGCGGCGGCCGGATTCGCCGGCGCGCCGGACCGCATGGCCCAGAACCCGGCCGCCAGCACCGGCACCGACAACGCCGGGACCGAGATCAGGCAATTGACCAGATCGGGGGTCGAAAGATCGGCGATCATCTGCCCGGCCGACTGCGTGGCCAGCGTCCAGCCCAGCGCCAACGCCAACCCGGCCAGCACCAGACCCAAAAGCCCGGTCCCGACCCTGAGGCGCGCCTCGGGATGGCCGATACCGCGCGCCAGACCCAGCGCCAGCGCCGCCAGCACCAACGGCACGGCCGTCTTGTAGACGGCAAACGACCCCAGCGCCTGCGCCAGATCGGGGCGCGTGTGCCAAAACAGCAGCAACGCCCCCAGCGCCAGCAGCGATGCGCCGGGCAAGGCACGCCACATCCGGCCCTCGGGGGTGATCCGGGGGGCCCCGTCGGCGGACAGCGCGGCGATCAGCTCGTCGGTGTTCATTCGATCATCCTTTCGCGCAATTGGGCCAGCCGCTTGAACGCCCTGTGCAACGCGACCCGCACCGCCCCCTCGGTCATGCCCAACCTGTCGCCGGTCTGCGCCACGCTGTCGCCATCGATCCCGATCGCCCGCACGATCGCAGCCGCGCGAGGATCGAGCTGGCCGATCACCCGCTCCATGTCCCGCGCCTCGAGCGGGTCGTCGGCGGTGGGTGCTGGCAGGACTTCGGCGAAATCCTCGACCGGCAGGTCCACCCGGTTGCCCCTTGCGCGAAAGGCGTCGATCACCTTGTGGCGCGTGACCGCATAGAGCCAGGGCCTGAGCGGCTGATCCTCGCGCCAGGTTTGCCGCTTCAGGTGGATCGTCAGCAAAACGTCCTGCACGATGTCTTCACATTGCTCAAAACCCAGCGCCGCACCGCGCGCCCGCACGATGCCACGCACCACCGGGGCGATCGCCCCGAGAAGGCTGGCATAGGCCCGCTGGTCGCCGCGGTTCGCGGCGCGCATCAGCGATTCCCAGCTTTGCTCACGGTTTGTCACCTGGCCTCCGATACGGGTGCAGCGCGGCCCTTGTTACACCGGACTTTGCCAAAATCACCGAAAATCGGGGCGATGTCACGGCTGCGTGAAGGGCGTAACGAACCCTGCCGCGTCGCCGTCTTGCCCGGCAGGTCCGCAGCAAGGCGGCCTTCAACAGGAGACTTTCCGATGACCAAGACCACCCCGTTTCTCGCCGCGTCGATCGCCGCTGCGCTGACCCTGGCCGCCGGCGCCGCGCAGGCCGACGACATGGCGATGGAGCATTGCTACGGCGTGTCGATGGCCGGCCAGAACGATTGCGCGGCCGGGCCGGGCACGACCTGCGCCGGCACCTCGACCATCGACTACCAGGGCAACGCGTGGAAAGCGGTTCCCGCGGGCACCTGCGCCTCGATCGAACTGCCCGCCGATTCGATGGGCCATGTTCGCATGGGCGCGCTGGAGCCCCTGGACCGCGACCTGCCGATGTGACCCGGCAACGGGCGGGCCACCCCGACCGGCCCGCCCGCCTTTGCCCCGAGGACCCGCCATGCCCCTGCCCCCTCATCCCGGCGTCGGCTTCAAACCCGACCACTACGCGCAGATCCTGCGCGCCCCCGGCGCTGTCCGGTTCATCGAGGTGCACGCCGAGAATTACATGGGCGCCGGCGGCGCGCCCCATGCCATGCTGGACCGGCTGCACGCCGATCACGCGCTGTCGGTGCATGGGGTCGGCCTGTCGATCGGCGGGGCGGGCCCCCTGGACCGTGACCACCTGGCGCGGCTGAAGACCCTGCTCGCCCGTCACCGGCCCGAGAGTTTCTCGGAACACCTCGCCTGGTCCTCGCATGGGGCGGCCTGGCTGAACGACCTGCTGCCCCTGCCCTATACCGACCAGACGCTGGAAACGATCTGCACCCATGTCGATCAGGTTCAGACCGCGCTTGGCACGCGGATGCTGCTGGAAAACCCCGCGACCTACCTCACCTTTCCCGAAAGCACCTGGAGCGAGACCGATTTTCTGCGTCAGATCGCCCGGCGCACCGGCTGCGGGCTACTGCTCGATGTGAACAACGTCTTCGTCAGCGCCACGAACCACGGCTTCGATGCGCGGGCGTATCTGAGCGCGTTTCCTCTCGACCAGGTGGCCGAGATCCATCTCGCCGGCCACGAGGTCGAGGCCCTGCCCGAAGGCCCGCTGCTGATCGACAGCCATTCGCGCCCGGTGGCCGATCCGGTCTGGTCGCTCTATGCCTGGGCGGTGTCGCGCACCGGCCCCCTGCCCACGCTGATCGAATGGGACAACGACCTGCCCGACTGGCCCGTCCTGCGCGCCGAGGCCGGGCGCGCCGAAACCATCTTGCACGGGGTCTCTCATGACCGGGCCCTTTGATCACGCCACCCTTCA